>Ga0209814_10000087_pt1 | contig 23641 bp, 21 predicted proteins | sample SoiMetdeltSBSDD1_FD_187597 | JGI IMG/M metagenome (GOLD analysis project Ga0209814, IMG submission 187597) | Bulk soil microbial communities from a Populus tree surrounding site in Tennessee, USA - Soil MetaG P. deltoides SBSDD1 (SPAdes) (version 2) | ecosystem: Environmental > Terrestrial >... | reverse complement strand
CCTCATCGCCGGCTCCGGCGTGTCGTCCGAGTGGAACTCGTGGCTCCTGTTCACCAACGGGGGCGACTTCGGCGTCAAGGACCCGCAGTTCAACCGCGACGTCGGGTTCTACGTGTTCAAGCTGCCGTTCCTGTCCTTCGTGGTCGACTGGCTGTTCGCCTCGCTGCTGATCATCCTCATCGTGGTCACGGTGGCCCACTACCTGAACGGCGGCATCCGGGTGCAGCCGCCGTCGCCCCGGGTGGCGCCTCAGGTCAAGGCCCACCTGTCCGTGCTGCTGGCGGCGCTGGCGCTGATCAAGGCGGCCGACTACTGGCTGCAGCGCTTCGAGCTGACCGTGTCGAGCCGGGGCGTGGTCGACGGCGCCACCTACACCGACGTCAAGGCCCAGCTCCCAGCACTGAACCTGCTGGTTTTGATCTCGCTGGCCGCCGCCGTGCTCTTCGTGGCCAACATCTTCCGCCGCGGCTGGACGTTGCCGGTAGTGGCCGTGGGCCTGTGGGTGTTCGTGGCCGTCGCCGTGGGCGGGATCTACCCGCAGTACGTGCAGCGCTTCCGGGTGCAGCCCAACGAGTCGGCCAAGGAGCGCCCCTACATCGAGCGCAACATCGAGGCCACGCGGGTCGCGCTCAACCTGGAGGGCGTGCAGACCGAACGCTACGAGCCCACCACCAACGCGGCCGACGTGTCGCTCCAGGGCGCCACGCCCACCATCCGCAACATTCGCCTGTGGGACCCGGCCCAGCGGGTGTCGGGCAACACGTTCGAGCAGCTGCAGCGGATCCGCAACTACTACGGCATCGACGACATCGACGTCGACCGCTACGCGATCGACGGGCAGCCCACTCAGGTCAACATCGGCGCCCGGTCGCTCAACGAGAGCGGGATCCCGGGCGACTCGTGGGAATCCGACCATCTCGCCTACACGCACGGCTTCGGCGTGGCGCTGGCCCCGTCCAACGCCTCGCAGGGCGAGGAGCCCGAGTTCCTCATCGCCAACGTGCCCCCGGAGGTCGACCCGCGGCTGCAGACCGAGGGGATCTCGCTGGACCAGCCCGGCATCTACTTCGGGGAGGACCTCGACGGCTATGTGATCGTGGGCACCAAGCGCCAGGAGATCGACTTCCAGGACGCGGAAGACACGCAGTTCACCGCCTACGACGGCGCGGACGGGGTCGAGGTCAACTCGCTCATGCGGAGGGCCGCGTTCGCGCTGCGCTTCGGCGATCTCAACCCGCTGATCTCGGACTTCATGACCGACCGGTCGAGGATCATCTTCGAGCGCGACGTGGTCGACCGGGTGCGGGCCCTCGCCCCGTTCCTGCATGCGGACGCCGATCCGTACCCGGTGGCGGTCGAGGGTCGGATCGTGTGGATGCTCGACCTGTACACCACGACGTCCCACTACCCCTACGCCGAGCGAGCCGAGACGGACCAGCTCTCCGAGGGGAGCGGCCTGAACCACGACTTCAACTACGTGCGGAACTCGGTCAAGGCGACGGTCGACGCCTACGACGGCACGGTGACGCTGTACGTGATGGACACCCACGATCCGATCGTGGCGGCGTACCAGAAGGCGTTCCCGGACCTGTTCACGGAGGGCGACGAGATGTCGGCGTCCTTGAAGGCGCACATCCGCTACCCGGAGGACCTGTTCCGCATCCAGACCACGGCCTACGGGCGCTACCACCTCACCGACCCGGACAACTTCTACACGCAGGAAGACGCCTGGCGGGTGGCCCAGGACCCGGGCACCGCGGGGGCCGAGGCGAGCACGCAGGTGACGGACCAGCAGGGCCAGCCCACGGGCGAGCAACGGACGGCGCGCATCGCGCCCTACTACCAGATGCTGCAGCTGCCGAACCTGGAGGCCGACGCCATCACCGGCACCAGCCCCGACGCCGCCGCGCCCCCGACCGCGGCCGCGCTGTCGCCGGACCCCGAGATGGTGCTGATGCGCCCGTTTGTCCCGCAGAGCAACGAGAACACCGAGACCCAGCAGCTGACGGCGTTCATGGCCGCGCGCATGGACGGCGAGCACTACGGCGAGCTCGTCGTCTACCAGATGCCGTCGGGCCGGCTCCCACCGGGGCCGGGCATCGCCGCGGGCGCCATCAGGGGAGACGAGCAGGTGTCCGACCAGGACACGAGGAACGGGCTCGGCAGCTCCCAGGTGCTGTACGGCAACCTGCTGCTCATCCCCATCGACAACGCCCTGGTCTACGTCCAGCCGTTCTACGTGGTCGACGAGAGCGAGGCCCGTCAGCTGCCCCGGCTCACCAAGGTCATCGCCACGTTCGGCGACCAGGTGGTGATCGAGGACACCCTCACCGAGGCCCTCGCCTCGCTGTTCGGCCAGACGATCCCCACGCAGCAGCAGCCGCCCACCGAGACCGAGCCCCCGGGGGGCGAGCAGCCGCCTGCGGTCACGGGTACCGCCTCCGAGCAGGCCCAGCAGCTCCTGGCCGAGGCGGAGGGCCTGTTCGCCGAGGCCGACCAGGCACTGACCGACGGCGACCTGGGCACGTTCGAGGACAAGCTCGACCAGGCCCGGGCCAAGGTCCAGCAGGCCAACGAGATCCTGGCGGGCGCGTCACCCGGCTCGAACACGGCCGGCGGAGGCACCACCACGACGACGGCTTCCAGCACCACGACGACCACAGCTGCGGCGGCGGAGACCACCCCGGTGAGCTTCCGGCCTCCCTGAGTTGGCGATGCCGCCGGGGCGGGCTATGTTGGCTGTCCCCAACGACGCGGGGTGGAGCAGTCTGGTAGCTCGTCGGGCTCATAACCCGAAGGTCGCGGGTTCAAATCCCGCCCCCGCCACCAAAGCGTCCGCAGGTCAGGCCCGGTCCCCGCGACCGGGCCTCTTGCTGTTCGGGGGCCTGGTGGCCGTTGGGGCACCAGGCGTCGCCGTCCCGAGTGGCGGTCGCGCGGCCTACTCGCCAACAACATTCCATTGATCGATCAGCCACCGCCAGGTGCCGTCGGGCTGACGGCGAGCGACCTCGGCGGTCACCCCGCCGTCGACGAGGCGAGTCGAGCCCAGTGCCAGGTCACCGACTCTGAGAGCAGGCTGCTGATCCCCAAGCGTCAGCTGCACCCCAGACGCGACGAAGTCGCTGAACACGCTACGGATTGCCTCGCTCCCAATCGCCACATTCCCGGGCGAACATGCCATCACCGCGTCCGGCTCGTAAAGCGCTACGAGGCCTTCGACATCGCCTGCGTTCACTCGTTCCACGAAGAGGCGCTCAAGGTCCTCGGGCTCGACTGCGGGTACCCGATCCTCGCTCCTCATGCTGGTCCTCCTCACGGATCATCCCGCGTCCACCCGCGTGGTGTTCCGATCGGGACGTTACGAGCCCGTACGCGAGACGACCGGAGTGGCGGGACGCCCGAGCGCGGTGTCCCAGACCGCGCGGGCGGCCGAGCGCCAGCGGAAGGCGCGGGCGGCGGGTGACACGCCGACGGCGTGCCGGGGAACGCGCACCCGGAGCGGGCGGGATCGGATCGAGAACCGGAGCGGGGGCTCGAGGTCGAGTGACTCGCCGTCGACCCCGGCCGGGATCGCGCCGCCCGACGTGACCTCGAACGCGTCGGTCACCCACGTGAGCAGGCCGGCAAACCGCACCGGGTGGCCGATGGCCAGCGCGGCGGCGAAGGCGGCCGCGGCGAGATCGTTCTGGATCTCCAGCGCGATGATGCCCAACTGCCCGCTGTTCAGGCGCGGCCGGGACCCGCCTCGCGCGCCATACGGGTTGTTGGAGACCTGGACGAGATGAGCACCGTCGTGGCGGCCGCCCTCCCCGTCGACGAAGCGGAGGTCGAACGGCTTCGTGCTCGGCCCCAACACCGCGGGAATCGTGGCCAACGTGGTGTCCACCTTCGCGTCGCGGTAAGCGGGAGACCGCACGATCGTCGCGTACAAGCCCAGCGACACGTTGTTGAGGAAGGCTCGGCCGTTCACGTCGCCCACGTCCACGACCCGTTCCACCGCCTCGCCGTAGGCGTCGAGCGCGCCCACGACGTCATCCCGATCCAGCCCGAGATCGATGGCGAGATGGTTGCGGGTCCCCGCCGGCACCACCACCATCGGGACGTCCCGCTCGCCCGCCACCGAGGCGACGAGCGCCTGCGACCCGTCTCCTCCGGCCATCCCGATCACATCGGCCCCTCGATCGATGGCGTCCTGGGCCAGCTGGGTCAGGTCGTCGCCGGGCTGCAACACGACGGGCTCGATCCCTCGCTCACGGCACTCGGCCTCGAGCTGGAACCGCTCGGCCTTCCCGCCTCCGGAGCGCAGGTTCATGATCAGGGTGCCATGGGTGGCGGCCGGCACCGGCTGCCCCGCGGGGTCGCGCCCACGGAGCGTCGCCAGGTCGTAGCCGAGCGCGTACCGGGCCAGCCCGGCGCTCAGGGCCAGGCACCCGAGGACGAGCACCACCAGCAGGGTGACCCTCAGCCCGTCGAACAACGCCAGGCCGACGATGGCCACCAGCGCCGCCAACGACACGACGAGGCCGACCACCCGCACGCGTCCGACGCGTGTCAAGGCGTACCAGGCGCCGAGCAGCGCCACGAACACCGACGGGATCATCCGCAGCACGTACCAGGGGAAGAAGACCACGACCACGACGATCCCGACGCCGACCAGGAGCGCGAAGGGCATCGCCGTCCATGCGGCCAGCCGGCGCCGGACATCGGGCGCACGCAGGAACGTCTCCACGGTTGACCAGGAGGCTAACGGCCGACACCCCGGTGAGCTGAGGGCGTGAAGGCAGGGGGGCCCGTGACGGGGCGCTACCGCGCCGGTGTGGGCGCGCCGAACCAGGTCGTGAGGGCTCGGGGCAGCTCCGGGTCCCCGGCGTCGCCGGCCCAGGCGACGTAGCCGTCGGGGCGGATCAGGACGGCCGCGGGCGCCTCGACCTCGCCCAGGACCGGGAGCTCCCACACGCCGTCGTGACCGGCATCGACCACCCGGACCCGATCCGCCCACGCCGAGATGTCGATGGCGCCGGGCGCACCGAGGTTGACGAGCACCGGCCGAGCGTCGTGCAGCAGGGTGAACACGCGCGTCGGCCCGCCGGCAGTCTGCAGGTCGAGGTCGGGCATGCGCCGCCCGAGCAGCGGGTGGCCCTCGCCGAGGTCGTAGTGGATGTCGAGGCCGGCGATCTCGGCGGAGATGCGCCGGCGCGGCTCGTCCATGCCCAGCAGCTCGGTCATGGTCTCGCGGAGGGCCTGGTGCCGGTCGTCGGGGGTGGCGAGCGCGACCTGCGCCATGGTGTTGTGCAACACCCGGGCCCCGACCGGGTGCCGTTCGGCGTGGTAGGTGTCCAGCAGGCTCTCGGGCGAGGTCCCGTCGATGACCTGGGCCAGCTTCCATCCCAGGTTCACCGCGTCCTGCACGCCGGTCTGCAGGCCCTGGCCGCCCTGCGGGGGATGCACGTGGGCCGCGTCCCCGGCCACCAGGACCCGGCCCTGGCGGTACGAGGCTGCCTGCCGGCTCATGTCGGTGAAGCGCGAGATCCAGGTGGCGCGGCGAAGCCCGTAATCCGTCCCGTACACGCCGACGAGGGCGTCGCGGAGCTCGCCCAGGCTCGGCTCGCCCGTGTGGTCGACGGTTCGTTCGGTGAGCACGAGGCGGATCGGCTCCCCGGGCTCCCGCCGGCCGATGGCGTGCTGGCCGGCGCGGTCGCGGCGGAAGCCGAACGGCGGCTCCTCGTCCATCTCCACCTCGGCGATCATCCAGCTGGTCGAGGGGTCCAACCCCGGGAAGTCGATGCCGGCGGCCTTGCGGACCAGGCTGCGACCTCCGTCGCAGCCGACGAGGTACTGCGCCCGGATCGTCGTGCCGCCGGACCGCGCGACGTCGACGCCGCGGGGGTCCTGAGCGAGCCCCACCACCTCGTGGCCGCGAAGGATCGGGACCCCGAGCTCGCCGACCACCCAGTCGGCGAGGATGCGCTCGAAGTGGCTCTGCCACAGCGCCAGCACGTAGTTGTGGCGGGTGGGGAAGTCGCTGACGTCGAAGCTGATCAGGGCGTAGCCCGCCACCGGGTGCACCTGCCCGGCCGAGACGAAGCGCTCCGCGATGCCCCGCTGATCGAGCACCTCGAGGGTGCGGGAGTGAAGGCCGCCGGAGCGCGAGCCATCGAGATCCTGGCTGGTGCGGCGTTCGACGATGACGGCATCGACCCCCGCCAGATGCAGCTCGCCCGCCAGCATCAGCCCGGTCGGGCCGCCCCCCGCGATCACCACGTCGTGTTCCGTCATCGGAACATCGTCAGCACGTTCGGGTCGCTTGCGGCAAGCCCCCTGCCTCGCGTTACGTTGAGGGTGGCGGGGGGATCGCCGGGAGCTCGGCGACGAAGCGGGCGCCGCCGAGGGGGCTGTCGTCGACCCGTATGCTGCCGCGGTGGTCCGTGACGATGGCGTGGACCACGGCGAGCCCGAGCCCGCTGCCCCCCTCGTGCCGGGCGCGACCGCCGTCGAGGCGGGTGAACCGTTCGAAGACCCGCTCCCGGTCCTCCGGCGGGATGCCCGGGCCGTCGTCGTCGACGACGAAGCGCGCCGTGTCCCGGTCCTCGGAGACGCTGATCCGAACGACCGTGGCGGCGTGGCGGGCGGCGTTGTCCACGAGGTTGCTGAGGGCGCGGGCGAGCTGCGGCCGGGCGCCGTCGACCACAACGGCTCGATCCCCGGTGGCCGGGGGGACGATCTGCACCGGGACCCGGCGGGGTCGCTGTCCCTCCTCGCGGGCGAGGTCGGTGAGATCCACCGGTGCCGCCGGCGCGGTGATCGGACCGGTCTCGTCGTGGGCGGCCAGGAGCAACAGGTCGTCGACCAGGGATTCCAGGCGCGACTCCTCGGCGATGAGGCCGTCGACCCGGGCCGGCCAGCCGGGCGGTCCGGGCTTGCTGCGCGCCACTTCCAACCCGGCGCGGAGGGTGGCGATGGGGCTGCGCAGCTCGTGGGAGGCGTCGGAGACGAACCGTCGCTGCCGGGCCGAGGCGGTCTCCAGGCGGTCGAGCATGGTGTTCATGGTGTGGGCGAGGCGGCCGATCTCGTCGTCGGTGGGGGGCTGGGGGAGCCGCCGGTGGAGCGTCGACGCGGTGATGCGCTCGGCCTCGGCGCGCATGGCTTCGACGGGCCGCAGCGCCCGCCCGACCAGCACCCAGGCGATCACGCCGACCAGCGCGACCAGGGCCGGCAGCCCGACCGCCAACCGGTCGGTCAGGGCTTCGACGTTGCGCTGCACCTGATCGGCGGGCGCGGCGGCGGTGATGACGAAGTCGCCGGCGGGGGTCTCGATGGCGCGGGTGAGGGTCTCGACCGGCGCCATGACCTCGTCCCCCCGGGGGGTCTCGTCCGCGGCCGGCTGGTCGCCCCCGCCGCCGTCGTCGGCCGCTTCGGCGGAGGAGGCGAGGACCTGGCCGCGCCCGTCGGTCACCTTCAGCTCAGCCGGTGGGGCCGTACCATCGGTCGCCGTCACCGCGTCCTGGGGGTCGTCGCCCGCTTCCAAGCGCCGGGCCACCTGGTCGAGGTAGGCCTCGACGCCGTGGCGGATGTCGCGCACCTGTGCGTCCTCCACGGACTGCACCAGCAGCCAGCCGGCGGTGCCCACCGCCACCGCGGTGACCAGGACGGCGGCGAGGGTGATGCGCACGCGCACCGAACGCGGCGCGCGGATCCGGCGTCTAGCCATCGGGGTCCAGCCGGTAGCCGCTGATGCTGCGCACGGTCTGGAGCGATCGTCGACCGAATGGCTCGTCGATCTTGCGCCGCAGGTAGCGCACATAGACCTCGACCACGTTGTCGTCGCCGTCGAAGTCGTCGCCCCACACCTCGCGCAGCAGCCGGGCCTTCGTCAGGTTGTCGCCGGCGTGGCGGACGAGGGCTTCGAGCAGGGCGTACTCGCGGCGGGTGAGCTCGATCGCGACCTCACCGCGCCGGCACGTGCGGTGCACCGGGTCGAGCGCCAGGTCTCCCGCGACGAGCTCGGACGGCCGGGGCGTCGCTCCCCGCCGGACCAGGGCCCGCAAGCGAGCCGCGAGCACGACGAACGAGAACGGCTTCGACAGGAAGTCGTCGGCTCCGGTGTCCAGAGCCTCGGCCTCGTCGTACTCGCCGGTCTTGGCCGTGAGCATCAGGATCGGCGTCCACACCCGTTCGGAACGCAGCGTCTCGCACACCTTGTAGCCGTTCAGTCCCGGCAGCAGGATGTCCAGCACGATGGCGTCGTAGGGCCGCTCGCGGGCGCGCCACAGGCCGTCGAGCCCGTCGTGCGACAGCTCGACCGCGAACCCCTCGGCCTCGAGGCCTTCCTGGATGAACCCGGCCAGGCGGGCCTCGTCCTCCACCACGAGCACGCGCACGGCGGCATTGTGCGCCGCGGGCCCCCGGTCGTCACCTCGCTTGCTTAGAGCGCCTCTCAGCCGGGCGGTCGCTCTAAGCGGTGCCTCAGCGGCCCTCGTCATGGTGCCGGCATGACACCGATGAAGCACACCAGCCGGCACCGGGCGGCCGGCGCCGGAGTCGTCATGCTCGCCGCGGTGTTCGCGGCCTGCTCGACGGCGCCGCCGCACGAGTCCTCGGACCCGCCGGCCGAGGACACGACGACCGGGGAGCCGAACCTGCAGGCCTTCGCGGAGTGCATGCGCGAGAACGGCATCGCCGACTTCCCCGACCCCGGGCCCGACGGGGTGTCCCTCGCCGGGACCGGCGTCGACCCGGAGTCGGCGGAATTCCAGGCCGCCCAAGCGGCGTGCCAGGACCTGATGCCGCCGCGGCCGGGGTCGGGCGCCGCGGGTTCCGCCGAGGCGTCGGACTGGCAGAAGGTCGTGCCCGCGGGTGACTGCGCCTGCGCCGATGGCAGCCAGTTCGCCTTCTGGGAGCGCCCGGCCGACCAGACCAAGGTCGTGCTCTACCTCGAAGGCGGTGGCTCCTGCAGCGATGCGGTGACCTGCGCGTTCTCCGGCAGCGGCGGCGAGAACGACTACTACGACTACAACCTGTCGACCGAGCGCCCGGGGTTGGGCGGCGGGATCTTCGACTTCGACCAAGAGGACAATCCCTTTGCCGGCTACTCGTTCGTCTACGTCCCGCTGTGCACCGGCGACGTCTATCTCGGCGATGCCACCGTCGAGTACTCGCCGTCCCTGACCGTCCAGCACAAGGGGTACGTCAACGGCACGGCCGCGCTCGACTACCTCGCCGAGCACTATCCCGACGCCACCCAGGTGGTCGTCGTGGGCAAGACGGCCGGTTCGGTCGCCGCCCCGGTCTACGGCGGCCTCGTCGCCGACCTCCTCCCCGACGCCCAGGTCACGGTGCTCGGCGCCCAGTCCGGCCACCTCCCCGACGATCCCGACTTCAACACGGCGGTCCTCGGCGACCTGTGGGGCGCGTACGGCACCATGCCCGGCTGGGAGGTCAACGAGGGCCTCACGGCCCGCGACTGGGGCATTCCCCGGTTCTGGACCCAGGCCGGCCTCCACGACCCCGCCATCGTCCTGGCCCGCTTCGACTACGCCTACGACCCGAACGCGGCGCAGACCCTGGCGCGGCTGGGTGTCGACTCGTCGACCCTCAACCTGATCGATGCCAACGAGGCGGCGATCGAGTCCGCCGGAGTGGACCTGCACAGCTACACGGCCCCGGGCGACGAGCACGGGATCTTCGAGTACGAGGCGTTCTACGACCTCGAGGTCGAGGGAGTCCGACTGGTCGACTGGATCGCGGCGCTGCTCGCCGGCGAACCCCTCGACGACGTCCACTGCGTCGAGTGCGAGACGTCAAGCTGAGGCTCGCTCGGCGATCTCCTCCGCTCGTTCGTAGCCGGCCCACCAGGCAGCCGTAGGTAGGGCTTCACCCCGGCAGGCGGTCTCGGCCAGCGTGCGGGCCGCGACCGCCAAGGGGCGGAAGCGCACGGCATCCGGTAGGTGGGACTGTTCCCCGTGTGACAGGGCGGCGTGCCGGGTGTAGCCCCGCATGATGGGGTCCACCCGGGACAGGTCCGGGGCGACCGGCGGCCCGAACGGCGGGCCGATGGCGCAGGAGTAGAGGAGTACGCCGAGGGCCGCGACTCGGGGCCCCTGGCCGGCGCCGTCCCAGTCGAACAGGACGACCCGGCCCTCAGGGGTCAGGACCATGTTGCCGGGGTGGCAGTCGGGGTGGGTCAGGGCGAGCGGTAGGTCTTCGCAGTCGTGCGTCGCCTCCACGGCCCGGCGCAACGTGTCGTGGAGCGCGCGGTGCTGCCGGGGGAGGGTCGCCTCGGCCGAAGCGAGCCAGGTGCGAGCCACGGCCAGGTCCTCGCGAGGCAGGGAGCCGGCCCGCCGAGCGAGGTGCCGGTCGCCCGGCGCCGGGGCGGGCAGAGCGTGCAGGCGGCCCAGGAGGGCGCCCATCTGTTCCAGCGGGCCGGCACTCAGGTCCGGCGGGCCACCGGGGATCAACCGGGTGACCAGGACGCCCCGGTCGCCGAGGCGAAGCGACGGGGAGCCGTCGAGGGCGGTCACCACCCGCTCGGCGGGCACGCCCTCGGCCTCCAGGTACCGGAGGATCGCGGCGTCGCCCGCCACCCGCTCGCCGGGCCGATCGGCCGGGAACAGCCGGGCGACCAGCGGCTCGCCGCCGTCGATTTCGAACCGGTAAACGGCCTTCTCGGGCGCTTCGTAGAACGGCGTGGCCGCGGTCACGGCCCGCCCGAACCGCTTCTCCACCAGTGCCACGAGGTCCCCGGCGCCCACGCTCCGACGCTATGCCCTGGAGCGTTCACCCAAGGGGGGTGAAGGCGGCCCGAGGCGCGGCGCGCACACTCGAAGGCATGGCGACCGGAGAGGGCTCCGACGTCGATCGCTACCGGACGGTGGCCCAGGGGCTGCACCAGGTCGCCAAGCCGATCCGCGTGCTGTCGGCGTTGCGCTGGCCCGCCGAGGTGCGGGACGAGTTCTTGGCCGGCGGGGGTGCCGCGCTGCCGTCGGTCGACTACCCGCCGTTCGACGAGCAGCCCATCGTCGACGCCCTCGCCGACCTGAGGCGGTCGATCTTTCCCGGGGACCTGGTCGATGACTGGCTGGAGTCGACCGCCACCGCCCTCGAGCTGACGGCCCGCATGCTGGCGGCGCGGGGGACCCCGGCGTTCCTCGACTACAGCCGGGCGCTGTACAGCGAGCCGCACACGCCGCTGCGCTACGACCCGGCCACGCCCTATGAGCTCGCCGAGCGGGTCCACGAGGTGCTGGCGGGCCTGGAGCGGGTCGGTCTCCGCAACGACGTGGCGCGGGACCACACGGCGCAGGATGTCGCCGACATCGTGGCGGCCGGGGTGACCGGGCACTTCGGGCCGGAGGACGCGCCCAAGGTCGAGATCGTGGACGAGCTGTCGGCCAACGCGCTGGCGACGGCGAGCCGCATCAAGGTGCGGTCGGGGGCCCACTTCACCGCCCGGGACGCGGCCCAGCTGCTCAACCACGAGGCCTTCATCCACGTGCTGACGGCGGTCAACGGGCGCTACCAGACCGAGTTGCCCATCCTCGCCATCGGGCACCCGGGGACGACCCGCACGCAGGAAGGCCTGGCGGTGTTCGCCGAGTTCGTGTCGGGCACCCTGGAGCTCGACCGCTTCCGCCGCCTGGCCGACCGGGTGCTCGGGGTGCAGATGGTCATCGACGGGGCCGACTTCGTCGAGCTGTTCCGCTGGTTCTCCGAGCGGTCGCCGGACCCCGAGCAGGCCTTCGAGAGCACCCGCCGCATCTTCCGCGGCGGACCGGTCACCGGCGGGGCGCCGTTCACCAAGGACTGCGTCTACCTGTCCGGGTTCCTGGCGGTGAGCACGTTCATCCGGGCCGCGTTCGTGGAGGAGCGGCTGGACGCCATCGGCACGCTGTTCGTGGGCAAGCTCGACCTGCACGACATCCCTGCGCTGGTCGAGCTGCGCCGCCTCGGCCTGTGCCGCAGCCCGGTCCACCGCCCACCGTGGGTGAACGATCCGGGCTGGGCACTGACCTGGCTGACGTACTCGACCTTCGTCAACGCCATCGACCTCGGCGCAGTGGCCGACGCCATGGGTCGCGTGCTCGCCCGCGCCCCGCGCATCGAGCTCGACGTCTGATTCACGCGGGGGGCAGCTGGTCGGACACCGGGCCGAGGTGGCGCAGCTTGTCCGGGTTGACGATCGAGCGGATGCCCTGGATCTGGCCATCGGCGATGTCGAACGACAGCACGACCATGATCCGCTGCTGACCGTCGAGGCCCATGGCGCCGGGGTGGCCGTTCACCTCGACCGGCTTGATGGAGAAGCCTTCGAAGTCCCGGACCACCTGCATCCAGTGCAGCACCGCCCGCGCCACCCGGCGGCGCCCGAACAGCGGATGGGCGATGGCCCGCGTCTTGCCGCCGCCGTCACCGTGCAGTGACACATCGTGGGCCAGCAAGGCCTCGAGCCCGTCGAGGTCACCGGTCTGGGCGGCGGCCAGGAACCTGTCGGCCAACTCGCTCTGCTCCTGGCGCGACGCCTCGAAGCGCGGCCGGTCCTGCTCGACATGGCGGCGAGCCCGGACCGCGAGCTGCCGGCAGGCGGCCTCGCTCTTGCCGACGATCTCGGCGATGGCGTCGTAGCCGTAGTCGAACACCTCGCGCAGCAGGAACACGGCCCGCTGCTCGGGCGACAGCCGTTCCAGCAGGACGAGGAAGGCGAGCGACAGCGAGTCGGACATCTCGGCGTGGGCCGCGGGATCGTCCAGGCCCTCGGTCATCACCGGCTCCGGCAGCCATTCGCCGAAGTAGGTCTCCCGCCGCACCTGCGCCCGGCGGAGCCGGTCGATGCCGAGCCGGGTGACCACGGTGGCCAGGTAGGCCTCGGGCACCTCGATGTCCTCGCCGGCCTCCAGGACGCCGTACAGGCGCAGGAGCGCCTCCTGGACGACGTCCTCGGCCTCGGCCACGCTGCCGAGCATCCGGTAGGCGATGGCGAACGCCCGCGGCCGCAGCTCGTCGAGCAGCTCTTCGTGCCGCTCCGGCATGTCAGCCGAGCCCCTCGGCGAAGCCCTGCCGCCAGCTCGGGTAGCCGAGCGTCCAGCCGAGCTCGCGCTTGGCCTTGTCGTTCGACGCGCCGCGGAGCTGGGTCATGGCCATCGCGGCCACCTCGCCGGCCGCGAGCCGCCCGAGCCAGCGCGGCACCCGCAGCGGAGGCTTCGCCCCCACCGCCGCCGCCAGCACCGGGAGGAACTCGGACACCGGCGCGGGGTCGTCGTCGACGATGTTGTAGATGCCGGCCGGCCCGTCCTCGATGGCGATGACGGTGGCCGTGGCCGCGTCCTCGATGTGGATGAAGGACCAGATGCCCGTGCCCCCGCCGACGATGGGCAGCTGGCGCTTGCGCAGCAGCTCGATCTGGCTGCCGAGCGGGTCGAGAGAGACAGAGGTGCCGGATCCGTAGAACCAGCCGTAGCGCAGCACGATGCCTTCGGTCCAGCTCGCGCCCATGACCGCGGCCTCGAGGTGACGGATCGCCGCCATCCCCTCGCGCGCCGACGCGGGCGGATCCTCGTCCAGCGGGGTGTCCTCCAGATTGATCGGGACGCCGGTGCGGGCGTACGGCATGGCCCCGTTGCTCTGGGCGACGAAGCGCTTGACGCCCGCCGCCCGGCCTGCCGAGAGCAGGTGGTCGGTGCCCTCGGTGCGGAGCCGGTTGGTGAGCGCGAACTCGCGATCGAAGCGCCGCATGTTGATCGAGGGCGGGATGGCGGTGAGCTGGTGCACGATGACGTCGGGCTCGGCCTCGCCGACCGCCTGCCCCACGGCATCGGCGTCCAGCGCGTCGGCCACGACCGGCGCGGCCCCGAGCCGGCGCAGCTCGTCCTGCTTGGCTTGCGTGCGGGTCATTCCGACGACCTCGTGCCCGTTGCCGACCAGCATGGGGACGAGCTGGCGGCCGAGCACACCCGTGGCACCGGCGATGAAGACCTTCATGGCGACTCCCTTCTCGGTCGAACACCCCCTAGACGGGGTCGGGAGCCCGCCCGTGACAGTCGCGGCGACGACGCTTCAGGTCCGGCTGCGCATCTCGGCGTCGAAGGTCTCCACGGCTACCCGCATGGCCTCGACGTAGCGCGGCTCGCCCAGGCGGCGGCCGATCTCCTCGCCCTCCACCTTCTCGACCTGGGTCTGGATCCACCAGATGTTGCCGAACGGGTCGCGCACGCGGCTGCCGCGGAAGCCGAAGGCGCTGGTGGTGAGGGGCGTCACCTCGACCGCACCGGCGGCCAGGGCGGCGGCATGGGTGCGGTCGCAGTCGTCGACCCACACGGTGAGGAACGACGGCGTGGCCGGCCAGTCGGGCCTGGCGTCGAAGGCCATGACCACCGAGTCGCCCAGGTCGACCTCGGAGTGGCCCAGCGTGCCGTCCTCGTTGGGGAACCGGCCCCGCTCGACCGCGCCGAACACGTCGATCATGAAGTCGAGGAGGCCGGCGGCGCCGCGCACCGAGATGTAGGGGACGACGGTCGGGTAGGTGTCGGGCTGGGTGGGGACTGGATCGCTCATAGGGTGAGTGTCGCAACCAAAGATGGCCATCCTGTGGCCATCTTTCAGGAGTCGTAGCGCTCGACCAGCCGGCGGCCGAGCTCGGCCAGCTCGTCCCGGACGTGGTCGGGCGACAGGACCTCCAGCCCCAGCACGAAGCCGGCCAGCGCCCGGGCCGGCGTGGTGCCGTCCTCGAAGCCGATCTCGACCGTGACCCACCCGTCGGGATCGGCCTCGCCGACCCGCACGCGGGTGCCGAACTGGGCCCGCAGCCAGCCGACGTGGGCCGGATCGGCCCGCGCGGTGACCAGCTCGCGCCCCCGCAGCCCGTCGATCTCCCCGACGATGTCGGCCCAGGCGCCGGCCAGGTCGAAGCCGGCCGGGCGGACCACGGGCTCGCCGGTGGGCGTCACCGCCTGCACCCGCCCGACCCGGAACGTGCGCAGCCCGGCGCCGGTCCCCGCCACCAGGTACCAGGCCGACCCCTTGGCCACCAGGCCCAGCGGATCGACCAGTCGCTCGGTGGCCGTGCCTCGCCGGTCGCGGTAGTCCAGGCGCACCCGCACACCCGCCACGACCGCCCGCTGCAGGGCCTCCAGGTGGGGCGGGGCGGGCGGAGTCGTGCCGCCCCACTGGGCCGTGTCGAGCACCACGGCGGCCGCCGCCTTCTCGGCCTCGTCCCGGAAGGTCTCGGGCAGCGCCTGCACCAGCTTGCGCAGCGCGGCCTTGGCTTCCGGGGTCACGGCCGCGGCCGGGCCGGCGACGAGGAACAGCGCCTGCGCCTCGGCCGCGGTCAGGCCGCTGAGGTCGGTGCGGGCGCCTCCGACCAGCGACCAGCCGCCGCCCCGGCCGGTCTGGGAGTAGACGGGGATGCCGGCGAGCGATAGGGCCTCCAGGTCGCGCCGGGCGGTCCGCACCGACACCTCCAGCTCCTCGGCCACCTCGGCCGCAGTCACCCGCCCGCGGGCCTGGAGCAACAGCAGGGTGGCCACCAACCGGTCGGCACGCACCCGGCCAGTCTGGCCGCATAAGTGGACATCATCCGGCCACCTTTGGCTGGTGCGGTGACGCAGAGTGGGTTGTCGGCCGCGGTCACTGTGCGTAGGGTCCGGCCATGCGGGTGGTCGTCTTGGGCGCGGGATTCGGTGGGCTGGAGCTGACTTCGCGGTTGGCGGGCGAGCTCGGGCCGGAGGGCGAGGTGGTGCTGATCGACCGGGCCGACGGGTTCGTGTTCGGGTTCTCGAAGCTGGACGTGATGTTCGGGCACGCGCAGCCCGACGCCGTGCGCCACTCCTACCGGGACCTGGTCAAGCCGGGGGCCCGGTTCGTGCAGGCGGCCGTGACGGCCATCGACCCCGAGGCCCGGCGGGTGGAGACCGACGCTGGGGCCTTCGAGGCCGATGTGCTGGTGGTGGCGCTGGGGGCCGACCTCGACCCGGCGGCCACGCCCGGCCTGGTGGAGGGCGGACACGAGTTCTACACCGAGGCCGGGGCCTTCGCGTTGCGAGAGGTGCTGGCGGGCTTCGACGGCGGGCGGGTCGTCGTGGGGGTGCTGTCCACACCGTTCAAGTGCCCGCCCGCCCCGAGCGAGACCGCGTTGCTGATGCACGACCATCTCGTGCGGCAAGGCTGCCGCGACCGCTCGGAGATCAGCCTCGTCATGCCCCTCCCGGCGCCGGTCCCGCCCGCGCCGGCCGCGTCCGAGGCGCTGCTGGCCGCCTTCGCCGAGCGTGACATCGCCTGGCATCCGAACCAGGTGGTGCAGGCCCTCGACCCGGGGCGCCAGGTAGCCCTGGTGGCCGGCGGGACCGAGCTGGGCTACGACCTGTTCCTCGCCGTGCCCGTCCACCGCGCGCCCGCCGTGGTGGTGGAGGCCGGGATGACCGAGGACGGCTGGATCCCGGTCGACCCGCGGACGCTGGAGACGCGGTTCGCCGACGTCTACGCGGTCGGCGACGTCACCAGCGTGGGGACGCCCAAGGCCGGCGTGTTCGCCGAGGGCCAGGCCGCGGTGGTGGCGGATCGCATCCGGGCCCGGGCCCGGGGCGAGGCCGAGGCGGCGGAGTACAGCGGCCGCGGCGTCTGCTACGTGGAGTTCGGCGGGGGCCGCGTGGCCCAGGTCGACGTGACGTTCCTGCCCGGCCAGGCGCCGTTCGGGGACTTCGACGGCCCGTCTCCCGCCATCGCCGCCGACAAGCTCGAGTTCGGGGCCAGCCGCGTCGGCCGCTGGTTCGGCTGAACCGGCTCAGACTCCGGCGAACGAGGGGGCGAACTGGGCCAGGTACGAGGTGAGGTGGCGGTACCAGCCCGTGGCCAGCAGCACCCCGAGGATCACCAGCAGCACGCCCGCCACCTTCTCCAGCACCGGACCGGCCCGCTGCAGGCGGGCCATGGCACCCGGGGCCGAGGCCAGGCCGAGCGATGCGGCGAGGAACGGCACGCCGATGCCGCAGGCGTAGGCGAACAGCAGCACCGCCCCCTGCACCGGGTCGCCCGTGCGGGCCGCCGCCACCAGGGCCGCGCCCAGCAGCGGGCCGACGCACGGGCTCCACGCCGCGCCGAAGGCGACGCCGACCACCATGGGGCGGAGGCGGCCACCGCCCCGGGGCAGCTCGGGGATCAGCCGGCGCTCCCGGGCGAAGGGGCCCCGCAGGACCCCCAGCAGGGCCAGCCCGAACAGCACGATGAGCACGCCGCCCACCCGCTCCAACCAGATCTGCACCGACGACAGCGACGACCCGACCAGGCCCGCGGCCACGCCCAGGCCGGCGAACACGGTGGCGAAGCCGGCCACGAACAGCAGGGTGGCCTTCACCGTCTGCCCCGGGTCGCGCTGGTCCGCCGCCTCGCCGGTGATCATGCCGAGGTAGGCAGGCACGAGCGGGATGACGCACGGCGCCAGGAACGAGGCGATGCCCGCGCCGAACAGGGCGATGGTGTCGGCGAGGGTCACAGTGCCCATGGCCGTCATCCGAACGTGAAGGCGTAGGCGGCGAGGCCGGCGCTGCCCGCCTCGATGCGCATGGTGTGGTCGCCCTCGGGCCCGTCGCGCAACAGGTTGACCAGGTCGGGCTCGCCCACCTCGACGGGGCGCGGCTCGCCGCCGTCGACGCTCACGGTGACCGACGCCGGCGCGGATCCGCCGCCGGCCAGCACCAGGTTGACCTCCTGCCCGCGGTAGTGCAGGACGATGGCCGCCCCCGGCTCCAGGGCGGTCGCCGACTCGGCGCTGATCGACCATGCACCGTCGAGGGCGAAGCTGTCGGCCGGCAGGCTGTCCGGCAGGGTGAAGTTCGCCTCGCCCCCGGGCACGCCGTCGTTGTCGGGGTCCGACAGGCCCTGGGGCGAGGCCGTGGTGCCCCGGGAACCGCCGATGTACAGCTCGGGGGTGAGCTGGCCCAGGTTGGGCACGTCGGGCTCGTCCTCGTCGTCGGCGCGGGGCGAGTCCGGGTCGACACCGAGCAGCTCGCGCAGCACGTCCTCGGTCTCCTCGTAGGCCCCCTCGCCGTAGTGCACGTAGCGGAGCCGGCCGTCCCGGTCGACGATGTACTTGGCCGGCCAGTAGCGGTTGCCGAACGCGTTCCACACCCGCATCTCGGGATCGAGCGCCACGGGCCAGTCGACCCCCAGGTCGCCCACGGCCCGCTCGACGTTGCGCCGGTCCTTCTCGAACTCGAACTCGGGGCTGTGCACGCCCACGATGACCAGCCCGTCGGCCTCGTAGCGGTCGTACCAGGCCGCCAGGTGGGGCAGCGTGCGCACGCAGTTCACGCACGAGTAGGTCCAGAAGTCGTAGACCACCACCGACCCGGCGAGCGACGCCCGGGTCAGCGGCTCGCTGCCGATCCAGCCGTCGGCCTGGTCGGGCCCGGGGACGTCGTCGCCCAGCACCGGCAGGTCGTCCACGTCGACCGGCTCGCCCACCTCGGCGGGATCGGCCCCGGACGCCACGAGCACCGCCAGCACCGAGATCACCAGCAGGCCCCCCAGGGCGACCAAGTACCTGCGTCGCACGGGACCATTCTTGCCGGGCGGGCTCACGGCCGACGATACGGCGGCGACCGCCCCGGCGGATCTTCAGCCCGGGGTGAGCCAGGCGCCGTCCCGCATGACATCGCGCCCGTCGAGCTCGTTGGCCTCGCGCCACGCCTGGATGCGGCGAGGGCGGATGCGGAAGTAGCCGAAGCGGCTGGTCTCGCCCCGGGGATCGAAGCCGGTCTTGGCCGCGAAGCGGTCGCCCAGGTCGCCGGGGATGTCCTCCCGGGCCAGGGCCTCGACCGTGCCCTCGACCAGCACCACGTCGCGCACCAGGCCGATGCCGAGGCGGACCTTGCCCGTCGCCGCCAGGTTGCGCCCGGTGCGGCCCGCCTCCGCGGTGGCGACCAGGAACGTCTCGCCGTCCCAGAGGAACGACAGCGGGGCGAGGTAGGGGGTGTCGCCGGCGGCGGTCGCCACCCAGGCGTCGACGTCCTCGTCCAGGCGCCGGCGGGTGTCCTCCAGCCGCTGGGCCAGGCTGCGGGCCGGGGGTCGAGAGGTCGTCGTCACAGGTTTGCCAGCCTCCGTTCGAGCTCGGCCCGCTCCACGTCGTTGGTGCTCAGCTCGATGCCGCGACGATAGGCGTCGGCCGCGCCGTCCCGGTCACCGGCCCGGCGGAGCAGCTCCGCGTGGGCCGCGTGGAGCGGCTGGTACCCGGCCAGCGTGTCCGCCTGGACGAGCGGTTCCAACAGGTCGAGGCCGGCGGCCGGGCCCTGCGCGTAGCCGACCGCGACGGCGCGGTTGACCTCCACCACGGGCGAGGGGGCGACGCGGCCGAGCGCCTCGTAGTACTCGGCGATACGGGCCCAGTCGGTCTGCTCCCAGTCCGGCGACTGGGCGTGCACCGCGGCGATGGCCGCCTGCAACTGGTAAGGACCGGGCCGGCGTTGGGCCAGCGCTCGCTCCAGGGCCCGCACGCCCTCACGCACCCGGCCCTGGTCCCACCGGGAGCGGTCCTGACGGTCGAGGGGGACGAACACGCCGTGCTCGTCCACCCGGGCGCCGCGGCGGGCGTCGTGCAGCAGCATCAGGGCCAGCAGCCCGAGGGCCTCGGGCTCGTCGGGCATCAGGCCGGCCAGCAGCCGACCCAGCCGGATGGCCTCGCTGCACAGCTCGCCGCGCACGAGCCGATCGCCCTCGGTGGCGCTGTAACCCTCGTTGAAGATGAGATAGAGGACGGCCAGCACCCCGTCCAGCCGCTCGGCGAGGGACTCGTCCGGCGGCACCCGGTAGGGGATGTGCGCCTCCGCGATCTTGCGCTTGGCCCGCACCAGGCGCTGCGCCATGGTCGGCTCGCTGACCAGGAAGGCGCGGGCGATCTCGCCGGTGGTCAGCCCGCCCAGCGTGCGCAGCGTCAGCGCCACCCGGGCCGGCATGGCCAGCGCGGGGTGGCAGCACGTGAAGATGAGCCGAAGCCGGTCGTCCGCCATCGGCCCGGTGGGCGGGTCGGCGTCGGGCCGATGCTCCTGGGCGTCGAGCCGGGCCAGCTCGGCCAGCCGGGCGGTGCGGTCCGCGGTCGCACGCGCCCGGCGCAGCCGATCGATGGCGCGACGGCGGGCGGTCACGGTGATCCAGGCCCGAGGCTGGTCGGGGACCCCGTCGCGGGGCCACGTGGCCACCGCCGCCGCGAACGCGTCCTGGACCGCGTCCTCGGCCAGCTGGAAGTCCCCGACCTGGCGGATCAACGTGGCCAGCACCCGGGCGCGCTCCTCGCGGAAGGCTCGCTCGACGGCGGCGGCCGGATCCTCGGGGCCTGGCGTGCCGTTCATCCCCAGACCGGGCGCACCTCGACCGAGCCCCACGAGGCGCTCGGGATCTTGGCTGCCCACTCGATGGCCGTGTCGAGGTCGGGGGCGTCGATGAGGAAGTAGCCCGCGAGAGCCTCCTTGGTCTCGGCGAAGGGCCCGTCGGTGATCTGGGTCTCGCCGTCCCGGACCTTCACGGTGGTGGCGGCTTCGACTCCGGCCAGGCCCCGGTTGTCGACGAACAGGCCCGCGGCCTTGAGGTCCTGGTCGTACTGCATCCAGCGCTGGTGCTCGGCCTTGAAGTCCTCCGGGTCGGTGATGACCGTGCCGTCGGCCTTCCGGCCGCCACCCTCCGCGGGGCCGTACATCAGCAGCACGTATTCGGGCATCTTGGGTCTCCTTGGTCGTGGTGACGGCCACCGGTCCCGGCAGCCACCCATGAGGACGCACCAAGGTCGCCGGATTCGACAGCCGGGCGACGAAATCTTCCGCGATGGATATCAGACGCGCCGGAAGGGCGGGTCAGTGAGCGTCGTAGCCCGCCTGGCGGACCTGCCGCCGCGAGTCGGCTACCCCGGAGCGGAGATGCGCACGCAGCAGTAGCCGGGGGCGGGGTCCAGCCGGGCGGCCAGGCGGTCGTCGGGGCCCATGCCGTCCAGCAGGCCGTCGAGGAAGTCGAGGTTCATCCCGCACACCAGGGTGCGATGCTCCTCGGCCAGGCGGTGGAACGGGCAGTTGGCCAGGGCGATCTCGCCGGCCTCGTCCTCCTCGGGCTCGTAGCCGTGCCGGGCGAGGACGTCGACCACCGCGGCGCGGGGCTCCTCGCCGGGCGGGACGTCGTCGACCGCGGCGTGGGCCTCGGCACCGATGGTGCGACCGGCCGCCTGGGCCGCGGCGTGCAGGCACTGCTCGACGGGACTGCCCGTGCGGGTCGACTCGACGATGGCGGTGGCCAGCAGCGAGCCGGCCAGGTCGTAGTGCCGGTCGGGGACCGAGGCGGACACCTCCTCGCCGGCGGCGCGGTACAGCTTGGACGGCCGGCCGGCGCCGGGTCCCTGGCGGCCGCTCGTGCGGGCGAAGTGGACCTCGACCACGCCGGCCTCGGCCAGCTTGTCGAGGTGGAACGCTGCCACCGAGCGGGGCACGCCGAGCGCGGCGGCCGCGTCGTCCCGGGAGACCCAGCCACCGGCCGCGCCGAGCACCCGGTAGAGCTCGCGCCGCAGCGGCTGGTCCAGGGCGGCGATGCCGGCGATGCGGCGATCCAGGTCGGAGGTCGGTGCCATCAAGTGAAAGTCTAAAACACATCAACCTTGACGCAACACCCGTGGCTCTCTAAAGTCGAAACTAGTCACATTTAGAAAGGAGCCGTGATGGCCACGACCCATGTCAGCCGTTCGGGCAGTACGGCGGTCGCCCGCAGCCGGGTGGCCGCTGACCCCATCTACCAGGCCTTCACCCTGCTGCGTGTCGGGTTCACCGTGGCGCCGATCCTGTTCGGGCTGGACAAGTTCTTCGACTGGCTCGTCGACTGGCGCATCTACCTGGCACCCGAGCTCAACGACCTCATCCCCGGCAACGCCCATCAGGCCATGCTGGCCATCGGCGTGGTCGAGATCGTCGCCGGTCTGGTGGTGGCGGCGAAGCCGCGCTTCGGCGGCTACCTGGTGGCCGCCTGGCTGGCCGGCATCATCGTCAACCTCCTGATCCTGGGCGAGCACTACGACGTCGCCCTGCGCGACTTCGGCCTGCTGGTGGGCGCACTGGCCCTGGCCCGCCTGGCCACCGGCCTCCAGCGAGCGCGGCGCTCGGTCCCGTCAGCGTCGACGGTCTGAGCCCCGGCACCCGCGAGCACGGAGCGCCTCGACGCTCCGTGCTCGCGTCATCCCCCTGAGCATTGACACGCGATCGTAGGATTCGGGCGATGGTGGGGACGACGGAGAGCGGGCCGCCCGGGACATCGGTCTGGTGGGCGGCCCATGCCGAGCGATTGGAGCGGCGCCGGCCGCGGGTGGACGGCCTGACGATCGAGCGCATCGTGGACGAGGCGCTGGCCCTCGTGGACGGCGAGGGCCTCGATGCGTTGACCGTCCGGGGGCTGGCGGCCCGGTTCGACACCAGCAGTGCCACGCTGTACCGCCACGTCGCCAGCCGGGACGAGCTGCTGGTCCTGCTGGTCGACCAGGTGCTGGGCGAGATCAGGCTGCCGGACCCGGCGCTCGACGGGCGCACCAAGGTGGTCGAGCTCTCGACCGAGTTCCGCCGGGTGCTGCTGGCGCACCCCAACGTGGTGGACGCCCTGCGGGCCGCGCCGCTGATGGGCCCCAACGCGGTGCGGTGCGCCGACGCCGGGCTGGCCAACCTGCTGGAGACCGGCTACCCGCCGGACCTGGCGGTCCCCGCCTACCTGGCCATGATCGACTACGTGCTGGGCAGCGTGTTCTTCCAGTCGGCGGGGGGCGAGCCCGAGCCACCCGGCCCCCTTCCTGACGGCGCACCAGCCCTCGAAGCCAACTGGACCGAGGTGGCCGGCGCCGAGAGCGAGAAGGTGTTCGCCTTCGGCTTGGAGATGTTCCTCACCGGGCTCGACCGGCACACGGGGCGATGAGGACGGGTGTGCCGTAAATAACGTGGAAGCCGACCCACCGGGGATCGGCGCCCTGGGCGAGCAGGAGCTCGGCGGTCGGGCGCTGGCCGCCGTGGCCGTGTCGCCGGCGATCACGGCGCCGTCCGCTTCGATGTCGGCACCCGCGTCGAGCAGGGCGTCCAGCACCGCCACGTCGTTGCTGCCGGCCGCCCAGTGCGGCGGCGTCACCGGCAGCTACCAGGGCTGCCACCGTGGCAGGGCCCTCGGGGAGGTGGTGGCCGCGTTCACCCGGGGATCGTCGCCGGGGATCAGCATGGCCGCAGTCGGGCCGGTCGGGCGACGATCATCCGGGCCGGAGCCCACCAGTAGTCGTGCAGCGGGACGACGCTCTCGACGCGGTAGCCGGACGCCTCCAGCTCGGCGACCCAGGCGCCGATCGGCTGCTCCCAGGTGAGCCGGGGCCGCGCCGGGTCGAACTGGGCGACCAGGACCGGGACCAGGAAGCCGGGGCCGACCTCGCTGCCCTCCGGGTACTCGGCCAGGCCGCGGGGGTAGCGCTCGGCGGCGTAGGTCGCGTGGGCAGGGCTGCGGTCGGCGAAGGCGGGCACGTCGAACTCGGCTATGGCCAGCACTCCGACCCGCTCGGCCAGCGCCCCCAGGAGCTCGGGCCGGGTGCCGGGATCGACCGTGTGCAAGGCGAAGGTCGCCTGGGCCGCGTCGACCGGCGGCGCGGCCGGCACGGCGGCGAGGTAGC
>Ga0209814_10000086_pt1 | contig 23694 bp, 22 predicted proteins | sample SoiMetdeltSBSDD1_FD_187597 | JGI IMG/M metagenome (GOLD analysis project Ga0209814, IMG submission 187597) | Bulk soil microbial communities from a Populus tree surrounding site in Tennessee, USA - Soil MetaG P. deltoides SBSDD1 (SPAdes) (version 2) | ecosystem: Environmental > Terrestrial >... | reverse complement strand
CGCTCTACCCGATGCTGGAGGGCCCCGTGGCGGAGGACACGGCTGCGGGCCTGCCGGCCGACCTGCGGATCTTCGAGGTCAAGCTGGAGCGCAACGGCATCCGGGCCCGGTTCACCGGCAACTTCTCCCGCTACCGGCTGGAGCACCCCGCCAACGCCATCGATGACTTCATCGCCGTGAACGACCACGGCGCCGGCGGCCGGGCCCCCGACCGGCCAGACGAGAACGAGCTCATCCTCGTCCGGCTCGACCGTCCCCTGGAGGTGGCGCCCGGCATCATCGCCTGAGAGACCTGGTGATGGGACCATCGCCCCTATCCGCGGCCCGCCGGCCGGTCGATCATCGATCCAGCGGTCGCTCGGGATCGGCCCGGGCCGGCAGGAGGTGGGAGACGTGGGACGACGACAGTGGAGCCCGGGGGACTGGGGGTCCCGCCGCCCAGGGATGCGGCCGCGGGTGCTGGTGGAGAGCTCGGACGCGGCCGAGCAGTGGGCGATGGAGGAGGCCCTGCGGGGGGCGGGGTACGAGGTTGCCGTGTGCGATGGGCCGAGCGTGTACGGCGCGCCGTGCCCGCTGGTACGGCAGGGGGAGTGCGCCCTGGCCGCCGGGGCGGACGTCATCGTCAACGGCTTCCCGCTCGGCGTGCCCGACAACCAGGACGTCATAGGAGCGCTCCAGGAGCGCTGCCCGGCCACTCCCGTGATCGTCGAGGCCCGGCGCCACGAGGTCGAGAAGTTTGCGGAGCTCCTCGAGGGCTGCCAGGTCATGCCGTTCTCGGTGACCACCGCCGGGCTGCTGTCGGCCGTGCGTGAGGTGGTCCCCTAGGACCGGCTCATCAGCCGGGCCAGGGCGTCCCACTGGGCCGGCGAGAGGAGCTGGTGGGCCCCCGACGGTAGAGAGCCCCGGACCGGTGGACCAGGGCCGAAGGTCCCATCCTGATAGTCGAATGAGACTGATCGGTTTCCTATTTTGTTGACCGATCAGTCTCAAAACGCGAGGATCGGCGCATGGGACGACGGCCGCTCGTGGAGCGGGGTGTGGCGCTCGACCGGATCATGGAGCGGTTCTGGACCCACGGGTACGAGGGCACTTCGATCGACGACCTGCTCGAGGCGAGTGGCATGCACCGGGGGAGCTTCTACCGCAGCTTCGGGGACAAGCACTCGGCGTTCGTGACGGCGCTCACCCGGTACGCGGAGATGGTGGGGGAGGCCCACCTCGTCCCGGCGCGGGACGGGCGAGGCTCGCCGTGCAAGCGCCTGGTCCGGCTGCTCTACGCGCGCCTCGACGCGACGGCTGCCGGCGACGGCCGGCGGGGGTGCCTGGTGGTCAACACGGCCGTCGACGTCGCACCGCACGACGACCTGGCTCGGGCGATGGTCGCCACCTCGCTGGAGACGATGCGGGCCGCCATCGGTGGCCTGGTCGACGAGGCGGTGGTGGCCGGGGAGGTCGATGGCGGCGTCGACACGGAGCTGGCCGCCGATCAGATCTTTGCGCTGTTGCAGGGCGTCAACGTCCTGAGCAGCGCGGGCGCCGACAGCCGCCGGCTCCGGCGCCTCCTGCGCCGGACCGTGGAGAGCACCTTGCGGCCCACGGTGTCGCTCCCATGAACCCACGACCAGGACAGGAGAGGCCATGACCACCCCCTTGGAGAAGTCACGGGTCGACGTGCTCGATCGCAAGCTGGCCTATGTCGACGTCGGGCAAGGCTCGCCCATCGTGTTCCTCCACGGGAACCCGACGTCGTCGTTCCTGTGGCGCAACGTCTGGCCCCACTGCCAGGATCTGGGCCGCTGCCTGGCGCCCGACCTGATCGGCATGGGCGACTCCGACAAGCTGCCCGACTCGGGCCCGGACCGCTACACGTTCGTCGAGCACCGGCGCTACCTCGACGCCTGGTTCGACCGGCTCGGGTTGACCTCGGGCGTCACGCTGGTCGTCCACGACTGGGGCTCGGCGCTCGGGTTCGACTGGGCTCGCCGGCACCCCGACGCCGTGCGGGGCATCGCCTATATGGAGGCGATCGTCACCCCGCTCGGCTGGGACAACCTGCCGGCCGCGGTGACCGACCTGTTCCGGGCCTTGCGGTCTCCCGCGGGGGAGGCCATGGTCCTGGACGACAACGTGTTCGTCGAAGCGGTGCTGCCCGGCGCCATCCTGCGCCCGCTGGACGACGACGAGATGGCCGAGTACCGGCGGCCCTTCGCCGAGCCCGGTGAGGGCCGCCGTCCGACCCTCACGTGGCCCCGGCAGATCCCGATCGACGGCGAGCCCGCCGACGTCACCGACATCGTGACCGCCTACGGCGAGTGGCTCGCCGCCAGCCCGGTCCCGAAGCTGTTCGTCGACGCCGACCCGGGCGCCATCCTGACCGGGGCGGCGCGGGAGCGGTGCCGGACCTTCCCCCACCAGGACGAGGTGACCGTCCGCGGCGTCCACTTCGTCCAGGAGGACAGCCCGGACGAGATCGGGACGGCGCTGGCCGACTGGTATCGCAAGCTCTGATCCTCCGCCCAAGTCCACCCGAGTCCGGACGATTCCGACACTGGTGTCGGTTATGATCGGGGCACTCGGGAGGAGGGGGTCTCGGTGAGCGTCGACGTGGAGCTGACCTTCGAACAACCCGCGCCGGCGGGGCCGCTGCTCGAGGTCGACGACCTGAAGACCCACTTCCTGACGCCGCGGGGCCGGGTCAAGGCCGTCGACGGCGTCAGCTTCACGCTCGCCCGCGGCCGCACGCTGGGGGTGGTGGGCGAGTCGGGGTCGGGCAAGACGATCCTGGCCCGCTCGATCATGAACCTGCTGCCCAAGATGAACGTCCGCCGCTCCGGCAGCGTGAGGTTCATGGGGCGCGAGCTGGTCGGCCTGGGCGACCGCGAGATGCGCCGGCTGCTCGGGGCCGAGATGGCCATGGTCTTCCAGGACCCGTTGAGCTCGCTGAACCCGGTCATGACCATCGGCAAGCAGATCACCGAGGCGTTGCGGCTGCAGACCGGGATGGGCAAGAACGAGGCTCGGCTCACCGCCATCGCCCTGCTGCGCTCGGTCGGCATCCCCGAGCCCGAGCAGCGCTTCACCGAGTACCCCCACCTGCTCTCGGGAGGCATGCGGCAGCGGGTGATGATCGCGCTCGCGCTGGCGTGCGGGCCGAAGCTGCTGTTCGCCGATGAGCCGACGACGGCCCTCGACGTCACGGTGCAGGCCCAGATCCTCAACCTGCTCCAGGACAACCAGAAGGACCGCTACATGGCCATGGTGCTGGTGACCCATGACCTCGGAGTGGTCGCCGGCCGCACCGACGAGATCGCGGTGATGTACGGCGGGCGGATCGTCGAGCAGGCGCCCACGTCGGTGCTGTTCTCACGGATGCAGCACCCGTACACCGAGGCGCTGCTGCGCTCGATCCCCCGGGTGGAGAACCCGAGCCACACCAAGCTCGAGGTGATCAAGGGCCGCCCGCCGGACCTGATCAACCCGCCGCCGGGCTGCGCGTTCAGCGTCCGCTGCCCCTACGCGCAGGACGACTGCCGCGAGGAGACCCCGCTCCTGCGGGAAGGCGCCGGGTTCGGGCATCGCTTCGCCTGCTTCCATCCGCTGGGCGACCGCGAGCCGACCCCGGTCGCAGTCGCGACGAAGCCGCCGGAAGACGGCCAGGAGCCCGAGGGCTGACTAGCCCTCCGCCGGGGGTCAGCCAACCGCCACCGGGGTGTCGGCGACCTGGTCTTCGGCCACGCCGATCGGGTGGTGGCAGGCGACGTAATGGCCGGAGCCCATCTCCCGGATCTGAGGCTCCTCCTCGGCACAGCGCTCCGAGGCGCGCGGGCAGCGGGTCCGGAACCGGCAGCCCGACGGCGGGAAGATCGGGGACGGCGGCTCCCCGGCGATCGTGCGCGCCGCCCGGGGGTCGATGGCCGGGTCGATCACCGGGATCGCGCTCATCAGGATCTCGGTGTAGGGATGGCGGGGACGGGCGAACAGCTCGTCGGGCTGGCCCACCTCGCACACCTTGCCGAGGTACATGACCACCACGCGGTCGGCGATGTTCTTCACCACCGCCAGGTCGTGGGCGATGAAGATCAGGGAGAGCCCGTACTTCTCCTTGAGCTCCTCCAGCAGGTTCAGCACCTGCGCCTGGACCGACACGTCCAGGGCCGAGACCGGCTCGTCGCAGATGATGACCTTGGGGTCGAGGATCAGCGCCCGCGCGATCGAGATGCGCTGGGCCTGGCCGCCCGAGAACTCGTGTGGTCGCCGGTCCATGGCGATGTCGGCGTCGATGCCCACGTCCTCCAGCACGTCCCGGACCTGGACCTCGGCGCCCTCCCAGAACTTCTTCCGCTCGCGCCAGATGCGATAGGTGCGCGGCAGGGATGCAAGCGGCAGCAGCACGGTGAGCACGAGCCACACGCCGGCCGTCACCACGAACATGGCGGCGATCGGCGCCAAGCCGATCAGCGAGGCGATCATCACCACGGTGCCCGCGGCTTGCACGATGCCCCCGTCGCGGGTGCCGTCCGCCTGCTCCGTGCCGGTGGCGCTGCCGGCGATCCACAGCACCAAGCCGACGAAGAACGCCACCAGCAGCGGAACCGTGACGCGGCGCACGAACGGGTGGCGCCACAGCCGCAACATCCGCGGCACGTACCGCTCCCACAGCCGGATCAGCGGGGACCGCCGGTGCGACTCCAGCCACCGGATCACGAGCGGCTCGGCCACCACGTCACGGATCCGCCGCCGGGGGTTCAGCGACGAGATCGCATCCTGGAAGATCATCTGCAGGCGGCTGCGCACGTCGCGCATCTGCTCGGCGCCCAGGGTGGCCAGGTCGACCCCGTCGAGCCGAATGTGGCCGGAGGTGGGGGGTGGGACCCGCATGATGGCCTTGGCGGTGGTGGACTTCCCGCAGCCGGACTCGCCCACGATCCCCAGCGTCTCGCCGTTGGCCAGGTCGAAGCTCACGTCGCTGACCGCATGGACGGTGCCGAAGCGGCCGGCGGGGAACTCGACCACCAGGTGGTCCACCCGTAGGACCAGATCGTCGTCCTCGCCCCGCAGGTGCGCGGTGCCCGAGCCGGCCATCAGATGCCGCTCTCCCGAACGTCGAAGAAGGTGCGCACCTGGTCGCCCACGAAGTTGAGGGAGAGGATGGTCATGAACATGAACAGCGCGGGGAACAGCACCATGTGCGGCGCCCGGTCGACCTGTGAACGCCCGTTCTGGATCATGATCCCCCAGCTCACGCCGCTGACATCGCCCACCCCGAAGAACGCCAGGGCGGCCTCGACGACGATCAGCACCGCCAGGCCGATGAAAGCGATGGAGACCATCGCCGGCAGGATGTTCGGCAGCACCTCGCGCACGATGATCCGCAGGTTGCGCGTCCCCAGCGTCCGGGATGCGAGCACGAAGTCACGGTCGGCCCACACCATGGTCTGCGCTCGGGCCACGCGGGCGATGGTCGGCACCGCGAGGATGGAGAGCGCGAACGTGGCCCACACGGTCTGGGAAGTAGGCGACGCCCGGCCGGGCGGGGCGAAGAACGCCACCAGGGCCAGGGCGAGGACCAGCCCGGGGATGGCCAGCATGATGTCGAGGACGGCCACGATGGCGTCGTCGAGCGTGCGCCGGTAGAAGCCCGACACCAGCCCGATGACCCCGCCGACGGTGAAGCCGACCAGGGTGGCGACCGTGGCGACCGCCAGCGAGCGGCGGGCCCCGTAGAGGGTGCGGCTGAAGACGTCGTGGCCGATGTTGTCGGCGCCGAACCAGTGCGCCGCCGACGGGCCGTCGCGGGCGACCCCCCGGAAGGTGGCCATGGGGTCTTTCAGCGGGAGGAGATCGGCGAACACGGCCGAGAGCACCAGGAACGCCAGCCAGCCCACCGAGGCCCAGAACCAGAACCCGAGCTTGCGGGCCTGATAGGTCTCGTCCGCTTCGGCGAGGATCGCCGCCTCGGCATCGACACCGAGCGTGACGTGCTCGCTGGACGTGGAGACGACCGCGGTGTCAAGCCCGGACATGGCGAACCCTTGGGTCGAGGACGGCGTAGAGCAGGTCGACCAGGAAGTTCACGAGCACGAATCCCACCGCGATGACCAGCACGATCCCCTGTACCACCAGGAAGTCCTTCTGGAAGATGGCGGTGCCGAGCTGCGTGCCCAGGCCCGGCAGGGTGAACAGCGTCTCGATGATGAGAGCCCCTCCGACGAGCGTGGCCGTGTTCACGCCGAACACGGTGAGCAGGGTGAACGAGGACGGCCGGAGGGCATGAGCCCAGAGGATGCGCCGGTCGCTCACCCCCTTGGCCTTGGCCGTGGTGATGAAGTTCTCCTGCAGCGTGCCGATCATGTCCGAGCGCAGGATCCGCATGTAGCCGGCCGCCTGGCCGAGGGCCAGGGCGATGGCCGGCAGGGCCATGTGGCGGAAGTGCTCGACGGGATCCTGTCCGAACGGCACGTAGCGGGCCGCGGGTAACCACGTGCTGCCGATGCTCGTGTCACCGGTCCTGATCCCCCCGAGGGCGAAGAACAGGATCAGCACCACTGCGAGCACGAAGTTCGGTATGGACAGGGCCGCGAGCGCGAAGGTGCTGGCGATGCGGTCACCGCGGCGGTTCGCTTTGTAGGCCGCGTAGACGCCCATGGGCACGGCGACCGCGAGCGCCAGCACCTGCGCGTAGATCATCAGCTGGAGGGAGACCGGGGCGGCGTTGGCGATGACCTCGGACACCGGCTGGCCCTGGATGGCCGAGCGCCCGAGGTCGCCGCGCACCGCGTCGCTCAGCCAGAGCAGGTAGCGGGTGTGCATGGGCTCGTCGAGGTGGAACTCCTGGACGATCTGGTCCACCCCTTCCTCGGTCCCGCCCGGCCCGAGGATCTGGAAGGCCAGGTCGCGCGTGTCGCCCCGGCTGTTCTCGAGGTAAAAGGTGAACGCGGTGACCAGGACGATCGTGGGCACCAGGATGAACAACCGCCGCCGTACGTAGCGGCCGTTGACAACGCTGGCGCCCACGACGACCAGGGCGAACGCTCCGAGGAAGCTGAGCAGCATCGGCAGCCCGACCAACCACCCACCGACGAGGACGACGAGCGCCCCCGCGGTGGTGGTCAGGCCGGGCTTGCGCCGGACTGCGTCCCAGAGCGCACGAACCCTTGGCATCGGCTACTCGCACTCCCCGTTGTCGCACCAGATCTGGTTCAGCTGATGGCGACCGGCGAAGGCGAGCTCGATGCCCTTGGACCCGTCGGGCAGGGTGTTGAGCACCTGGTCGTTGACATAAGGCTGCGACGAGATGCCCCAGATGGTCCAGGAGGTCCAGAGGTTGTAGACCTCCTCGCCGAACCGCTTGTTGATGTTCTCCGCCGCCTCGGTGCGGGCATCCTCGTCGGGGTTGGTCCGGATGGTGATCAGGTTCTCGTCGATCACCTCGTCCGAGAAGCGCCCGAAGTTCAGGGCTTGCGAGCCGATGGGGGCCGATGCGGCGCTGATCCACCACAGCAGCTGCTGGTCCGGATCCGTCCCGCCGTGGTTGCGCCAGGCGAACACGTCGAAGTTGCCCAGCAGGGCGATGCCGATGTACTGGCCCTGCTCGATGGGCGTGATGGTGGCGTTGACCTCGTCACCGAAGGCCTCCTGCCACATCGAGACGATCAGCGTGTTGGTCTCGACGTTGAACGGGTCGTTGGTGGTGTTGAAGTCGAACGAGATGCTGTCGGTGCCGAGATCCGAGAGGCATGTGTCCATCTCGGCCTGGGCCGCGTCTATGTCGTAGGCGGGATAGCCCGAGTCCTCGAGGTAGCCCCTCGACCCGGGCGGGAAGGGCCCGTTGGCCGGCGTCGAGATGCCGCCACCGCGCTCCTCGGCCAGCCGGTCGAGGTCGATGCCGTGGGCGAGCGCCCGGCGGCAGTGCAGGTTGAGCATCGGGTTGTCGGCGTTGGCGCCCTGCGGGTCGATCTGGGCGCCGGTCATGAGGTTGGTGCCCTGGGCGGTGTTCAGCATGATGTAGTTGGTCTCGCCGTAGCGGTCGCTGGTCACCGTCTCGACGCTGTCGTCGTCCATGAGCTCGGCGATCGTCTCCGCGTTGGCGGTGTGCATGATGTCGAACTCGCCGGAGCGCAGCGCGTTGGCGCGGCTGTCGATGTCCACCGACGCCACGGCCTCGATGGCGTCGAGGTAGGGCAGGTTCTCACCGGTGATGCCGTTGGGCCCGCGCCAGTAGTCCTCGTTGCGCACGGCCCGGAAGCTGTTGCCGTTGCCCGGCTCGTAGGACTCGAACTTGAAGGCGCCGAGGCCGATCGGGGCCGCCGGGTCACCGTCGGCCGGCGTGGCCGCGAGCGCGGCGTCGTAGAACGGGTTGTTGGGGCTGCGGTGGGGCACGTCGGGCAGGCTGGACAGCCAGTCCTTCGAGAACATGTAGCCGCAGGCGCCGTAGCCGAAGTAGGCGGGCAGCGCCACCCAGGGACCGTTCTTGGTCGCGATGGTCACGGTCTGGCCCGAGGCGGTGATGGGCCCGACCGAGGCGTATGCGGCACCCGTCAGCGGGCTGCCCACGCAGGTCTCGATGTTGAACTTGACCGCGTCGGCGTCCAGCGGGGTGCCGTCGTGGAACTTGATGCCGTCTTTGAGGGTGATCGTCCACTCGGTGTAGTCGTCGTTGTGGTCGACTGACTCGGCGAGCAGCGGCACGATCTCGCCGTCGTCGTTGACCGCGAAGAGCGAGTCGGAGACGGCGGTGAACGGGATATAGCAGCTGGTGGCGCAGGACGTCCGGTAGGGCGCCCAGCCGTTGGCGGTGTCGGCCTCCAGGCCATAGACGAGGGTGCCACCCTGCACCGGTTCGCCTTCATCGCCGGAGGTGTCCTGGTTGGCGTCGCCGGCATCGTCGTCGTCGCCGTTGTTGCCGCCGCACGCGGCGGCGGCGAGCATCAGCACGAGGAACGCGCCGAGCCAGGGCCTGCGTCGCACCCACGGCCTCTGCCGGTCAACGAGATCGCCCGGCCTCTTGCTTGGGATCATGACCCCTCCCCCTCTATGGCTTCGATGATGGAGTGCTGTCGTTTGGTCAGGTGTTCAGGTAGCTGAGCGGGGCGCCGGCCCGAGGCCAGTCGGCCTGCAGCAGGCGCCCAGTGCTGGAAGCGGTGATGTACGCCGTGCGCAGGTCGTCACCGCCGAAGCAGATGTTGGTGGTCAACATGTCGTCGACCGGGACGAACTCGACGAGCTCGCCCTCGGGCGACACCACCGAGATGCCTCCGTTGACCAGCGTGGCGACGCAGACGTTGCCGGCGCCGTCGACGGCCAACGAGTCGAGCAGTTGCAGGCCCGGGAAGCCGTGGAGACAGCTGGAGGCGTCGAACGGCGCCGGCCCGAGCTCACCCGGGGCGACCACGTCCCGCTGGGTCAGCCGGCCGTTCATGGTCTCGGCCCAGTAGAGCTTCCGCCCGTCGGGGGACAGGCCGATGCCGTTGGGGCTGAGCACCGGGAACGCCACCTCCCGGATGGCCGAGCCGTCCGCCTGGGCGTAGTAGATGCCGGTGGCGTGCCCGATGCGGGTGGCGTGGTCGGTGTAGCCGTGGTCGGTGAAGTAGAAGCCGCCGTGCTCGTCGAAGACCAGGTCGTTCGGGGCTCGCAGCGGCCAGCCGTCACATTCGGTGTAGAGGTCCTCGACCTTGCCGGTCCCGAGGTCGACCCTCTGGATGCGCCCGCCGATGTACCGGTCCTGCGAGAACGGGCCGGGGAAGCTGCGCCCGTCCATCTGGAGGTCGGTGAAGCAGCCGCCGTTGTTGCACAGGTAGACGGCCCCGTCCGGGCCGATGGCAGCCCCGTTGGGGCCGCCCGGGATGTCGGCGATCGTCTCTTTCGTGCCGTCGGTGAGCACGCGGGTCAGCCGCGGGGCGAGCATCTCGACGACGATCACGCTGCCGTCGGGCATCGCCACCGGGCCCTCCGGGAAATGCAGACCCGAGGCGATCTCCTTCAGCTGGCTCATGTGGGCTCCCCCCTGAAGCTCCGATTCGGATGAAACTCGTTTCCGACATACGTGTCAAGAAGTGCGGAAGAACGAGGCACCGATGCCTGCTGCCGACGCATCCTACGAGGTATTAGCGATGCTCGCTCTGCCGACGATGCTGTCGACGGTGGTGTCGATAGCGGCCGCTACTGGCCGCGGGACGCGCCGACAGGGCGGCCGTCGACGATCTGGTCGAGGTACTCCGAGAGGCCCGCGCCCTCCAGGTCGCCGTAGCGCCAGCGGGTCATCCCCTCGGTGATGCGGGTCATGAGGCCGTTGCGCCGGTTGCGCAGCGGGATGTTGGCCCACACTTCGCCTTCCACGTCATAGCTGTGGTCGTCGGTGTGGATGGTGGTGTGCACGGCCGAGTGGTACCAGCGCTCGTCGAAGTCGGAACGCAGCTCGACGTCGCGGATGGGCACCCATTCCTCGCCGTGGCGGGCCCGGTCGTAGAGGAAGCCGCCCACGCGCCGCCGGTCGGCCTCGTCGCCCGAGATGGTGGTGGCGAAGCCGAGGTCCGGGCCCAGGTTGACGGTCAGCCACCGGTACCACCAGATGTTCTGCCAGTAGCGCGGCCCCCAGCTGTGGTCGCGCAGGCCGAGGCCGTCGGTGAGCTCGAACGACTCGTCGCCGACGGTCACGGTCCCCGTGACCCCCATGTGCTGTTCGAAGTGGCCCCGGGCGAACGACTTCTCGGGGTCGAGCCTGGGCAGCGTCTCGCCTTCCTCGGCCTCGGCCTCGCCGCCCCACGGCTTGGCGATGCCCCGGTGGACCTGGTCGATCCGGCAGTCGACGCGCGGGTTCTCGGTGAACGCCTGCCGGGGATCCTCCATCTCGGAGGGGTCCTCCAGGATGACCGCCGGCCCCTCGTAGGTGACCCGGTGCTCCTCGAACGGGCGCACGACCTCGAACTGCAGGCCACCCGCGGCGTGGAGGTCGTTGTCGCTGATGCGCGGGCGGCCGAACCAGAACGCCACCCGGCCGTCGGGCAGGTACAGGCACGTGGTCATCTCGGCGTAGCCCTCGTTGGGACGGTTGCCGAGCCGGACCCAGCCACCGAGGCCGCAGCCACGGTCGTAGAAGTTGTAGTAGGCGCTCTCGTTGAAGTTGCTCGCCTCTTCCCGAGGGTGCATGTAGTCGTCCTCGGGCTCCAGCCGGATCCGCATGGAACGACCCTCCTTTCGTGCTCAGGCCGGCTCGCCGAGCCGGTCCTTCGGGTAGCCGGCGTATGACTCCTTGAAGACACCGGAGTGCAACAGCACGACCGCGGCCACCCGGCCGGTGCTCGCGTCGGTGAGCGTCGTGCTGGTCCAGTACGACTCGGTGCGGCGGCTCTGGCCCAGGCCTCGGATCTCGCTCTCGACCCCGTAGGTCTGGCCGGCGAACACCGGGCCCTCGACCAGCCGGATCTCCAGGTCGAGGAACAGGCCGAGCGCCGGGCCCCGCACCGGCCATGCGGCGCCGGCCTTGGCCGACAGCACGCTGATCATCTCCATCGGCAGCACCGCCCGGCCCCACGGGGAGTTCGCGCCCCCTTCGGGCGTGTACCAGGGGTGCGGCTCGGTGATGCGCTCGAGCTTGTCGGCCAGCGAGAACGGGTAGCCCGGCCCGTTGCCGTCGGCGTAGGTGACCGTGGCGGCGCGCGGCCTCGGGCTGCGCATGCCGACCCCGAGCTGGTCGACGATGAACAGCTCGCCCGGGTCGCCATGGCGGGCGAGCCGCGCCGCCAGCTCGGTCTCCGGATCATCGGGACCGAGCGACGCCGTGCCGACGAGCACCGGCGTGCCGTCGGCCTTGTGGGCCTCGACGCGGGCCGAGACGGGCCCGGTGGTGGTCAGCGAGGCCTGCACCTGCTCGCCCTCGACCACCATCGTGCGGAAGTGGCAGCTCACGCAGCCGCGCTCGAACCAGGCCTGGCCCCAGACGGCCGCGGCGAGGGGGTCGATCTGGCTGAAGTGCGTGGGCGCCTCGATGGGCGCCCCGGCCAGCCCGAGCGACCCGGCGGTGTCCGCGTCGTGGAGGCTGGCGTGGCCGTTGACCTGCTGGTCCTGGAGCATCTGGGCCGGCGAACGCAGCGGCCCGGTGAGCGTGACCTCGGTCGCGAAGCGCGCGTCGTCACTCATCAGCGCGGCTCCTGGCCGTCGTCGACCTTGGCGACCATGCCCGTCACGAACTCGGACGACGGGGACACGAGATAGAGCAAGGTGCTGTCGAGCTGGGCCGGGTCGCCGAGCCGGCGGCGGGGGAAGAACGCGGTCATGTCCCCGACTCGCGAGATCATCCCGTCCATCATCTCGGAGCTGAACGCGCCCGGGGCGATGGCGTTGACGTTGATCCCGAAGCGGGCCCACTCCACCGCGAGCACCTCGGTCATCCGCTCGACCGCAGCCTTGGTCGTCGAGTACAGCGCGGCGCCCCGGCCCGCGTAGTGGTGGGCGCCCATCGAGGACAGGTTGACGATCCGGCCGGGTGCCTTCCGATCGATCAGCCGCCGGGCGACCTCGCAGGACAGCAGCCAGGGACCGCGCAGGTTGGTGTCGAAGACCTGGTCGATCAGGGCGACGGACATCTTGGTGGCGTACTGGGCGTCGGGCATGCCGGCGTTGTTGACGAGGATCGACACCGGCCCCAGCTCGGCCTCGACCCGGTCGACGGTGGCGACGATCTGGTCGGCGTCGGTGACGTCGAGTTGCACCGGCACGCAGACGCCGCCGCCCGCCGCGATCTCGGCGGCCACCTCCTTCAGCCGGTCCTCGCGCCGGGCGGCCGCCGCCACCTTGGCCCCGCACGCGGCCAGCACGATGGCGAAGCGGCGTCCCAGCCCCGAGCTGGCCCCTGTCACCAGCGCCACCTGGTCCGTGAGGTCGATCGAGAAGTTGGGGAGGCCGAAGCCCGCCGGCTCCTCGGTCGTGTTTCTGGTTCGCTCGACAGGCTCGCTCGTGTTTCTGGTTCGCTCGACAGGCTCGCTCGTGTTTCTGGTTCGCTCGACAGGCTCGCTCACTGCGCCAGCTCCTCGCGGAGCTCGCGCTTGAGGACCTTCCCCGCGGCGTTCCGGGGCAGCTCGGCGTCGCGGATCGCGACCACCGACGGCACCTTGAAGGCCGCCAGCCGCTCGCCCACGTGCTTGCGCACGGCTTCGGCGTCGAGGTCGCTCCCCGGTCGCAGGCGCACGACGGCCGCGACCTCCTCGCCGAGTGAGGCATGGGGGACCCCGACCACGGCGGCATCGGTGATGTCGGGGTGCTCGAACAGCGCGGCCTCGACCTCGGCCGCGTAGACGTTCTCACCGCCGCGGATCACCACGTCCTTGAGGCGGTCGACCACGTGGACGAAGCCGTCGTCGTCGACGTAGCCGAGGTCGCCGGTGTGGAACCAGCCCCCGGTGAAAGCCGCGTCGGTGGCCTCGGGCTTGTTGTGGTAGCCCCGCACGATGGTGGGGCCGCTGATCCAGATCTCGCCCACCTCGCCCTGGCTCACGTCGGCGCCGTCGGGCCCGACGAAGCGCACGCCGACCACCGGGGCGAGCGGCTTGCCGACGCTGTCGGAGCGGGCCACGTAGTCGGTTCCCATGTTCACGACCATGGCGCCGGTGGTCTCGGTCAGGCCGTAGCCGTTCCCGGGTGCGACCCGCGAGCTGAACTGCGAGTCGACGCGCCGCACCAGCTCCGGGGGGACCAGCGTGGCGCCCGACGCGAGCCCCTGGAGGCTGTCCAGGGAGACGCCGCGGGCGGCCGCCCGGTCGAGCAGGTCGAACGCGGTGTGCGGGACCCCGGAGAAGTTGGTGACCCCCTCGCGCTCGATCAGGTCCACCGCCTGGTCCGCATCCCAGCGGTACATCAGCACCAGCGTGCCGCCGTACGCGGTGTAGGGGATGAGGTGCGACTGCAGCCCGCCGACGTGGAACAACGGGAAGGTCAGCAGCGTCCGCGGCGGAGGCGGTGCCTCGCCGTCGGCTCCGGCCGTCGGCACCCCCGCCGCGGCAGCAGCCCGGACCGTCCCCAGGTAGAAGCCGGCCATCAGGAAGTTGGTGATGTTGCGGTGGGTGCCGACCGCGCCCTTCGGCCGCCCGGTGGTGCCCGAGGTGTAGAGGATGGTGACGTCGTCGTCGGGGTCGATGGCGACGTCGGGCAGTGAGGCGGCCTCGTCCGGCTCGCCGATCAGCTCGTGGAAGTCGACCGTGCCCGGAGGCAGCACCTCGGTCCGGACGCCGACGACACCGGCGAGGCCGAGCCCGTCGAGCTCCCCGGCGAGCCGTTCCAGCCGCTCGCCGTCGGCGATCAGCAGCTTCGCTCCGGAGTCCGACAGCCCGTAGGCCAGCTCGGGCCCGGTCCACCAGGCGTTGAGCGGCACCGCCACGGCCCCGATCGACACCGCGGCCCAGAACGACAGCGCCCACTCCGGGTAGTTGCGCATGGCGATGGCGATGCGATCGCCCTGCCCGACGCCGAACGCGCCGGACAGCCGCCGGGCCAGGTTCGCCACCAACGTGTGGGCGCGGGCGTAGCTGTAGCGCTCGTCGTCGTAGACGAGGAAGTCGCGTTCGGCGTGCGCCCGGCTCGCGTCCCAGATGTCGCGCAACGAGTTCGGCGCGGCCTTCCAGACCCGCGTGGGCACACCGCGGATCTCGACCTCGACGATCTCGAACGGCCCACCAGGGCCGGTCAGCGAACGCTCAAGCTCTGTCATGGCGCTGCTCATGGACGGCGTCCCCCTCTCGACCGACTATCCCGGAGAACCGACATCACTGTCAAGATCAGGCCACACGCTCGGCCTTGCCGGGCCAGGAGCGCGGCCTGCCTGCACAAATCTGAATCTCAGAGTTGACGTCGGCATCGGTTACCGCTCGTATACTTCGCGCATGACGGCCAAGCCGCCGGCGAAGAAGGCGCCCGCCGACCGCGTGAGCTCTCGCAGCAACCGCAACCCCGGCGGGCGCACACGCAAGAGCGAGGAGACCCGCCGCGCCCTGCTCGACGCGGCGGCGCGCATGTTCGCCGAGCACGGCTACCACGAGACCAGCGTCCCCGACATCGTCCAGGCGGCCGGGGTCGGGCACGGCACCTTCTACGAGTACTTCGCCAGCCGGCGCGACATCCTGCTCGCCCTGACCAGGCCACTCGCCGACACTCCCGAGCGGCGGCCCATCCTCAAGAGCCAGAACCTGGCCGACCGCATCCGGGCCGAGCTCTTCTGGTACCTGTCCGACCATGTGGAGCACATCGAGCTGATCAAGGTGTGGCATGCGGCGTCGAACTTCGATCCCGAGATCGCCGAGACCCGGCACCGCGAGCGGGCCCGGCGGATCGAGCGGGTGCGCAAGGGCATCGAGTCGGCCGACGCCAGGCCGGACATCGACCCGGGCATCGCGGCGGCGGCGCTGGTGGCCATGCTCGAGGAGTTCACCCACCGCTGGTTCATCGAGGGCGACGGCCCGGGCAAGAGCGCGCACGACGTGGTGATGGCCGCCGACACGCTGGGCACGCTCTGGCTCAGCGCCCTCGGCCTCGCTCGCTAGGCCCTGGCCCGATCTCGACACTCATGTCGGTTCCTGCGTTAGCGTAGCCCCATGGGCCACATCCGCTATGAGGTCAGCGATCGGGTGGCGACGGTGACGATCGACCGGCCCGAGAAGCGCAACGCCATGACCTACGCGATCCTCGCCGAGTTCCACGAGGCCATCCACCGGGCCGGGTCCGACGAGAGCGTGGGTGCGGTCGTACTCACCGGGGCCGGCGGCGCGTTCTGCGCCGGCACCGACCTGGCCGACCTCGCCGAGACGCCCGAGGACCAGCGCTCGGGCCGGGGCCGCGACCAGCCTGCGGCCCGGGTGCCGTGGCCGATCGTCGCCTGTCCCAAGCCGGTCGTCGCCGCGGTCGACGGCCCTGCGGTGGGGATGGGCGCCGAGTTCGCTACCCAGTGCGACGTGCGCGTCGCTTCCACCCGAGCTCGCTTCGGCTGGATCTTCGTCCTCCGGGGCCTGGTCGCCGACACCGGCGCCGGCACCTTCCTGCTGCCCCGGCTGATCGGGCCCACCGCGGCCATGCGGCTGCTGTTCTCGGGCGAGATCATCGACGCCTCCGAGGCGCTTCAGGTCGGGTTCGTCACCCAGGTGGTCGAGCCGGACGACCTGGCCGCCGCCGCCGAGGACGAGGCCCAGCGCTACCTGAACGCGTCGCCGTTCGCCGTGCGGCGCACCAAGGAGCTGGTGTACGGCGGCATGTTCCGTCCGGTGGACGAGCACCTGCGCGAGACGGCCCGGATGCTGGAGGAGTGCTTCCGATCCGAGGACCACCGCGAGGGCGTCGCCGCCTTCCTGGAACGCCGCCCGGCCGCCTTCACCGGGCGGTGAGCTCGGCGAGGACGGCCTCGTCGCCCGAGAAGTCGAACTCGTACCGGTCGCGCCCCTCGGCCTTGAACCACTCGTAGGAGTCCCGGTAGGCGGCCTCCAGCCCGAAGCTCGGCTCCCAGTCCAGGTGCGCCAGCGCCTTGTCGATCGAGAACATGGCCCCGCCCACCAGACCCTCGCCCCAGTGGACCAGCGGCGGCCGCGCCCGGCGGGCGACGTCGAGCGGGACGTGCACGATCTCGGGCTCGACGCCCACGGCTCGGGCCATCAGCCGCACGCAGCCGAGGATGCTGGTGATCTCGGCCCCGCCCACGTTGTACGCGGCGCCGATGGCCCGCTCGTTGCCGGCCAGGGCGACCATCAGCCGCGCCACGTCCTGGACGTGGACGAGGTGCACGAACGGGAACCCTTCGCCCGGCACCAGGATCGGCCGCCCCTGCTCCAGGCGGGCGAAGAACACCGGCTCCCGGCTGGCCAGCGGCGTCTTGGGCCCGACGGTGTGGGTGACCCGCAGCGAGGTGGCGGGAAAGCCCTCGGTCTCATGGAGGCGGGCCAGGTAGTCCTCGCAGGTGACCTTGCCGACGCCGTAGGCCTTGCGCGGGTCGCGGTCGTCCGGGGCGTGGCGGGCGAAGTGCTCCTTGACCGGCTGGACGAAGCTGCGCTTGTAGACCGCCACCGAGCTGGTGAAGACGAACTGCCGGACCCGCCCGCGGAACAGCTCGACCAGCGGGGCCAGGTCGTCGACCTGATAGGCGGTGTTGTCGTAGACGATGTCGAAGTCGTCGCGGTGCGGTTCGAGCACCTCGCGCAGGGCGCCGGGCACGCGCCGGTCGCCGTGCAGCCGGCGGGCGCCTTCGGGAAGCGATGCGACGTGGCTGTTCATGACCGTCACGTCGAAGCCGCGGCGGGCGAGCTCGAAGGTCAGGTGCAGGCCGATGTAGCGGTTGCCCCCGAGGACCAGTGCCCGCATCACAGCGGCGACGCTAGTGTTTCCGACACTGATGTCAACTTCGACGAGCTCGGCCCCCGTGGGCATCGACCCGGAACCGATCGAGGCGTGGTTCCGGGAGCACGTGCCCGAGGCCCGGCCCCCCTTGCGCTACGAGCGGGTGGCGGGCGGGCACTCCTGCCTGACCTACGTGGTCACCGACGGCCGCGGCGTACGCTACGTGCTGCGCCGCCCGCCCCTCGGGCAGGTGCTGGCGACGGCCCACGACGTCGCCCGCGAGCACCGGGTCATGTCGGCGCTCCAGGCGACCCCCGTCCCCGTGCCGCGGATGCGGGGCCTCTGCGAGGACAACGAGGTCAACGGGGCGCCGTTCTTCGTCATGAGCTATGTCGACGGCGTGGTGGTGCACACCGCCGGCGACAGCGAGCGCCTGCTCCCGTCGCCGGCCGCCCGCCGTCGTGCCGCGGAGAGCCTGGTCGATGCCCTGGTGGCGCTGCACGCGGTCGACATCGACGCGGTCGGGCTCGGGGACTTCGCCAAGCGCGAGGGCTACCTCGACCGCCAGCTCCGGCGGTGGTCGACCCAGTGGGCGGCGTCGAAGACCCGCGAGCTGCCGGCCATGGAGCGACTGCACGCCTGGCTGGTCGAGCACCGCCCCGCCGAGCCCGAGACGTGTGTCGTGCACGGCGACATCCGGCTGGGCAATGCGCTGCACGCGCCGGACGGCACCACGCTCGCCCTGCTCGACTGGGAGCTCAGCACGCTGGGCGATCCGCTGGCCGACGTGTCCTACCTGCTGCGGTCGTGGGCGATGCCCGAGCAGGCGGCCGGGGGCGAGGGGCCCCCGGCCGCGGCGTCGGGCTTCCCGAGCCGGGACGAGCTGGCCGGGCGCTACGCCGCGGCCTCGGGGCGGGCCCTCGACGACCTCGCCTACTGGACGGCGCTGAACGCTTGGCGCTCGGCGGCCATCTCCGAGGGCGTCTACCGCCGTTACATCGACGGGAAGATGGGGGAGCCACCGCCGGACGTGGAGCGCTACGCCCGCGCCGTCGAGCTCACCGTGGACCAGGGCCTCGTGGCCGCAGGATTGGTGTGATGCAGTACGAACCGAGCGCCGAACAGTTGCTCGAAGCCATCGCCGAGCTGCTCGAGGACGAAGTCCTGGCCGCGCTGCCGGACGCCCTGAAGCACAAGTGCCGGGTGGCCGGCAACCTTGCCCGCATCCTGGAACGGCAGGAGGCGCTCGGGCCCGCGGGCGCGGCGCGTGAGCGGGAGCGGCTCGCGGCGCTGGTCGGCGCGGCCGGCAGCACGGACGCCGTCGAGCTGTCCCGGCAGCTGGCGCAGCGGATCAAGACCGACGACGACCCCGACTTCCAGCGGAGCGCCTGGGACGCCCTGGTGGCGATCTGCCGCGAGGACCTCGCCATCGCGAAGCCGGGTCACGATGCCTGGGAGGGGCCCTGAGCACAGATCTGAGCGAGGGCCTCTCGCGGTTCCTCACCGGGCACTACGACGAGCCGGTCAAGGTGCGGGGCCTGGTCGCCTCGTCGGCCGGGGCCCGCCGAGGCAACGTGCTGTTCGACGCCGACGGCCCGAGCCGGTCCCTGCGCCTGGTGGCGACGATCCTGCCGACCGCCGCCATCGAGCTCAATCCGATCACGGCCGAGGCTGCGGTCCGGAACCTGGCCGAGGAGCACGGCGTCCCGGTGCCGCACATCCACGCCGTCTGCACCGATGCGAGCTTCGTCGGCGGGCCGTTCTTCTTGTCCGACCGGGTCGACGGCGAGTCCGTGCCCCGGCGGGTGTTGCGGTTGGTGCACGCCGAAGGGATCGGGGAGCGGGTGGCCGGGCAGCTGGGCGAGGCGCTGGCCCGGCTCCACTCGATCGACCCCGCCCGGGCTCCGGAGAACCTGATGGACGACCGCTCGGACAACCCGGCGGAGACCGCGCTGGCGGGGGCCGACCGGATGGTGGCGGACCTGCCGCTGCCCCGCCCGGCCCTCGTGTACGGGATCCGGTGGCTCGAACGCCACCTGCCGCCGGCGCCCCCGCGGCGGACCATCGTCCACACCGACGCCCGCAACGGCAACATCCTGGTCAGCGCGGAGGGGCTGGCGGCGGTCCTCGACTGGGAGGGCACGGTGCGCCACGGCGATCCGATGCAGGACCTCGCCTGGCCCGCGCTGCGGATGTGGCGGTTCAAGGAGGACGGCCGCGAGATCGGTGGCTTCGCCGGCCGGGAGCCGTTCGTCGCCGGCTACGAGTCGGCGGGCGGCGCCTTCGACGAAGAGCGGTTCACCTGGTGGAAGGTCCTCGGGACCCTGCGCTGGGCGCTGGGCCTGGCCAGCCAGTCCGCCGCCCACCTGGACGGCCGGTTCCGCAGCATCGTGATGGCCGCCAGCGGCCGGAGGGTCCCCGAGCTCGAATGGGACCTCCTGATGCTGATCCGGCCGGCACAGACGGAGAGACGAGCAGGAGGGGGATCCAGTGCCGATGATGACGGGTGAGCAGTACCGGGCGTCGTTGCGGGACGGGCGCCGCTGCTACATCGACGGGGAGCTGATCGAGGACCCGGGGGAGCACCCGATGCTGCGCACCGCAGTGGCGTCGGTCGCGGGCACCTACGACCGCTTCTACGATCCCGCGCCGGACGCGTTTCACCCGATGTACACGATCCCGCGGTCGCGCGAGGACATGGACCGCCGGGTCAAGGCCCTCGGCCAGAGCGACATCACGGCCGGCACGACCGCGGCGTGCATGGCCCTCGTCGACGTGGCGCCCGAGCTGGGCAAGCTGCGGCCCGAGTACCGCGACCGCATCTACGCCTTCTTCGACTGGTGCAAGGACACGGACGTGCGGTGCTCCGAGGCGATCACCGACGCCAAGGGCCATCGCCGCAAGCGGCCGCTGCAGCAGGACGACCCCGACGCGTATGTGCGGGTCGTGGACCGCCAGTCCGACGGCATCGTCATCCGGGGCGCCAAGCTCCACATCACCGGGGCGCCTCTGGTCCACGAGCAGGTCGTCCTGCCGACCAAGAGCATGAAGCCGGGGGAGGAGGACTACGCCGTCGCCTGCTCCGTCCCGACCAACGCCGAGGGCCTCCACATCGTCAACACCACCAACGCGCCGCGCGGCGAGGACGTGCGCCACTTCCCCATCAGCAGCCGGACCAACATGCCGGAGGGGCTGCTCGTCTTCGACGACGTGTTCGTCCCCAACGAGCGGGTCTTCCTCGACGGCGAGACCTCGCACGCGGCGTCGCTGGCCCATGCGCTGGGCCTGTGGGAGCGCTCGAACGCCGTCGCCTACAGCGGCAGCAGCGCCGACCGGCTCGTCGGCCTTGCCTCCCTGCTCGCGGAGATGAACGGCGCCGCCGACCGCACCGACATCCGCGACCGGCTGTCGGAGCTGGCGATCTACGCCACCATGTGCCGGGCCGGCTGGGAAGCGGCGATGGCCAACGCCAAGACCAACGAGGACGGCACGCTGTCGCCGGCCTCGCTCTACGTCAGCGCGTCGAAGTTCTACAACGCCGAGCTGCACGGCCGGATGGTGGACATCCTCCACGACATCGCCGGGGCCCTGCTCGTCGAGGCGCCGACGATGGCCGACCACGACAGCGCCGAGATCGGGCCCGACGTGCGGGAGCACCTGCTCGGCGAGGGCGGGTGGACGGCCGCGGAACGGCTCAAGCTGCTCCACTACGTGCGCGACCTCACCGCGGACACCTACGGCGGGTGGATCGCCGTCACCGAGTCGCTCGCCGGCGGCGGCCAGTACGCGCAGCGGCTCGTCACGCTGCGGCACTACGACCTGGCCAGCGCCAAGGAGCTGGCCCGGAAGGCGGTCGGGCTGTGATCACCGGCGATGCGTACCGGGAGTCGCTGGGCGACGGCCGGGCGGTCTGGCTGGAGGGACGCCGGGTCCCCGACGTGACCGCTGATCCGCTGCTGGCCAAGTCGGTGGCGTGGGTGGCGTCCACCTACGACCGCTACGAGGGCGTGACCAACCCGATGTTCCGCGTGCCGATGACGCGGGACGAGCTGCGCGACCAGATGGACTTCCTGGTGGGGGCCGACCGCACCGCCACCACCACCGCCGGGTGCTTCGCGCTGACGACACTCTCGCCGGAGCTGCGCTCGCTCGCCGACGAGATCGTCGGGCGCGACGCCCGGATGGCGGCGGCGGTGGACGACACCGCCAAGCCCGTCGAGGCCCAGGCCCGGGCCGACGGCGGCGTGGAGCTCAGCGGCGGCAAGCAGCACGTGCTCGGAGCGGCCGTGGTCCACGAGCTGCTCGTGCTGGCCGGCGACGTCGCGTGCGCCGTGCCGGTCGCGGCCGAGGGCGTGCGCATCCTGGCCCACAGCCCCGCGCCCCGGGCCGGCGACGACCGGCACTTCCCGGTCAGCCGCTCCAGCACGATCTCCGAAGGGCTGGTGGTGTTCGACGGCGTGGCCGTGCCCGCCGAGCGCGTCTTCCGCGGCGCCGACGCGTTCCGTGACACCCTCAAGCTCTGGGAGCGCGCCCGGGCCGTCGCCGAGCAGGCCGACCGGGCCGAGCTGATCATGGGGCTCGCCCAGGTCATCTCCGAGATGAACGGCATCACTGCGGTCCCCCACGTGCGGGACAAGCTCTCCGCCATCGCGGTCTACGCCAAGATGTGCCGGGCCGGCTGGGACGCCGCGCTCGGCAACGCCCAGGAGGGGCCGGGCGGCATGGTCTGCCCGGACGACGCGTACCTGTGCGCGACCAAGTCGTACGGCAGCCAGCTGTACAGCGACATGACCCACTACCTCCACGACGTGGCCGGGGGCGCGGTCGTCACCGCCCCGACCATCGCCGACCTCGAGCACCCGGTCGTGGGCGACCAGCTGCGCAAGTACATGCGCACGATGAGCGAGGTGCAGGGCGAGGATCGCACGCGCATCTTCCACGTGATCCGCGACCTGTTCGCCGACACGTTCGGGGGCTGGGACAAGGTGACCAACCAGGTCGTCGACGGCGGGATGCACGCCCAACGCATGGCCACCCTCGACGCCTTCGATCTCGAGCCGGCCCGGCGCCGCGCCCGGGAGGCTGCGGGCATCACCTGAGCCGATGACCGGCCCCGGGGTGGTGCTCGGCACCCGTGTCGGACCGTTCGCGGGCTGCCTCGACGCCGACGTGGCGCGCCGCTACGCCCCGGTGGCGATCGTCACGCAGATCTGGGAGGCCCAGAACGCGGCGCGGGCGGTCGCGGTGCCGGAGTGGCTGCAGCAGGAGGCAGCCGGTGGCGTCCACGGCGAGCACGACGTCGTGCTCCATCGGCCGATCGTGCCCGGCGAACCGCTTCGCACCTGGGTCGAGGCCCACGGCGCCCGGCCCGCGGGCCGCAACGCCCTCGTGACCCTGCGCTACGTGACGCTCGACGCGGCCGGGGGCGAAGTGGCCGAGCAGTGGTGGACGACGGTGTACCTGGGCGTGTCCTGCGACCCGACCGGCAACCCCGCCCCGTCGCACGCCTTGGAGGACGCAGCCCGGGCCCGCCCGCTGGGCTCGTGCGACCTGGCCATCGACGAGGGCATGGCCCGGCGCTACGCCGAGGCGTCCGGCGACTGGTCGCCCCACCACTTCGACGTCGAGGCGGCCCGCCGCAGCGGGTTCGACCGGCCGTTCCTCCACGGCCTGTGCACGCTGGCCCTGTGCGCCCGATGCGTCGTGGAGCAGGTCGCCGGCGGCGACCCGGATCGCGTCCGCCGGGTCGCCGCCCGCTTCGCCTCCCCGGTGCCCCTGGGCGAGACGCTCCGCGTCCACCTCTACGACGCCGGGCCGGGGTGCTACGGCTTCGAAGCCGCCGGTGCCGGAGCCACCGTCATCACCCACGGCCTCACCCGGCTGCGGTGAGGGCGGCGGCCGCCCGGTTGTGGCTGCAACCGATGGCGTTGCCGTCGGTGGAGCTGAGGCAGACCTGGTCGATGCCGGGCGGCGGGGCCACGACGTAGAAGGTCCACTCGCCGGCGGTCGTCGTCTCGGCCGGCAGCTCGCCCGCGTCGGGAGCCCGGCTGGGGTCGTGGCCTCCGAGGATGAGGAAGTCGTTGGTCGTCGACGCCTCGGTGACGTACCACGTGCCATCGATCATCCAATCGGCCCCGGTGTCGCCAAGCATGCCGGTCGCGCAGGCGAGCGGCCCATCGGCGGGCCGGTCGAGGCACAACCGGTGGAAGTCGCCTTCACCGTGGACCTCCAAGCGGCCGATCGTGGTCTCGCCCGAGGCCAGGACGGGGAGGGCTGCGACGTTGGCCTCGGCCCCGGCCCCCAGGGCGGCCAGATCGGCCTCGCTCACGACGATCAACGACCCGGCGATCCGTTCCAGCTCCTCCCGGGTTGGCGCCTGCGGTCCCGAGC
>Ga0209814_10000084_pt1 | contig 23916 bp, 22 predicted proteins | sample SoiMetdeltSBSDD1_FD_187597 | JGI IMG/M metagenome (GOLD analysis project Ga0209814, IMG submission 187597) | Bulk soil microbial communities from a Populus tree surrounding site in Tennessee, USA - Soil MetaG P. deltoides SBSDD1 (SPAdes) (version 2) | ecosystem: Environmental > Terrestrial >... | reverse complement strand
TCGCCGCGGCCGAGCTCATCCGGGCGGGCACCCACCGGCTGATCGTCCTGGACGAGATCACCTACCCGATGAACTGGGGTTGGATCGATACGGCCGAGGTCGTCGAGGCCATCCGATCTCGCCCCTATGACGTCAGCGTCATCGCGACCGGGCGGGATGCGCCCGATGAGCTGCGTGAGGTCGCCGACACCGTCACCGAGATGGTGAGCGAGAAGCACGCGTTCGACGAGGGAATCTCCGCGATGCGCGGGATCGAGTTCTGATGCCGTACACGTTCCTGATCGGTGGCGCGCGCAGCGGGAAGTCCTCGCTCGCCGTCCGCCTGGCCTCGGCCGGCGGCGGGCAGGTAGTGGTCGTCGCCACCGCCGAGGCTCGCGACGAAGACATGGTCGAACGCATCCGCGCACATCGCGCGGCTCGCCCGGAGAGCTGGCGGACCGTGGAGGCACCGATCGGGCTGGTCGACGCCGTCGACGGCGTGGGTGACGACGCACGCGTGGTCCTCGACTGCCTCACGCTCTGGGTGTCCAACGCGATCGAGGCCGGCGCGTCCGGGGAACAGATCGGGGCCGAGGCTCGGACGCTGAGCGCGATCCTGGCCCGGCGCCCGGCCCCGTCCGTGGTCGTGAGCAACGAGGTGGGGCTCGGCATCGTGCCGGCGAACGCCCTGGCGCGGACCTACCGGGACGTGCTGGGGCGCGTGAACGCCTCGTTCGCGGCCGAGGCCGAGCGATCGCTCTTCGTCGTCGCCGGGCGCGGCCTGCCGCTCGAGGAGGTGACGCCCACGTGAATCGCGGCGATCTCCTGGAACGGACGACCGCATCCCTCTGCGAGTCCGATCGGGACGTCGGCGCGCAGACCGTGCGGCTGCTCGACGCGAAGACCAAGCCACCCGGCAGTCTCGGACGACTCGAGGAGCTCGCGTGCCGCCTCGCGGCGATCCGCGGCCGCATGCCGGAGGGACCCCTGCACCCGGCGATCGTGGTGGCGGCCGCGGATCACGGGGTCGCTGCTCGGGGCGTGAGCGCGTACCCGATCGAGGTCACCGCACAGATGCTCTCGAACTTCGCGGGCGGAGGGGCCGCGATCTGCGTTCTTGCCCGCGAGGCGGGGGCCCGGCTCGTCGTCGTGGATGCCGGCGTGATCGGCGGCGCCGCGGTCGAAGGCGTTCGCACGGAGGTCGTGGACGGCGTCCGCTGCACCGAGGACCTCACGGTGGGGCCCGCGATGTCACGGTCGACCGCGATCGGCATGATCGAGCGGGGGATCGCTCTGGCCGAGGAGCTCGCGGCCGAGGGCGTCCAGATCCTCGGCCTCGGCGAGATGGGGATCGCGAACACGACGTCGGCGAGCGCCCTGACCGCCGTTCTGCTGCCGGCCGAGCCATCCCTCGTGTGCGGCCCCGGAACCGGGATCGACGATGCGGGCCTCGCGAGGAAGGTCGACGCCGTTCGCCGAGGGCTCGCAGCGAACGGGCTCCCGCGCCCGGACGCGGAGCCTGCCGACGTCCTTTCGGCGGTGGGCGGCCTCGAGATCGCGTTCCTGGTCGGGGTGACCCTCGGCGCCGCTGCGCGCCGGATCCCCGTCCTGCTCGATGGGTTCGTCTCGAGCGTGGCCGCGCTGGTCGCGTACGGGTTCCGCGAGGCGGCGGCGGCCTCGCTCGTCGCGGCCACGCGCTCGCCCGAACCGGGTCACGCGCTGGTGCTCGAGCGCCTTGGGCTCGAACCGCTGCTCGACCTTGGGCTGCGCCTGGGCGAGGGAACCGGGGCGGCGCTCGCGCTTCCGCTCGTGCGCTCGTCGATCGCGATCCTGACCGACATGGCCACGTTCGACGCCGCCGGCGTCAGCGGGCCCGCGCCCGGGGTCGAACCCAGGTCGGCCGCCGGCGATGCGTGAGCGGATCAGACCCGTCCTCGCGGCGATCTCGTTCCTGAGCGCGGTCCCAGTGGGTCGCGCCGTCGAGCTCGGACCGCGCGACCTTCGAGGCGGCGCGGCGCTGTTCCCGGCGATCGGTGCGGTGGTCGGCGCGCTCGTCGCGACCGTGGCCTGGGGCTCGGCTCAGGTGCTGCCGCCCTTCGTCGCCGCGGGGCTCGGCGTGGCGGCCGCTGTGGCGGTGACCGCCGCGCTCCATCTGGACGGGCTCGGAGACGTCGCGGACGCCCTCGGGGCATCGCTGGCCGGAAGCGATCCGGCGCGCGCGATGCGCGACCCGCGCATGGGGACCTTCGGCGTCGCCGCGGTCGTCCTCGACCTGCTCCTGAAGACGGCGACGCTGTCCGCGCTCGTGGTCACCGGGTTCCCATGGCCGGTCGTCGCCGCGGGCACGCTCTCGCGCGTCGCACCGGTCGCCATGGCGTGGCGTCTCCCCTACGCCGGCGGTGGAACGGGAACGTGGGCCGCCGGGATCGGCGCGGCCGAGGTCACGGTTGCGTCCGTGATCGCCATCGCCATCGCGATCCCCAGCGCCGGCGTGGCCACGCTCGGCATGATCGTCGCCGTCGTGGCCGCGGCGACCCTCATCGGCTGGTGGTCGAACCGGCGCCTGGGCGGCGTGACCGGCGACGTGTTCGGCGCGGCGATCGAGCTCGCCGAGACGCTCGCGCTCGTGATCGTCCTCGCGGCTCGCTGAGCGACTGGGCGCGGGTGGCGGGAGCGCGAAGGCCCGGTCTATGCTGCGGACGGGATCGGCGGAGTGCGCAACGTCATCGGAAGTCTCGTGATCGCGCTCGTCGCTGTGGCGTGCGGCGAGGCGTCAGCCACGCCCCCACCGGGCCCGGACGCCTCGGACCTGCTGATCCGACAGTCCCCGAGCCCGTTCCAACAGGTATCCGCGGGACCGGTCTCCGCGCTGATCCCGGATTCGTGGGAGCCGCGCCTCGCCGGGCCCATCGACGATCCGCGCCAGGGGATCGTCGCCGGACCTCAACCCAAGGCGTGGATGGCTGACCGGCCGCCGCTGGAGGGGCTCGCCGCGATGTGGATCGACGGGACCGCCATCGGCGTGCCGTCGGACTACTACTACCTGGCGGCCACCGGTCCCGCGCTGGACGACCTCACGGGTTCGGAACAGTGCCGCGCGACCCGGAGGTACGTCGTGGCCAAGCACCTCCCGGCGTTCGCGCAGGGGGCGACCGACTCACCCGGCGATTACGTGGCCCACGGTCTGGGCATCTGCACGGTCGGCGACCGACCGACCAGGTGGGCCTACTTCGTCGCCGCGCCGGGCTACGGGCCCCTGCGCGAGGTCGGGATCCCGAGCTCGGGCCTGTACGTCGTGGTCGCCGTGATGCCGGCGTCCCCCCGCGCGTCGTTCCTGCTGAACCGGCTGCTCCGACGCACGGAGTTCAACGGGTCGTCGGTGGCCGACATGCTCGAGGCGGCCGCACACGTCCCCGCCAGCGAACTGGCCTGACCCGCCCGGTCCCCCTGACCGAGGAGGCTCGCTCAACGCGGGGAGCGATCCGCGAACGGCGTCGTGACGACGGTCGCCGGCGCCGAGCGGCCGCGGATGTCGATCTCGACGGCGACGCCCGGCTCGAACGCGTCCGCGGGCGAAAGGTACGCGAGCGCGATCCCGTGACCGAGCAGCGGCGAGAAGGTCCCGCTGGTCACCTCTCCGGCGGTGCGCCCCCCGCTGATCACGGGCTGGTGCGGGCGTGGGATGTGGCGGCGGTCTGCGGTCGCGACCCCTCGCAGGAGGCTCGGCAGCCCCTGCTCGCGCTGGCGCTCGAGCCCGTCGCGTCCCACGAACGGACCCTTGTCGAACGACACCGCCCACCCCAACCCCGCCTCGAGCGTCGTCCGATCCGGGCCCAGGTCCTGACCGTAGAGCGGGTAACCCATCTCCAGGCGCAGCACGTCACGCGCCCCGAGCCCGCACGGCTCGAGGTCGAACGGCCGTCCAGCCGCGAAGATCGCATCCCAGAGCTCGAGGGCGATCCCCGCGTCGGCGAACAGCTCGAACCCACGCTCCCCCGTGTAGCCGGTTCGCGCGAGCACGACCTCGGTCCCGTGCCAGTCGACGACCAGGACCTCGCGGAAGGAGAGCTCGGCCGCATTGCGCCAGAGCTCGCTCACCACCGCGGGTGACCTCGGTCCCTGAACGCCGAGGAAGCACCAGCCGTCGTGGTCGAGGACCTCGGCCCCCCGGGACCCTACCGCCGCCACGACCTTGTCCTTGTTGGCCGCGTTCGGGACCAGGAACCACCGATCGCCTGCGAGGCGGTAGACGAACAGGTCCTCCTCGACACCCCCGTGCTCGTTCAGCAGATGGTGGTACTGCGCCCGGCCGACCTCGACCTTGCGCAGGTCGTTGGTCAACAGTCCCTGCAATGCATCGAACGCCGAGGCGCCCACGACGTCGACCTTGCCGAGGTGGCTGAGGTCGAACAGCCCGACGCGCTCTCGGACCGCACGGTGCTCGGACAGGACGCCCCGGTACTCGATCGGCATCGACCACCCGCCGAACGGACCCAGCTTGGCTCCGAGGGTCCGGTGGAGATCCTCCAGGGGGCCGTGCCGCGTGTCCGGATCGGGCCTGATGGTGTCGGTCACGGCCGCGTCATCCTACGTTTGAGGAGTCGTCGTACGGAACCGCGGTAGCATGGCCGTTCGGATGTCCGACGTCTACGACATCGTCGTGATCGGCTCGGGGACAGGGGGCTACTCCTGCGCCCTACGGGCGGCACAGATGGGGAAGCGGGTCGCGATCGTCGAGCGCGACGAGCGACTGGGCGGCACATGCCTTCTCCGCGGCTGCATCCCGACCAAGGCGCTCCTGCAGTCCGCCGCGGTCATGGACACCGTCAACCGTTCCGAGGAATGGGGCATCAAGGCCTCCGGCGAGCCCGACTGGACGCAGGTCCAGGCGTTCGAGACCAAGATCGTCGACAAGCTCGTCTCCGGGCTGACGGGCCTGGTGAAGGCTCGGAAGATCGATGTGATCGGGGGTTCCGCGGTCCTCCAGGCGGGGCCGGGGGTCAGGGTGGCCGATCGGACGATCACCGCCACCGACGTGGTCCTGGCCACCGGGTCCCGCCCCAAGCTCCTGCCGGGGTTGCAGGTCACGCCTCGGGTCATCACGAGCGACGAGGCGCTGTGGTACGCCGAGATCCCCTCGTCGGCCGTGATCATCGGGGCCGGGGCGATCGGGCTCGAGTTCGCGAGCTTCTACCGTTCGATGGGCGCCGACGTGACGATGGTCGAGGCGCTTCCCCGCGTCGCGCCGCTGGAGGACGAGGACCTGTCGAAGGAGATCGCGCGCGCGTTCCGCAAGCGCGGGATCGCGGCCCACGCCGGCGCGAGCGTGACCGGCGTGTCGGACACGGGCGACCATGTCGAGGTCGCGTTCGAGGCTGGCGGCGCGGAGCAAACCGTCACGGCCGACGTGTGCCTCGTCGCCGTCGGCCGGGGACCGGTCACCGACGATCTCGGGCTCGAGGAGGCCGGTGTCGAGCTCGACCGCGGGTTCGTCAAGGTCGACGGCCAGCTGCAGACGACCGCCGCCCACGTCTGGGCGATCGGCGACGTCGCGGCAACCCCGCTGCAGCTCGCCCACGTCTCGTTCACCGAGGGCTACGCCGTCGCGGAGCGCATCGCCGGCGTCGCGGTTCCAGAGATCGACTACACGCAGATCCCGCGCGTGACCTATTGCACGCCCGAGATCGCGTCCGTCGGCATCACCGAGGCTCAGGCGATCGAGCGTGGCCACGACGTCGAGGTCGAACGATTCAACTTCCAAGGGGTCGGCAAGGCGAACATCGTGGGCGAGGGCGGGCTCGTCAAGATCGTCGCCGCCAAGGAAGGCCCGGTGCTCGGGGTCCACATGGTGGGGCCCCACGTCACCGACCTGATCTCCGAGTCGATGCTCGCGGTCGCGTGGGAGGCCGTCCCCGCCGAGGTCGCCGCGCTGATCCATCCCCACCCGACGTTGTCCGAGGGCGTCGGCGAGGCCTTCCTGGCATTGGCCGGCAAGCCCCTGCACGGAGCGTGACCGTGTCGACGAAGGTCGAGAAGCAGAAGCTCGCGGCGCAGGACTGGCGCGTCGGCCTGTCCGACGACCAGCTGAGGGACCTGCTCTACCTCCTCAAGCTCTGCCGCTACTTCGACGAGCGGATGGAGGCCCTCTATCGCCAAGGCCGCCTCCCCGGCGCGATCTACTCGGGACGCGGCCAGGAAGGGACGCACGTCGGAGTGGCCGCGGCCCTGCGCGAGGACGACTCGCTGTTCCCCACGCACCGGGACCTGTCGGCGCAGCTCGCCAAGGGCCTGGACCTGAACCGCGTGATGGCGCAGTTCTGGGGCCGGATCGACGGCTACACCCGCGGCCGCGACGGCAACAGCCACATCGGCGACTGGCAGGGGCACCGAACGTGGACGGTGATGTCGCACCTCCCGATCGCCTACCCGGTCGCCTGCGGGGCGGCGCTCGCGTACAAGCTGCGCGGAGAACCACGGGTCGCGATGGCGATCTGCGGCGACGGAGCCACCTCGAACGGCCGCTGGCACGAAGCACTGAACCTCTCGGCGATCCACCAGTTGCCGGTGGTGTGGGTCGTCAACAACAACCTGTACGCGTACTCGACGCCCAACCCGCTCGAGTTCCCGGTCCCGACGATCGCGGAGCGCGCCGGCGCCTACGGGATGCCGGGCGTCCGTGTCGACGGGCAAGACGTGCTCGACGTGTATCGCCTCGCGAACGACGCCGTCGAACGAGCCCGCGAGGGTGGGGGCCCGACGCTGATCGAGAGCGTGTCGCTCCGCTGGCGTGGGCACGCGGGCCACGATCCCGCGAAATACGTCCCCAAGGAGCTGCTCGAGGAGTACATGCGGGACAAGGATCCCGTCAAGCGGTTCGAGGAGCTGCTCCGATCCCGAGGCGTCGTGAGCGAGCAGGACGTGTCGGACCTCGACGAGCGGATCCGCGCGGCGTTCGAGGCCGGCTACGAGTACGCGCTCTCCTCGCCGTTCCCCGAACCCGGCGATGTCACCAAGGGACTGTTCACCGACGACGGCTACTGGGCCGGCGCGCCCGGCCGCGGCGGCGGGACCGAGGCCTGATGGCGACCCGAGCCGTCGAGGCATCGGCGGCCGGCCACGGTGCCGAGCCGCGGGGCAAGCGCACCGACCAGGGCGAGGCCACCTACCTCGTCGCGATCGCCGAGGCGCTGTGGGAGGAGATGGAGCGGGACGAGCGGGTGTTCCTGCTCGGCGAGGACATCGGGGTGTACGGCGGCGCGTTCAAGGTGACCGAGGGCTTCATCGAGCGGTTCGGGCCGTCGCGCGTGATGGACACCCCGATCGTCGAGGAGACGATCGTCGGGACCGCGCTCGGCGCGGCGATGGAGGGGCTGCGTCCGGTCGCCGAGTTCCAGTACGCGGACTTCATGTCGAGCGGCTACGACGAGATCACGACCGCGATGGCCCGCTACCACTACCGGAGCGGGGTGCCGGTCCCGGTCGTGCTGCGCGGGCCGTCGGGCGGCGGCGTCAGGGCCTCGAGCTTCCACTCGACGAACCCCGAGCCGTGGCTCTCGCAAGCGCCCGGCCTGAAGGTCATCTGCCCCGCATTCCCCTCGGACGCCAAGGGCCTGCTGAAGGCGGCGATCCGCGACGACAACCCGTGCGTGTTCCTCGAGCACAAGTGGATCTACCGGCGCATCAAGGAGATCGTGTCGGACGACCCCGACCATCTCGTCCCGATCGGCAAGGCGGACGTCAAGCGCGAGGGCACAGACGTCTCGGTGATCGCGCACGGGATGATGGTGCATCTCGCGCTCGAGGCGGCCGAGACCCTGGCGAACGAGGGCATCCAGGTCGAGGTGCTCGACCTGCGGACCGTTCAGCCGCTGGACGTGGAGTCGATCCTCGCCACGGTGACCAAGACGAGCCGTGCGGTCGTGCTCCACGAGAGCCAGCGCTACCTGGGCACGGGTGCGGAGGTCGCCTCGTTGATCGCCGAGGAGGCGTTCGAATCGCTCGACGCGCCGGTCGTCCGGCTCTCGCCGCCCCATGTCCCGGTGCCGTTCTCTCCGCCGCTCGAGGACGCGTACCTGCCGCAGGTGTCCGACATCGAGGACGCCGTCCGCAAGCTGTCCGCATGGTGAACCCGGAGGCAGGATGACCGCCGTCAAGATGCCGCAGCTCGGCGAGACCGTGATCGAGGGAACGATCCTGAAGTGGCTGAAGCAGGAGGGCGAACAGGTCGCACTCGATGAACCGCTGTTCGAGATCTCGACCGACAAGGTCGACACCGAGGTGCCGTCGTCGGCGGCGGGCACGCTGACGAAGATCCTCGTGCCGGAGGGCGAGACGGTTGCGGTGGGGACCGAGCTGGCCGAGATCTCCGAAGGTGGGGCGGGTGCTCCCGGAGCTCCGGGAGCTGCGTCGCAGCCCGCTGCGGCGGGCTCCGGAGGAGCCGAGACCGCGTCTTCGAACGCGGGGGGCGACGATGCTCCCTCCGCTCCGGAACCACCCGCTGCACCGGCGCCACCGCCGACCGCGGCGCCCGCGGCCGCTTCGGCGGGGGCGGTGCCGTCTCAGATGGCGGCTTCGACGCAGACCGCGCTGCCGGATCGTGGGCCTCGGTCGCAGATCCTCTCGCCGCTCGTTCGCAGGTTGGCGAGCGAGCACGGCGTCGATCTCGGGCAGGTCTCGGGGACCGGCACCGGGGGCCGGATCACGAAGAACGACGTGTTGGGGTTCGTGGCCGCGCACGGCGAGGCGGCACCCGTCGCGGGCACCCCCGCGGCCGCCCCGGCCGCCCAGCCGGTTCAACCGGCTCCCGCGACCGCCCCTGCTGCCCAGCCCGCGCAACCCGCGCCCGCACCCGCGGCCGCGCAGGCTCCGCCCGCCGTGGTCGGGGGTGGCGAGGAGATCGTGCCGGTCTCGCACATCCGGCGGACGATCGCGCAGCACATGAAGGCCTCGCTCGAGATCTCGGCTCGCGCGTGGAACGCGGTCGAGGTCAACATGGAAAACGTGGCCCGCGTGCGCGAACGCACGAAGGACGCCTTCAAGGCGCGCGAGGGCTTCGGCCTCACCTACATGCCGTTCGTGACGCGGGCGGTCACCGAGGCGTTGCTCGCCCACCCCATGGTGAACAGCGAGCTCCGCGGCGACGAGATCGCGGTCAAGCACTTCGTCAACATGGGGATCGCCGTGAGCTACGACGAGGGGCTCATCGTCCCGGTCCTGAAGGGCTCCGACACGATGAACCTGCTGGGGATCGCGAGAGGGATCAACGATGTCGCCACGCGGGCGCGGGCCAAGAAGCTCCTGCCCGACGAGGTCCACGGCGGCACGTTCACGATCACGAACCCGGGACCCTTCGGGTCGCTGATCTCGGTTCCGATCATCAACCAGCCGCAGACCGGGATCCTCGGGTTCGACACCGTCGAGAAGCGTCCTGTCGTGATCGACGACACGATCGCGATCCGGCACATGGTCTACATCTCGATGTCGTGGGACCACCGCGTGATCGACGGCGCGCTCGCGTCGCAGTTCCTCGCGAGGGTCAAGCAGAACCTCGAGACGTGGGACTTCGCCGAGGACCTGGCGCTCTAGCCCGATGGCACGCCTGATCGGGCCCGTCCGTCTCGTCGACTACGACGCCGCGAACGCCCAGATGCACGCGCTGGCCGAGCGCCGCCTCGCCGGCGAAGCCGACGACACGTTGATCCTGCTCGAGCATCCGCCGGTCTACACCGCGGGCCGGGGCTGGCGGCCCGACCACATCGTGTGGACCGAGGAACGGATCGCGGCCGCCGGCGCCGAGCTCCGGTTCATCGATCGCGGCGGCTCGCTCACGTTCCATGGGCCGGGACAGCTCGTCGGGTACCCGGTGCTCGATCTCGGCCCGCGGCCCGACGCGATGCGGTTCGTGCGCGGCCTCGAGGAGGTCGTGATCCGCGCAGCGGCCGACGTCGGCGTCGAACTGCATCGCAGTGAGGTGCAGACCGGCGTGTGGTCCGGACCGAGCAAGGTGTGCGCGATCGGCGTTCGGCTGATGCGGATGCGGGTCTCGCTGCACGGATTCGCGCTCAACTGCACGACCGACCTCTCCTGGTACGACGCGATCGTGCCCTGCGGTCTCGCCGGGGAGGGCGTGACCTCCCTGTCCCGACTCGCGGATCGCGAGATCACGGTCGAGGAGGTGGCTCCGCGTGTCGCCCGGCGCTTCGAGGAGGTGTTCGGGCTGAGCCTGGAGCCGAGCGGCGAGGCATGGCCCCGGGAGCAGATCGGCGTCCTGATGGCGAACGCCACGGCGTGAGCGGCGATCGGATCCACCCTGCGGCCGGCCGCGGGTTCGAGGTCGCCGTCGAGCACTACGAGCGTGGGCGACCGGGCTACCCCGACGATGCCGTGACCTACCTCGTACGCGAGCTCGGCATCGGCGAGGGACGTGACGTCCTGGAGCTCGGCGCGGGGACCGGCAAGTTCACCGAGCTCATCGTGCACACGGGCGCGCGGATCACGACCGTCGAGCCCGTCCCGGCTATGCGCGACGCGTTGGAGCGCAACTGCCCCACGGTCCGGGTGCTCGACGGCACGGCGGAAGCCATCCCCGCCGAGGACTCCGCGTTCGATGCGGTCATCGCCGCCGCGGCCTTCCACTGGTTCGACGGCGTCCGCGCGCTCCCCGAGATCCACCGGGTCCTGCGCCCCGAGGGCGCGCTCGGTCTGATCTGGAACACGCGCGACGAGGCGAGCGACTGGTCCGAACGGCTGACCGAGATCTTCGACCGGCTGGCCGGCGAGGGCGCGCCCCGGTACCGATCGGGTCACTGGCGGCAGGCGCTCCAGCGGAGCCAGCTGTTCGGGCCGCTGCACCACCGCCTGGCGTACCACGTCCACCACGTGACGCCCGAGGCGTTCCTCGATCGCGTGCTCTCGGTGAGCTACGTGGCGGCCGCCTCCGAGGACGAACGCGCGCGCGTCCTTGCCCAGGTGAACGAGCTGATCGCAACCGACCCCGAGCTCGGCGGCCAGGAGATCGCGATCCCTTACCGCACGGACGTGTTCTGGACCCGCCCACGGTGAACGGCCGCTACCATCAGGCGTCGGCGACGATCGTGTAGCGGGGGCGCTGTTCGAGCGAGCCCAGGGGCCAAGGCTCGTGGAGCTTGGCCGCCCACTCGACGTCGCGCAGGCGCCTGATGCGCACCGCCGACCACCCCGCCTCGTACACCGCGTCGATCAGCGGGACGGGTGAGGGCAGCCGCGCGAGCGGCAGCTCGGCCAGCACCTCCTCGGGGTACGGGGCGTGATGGTCGTCGGGCACGCGCATGAACCGACGGAGCCACTCGGCCGCGAGGTCTTTCGCCCGTCTGCGGAGGTCGTCCTCGCCCCAGATCCCCTCGAACAGCACGAGCCGGCTCGACACCTCGCGCCACTGCGCGAGCGCACCCACCGGATCGGGCAACGTCCACAAAACATGCCGCTCCATCACGGCGTCGAACGGTCCCCCGGGCGCGTCGGTCCCCGAACCGACGACGAACCGCATCCGCTCCTCGAGCCCGCGCTCCCTGGCCTTGAGCTCCGCCCTCCCGAGCATCCCGGGCGACAGATCGAGCGCCGTCACCTCGTAGCCGAGCTCCGCCGCGAGCAGCGAGAGCGCGCCCGTCCCCGCGCCGACGTCCAACACCTTGGAACCGGGTTCGGGGAGGGCGTCCGCCAGCGCCTGGCGCCACGCCGAGGCCTCGAGCGGATCCGAGATCGCATGCGACCGGGTCTCGTCGTACGTGTCCGAGTCGCGGTCCCAGTAGTCACGGATCCGGTCGTGGACGTCGCCGGTCATCGCGGACCTCAGAACAGGGCGGAGGCGAGCTTCCGGCGGTACTCGGCGACCAGCTCATCGTCCTCGCCGAGCACCGTGAAGACCTCGAGCATGGCCTGCCGGGCGTCCGGGTCGTCGGGCAGGGCACCCAGCATCGCGTCGAGCGCCTCCCGCCAGCTCCCCCGAGCGGCCAGCCGCTTCGCTGAGGCGAGCGTCCCGGGTTCGGTCAGCTTGGCCCAGTCGCGGACCTCGAGCATCGAAAGGATACGCTCGGCCTCGGGGTCGGGAAGGACGGGGGCGAGCGTCTCGCGTGCCAGGTCCTCCCGTCCGGTCTCGGCGTAGATCCGGGCGAGCCCGACCCGCGCGTCCCGATTGGTGGGGTCGACCTCGAGCGCCTCGCGATACTTCTGCTCGGCGTCGTCCAGGTGCCCCTCGAGCTCCTCCTCGAGCGCTTCCTCGGCCTCCAGCTCCGCCTCCGTCGGCATGAGCCTGTCGACGAACTCGTTCACCATCGGCTCGGGGATCGCGCCGACGAACCCGTCGATCGGCTGTCCGTCGCGGAACGCGACCACGGTCGGGATGCTCTGGACGCCGAACTGGCCCGCCGTGTACGGGTTGGCGTCCACGTCGAGCTTCGCGAGCAGGAACGCACCCTCGCGTTCGCCCGCGACCCTCTCCAGGATCGGGCCGAGCGTCCGGCAGGGTCCGCACCACGACGCCCACAGGTCGACGACCACGGGCCGCTTCTTCGACTCCTCGATCACCGTCTCGAGGAAGTTCTGGTCGGTCGCCTCGACGACGACCGGCCCGGATTCGGTCACCTGTTCCTGCATCTCCACCCCAGAGTAGTCAGCTTCGCGTCGAATCGTCTCGTCGCTCGAGCAGCATGCCGCATTTCGGGCAGCGATCCTCGGGCCCGCCCCGAACCTCCGGGTGCATCGGGCAGGTGTACCCGTCGTCCTTCATCTCGTCCTCCATCGAAGCAACCTCCTTATCCTCAGCGTGCGCCATCCGCGGCGAGTCCATCATCCGCAACATCTCGGGACCTCCCGTGCGCAAGAATCGGACCACCAGGAAGGCCGAGAGCGCCAGGAAGACGATGTTGAGCACCGTTGTGTAGTTCCAGGTCACGCTCGCCTCGACCACCTTGGCGTTGCGCTCGTCCGGAACCAGGCCCAACGCCTGGAACAGGACCTCGACGACGAGCCCGGCGATCACCATCGATGCGTAGAACGTGGCGAGCAGGAACAGCGACATCCGCCGCCCGTAGTACTTCCGGTAGATGTTGAGGATCGGGAGCACGATCAGGTCGGCGAAGATGAACGCGGCCACTCCTCCGAAGCTGATCCCGCCGTTCCATAGCACGGCGGCCAGCGGCACGTTCCCGATCGAGCAAACGAATGACAGCATCGCGACGATCGGTCCGACGAGCGGCCCCCAGACCTTCGAGAGCACTGGGTGGTCGACCAGGAAGAAGCCCTGCCAGAACGATTGGGGCACCCAGGCGGCGAGCGCGCCGGCGATCAACAAGCCGGCCGCGATGTCCTTCCAGATCGAGGCCCAGTCCATGACGTAGTAGTGGCTGATGGCCGTCAACCCGCGTGCCGAGCGCACGCGGGACAGGATCGACCCGCCCGAGACCGACATGTCCATGGCGGCGTGGCCCTCCATGACGCCGGCCAGGCCCCTGTCCGCCTGGATTCTCGCCGTCTGGACCATGTCCGGCTTGAGGAAGACTCGGAACAGCAGGGCCATGACGGCGATCATGATGGGTCCGCCAACGAACTCGGCGAGCGTGAATTGCCAGCCGATCAGCACGGCGAGAAGGATCCCGAGCTCGATCACGAGGTTGGTAGACGCGAACTCGAAAGCCATTGCGGCCGTGAAGTTCGCACCCTTGCGGAAGACTGAACGGGCGAGTGCGACGGCGGCGTAGGAGCACGACGAAGACGCCGCACCGAGGCCGCACGCGACGACCAGCGACCTCGGCGAGTCGTCGGGCAGCAGGCGGCTGATCTCGCCCTTGGAGATCACGGCCTGGACGACCGCGGACAGCACGAACCCCAGGACGAGCGCCCACAGGATCTCCCACGTCATCGCGAACGCGAAGTCGAGCGCCTCCGCGATCGGCGACAGCACCGACGCGAGCACCTGTTACTTCCCCGCGAACCGCGCGACCGCCGTCAGGAGCTCCTCGAGCTTCTCCTCGCTGTCGCCGCTCTCGACGCTCTCCTTGACGCAGTGACGCACGTGATCATCGAGCACGCCCATGCCGACCGACTTGAGCGCCGAGGCGGCCGAGTTCACCTGCGTGAGGATGTCGATGCAGTATTGGTCCTCCTCGACCATCCGCTGGATCCCGCGCACCTGACCCTCGATCCGCCGGAGGCGGTCCGAGACCGCCTTCTTGTTCATCGTGTACCCGTACATGGCTTTCCTCCACGTGGTGGCAACCGTCGGCATCATACCCTAGGGGGGTATATGAGGTGGGGACGGATGCCGGCCCGAGCCGATCCCCGTGCGGCCGGTGTTCGTCCCGAGACGATGGCGACGATCCGAGGTATCGAACGCGAGTCGAGGATCCCGCGGCACCGGGACCAGGCAGAACCCGATGCTAGACTCGCCGTGTGGCGACCCGAGTCACGACGGAACCGTCGCACGAGGCCCTCGGCCTCACGTCCGAGGACCTTCGCTCCATGTATCGCACGATGGTGACGGCACGGCTCGTCGACGAGGCCGCGTTTCGTCTCAACCGCCAGGGCAAGGCGCCGTTCGTCGTTCCGGTCTCCGGCCACGAGGGATGTCAGGTCGGCACGGGGTGGCCACTGCGGCCGGGGCAGGACATCTGGGTCCCTTACTACCGCGACGTGGCGGTCGTCCTGATCGCCGGGATGACGCCGTACGAGATCTTCCTCGGCCTGTTCGCCAAGGCCGAGGACCCCTCCTCGGGCGGCCGCCAGATGCCGAGCCACTGGGGTTCGCGCCGGCTGGGGATCATCAGCCACTCCTCCCCCATCGCGACCCAGGTCCCGCACGCCGCGGGGATCGCGTACGCGGCGAAGTACCGTGGCGAGGACGCGGTGGTCGGCTGCTGGTTCGGCGAGGGCGCGACCAGCGCGGGCGCCTGGCACGAGGGACTGAATTTCGCCGGGATCCACAAGCTGCCCGTGGTCTTCGTGTGCGAGAACAACTACTACGCGATCAGCGTTGGGCAACCGCTGCAGATGGCGATCGAGAACGTCGCCGATCGTGCGGCCGGCTACGGTTTCCCGGGCGTGGTCGTGGACGGGAACGACGTCCTCGCCTCGTTCGCGGCGATGAAGACCGCGGTCGAACGCGCCCGGGCGGGCGAGGGGCCGACCCTGATCGAGGCCAAGACGTACCGGTTCTTCCCGCACACCTCGGACGACGACGATCGGTCGTACCGGTCGCGCGAGGAGGTCCAACACGCCAAGGAGCGCGACCCGATCACCCGCTTCGCCGAGACGCTCACCGACCTGGGCATCCTGGACGCCGGACAGATCGATGCCCTGTGGGCCGAGACCAAGACGGACGTCGACACCCAGATCGATCAGGCCTGGAACGCGGCCGACCCCGATCCGTCCACGCTCGGCCGGCACGTGTTCTTCGAACGGGACGGCGAGTGACGCAGAAGAACGTCGTCACGGCGATCCACGACACCCTGCACGACGAGATGGCCGCGAACGAGCGCGTCGTGGTGCTCGGCGAGGACATCGCGACTCGCGGCGGGGTCTTCCGAGTGACGCAGGGGTTCCTCGACGAGTTCGGCGAGCAACGCGTGATCGACACGCCGCTGGCAGAGGCCGGCATCATCGGGATCGCCGTGGGCATGGCCCTGCACGGACTCCTGCCCGTCGCCGAGATCGAGTTCGCGGACTTCATCCACCCCGCGTACGACCAGATGGTCTCGGAGGTCGCGAGGATGCGGTATCGGAGCAACGGGGACTTCGGGTTGCCGATGGTCGTCCGTGCCCCCTGGGGCGGCGGCGTGCACGGGGCCCTGTACCACTCACAGTCGATCGAGGCCACGTACGGCCACATCCCCGGCCTCAAGGTGGTCGTGCCCGGCACCCCCTACGACGCGTCCGGGATGCTGCGGGCCGCCATCAAGGACCCGGACCCGGTCCTGTTCCTCGAGCACAAGCGCACGTACCGGCTCATCAAGGGCGAGGTCCCCGACGAGCCGTTCGAGGTACCGCTCGGCACGGCGGACGTGAAGCGCGAGGGTGAGGACCTGACCGCGGTTGCCTACGGCCTGTCCCTGCACCTGTGCCTGGAGGCCGCCTCCCGGCTCCAGGACGAGCAGGGCGTCTCGGTCGAGGTCGTGGATGTCCGGACGATCAGCCCACTCGACAAGGAGACCATCCTCGCCTCCGTGAGGAAGACGGGCAAGGCGATGGTCGTCTACGAGGACAACCGCACGTACGGGGCCGGGGCCGAGATCGCGGCGACGATCGCCGAGGAGGCGATGTTCGACCTCGACGGGCCGATCGTGCGGATCGGGGGCCCGGACGTTCCCGCGATGGGCTTCGCGAGCAACCTCGAGCACGCGTTCATGCTCAACGCCGACGAGATCGGTGAGCGGATGCTCGAGCTCGCCCGGTTCTAGCGGAGCCGGCCCACACGGAACGTGCCGAGCCGCATCGACCTTCGGTCTCCCCCTTCCGGCTCAGGGAAATCCCCGAGAGTTCCGATACCTCAGGCACGACCATGGACGATCGACCCGGTGGCCCGAGCGGCAGGTCCGCCGCGCTGCGGGATCTGCTGTGGATCCTGCTGGCCGTGCTCGTGCTCATCGTGCTCGGCTCCGCGACCAGATTGTTCGAGCCCTTCTACGGCTGGGTCGACGCACGTCTCCGTGGTCAGGTCGGCGAGGCCGTCGGCGCGCTCGTGCTCCTCGCGGCGGGGCTCTCCCTGTTCGCACTCGTGCAGGGACGGTCGAACCGACGCGAGAGCTCGGCTCGTCACCAGGCGGAAAGCCGGTACCGGGCGCTCGTCGAGAAGATGCCGGCCGTCATCTACACGCGGGACCCCCGACGGCCGGCCGGCACGATGGCCACGCCGTACGTGAGCCCGCAGGTCGAGCAGATCCTGGGGTTCACCGCGCAGGAATTGACCGACGACCCCGCCCTGTGGATCCGCAGGATCCACGATGAGGATCGGGACGGCGTCCTCGCGGCGTCGGAGCTGGCCGACAGAACGGGCGAACCATTCACGGTCGAGTACCGCCACATCCGCAAGGACGGCACCGTCATCTGGGTGCACGAGGAGGCGGTCACGATCGAACGCGACCAGTGGGGCCGTCCGTCGCTGTCGCAAGGAGTGATGTACGACGTCACCGAGCGCAAGCGCGCGGAGCAGGATCTCGCCGAGACGGACGCGCGCTATCGCACGCTCGTGGAGCGCGTGCCGGCGGTGACGTACACGTGGGTCGGCGCCCTCAGCCGTGATGAGTCGGCCGCGTCGTTCATCAGCCCCCAGGTCGAAGAGATGCTCGGGTATCCGGCGGACGAGTTCCGAGATCCTCTGCTGTGGTCCAAGCTCGTGCACCCGGATGACCTGCAGCGTGTTCGGGCCGAATGGGCGACGTGCCTACGAGACAAGGGGGCCTTCCGTTCCGAGTATCGGATGCGGACGCGCGATGGCCGTGAGCTCTGGGTCGGCGACGAGGCGGTCCCCGTCCGACGCGATGACGACGGCCATGCGTCGTACCAGGGCGTGATGTTCGACATCACCGAGCGCAAGGGCGCGGAGCAGCGCCTCCAGAAGGCCGAAGCCAAGTATCGGACGCTGGTCGAACAACTCCCGGTCGTGGTTTACCAGGACGCGATCGACGACGTGAGCACCGCGCTCTACATCAGCCCGCAGTACGAACGGCTCTTCGGCTTCCCGCCGGGGGCCCGGCTGCGCGACCCGAAGTTCTGGGTCGACCACCTGCACGCCGAGGACCGGGACCGCGTCGTCGAGCTCTCGAAGTGGACGAACGAGACCGGCGAGCCCTTCTCGGCCGAATACCGCTTCCTCGGTCGCGACGGACGCGTCGTGTGGGTACGCGACGAGGCGGAGCTGCTGCGTGACGCCGAGGGGCAACCGATGATGTGGCAGGGGGTTCTGCTCGACGTCACGGCCCGCAAGCACGCCGAGGACGCGCTCACCCGTCGCGACATGGTCCTGCAGGCGATCGGGTTCGCGGCCGAACGGTTCCTCAAGAGCGCCGACTGGGCCGCCGCCCTGCCCGACGTCCTGGAGCGACTGGGGACGGCGTCGAGCGCCGGCCGAGTCTACGTGTTCGAGAACGTCACCCTCGAGGACGGGCGCCCGGGCATGCGCCCCTACCAGCAGTGGTTCGGACCGGGCATCGTGGGGGTCGACGACGGCACGACCACGACCCTGGCGTACGAGGACGGGTTCGAGCGGTGGCGTTCCGTGCTGTCGGAGGGCCGGGAGCTCCACGGGCTGACCCGGGACTTTCCCGAGCACGAGCGACGGCACCTCGAGGGCGACGGGGTCCGGTCGCGGATCGTGGTCCCGGTCTCTGTGGGCGAGGAGTGGTGGGGGTTCATCGGGTTCGACGACTACACGACCGAACGGGTGTGGCCGGCCGCCGAGGTCGAGGCGATCAAGGCGGCAGCCGATACCCTCGGCGCCGCGATCGGGCGTACGCGCGCCGAGCATCGACGCCGCGAGGAACAGGCAGCCCGGGAAGGGCTGGAGCTCCGCACGAGCGCCGTCCTCGCGTCCGCGCTCGAGGCGATCGTCACGATGGACGAGCAGGGCAGGATCGTGGACTTCAACCCGGCCGCGGAGCGGATGTTCGGCTACGTACGCGAAGACGTGGCCGGCGAGCCACTCGCCGACGTCCTGGTCCCGCCCGAGCTGCGAGCGAGACACCTCGCGGGCCTCGCGCGATTCCTCGAGACCGGCCGGTCGACCATCCTCGGCAAGCACCTCGAGATGGAGGCGCTCCGCGCCGACGGCGATCGCCTCCCGATCGAACTGACCATCACACACGTCCCGATGCCGGGCGCAACGCTGTTCACCGGCTTCATCCGCGACGTCACCGAAGGTCGCCAGGCGGAGGACCAGCTCCGTGAGGCAGAGAAGCGCTACCGCGCGATCGTCGAGCACGTCCCCGCCGCGATCTACGTGGACGTGCCGGACGGCAGCATGCAGACCCAGTACGTGAGCCCCCAGATCGAACAGATCATGGGCTGCACGCCCGAGGCGTTCATCGCGGAGCCCGAGCTCTGGCTCGACCTGATCGTGGACGAGCAGCAGCGGGAGGAGGTGCGCGCAACCTACGTGGACGCGATCCGCGAGCGGCGGCCCTCGTGGACCGGCGAGTACCTGATCCGCCGTCCGGACGGGCGCGAGGTGTGGGTGCACGACGAGACCACGTTCGTGACCGACGAGAGCGGGACCCCGCTCTTCCTGCAGGGCGTGATGTACGACGTGACGGAACGAAAGCTGGCCGAGCGCGGCCTCCTGGAGAGCGAGCGGCGCGAACGAGAGGCCGCGGAACGCCTGCGGGCGGTCGACGAGATGAAGAACACGTTCCTCGCCGCCGTCTCGCACGAGCTCCGGAGCCCGCTCACGTCGATCCTGGGGCTCTCGCTCACGCTGGAACAGCAGCCCCTGCCCGTCCCGGACCAGGAAGAGCTGATCGGCCGGTTGGCGGTGAACGCACGCAAGCTCGACCGGCTGCTCAAGGACCTCCTCGACATCGACCGGCTCTCGCGGGGGATCGTGACGCCGAAGGTGCGGGCCTCGGATCTCGCGTCCATCGTGAAAAGGACGGTCGAGAGCCTGGATGTTCTCGACCGGCGGTCGATCCTCGTCCAGACCGAGTCGGTCATCGTGCCGGTCGATCCGCCCAAGATCGAGCGGATCGTGGAGAACCTCGTGATGAACGGCGTCCGGCACACCCAGCCCGACGTAGGGATCTGGGTGCGGGTCTGGTCGCAGGACGGCGGGGCGGTCATCGCGGTCGAGGACGACGGACCTGGGGTGCCCGTCGAGCTCCGGCACCAGATCTTCGAGCCGTTCCGGCAGGGGCCGACCGCGTCCCCACACGCGCCGGGGACCGGCATCGGCCTCTCGCTCGTGGCGATGTTCGCCGAGCTGCACGGCGGGCGCGCCTGGGTCGAGGATCGCGAGGGAGGCGGGGCGTCGTTCCGCGTCTTCCTGCCCGGCGACACCACCGACCGACGGGCCGGGAACGGTCACGACCGGGGCGCCCCCACGGGCATCGCAAGCGAGGTCGCGGGCTAGACTGACTGCGATGCCAGTTCGGGAACACAACCCACTCCAGCGACGCCTCTACCTGCCGATCGTCTCGACGGCCGGACCGCCCGCATCCACCGAGCGCAAGCCGCCGTGGCTCAAGGTTCGGCTGCAGCGCGGGCCGAACTACCGAGAGCTCGAATCCATCATGCGCACGCGCTCGCTCCACACCGTGTGCGAGGAGGCGATGTGCCCGAACATCTCCGAGTGCTGGGAGGAGCGGGAGGCGACGTTCCTGATCCTCGGGGACACGTGCACGCGGCGTTGCGGCTTCTGCGACGTGAGGACGGGGAAGCCCGACGCGGTGGACGAGGACGAACCGGCCAAGATCGCCGACGCGGTTCGCGAGATGGGGCTCCGCTTCGTCGTCGTGACCGGGGTGGCCCGCGACGACCTCCCCGATGGGGGCGCGCGGATCTGGGCGTCTACGATCCGGGCGATCCGCGAGGCCGTGCCCGGGTGCGGAGTGGAGGTCCTCCCGACCGATTTCAAGGGCGGCGGACGCGACATCGCGACGGTGGTCGGGGCCGGTCCCGACGTGTTCGCTCACAACCTCGAGACCGTACGCCGGCTGCACGGCCGGATCCGGCCGGCGTTCGGCTACGACCGCACGCTCGAGGTCTTGCGGACCGCGCAGAGTCTTCGCGAGGGCCAGGTCACGAAGTCGAACCTGATCCTCGGCATGGGCGAGCGACCCGACGAGATCCCGCAGGCGCTGCGCGACCTCGCCGACGCCGGCGCGCGGATCGTGACGATCGGCCAATACCTCCGCCCGACCGAGCACCACCTGCCCGTGGATCGGTGGGTCCACCCCGACGAGTTCGCGAGGTGGAAGGAGCTCGGGGAATCGTTCGGGATCTCGCACGTCGAGGCCGGTCCCCTGGTGCGGAGCTCGTACCACGCCGGCAAACAGTTCCAGCGGGCGCTCGCCCCCAAGGCAACGGAGACCGCCCGGGTCTGAGGTGTGGAGGAGCCGGCCTGTACGCCGGATCCTGTCCCGGCCCGAAGGCCGGTGGCGACCATCTGTCTGAGCGCTCTCGCGAGCGCCCCGGGGCCGAAGCCCTCGTGCGGCCTACCCGGGAGCTCGGACGGGCCGTCCTCGAACGCTCCCTGCTTGGCCTAGCTCCGGGTGGGGCTTGCCGAGCCGAGCCGGTCACCCGGCTCGCTGGTGAGCTCTTACCTCACCGTTTCACCCTTACCGCTCACGCGGCGGTCTGTTCTCTGTGGCGCTTTCCACGGGTCGCCCCGCCTGGGTGTTACCCAGCACCCTGCCCTGCGGAGTCCGGACGTTCCTCGAGCGTTGCCGCCCGCGGCCGCCCGGCCGACTCCTCCGCGCCCAGTCTAGAGAACACCACCGGCCGTATCATCCGCACGATGCGTGCTCGCGGCGCCCTCGTGATCGTGCCGGTGCTCGCGTTCGTCCTCGCGCTCGCCGCGTGCGCCCAGGAACCGGTCGGCCCCGCGGCGCCGATCGCGCCGGCGCAGCTCGCGCCCGGTCCTGCCCTCGAGGCCTCGGCCGCGCGGCAGGCGGTCGTCGAGTTCGTCGAGGCGTACCGGGAATCGCCCGATCAAGGGGTCGGCCGGTTGAGGCAGCTCGTGGTCGGACCAGATCTCCGGTCGTGGGTTCGGTGGCTCGACGTCCAGCATCGCGAGTTCGAGGGAACGATCGAATCCGCGGCGGACGTGCGCGACGTCGAGTTCATCGGGGCCGTGACGGCCCGGCGCATCCCCCTCGCCTCGGTCGGGCTGTCCGCCTCGGTCCTTTTCCGGTTCGATCCGCCCGACGACGACCCGATCGATCTCGTCCGGGTCCTGGACGGACCGGTCACGCTGATCCGAACGGCCCCGGGCACGTATCGCGTCGAGGACCTGCTGCGCAACGGCGTCCCGATGTCGGACGGCATCCAACCCTTCCGGCGCCAGGTACGAGCGGCGGGTGGCGTGACCGTGCACCTCGATTCGCTCTTCATGTTCCCGCCCAAATGGCAGTTCAACGTCGTGATCGAGAACGCCACCCCACACGACGTCTCCCTCGACCCCGACGGGGCCGCCCTGTTCGTCGACCGCGGCGATGGGTTCGAACGCGTCGAAGGCGCACTCACGCCGTCCCTCCGCGCCGTACCGGCGGGCCAGACCGCCGAGGGGCTCATGGTCTTCCCGGCTCAGCGCTCCGCGGATGGGCGCGTGCTGTCGCTCGTCTACGGAAGGGGACCGAAGGCGCTTCGGTTCGAGTTCCCGCTGCAGGACCTGGTCACGGCGGTTCCTCCTCCGGCTCCCACAGAGCAGGGGACGGCGGAGCCCGCTCCCAGCTAGCGCCCTCGCCGGCGAGCCACTCGTCCACGCCCCGGTTCGCGAGCGCGTCCGCCTGCACGTTGCGTTCGCGGCGGACGTGCTCGAACCGCACCTCCTCGAACCCTTTGATCAGCGAACGTGCCTCGTGGTGGAGCACCTGCAGGGTCGCGTTCTTCACCTTCCACCGACCGGCGAGCTGCTCGATGAGCAGCCGGCTGTCCGAACGCAGGAGGACCCGGGTCGCGCCGAGCTCGCGGGCGCGCTCCAGCCCGCGGATCGCCGCCGTGTACTCGGCGACGTTGTTGGTCGCCACGCCGATCCCCTCGGCGACCTCGGCGACGACCTTGCCGTCCTCGTCGGTGATCTCCACACCGATCCCGGCCGGCCCGGGGTTGCCGCGAGCCGCGCCGTCGCAGTGCAGGATCAGACGAGGACGACGATCCGACGGCAGTACTCACACCTCTTCACGCCTTCGGTGCGCCTCAGCCGATCGAGCTCGACGGCGGAGAGCTTCTCGTGGCAGGCCTGGCAGACCCCGTCCACGATCGCGGCGGCGCCGACGCCGTGCTTCTGCTCGCGAAGATCGTCGTAGAGCTCGAGCAGCTCCTCGTCGAACGCCGGGACGAGCGACCCGCGTTCGGATCGCCTGGCGGCGAGGTCGGCCGAGATCTGATCGAGCTCGCGGACCGCGTCGCCGCCGACCTCCTCGACGCGCGCCCGGGCGGTCTCGGCCTCCGTCTGCGCCTGCGCGGCGCGGGCCTCGACGTCCTCCTTGCGGACCATCAGCTCCAGCAGCTCGTCCTCGGCGCGCGCGCGACGCTCCTTCAGGCTCGCGATCTCGTGCTGCAGCGCCTCGAGCTCCTTCGCGTTGGCGATCGAGCCGTCGTACATGCGCTTCTCCTCCGCGTGGAGCTTGTCGCTCATCGAGGCGATCTCGTGCTCGATGCGGGTCGAGTCGCTCGAGATCGAGTCCGACGCCAGCCGGAGCTCGCCGAGGCGGGCGTCGGCCTCCTCCATCTCCTTGCGGAGCGACGAGAGCTCCTCGCCGGCCTCGAGCTGTTCGCGACGGTGTTCCAAGCGGTCGACCGCCGTGTCGAGGTCTTGCAGCTCGAGGATCCGGTCCAGTCCGCGCATCGGAGCGCCAGGGTAGCCGATGCCGAGCGCTACACGAGCGTGAGCTGCTCCCCTCGCGTGACGCCATGATCGTCGCCGCGGGATCTTCCCGAAAAGCGAAGGGGCTCGGCCGGCGCCGGCCTGACGCCGCCCAGGGATCGGATCAGGCCGGAGACGCGCCGGCCGAGAGCGTCGCGTTCGGCGGCCGGGGCGTAGGGCTTGCGGTAGAGCTCCTCGTATCGTTCGACCAGGTCGGGGTAGGTTTCGGCGAGCCACGGCAGGAACTCCTCCCGCACGCCGGGGCGAAGATGGAGAAGGATCGGCGAGACGTGCGTGGCCCCCGCATCGATCGCGGCCGCGACCACCTCGCGGAGCTGGCGAGGATCGTCGGTGATCCCCGGCAGGATCGGAGCCATCAGGACGCCGCACGG
>Ga0209814_10000079_pt1 | contig 24803 bp, 28 predicted proteins | sample SoiMetdeltSBSDD1_FD_187597 | JGI IMG/M metagenome (GOLD analysis project Ga0209814, IMG submission 187597) | Bulk soil microbial communities from a Populus tree surrounding site in Tennessee, USA - Soil MetaG P. deltoides SBSDD1 (SPAdes) (version 2) | ecosystem: Environmental > Terrestrial >... | reverse complement strand
GCCGAGCGAGGGGGGCTTGAGATGGGGACCGCCGTCGAAGCTGACCGGCATCAGCCCGCCGAGGAATCGTCCGTACTGGACGACCACGGGGTCGTCGAAGCCCATTTGCTTGCGGACCCGCTCGACCTGGTCGGGCGGCGCCTGCGGTCCAGCGATCAGGCGAGCCGGCTCGGCCGGGACGAGGAAGAAGATGATGTAAGAGACGATGGTGACGGCGAGGAAGAGAACGCCCGCCCACAAGAGTCGTCGGATCAGATATCTGTACATTCGCGCCGCTCCTGGGTCTGGTGAGGAGGGGTCACAAGCTTACCGCTGGTGCTTCGTGTGCGCTCATTGAAGAAATGAAAGGGCGCCGGCCGAAGCCGGCGCCCTTTCCGTTCAGACGCGATCTACCTGTTGAGGCAGAGAGCGCCGTAGTCCCACGTGAACACCGGGTGGTAGTGGTAGCACCCGACGCGCGAGGAGACGTAGTGACGATCGTTCGGGCTCGAGTACGTCGCGAGCGGCGCACCGTTGCGAACGAGGTCGTGATCGAGGTTCGAGAACGCGCGATAGCGCGGCACGCCAACCAGCGTCTTCGCACGGCTGATCTTCCGGTTGAAGGCAGCCGAGTTGAAGTACGAGAAGTTGACGTTGTTGGCAGGCCGGATCGTCGTTCCGTCGACGAGGAAGATGAAGTCGTACGGATCGAAGTAGTCCATGTGCCAACCCTCGAGGGTCAGGTCGAACGGCTCACCACGCCGTCCCGTGAGCTCGAACTGCGTAGCCCGCGGGAACAGCTTGATGTCCATGTTCAAGCCGATGTTCCGCAGGTTCGCCTGGACGATCTGACACGTCGCCGGAGCCGGAGCCCGGTTCGAGCAGTAGAACGTGCCGGCACCGCCGCGGGTCTGGCCCGAGGCGAGGCTACGAGCCTGGCTCGGGTTAGGCCGCCGCGGGTAGATGGCGACGTTCCGGAAGCCGCGCATGCTCGGCGGCATGTACTGGTCGTTCGTGACGCCTGCGTAGGCACCACGCTGCGTGAGCATCGCCTGACGGTCGATGGCGAAGTTCACGGCCTTCTTGAGCCGAACGTTGCCGGCCGTGGAATGCCGACCGCCGCTCGGGGCCCCGAAGAGCCGCCGCTCGTGGTTCATCGCCAGGTACAGGATGGTCGGCGCAGGGTTCGCGAAGTAGCGACCCGGCGACGCCTTCTTGACGCCGTACCGTCGACCGAGGTCCGCGTGCGCTGCCGGCGGGATGTCACCCGTGTCGGTGGCGCCGCGGTCGATGTTCAGCTTGATCGTCTCGAGCGGGAGCCCGATGTCGATCACGAACTCGTTCACGTTGTGCGGGGCAGGACCCTTGTAGAAGCGGTTCCGAGCCAGCACGATGCGCCGGTTCGTCGTCCACTCCTTGATGAAGTACGGGCCCGACCCGACAACCGGGGCCGAGACGCCGTCAGGGTTGACCGGCATGTTCGCCGGGATACCGCAGAAGAACGGCATCGCGAGGCGAGACAGCAGGTCAGGAGCCCGCTTCGACATCCGAATCCGAAGCGTGTACGCATTCGGAGTCGTGACGCCCGAGGCGCGCTGGGCACGACCGTCGATGACGGCCGAGGCACCGGCGATGTCCTCGATGAACGGCTGAGCCGGAGAGGCCATCCGCTTCTGCAGCGCGCGGTTGATCGACCACGCGAAGTTGCGCGCGTTGAGCGGCTGCCCGTTGCTGAGCTTGTACGTCCTCTTCAGCTTGAAGGTGTAGATCAGACCGTTACGCGAGATGGTCGGGAACCCCTGAGCAACCTCAGGCACGAGCCGGGACCCACGAGGGGCCGGAGCGTGCGGGTAGTTCAGGAGCATCGAGCACGTCGAGTACGCGATCGTCCACGACGGCACGTAGTACCAGAGCGACGGATCGACATAGTCGATGTCGACGCTCAGGCTGTGCTTAAACGTGCCGCCGACTCTTGCGTCTCCGGTCTGCTTGCCCTGGGGAGCAGCGGCCACCTGCGGGCCCGCAACAGCGGACGCCGCGAGCAGCCCGGCACCAACCAGGAGCATTGCGACCGAAAGCATGAGTCGTCTGTGCATGAGACTCCTTTCCGCGTTTCGAGCCGACACAGGCGGTTGCGTCGACTCAGGACACATGCGTGTCCCGTCTCATCAGACGAGGGCGATCAGAGTTAGTTAGCGGGTGATTAAGAGATCTTCTGGGCCCGCATCAGTGCGCCGATCCCCGCGGATCGAACGCGTCCCGCAGCCCGTCGCCGAGCAGGTTGAAAGCGAGGGTCGTGATCAGTACCGCAGCGCCCGGCCAGACCATCAACCAGGGCTGCTGGAGGTAGAAGTCGGGTGCCGTCGAGAGCAGCGATCCCCAGCTCGCTGTGGGCAGCTCGATGCCCACGCCGAGGAACGAGAGGCCGGCCTCGAAGAGCACGAACTGGGCGACGATCAACGTCGAGTAGACGATGATCGGCGCGACCAGGTGCGGCAGAAGGTGCGACCGGATGATCCGCCAGTCGCTCGAGCCGACCATTTGCGCAGCCTCGATGAACTCCTTCTCGCGCAGCGACAGCACCTGCGCGCGGATGATCCGGGCCGGATAGAACCAGCCGAAGACGCCGCCCACGAGGACGAGCATCAGCACGCCGGGCGATAAGGCACCCCCGAGGGTGATGTCCTGCAGCCGGTCGCCGACCGTGGCCGCGAGCGCGATGACGAACAAGAGCAGCGGGAACGCCATGACGATCTCCGTCAGGCGAGAGATCAGCGAGTCGATCGCGCCCCTGAAATAGCCGGCTGTGGCGCCAAGGAGCACTCCGATGAACATCGAGAGCAGCGTCGCGCCGATCGCGACCTCCAGCGAGACCCGTGCGCCATACATCAGGCGCAGCAGCTCGTCGCGGCCGAGCGTGTCCGCGGTCCCGAGCGGGAAGTAGACGGCCTCCTCCTTGCCCGTCTCCGGGTTGAAGTTGGTGGCGTGCGTGTTCGGCCCGACCGGGACGAGGTTCATGTCGACGCCGACGCCGGGCGACGGGAAGATGTCGTTCGGTCCGTGCTCGAGCCACTTCTCGGCGAGCGGCGCGCCGGGGAAGGCGGCCAGGATCAGCAGGATGATGACGAAGCCGCTTGCGATCGCGACCTTGTCCTTCTTGAAGCGGATCCAGACCTGCTCCCAGTAGCCGCGAGCGCGAACCGAGGTGATCTCGCCGAGCTGACCTCCGCTCTCGAGCGCGACCTCGGCCGCTAGGCCGGCGCCTGCAGAGAGAACTTCTCGTCCTTTTTCCTTTTGCGCCATCGGGAGGTCTAGAGCATAAACGCGCGGAGCGCCTGCCCTCGATTAGACGTTCTGATCGGCTCGGGGGTTAGGCGGTGAGCGCGTCGGCGCCGGCGACGACCTCGAGGATCTCCTGGGTGATCTCCGCCTGGCGGGCGCGGTTCATGGCCAGGGTCAGGCTCTCGATCAGCTCCGCCGCGTTCTTCGACGCATTTCGCATCGCCGTCATCCGCGCTCCCTGCTCGGACGCCGCCGATTCGAGCAGCGCGCGGTACAGCTCGGTCTCGACGTACACGGGAAGGAGCCGCTCGAGAATCAGCTCGGGCTCCGGCTCGTAAATGAAGTCGCCGACGAGCGCCGGAGCCTCGTCTCCCGACTCGAGCACGCTCTCCGGGATCGGGAGGATCTCCTGCTCGACGACCCGCTGGACGAGCGGCGACTCGAAGTGGTTGTAGACCACGATCACCTGGTCGACCTCTTCCTCGGCGTAGAGCTCGGTGATGTGGTGCGCGATCGCCTGGCTATCCGAGTACGCGGGCCGGTCGCTGAACCCGATCCAGGACTGCCCCAGCTCGTAGCGGCGGAAGCGCAGCGTCGAGGCGCCCTTGCGGCCGGAGACGAGCCAGCGCACGTCGACGCCTTCCCCGCGCAGCCGCCGCTCGACCGCGAAGACGTGCCGCAAGATCTGGGCATTGAACGCGCCCGCCAGGCCGCGGTCGCCGGTCAGGGCCAGAATCGCGGCCGTCCGGATCTCCCGCCGCTGGAGCAGCGGCAGGCCCCGGACCGACGTGCTGGCCCTGGCGGTGCCGACCATCAGCTCCAGCATCCGGTCGGCGTACGGGCGCATCGCCTCGATCCGGGCCTGGGCGCGCCGCAGGCGGGCACCGGCGACGAGCTCCATCGCCTTCGTGATCTTGCGCGTGTTCCTGACCGAGCGGATCCGGCGCTTGATGTCCTGGACTTCGGCCATGACTAGACGGCTGACGTCTCCTGCACGGCGAAGCTGCCCTGGAACTTCTCGACCTGGGCCTTGAGCTTCTCCTCGATGTCGCCCCCGAGGTCACCGCTCTCGCGGATGGCCTTGTAGCCCTCGCCCTCGGTCCGCAGGTACTCGCGGAGCTCCTCCTGGAACCGCGGCACCTGGTCGGTCGGCACCTCGTCGAGGTAGCCGTTGACGGCGACCCAGATCGCGACGACCTGCTCCTCCATCGGCCACGGCTTGTACTGCGGCTGGTTCAGCGTCGCGACCATTCGCTCGCCGCGGGCGAGGGTGCGCTGCGTCTGCGGGTCGAGCTCCGACCCGAACTGCGCGAACGCCTCCAGCTCGCGGTACTGGGCAAGGTCGAGGCGTAGGCGGCCCGCAACCTTCTTCATCGCCTTCGTCTGCGCATTCCCGCCGACGCGCGAGACCGAGACGCCGACGTTGATCGCCGGGCGGACGCCGGAGAAAAACAGGTCGGTCTCGAGGAAGATCTGCCCGTCGGTGATGGAGATGACGTTCGTCGGGATGTAGGCCGAGATGTCGCCTGCCTGGGTCTCGATCACCGGCAGGGCCGTGAGCGACCCGCCGCCGAGCTCGTCAGAGAGCTTCACGGCCCGCTCGAGCAGCCGCGAGTGCAGATAGAAGACGTCGCCCGGATAGGCCTCGCGGCCTGGCGGGCGGCGAAGGAGCAGCGACATCTGCCGGTACGCGTCGGCGTGCTTCGAGAGGTCGTCGTACATGCAGACCGCGTGGCGGCCGTCGAAGAGGAAGTGCTCACCCATGGCGGCCCCGGCGAAGGGCGCCATCCACTTGATCGGCGCCGCCTCGGAAGCGGACGCGCTGACGATGATCGTGTAATCCATCGCGCCCTCGTCCCGCAGCCGCTCGTAGACCTGGGCGACCGTCGAGGCCTTCTGGCCGATCGCGACGTAGATGCAGATCATGTCCTGGCCGCGCTGGTTGAGGATGGTGTCGACGAGGATCGCGGTCTTGCCGGTGGAGCGGTCGCCGATGATCAGCTCGCGCTGGCCGCGGCCGATCGGGACCATCGAGTCGATCGACTTCAGGCCCGTCTGGAGCGGCTCGTGCACCGGCTGCCGGTCGACGACGCCGGGCGCCTTGAACTCGAGCGGCCTGCGCTCGCTCGTCTCGATCGGCGCGCCGCCGTCGATCGGATTGCCGAGCGGGTCGACGATCCGGCCGATCAGCTCGTCGCCGACCGGGACGCTCGCGACCTGGCCCGAGCGACGCACGGGCTCGCCCTCCTTGACGAGCTCCCAGTCGCCGAAGAGCGCGGCGCCGACGTTGTCCTCCTCGAGGTTGAGCGCGATGCCGGTGACGCCGTGCTCGAGCTCCAGCAGCTCGAGGGAGACGGCGTTCTCGAGCCCGTGGATGCGGGCGATGCCGTCGCCGACCTGGAGCACTCCTCCCACCTCGGCCAGGTCCGTCTCGACGTCGTACTGCTCGATCCGCTCCTTGAGGATCGAGGTGATCTCTTCTGGACGTAGGCGCACTCGGCTAGCTCCTTCCGGTTCCGGTCAGCTGACGGCGAAGGGTGTCCAGCCGGGACCGGACGCTCGCGTCCACGCGATGCGATCCGGCCCGGAGCACGAATCCTCCGATGAGATTGGGGTCGACCTTGCGGGTCGCGCGAAGCTTGCGGTCGGAGCCGCCCTCGATCCGCTCGAGGATCTGGCGCGCCGCGTCGTCGGAGAGCTCGACGGCGGTCGTGAGCTCGACGTCGAGGATCCCCTCCTCGCGCGCGACGAGTGTCTCGAACTCCTGGACGATCGCGGGGAGCTCGTGCGTGCGTCCCTTCTCTGCGGTGAGGAGCAGGAAGTTGCGGACGAGCTCGTCGACGTCGGCGAGGATCGAGCGCAGCGCTGCCACCCGTTCGTGGGTGTCGATCTCCGGGTTCTCCAGCAGTGCGCGCAGCTCGGGCACCTGCTCCATGGCCGCGAGGAACTCCTCCAGCTCCTGCCGGACCGTGTCCAGAGTGCCCTTCTCCTTCGCTGCCTCGAAGAGCGCGTTGGCGTAGATGCGCTGTGCGACCGCCACTAGTTTCTGGAGCCCTCCTCGAGCACGGAGAAGTCGAGCTCGCCGATCGCCTCGTCGATCAGGCGGCGGTGATCCTCGTCCGTGAGGACCTTGCCGGTCACCTTGCTGGTGGCGATCACGGTGAGCTCCGCGACCTCGCCGCGGATCTGTTCCAACGCGCGGCGCGTCTCGGCCTCGATCTGCTTCGTGGTGTCGTCGAGCCTGCGCTGGCGCTCCACCTCGAGCTCCTCCTTCATCCGGTCCCTTTGCGCATCGGCGACCCGGCGAGCCTCGGCGAGGATCTGCTCGGCGTCGCCGCGGGCCGACTGGATCAGCGCCCGGTGCTCCTCGAGGAGCTTCCGGGCCTCTGCGCGGGCGTTGTCGGCCTCCTCGATCGCCTGCCGGATCCGGTCCCGGCGAGCGTCGATCGCCTTCTGCACCGGCCCGAAGATCCACTTCCGCAGCACGAAGAACGTGATGCCGAAGCACACGAGGGTCCAGATCATGAGGCCGGGCACGACCTCGATGAGCGGGTTGGCGGCGACGACTGCCATCGCTAGACCAGGACGAAGGCGAGCAGCCCGCCGATGAGGCCGTAGAAGACGACTGCCTCGGTGAGCGCGAAGCCGAGCCACTGGATGCCCGTCAGCTCTCCCCGGAGCTCCGGCTGCCGCGCGACGGCCTGGATCATCGAGCCGAAGATGTTCCCGATGCCGATGCCGGCGCCGAGCGAGCCGAGGCCGATTCCGAGAGCGAGCGCGACCGCCTTGCCGGCGTCGACGCCGTCCTCGGCGGCCGCGAAGACGATTGCAGCGAGGTTCATGTGTGCTCCTTCCTAGTGCTCGGGCTCGATGGCCGAGCCGATGTAGATGGCTGACAGGGCGGCAAAGATGTACGCCTGGATCGAGACCACGATCAGGATCTCGAAGAGGTAGAACGCCGTGGCGGCGGGGACGACCAGCGGCGCGAGGATCACGTTCTCCAGCACGAACATCAGGCCGATGAAGGTGAGGATCAGCATGTGGCCGGCGAGCATGTTCGCGTAGAGCCGGACGGAGAGCGAGATCAGCCGCATGAACTGGCCGAGGATCTCGAGCGGCACGATCAGCGGGTACATCGCCTTCGGGACGTCGGGAATCCAGCTCTTGAAGTAGCCGACGGCGCCGTTCGCACGGATCCCTTCGATGTGCGTGAAGAAGAACGTCATCAACGCGAGCGTGAGAGTGACCGAGAGCGTCGAGGTGGCGGCGTAGATCCCCCAGGTCGGAAACTCGACGCCGAACAGCTCGAACGTCTCGTCCGAGAGTGGCAGCGGGATGAACCCGATCACGTTCACGACCCAGATGAAGAGGGCCAGCGACGCGACGTATGGGAACCAGCGCGCGATCGCCTTCGTCGGGAGCCCCTGCTCGGCAATCTGGGTCTGCGTGATCTCGTAGACCCACTCGCCCACCGTCTGGCGGCGATCCGGGTCGGTGCCCAGCCGCCAGCGCATCAGAAACCAGCCCAGCAGGATCGTCAGCACCGACCCGAGGATCAGGTAGGCGACCGCCTTGTTGATGGAGAGGTCGAGCGGCCCGATGTGGATCGGGATCCAGTCGTGGAGCAGCCACTCCTCCGAGGGGTCGAACTTCTCCTCCTCGCCTTCGACGGTCGAGGCGAGCGCAGAGGCAGGAAGCGTCAGCGCGAGGCCTACGGCTCCGAGGGTGATCCAGCGGAAGCCCCTTGTCATCGTGTCTCCGGATTCCCGAAGTAGGTGAGGAGCGACAGTCCGAGCTCGAGCGTGTACGCCAGCGCGTAGACCGCGCCCGCCGCGAGGCCGACCTCCTGATTCGACGCCGCAACGATGATGACGACCACCATCACGGCCACCGGCCTGAACATCATCCCGACTCCCCTCACTCCTGAGGCGGCGAGATTATCGGCGCCGAGCTGCAGGCGTGAGAGCAGCACGCCGAGGGCCTGCGCGCAGAGCCAGAGGATCGCGCCGAGCGCCCAGCCGCGCAGCGGCCAGCCGGCGGCGACGAAGACGGGCAGCGCGAGCGCGACGACGGCAGCGCCCCCGGCCACCGGAACGAGCCGGCTCGGAACGGGCCGAGGCGTCGCCCAGACGTCCCTCACGAGAAAACTCCTCGGTAGCGGCGGTAGACGGCGAAGATCCCTGCGGGGATGCTCACAAGCGCCCCGACGAGGGCTCCGATCGGCCAGGCGCCCGCCAACCAGCCCACGAGCGCGCCGACGCCGATGCCGGCCACGGTGGTGCCGAGAAGGACGGCGCCTGCCCCAGCCGGGTCTAGCGACTCGCGAGGGGCTCGCTCCATTCCAGGCCGAGCATACCAAAGCTTGTAACAGCGGAAACCCGCATGGTTCCGCGAAAACTGCCTGAGCTTGTAGCGACGTTAAGCGCTGCGGCGCGCGTCGTCCCTCGCCTGCTCCTCGCGGCGCCGGATGCGCGGGTTCGCGAGCTTGATGATCTCGAGGAGGTAGGCGATGTAGACCGACGCCGCGATCGCAAGGAGCGCCATGCCACCCGCGATGAACGCGTTCGAGAGATCCCACTCGCCGTGCGGGCGCGGCGGCAGGAAGCGGGTCGAGAGCGCCGCCGCGGCGAGGATCCCGCACCACGCGTACATGTAGACGACCGCGCGCTTCTGCGAGAAGCCGATGTTCATGAACCGGTGGTGGAGGTGCGTCCGGTCGGCCTCGTACAGCGGCTGGCGGTACTTGAGCCGCTTCGCGACGACGAACGAGGTGTCCACGATCGGGATCGCCAGCACGAGGAGCGGCAGGACGAGCGTCGCCAACGCGGCCGTCTTGACGAGGCCTTCGATCGCCAGGGTCGCGAGCAGGAAGCCGAGCAGGAGCGCTCCCGAGTCGCCCATGAAGATCCGCGCCGGATAGAAGTTGTGGTGCAGGAACCCGAAGCAGGCGCCGGCGACGATCGCCGAGAGCAGCGCCGCCTCCGGCGCGCCCAGAGAAAGCCCGATGATCGCGAATGTCGAGCCGGCAATCGCGCAGATGCCGGCCGCCAGGCCGTCCATCCCGTCGAGGAAGTTGACCATGTTCATGATCGCGACGACCCAGACGATCGTTGCGGCGCCGGCCGCCCACTCCGGCAGCTCCTGGCTCCCGAAGCCGGGGAACGTGAAACGGTCGACGGTGACGCCGAAGCCGACGGCGACCGCGCCGGCGGCCACCTGGCCGCCCAGCTTCCCCCACCACGGCAAGCCGCGGAAGTCGTCGATCGCGCCGACCGTCGTCGCGATCGCGGCGCCGAGCAGGATCCCGCGGTAGGGCCCGTCCAGCTCGAGGAACGCGAGCGCCGGCACGAAGATCCCGAGCAGCAGCGCGATCCCGCCCAGCCGCGGGACCGGATGCGTGTGGACGCGGCGGGTCTCCCCCGGCTCGTCCACGACGCCGATGTACCGGGCAAACCGGCCGACGCCGGGGGTCAGGAGCAGGACGACCGCCAGCGCGAGCAGGAACCCCCAGATGACCTCCGGGTTGTCGCGAAGTGTTTCCAACGACCCTTACTTCGTGCCGTACAGCCGGTCTCCGGCGTCGCCGAGACCGGGAACGATGTAGCCCTTCTCGTTCAGCCCCCGGTCGACAGATGCCGTGACGATCCGGACATCGGGATGCTCCGTGTGCACACGCTCGATTCCCTCCGGCGCGGCGACGAGACAGACGAGCGTGACCGTGCGGGCGCCGGCTTCCTTGACCTTCGTGATCGCCGCGACGCTCGAGTTCCCCGTCGCGAGCATCGGGTCGAGCACGATCGCGTCGCGGTCCTCGAGGTCGTTCGGCAGCTTGACGTAGTACTCCACCGGTTCGAGCGTCTCCTCGTCGCGGTACAGGCCGATGAACCCGACCCGCGCACCGGAGACGAGCGAGAGCACCCCGTCGAGCATCCCCATGCCGGCGCGGAGCACCGGGCAGACGGCGACCTTCTTCCCGGAGATGCGCTGCACGGTCGTCCGCTCGAGCGGCGTCTCGATCTCGACGTCCTCCGTCGGGAAGTCCTTCGTCGCCTCGTAGGTGAGGAGCAGCGTGACCTCGTTCGCGATCTTGCGGAAGTGCACCGTCGGCGTGTCCTGCTCGCGCAGGTACGAGAGCTTGTGCTGCACCAGCGGGTGCTTGACCTCGATCAGCCGTTCGGTCGCGACGGCGGTCACGCGACGTAGGTCGTGAAGCCGCGGAATCCCGGATAGAGCGGGTGCTTGTCGCAGAGAGCGGCGCTCCGAGCTGCGAGGGCCGCGACGTCGGCGCCTTCGCCCAGCGCCTCGACGATGACCTCGCCGACCTCGGTGAAGTCCTCCTCGACGAAGCCGCGCATGGTCGCCGCAGGTGTGCCGATCCTGACCCCGGAGGCGACGGTCGGCGGCTGCTCGTCGAAGGGCACGGTGTTGCGGTTCACGGTCAGCTTGACGTCGGCGAGCCGCTCCTCCGCGTCCTTGCCGGTCCAGTCCGTGCCGCGCAGATCGAGTTGGAGGAGGTGCGTGTCGGTTCCTCCGGTCAGGACGTCGAGACCGCCCTTCATGAGCGTGTCCGAGAGCGTGTCCGCATTCGCGCGCACCTGGCGCTGGTAATCCTTGAACGCCTCGGTGGCCGCGATCCGGAAGCAGGTCGCCTTCGCGGCGATCGTGTGCTGTAGCGGCCCGCCCTGCATCCCGGGGAAGACGGCCCGGTCGACGGCCTGCGCGTGCTCCTCGCGGCAGAGGACGAACCCGGCGCGCGGCCCGGCGAGCGTCTTGTGCGTCGTCGAGGTGACGAAGTCGCAGTGCTCCACCGGGTTCGGATGGAGACCGGCGGCGACGAGACCGGCGAAGTGGGCCATGTCGCAGAGGAGCAGTGCGCCGACCTCGTCCGCGATCTTCCGGAACTCGTCGGTCTCCACGGTGCGGGGGTAGGCCGATCCGCCGCAGACGATCAGGTTCGGCCGGTGCTCCTTCGCGAGGTGGAGCACGTCGTCGTAGTCGACCATGTTCGTCTCTCGCGAGACGCCGTAGTGGACGATCGTGTAGAGCCGGCCCGAGAAGTTGACCTTGAGGCCGTGCGTGAGGTGGCCGCCGTGCGAGAGCTCGAGCGACAGGATCGTGTCGCCGGGCTTCAGCGCCGCCATGTAGACGGCCATGTTCGTCTGTGCGCCCGCATGGGCCTGGACGTTCGCGTGGTCGGCTCCGAAGAGCGACTTCGCGCGGTCGATCGCCAGCTGCTCGATCTCGTCGACGACCTCGCAGCCGCCGTAGTAGCGCTTGCCGGGGTAGCCCTCCGCGTACTTGTTGGTCGGCGTGCTGCCGACCGCCTCGAAGACGGCGGGCCAGGTGAAGTTCTCGGAGGCGATCAGCTCGATCTGCCGCCGCTGCCGCTCGAGCTCCTGGCCGAGCAGGTCGGCGATCTCGGGATCGACGTCGGTGAGACCCGCGGTGCGGAGCTGCTCGAGCGTCTCCTGCGCGATCGCCATCCCCGGGATCGTATCCGGGCCTCAGGCGAGCTGAGCGAGCGCCTCGTCGAACGGAGCCGCGCCTTCTCGAATCACGACCGGATCGGGGCCTGTGAGATCGATGACCGTGGAGGGCGTCCCGGGCAGCTCTCCCCCGTCGATCGCGGCCGCCGATCCGACTCGAAGCGCCTCGGGGACATTCTCCAGGCGCCGGGGATCCGGTCCGCCCGGAAGGTTCGCGCTCGTCGCCGCAAGCGCCCCGACCTGGTCGAGAACCGCCTGGGCCTCACCGGTCAGCTCCGGGATCCTCACGCCGATCGTTTCGGGTCGGTCGCCGGTCAGCCAGGGAAGTCGCCGGGCGGGGTTCGGCAGGATCAGCGTGTAGCCCCCGCGGAGCAGGACCCGGCCCCGGAGCTCCGGGACCGCCTCGTAGACGACGTCGGCGCTCGCCGCCAGCAGTGCGGTCGGCTGGTTCTCGCCGCGCCCCTTGAGGCGGTACAGAGCTCTCACCGCCTCCTCGTCGAACGCGTCGGCGGCGAGGCCGTAGACGGTGTCGGTCGGGAGGATCACGGGCCGGCCGGCCCGGATCGCCTGGACCACTGCGTCGATCACGGCCGGCGTCCCTCGACCACCCGCTCGCGGCCGGCCAGGTCCCGCGAGATACGAACCTCGCGGAAACCGAGCTCCCGCAGCCGTGCTGCGACGTCGCCGGCCTGCCCGTCGCCGACCTCGAGCACGAGCGCGCCGCACGGAACGAGCGTCTCGAGCGCCGCACGGGCGACCGCCTCGTGGCCGCCTTCGCCGATGAGCGCCTCTCGCGGCTCCGTGCGCAGTTCCGGCTCGAGCGCGTCGAGCTCGGTGGAGGCGACGTACGGCGGGTTGGAGACCACGAGGTGGAAGGGGCCTTTCTCTCCCGCGAGCAGGTCACCGTGCACGAACCGCACCCGTCCGTTCAGGGACGCTCGGCGCCGGTTCTCCTCCGCGACCTCGAGCGCGGCCGAGGAGACGTCGGTCGCGACGATGTGGGCGTCCGGCTGCTCGTCGGCGATCGCGAGCGCGATCGCTCCGGAGCCGACGCCGATCTCGAGGACCGTCGGAGCCTCGACGTCGCGGAGAAGCTCGAGGCAGCGCTCGACGACGCTCTCGGTCTCCGGCCGCGGGATCAGGACGCGCGGATCGACGACGAGCGTCAGCCGCCGGAAGCCCCACTCGCCGAGGATGTACGCGAGCGGCTCGCGTGACGCTCGCCGCGCGACGAGCGCACGGAATCGATCGAGCTCGTCGGACGAGAGATCCTGTCCATGGATGAGCAGCTCGCTCCGGCGCACTCCGAGCACATGGGCGAGCAGCCATTCGGCGTCCACGTCCGGCGAGGGACACTCCGCCCGCTCGAGCGAGGCCGCGCCTTCGGCGAGAGCCTCTCGAACCGTCACACCGCAGCGGCTTCGAGCGCCCGGCGCCTCTCCTCGTCGCCCAGCGCGCCGGTGAACTCGTCCAGCTCGCCGCCGAGCACCGCATCGAGCCGGTGCGCGGTCAGCTTGACCCGGTGATCCGTGACGCGGTTCTCCGGGAAGTTGTAGGTGCGGATCTTCTCCGCCCGCTCTCCGCTCCCGATCTGGGACCGCCGAGCGCTCTCGAGCTCGGCCCGCTGCTTCGCCCGCTCGAGCTCGTAGAGCCGAGCTCGCAGGACGCGCAGGGCCTTCGCGCGATTCTGGATCTGGGACTTCTCGTCCTGCATCGAGACGACGAGATTCGTCGGGAGGTGGGTGATCCGGACCGCGGAGTCGGTCGTGTTGACGCTCTGCCCGCCCGGCCCGGTTGAGCGGTAGACGTCGATCTTGAGGTCGTTCGGATCGATCTCCACCTCGACCTCCTCGGCCTCCGGCATGACGGCCACGGTCGCCGTCGAGGTGTGGATGCGGCCCTGCGACTCCGTGGCCGGGACGCGCTGCACGCGGTGCGTGCCGCCCTCCCACTTGAAAACCGAGTAGGCCCCGTCGCCCTTGACGGCGAACGTCACCTCCTTGAAGCCGCCGCCCTCGTTCGGGCTCGCCGAGAGCTCCTCGGTCGAGTAGCCGCGGCGCTCGGCGTACCGCGTGAGCATGCGGTAGACGTCTGCCGCCCACAGGCCGGCCTCGTCGCCGCCGACGCCCTGCCGGACCTCGACGATCACGTCTTTTCGGTCCGCGGGATCCGCCTCGACGAGCGCGAGCTTCAGCTCCTCTTCGAGCCGGGCGATCTCGGCGGGATCGGGCGCGAGCGACGCGAGCTCGGGATCCTCGCGCGTGGCCTGGAGATCCTCCTGGGCCGAGCGCCACTGCTGCGCCAGCTTGTACGGGCCCTCGAGCTCCTTCAGGCGGCGCCCGGCGTCGGCTGCCTCCCGATGGTCGTTGTAGACGGCAGGGTCGGACATGCGCTCCTGCGCCTCGCGGTAGGACCGTTCCAGGTCGTCGACGAGCTCCTCGATCCCGGCCATGCCGGAAAGGTTAGACCCCTAAGCCATCACCTCGACCTTGCGCTCGGCAGGGTCGAGGCGGCCTTCGCGCTGGAGGACGTCCTTCAGCGCGCGGATCGAGACTTCGAGCTGGTCGAGGGACGGCTCGCGCGTGGTGAGCCGCTGGAGCCAGAGGCCGGGCGCGAGCAGCGTCATCAGGAAGCGGTTGTCCGTGTGCCTCCCGGCAAACCGGATCACCTCGTAGGCGATCCCGGCGATGACGGGAAGCAGCGCGATCCGCGAGAGGATCAGCCAGTGCAAGGGAGGCTGGCCGAGGAACGCGAACACGAAGATCGCGATCACCATCACCCAGAGCAGGAACGCCGTGCCGCAGCGCGGGTGGATGAGGCTGTAACGCTGCACGGTCTCCGGAGTCAGCTCTTCGCCGGCCTCGTAGGCATTGATCGCCTTGTGCTCGGCGGCGTGGTACTGGAACACGCGCTTGAGATCCGGCAGGAACGAGATGAGAACGAGGTAGAGGATGAAGATCGAGACGCGGATCAGGCCCTCGATGACGACGAACTGGCCGGTGTGCTCGATCGGCAGCCAGCTCGTGATCAGGGCCGGAGTGACCTTGAAGAGCACGAGAGCGAAGCCGATCGCGACCGCGAACGCGAAGATCAGTGCTCCGCGACCGATCTCCGTCGAGACCTCCTCGTCGTCGCCCTCCTCCTGCGCCGCGTAGTTGGCGGAGATCGCCAGCGCGCGGAAGCCGATCGCGAGCGACTCGCCGAGCGCGATGATCCCGCGGATGATCGGCAGCCGGAAGACCCGGTGCCGGAGCATGACCGACTGGATGTCCCGCTCGACCGTGGCGATCTCACCGTCCACCTTCCGGACTGCGAGCGTCCAGTTCGAGGGGCCGCGCATCATCACGCCCTCGAGGACTGCCTGACCCCCAATCGGAGCTGCCATTAGCTCAGCCTAGGCTTTAAGCGCGGCGAGCGCCGCCGGCGCGCTCCAGTCGCCGCTGGAAGCGCTCCACCCGGCCGCCCGTGTCGACGAGCTTCTGCTTGCCCGTGTAGAACGGGTGGCAGTTCGAGCAGATCTCGACATGCATCTCTGCCTTCGTGGACCGCGTCTCGAACGTGTTCCCGCAGGAGCACTGCACGGTCGCGACGACGTACTCGGGATGGATGTCCGGCTTCATTGTCGGGCCAGGATAGCAGCGGCGGTGTCGGTCGAGACGTTGCCGCCGGTGACGACGCAGACCACCGTTTCCCCTTCCTGTGCGGGAATTTTGCCGCTCAGCAGCGCGGCGACGGCCGCGGCTCCGGCGGGCTCGCACGCGAGCTTCGCGCGCTCGTACAGCAGGCGCATGGCGGACTCGATCTCGTCCTCCTCGACTAGCACGGTCGTGATCCCGTGCTCCTGCACGATCTCCAGCGGAAGCGCCCCGGCAAACGGCGCGTTGAGGCCGTCGGCGATCGACGTCGGGGTGACGGGCACCGGGCGGCCGGCCTCGAGCGCCGCCGTGAGGCAGTTCGAGAGCACCGGCTCGACACCCACGACGCGCACACCGGGCAGCGCGGTCGCGATTCCCGAGATGAGCCCGCCGCCTCCGACCGGCACGACGACGACATCCACATCCGGGACGTCCTCTCCGATCTCCAGGCCGACCGTGCCCTGGCCTGCGATGGTGTTCGCAGAGTCGAACGGATGCACGAGTGTGCGGCCCGTCTCCAGCCGGAGCTCCTCGAGCCGCTCGAACACCTCCGCCGGGCCCCAGGCCTCGAGGTCGATCTCGGCGCCGTAGCCGCGCGTCGCAGCGATCTTCGCCTCGCTGGCCGTCCGCCACATCACGAGGAGCGCGTCGATTCCCTCGAGGGCGGAGCAGTACGCGAGCGCCTGTGCGTGGTTTCCTGCCGAGGCGGCGATCACGCCGCGGCGCCGCTCCTCCTCGGTGAGCCTGCTCAGCGAGTTGAGAACCCCGCGAGGCTTGAACGACCCGGTGCGCTGAAAAAGCTCGGCCTTCAGGTGGACGTTCGGCCCGAGCGTCGCGGACGTGAACGTCGGCGTCCGGTGCAGCCGTCCGGCGATCGCCTCTCGGGCTGCCAGGACGTCGTCGCGTGTGATGGACGTATCGCGTCCCGGCTAGGTGAGCTTGTACTCGGGCCCCGCGCCGCCCTCGGGCGGCGTCAGGCGTCCGCCCTTGGCGGTGATCGCGCCGCACTGGACGCAGTTGGAGGGTGTGACCTCGACGCCTCCGCCCTCCTTCGCCTCGTACACCTGCGCCGGGCACATCTGCTCCCACGTCCGCGCGACGCCTTCAGGCACGTCGGTCCGCACAAGGATGTGGTTCGGGGCGTCGTCCCGCGTCTTGTTCCCGGAGAGGAAGACCGACGAGAGCTTGTCGAACGTGAGCTTGCCGTCCGGCTTCGGGTAGCGCGACGCGCGTTTCGTCTTGATCAAATCCTGCTCGGCGTCCCGATGGGTCTTCCGGTTGCCGGGCGGGAACATGCCGAAGCTCATGGTCGACATCGCCGCCATGGCGCTGCCGAACCAGAACCCGTGACCGAACGGCTGGCGCATGTTGCGGACGCGCTTCAGGTCCGTCCAGATGAACGTGTCCCGAATGGACTGGTCATAGGCGGCCAGCGCGCCGGGCGTCCACGGCGTCCGCCCGCGCTGGAGCGACGCGAACGCCGCCTCCGCAGCGAGCCGCCCCGACTCGATCGCATAGTGGATGCCCTTCAGCGCGGGGACGTTCACGAAGCCGGCGCCGTCTCCGGTGATCAGCAGGCCGGGAGCGTGCATGCGCTGCGGCACGGCGACGAAACCGCCTTCGGGGATGGTCTTCGCACCCCAGCCGATCCGCTCGCCTCCGCTCAGGACCTTTCGGACGAGAGGGTGGGTCTTCAGCTGCTGGAGCAGGTCGTGGGGCGAGACCTCGGAGTCGCGGTAGTCGAGCCCGACGACCATCCCGACCGTGACCATGTCGTCGCCCATCGGGTAGATGAAGGAACCGCCGAACTCTCTGTACTCATGCCCGCCGCGCAGCGGCCAGCCCATCGTGTGGATGATGCGGTGGAGGGGCTTCGGGACCTTCCAGACCTCCTTGACGCCGAGCGCCCAGACCTGAGGGTTGTCACCTGCGAGGCTGAACCGGTCCATCGCGACGCCGGTGAGGTGGCCCTGCGTCCCCTCCGCGAGGACGGTCACCTTGGCCGTCACGTCGGAGCCGGGCTCGAAGTTCGAGAGCTGCCCGCCGTCACGCCCGCGCCCTTTGTCGCCCGTCCTTACGCCGACGGCTCTCGCCCCGTCGACGAGCAGCTTCTCCGCCGCGGTCTCCGGGAGGATGTAGGCGCCACCGGCCTCCGCCTGCTCGCCCAGCCAGCGCGTCAGCTGTGACAGGGACGCGATGTAGTTCCCGTCGTTGCGCATCGTCGGCGGCGCCGGGATCCGAAGGGCAGAGCCCTTCGTGAGGTAGTAGACGCCCTCGCGGTCGACCGGCCCGTAGAACGGCATCTCCTCGACACGGATCCGGTCACGGAAGAGCCGGCGAAGCGCGCGCGGGTTGACGACGGCGCCGGACAGCGAGTGGGCGCCGACGCTCTTTCCCTTCTCGAGCACGGCCACCGGAACCTCGCCGAGCCGCTCCGCGGTCTCGGGGGACTCCTCGAGCAACTGGCCGAGGCGAATCGCGCAGGCAAGGCCGGCCGGGCCTGCGCCGACGATCAGGATGCCGACGTCGATCCGCTCCTCCGGCGGATCCGTGGGCGGCGCAACGTAGTCGCGCGGGTCGAAGGGAGGAGAAAAATCTGCGGGTCTCACGCGGCTCCTCCCTTAGGCCAACCGGGCGCTTCGGGCGCGTGATCCTAAGACGCGTAGCGTATTCACGACCTGCGCTGGCGGACGAGCTGGGTCAGCTTCGGGACGATCTCGTTCAGGTCGCCGACGACCCCGAGGTCCGAGTACTCGAAGATCGGGGCGTTCGGGTCCTTGTTGATCGCCACGATGACGCCGGACGACTGCATCCCGACCTTGTGCTGGATCGCGCCGGAGATCCCGCACGCGATGTAGAGCTTCGGCGAGACCGTCTTGCCTGTCTGGCCGACCTGCGTCGAGTAGGGGTACCAGCCGGCGTCGACGACGGCACGCGTCGCCGCGACAGCACCGCCGAGCGCCTGCGCGAGCTCCTCGACGAGCTTGAAGTTCTCCGGCGCGCCGAGCCCGCGGCCGCCAGCGACGATCACGTCGGCTTCTTCGATCGACGGCCCTTCGCTCTCGGCGTGCGCGCGCTCGACCATCGTCGCAGCCGTCGAGAAGTCCTCGAACTGGGCGTCGAACTCTTCGACCTCGGCATCTCCGCCGGTCTCCTGGGGATCGAAGGTTCCGGCGCGGATCAGCGCGAGGCGCGGCTCCGAGCGCCAGCCGACGTCGACCAAGACCGAGTCGCCGAGCGCCGGGCGCTTCCCGATCAGGATGCCGTTCTCCTGGACGAGGTCGGTGAGGTCCCAGTTAAGGCCCGCCTGGAGCCGGGCCGAGAGGCCGGAAGCGACATCGGCCGAGAGGACCGAGGCCGCGAAGAGCACGGTGTCGAAGCCGCGGTCCTCGACGATCGAGGCGAGCGCGTCCACGCGCGGCTGCGGCAGGGGCGCCTCGAGCTCCGGCTTGTCGACGACGAGCACCTTGGCGGCGCCGAACTTCCCGGCCTGCGACGCGATCTCCTTGACTCCGGAACCGAGCACGACGCCGGTGGCGTCCTCGCCGAGCGTGGCCGCCTTGGAGAGGACGCCGAGCGACGGCTTCAAGAGCTCGCTGTCGTGGTGCTCGAGGAAGACGAGGATGCTCACAGCAGCTTCCGCTCCGCGATGAACTCGACGATCTTGTCCGCGGCGCCGCCGTCGTCCTCGATCTTCACTGTGTCGCCGCGCGGCGGCGGATCGTTCAGCGCCTCGACGGTCGTCTTCGATCCAGCCTCGCCGACGCCCTCCACGCCCAGTTCCGACACGGACACAGTGCGCTGCGGCTTGGAACGGGCGCCCATGATCCCCTTCAGCGACGGGTAGCGAGGCTCGTTGATCGCGTCGGACACCGCGAGCACCGCCGGGGTGGGCGCCTCGATCGTGTCGTAGCCGAACTCCGTCTGGCGCTTGCCGCGCACCTTTCCGTCGGACACCTCGAGCTCCGCGACCTGCGAGATCACCGGCAGTCGCAGCCGGTCCGCGACCGAAGCCCACAGCACGGCGCCGTCGGAGTCGCTCGACTGCTGGCCGAAGACGATCAGGTCGGCGCCCTCCTTCTCCAGCGCGGCGGCCAGCGCGTTCGTGGTCGCGACGAGGTCGGAGCCCTCCGCCGCCTCGTCCGAGATCAGCAGGGCCTCGTCCGCCCCCATCGCGAGCGCCTTCCGAACGGAGTCCTGCGCGGCCTGCGGACCCATCGTCACGATCACGACCTCCCCGCCACGGGCCTCCTTGATGCGGAGCGCCTCCTCGACTGCGTGCACGTCGAACGGATTGATCGCTCCCTCGCCCGACCGGTCGAGCCGTTTCGTGCCCGGATCGATCTTCCGTGCCTGCTCCGGCACGTGCTTCACGCAGACGGCGATCTTCACGGCCCGAGACTCTACTGACGCCGTGAGGGGCTCAAGCCGGGAAAGGACTTTTCCGAAAGCTCTGCTAGGGTCTCGCCCTTCGAGCGCGAACCGGAGCGCTGAGGTCCCAGCAATGAGACGCCACCGGACGACAGCCCGAGGACTTCTTTTGCTTGCCATCGCCGGCGCCACCGCTGGCCCGGCGGCCGCGATTCCCGACTCCGGATACGTGCCCGTACGGGCGAAGGTCGTATCGGGGGCGACGCAGCAGCAGCCGACCGGGAAGCGGCTGATCTTTCCCGTGCTCGGAAAGTTCCGGTACGACAACTCCTACGGCGACCCGCGCGGCCAGGGAGCGCACCAGGGAATCGACATCATGGCGCCCCGCAAGTCGCTCGCTCTGGCAGCCGAGGCGGGTCGCGTGAAGTTCCACATCACGTCCTCGCGGGCGGGCTGCATGCTGTACCTCAACGGCGTCAGCGGGACCACCTACCTCTACATCCACCTCAACAACGACGTCGGCATGACGAACGACAACCGGGGCGGCTGCAAGCCCGGCGTCTCGTTCGCGCCCGGCCTGAGGAGCGGGATGAGGGTCGCCTCGGGAGAGCCGATCGGGTTCGTCGGGGACTCGGGCGACGCGAACGGCATCGAGCCGCACCTCCACTTCGAGGTGCACCCGAACGACGGCGCCTCCACCAACCCGTACCCGTACCTGAACCGCGCGTACAGGCTGCTCTTCGCCGCTCCCGGCAAGGCCGACACCGCGCTCTGGCTGAAGGGCAGCGTCCTGGCGCAGCAACCCGAGGCGCTGAAGGTGAACGTGAACAGCCTCGGGGTCCGGACGACCGGTCTCAAGCTCAACGGCATCAGCCGGCCGGTGCAGCTGGCCCTCTCGCCGTTCACGGTCATCCAGACCGTTGCCGGCAGGCTCGCCGGGACCGCTCGGGCGACGGTCTGGACGGAGATCTTCCCGAACACGCTCGCCGCCCAGCTCGGCAAGCCGGGCGCCATCACCGCCGAGCGCGTCCTCTTTTCCCGCTAGCCGGACTAGCGGCCCGTGAACTTCGGTGCGCGCTTCTCGGCGAACGCCGTCAAGCCTTCACGCGCGTCCTCGCTCGCGAAGAGATCGCCGAAGCGGTCACCCTCACTCGCCAGGTTGTCGGCGTGCTCCCCGCTCAGCGCCCTGTTGACCGCCTCCTTCGCCGCCTCGAGCGCAAGCGGGCTCTTGGTCGCGAGCTCGCCCGCCAGCTCCAGGACGCGCGGCATCAGCTCTTCGGGCTCGTAGACGGCGTTCACGAGCCCGCGCTCCCGCGCCTCCTCTGCACCGATGGTGCGGCCGGTGAGGATCAGCTCCTTCGCGAATCCGATCGTCGTAGCGCGGGCGAGTCGCTGGGTCCCTCCCCACCCCGGAATGATCCCCAGGTTGATCTCTGGCTGGCCGAGCTTGGCGTTCGTCGAGGCGTACCGGACGTCGCAGGCCAGGGCGAGCTCGCAGCCGCCGCCGAGCGCGAAGCCGTTGACGGCCGCGATGGTCGGTTGGCGCATCGTCTCGAGCAGCCGGCCCGCCTCGTGGCCGAGCGCGCCCCACTCCTTCGCCTGGTCGACGTCCAACCCGCTCATGTACTTGATGTCCGCTCCGGCGATGAAGGCGCGGTCGCCCGCGCCCGTGAGGACGACGACTCTCACCTCGACATTGCGGGAGAGCTCGGCCAGCTGGTCGCGCAGTGACGTCAGCGTCTCGACGTCGAGCGCGTTCATTGCCTCGGGGCGATCGACGGTGACGATCGCGACCGGCCCCTCGTGCCGGACCTCGATCAGCTGACCGGAACCTTCTCCCGCAGGAAGTCCACGATCTCGCTGGTCGGCGCGCCCGGCGTGAACACCTCGGCGACTCCCTTGCGCTTGAGCTCCTCCGTGTCCTCGCGTGGAATCGTCCCGCCGACGACGACCAGCACGTCTTCCAGCCCGTTCTCGCGGAGCCCTTCGACGATCTTCGGGACGAGCGTCATGTGCGCGCCCGACAGGATCGAGATCCCCACCGCGTCGGCGTCCTCCTGGATCGCGGTCTCCACGATCTGCTCGGGCGTCTGGTGGAGGCCCGTGTAGATCACCTCCATGCCGGCGTCGCGCAATGCCCGCGCGATGATCTTCGCCCCGCGGTCGTGACCGTCGAGGCCCGGCTTGGCGATCACGACTCTGATCTTCCCGGCCATCCGGCCGTGAGTATAGGAACGCAAAAGCGATGGAAGACGAAGGGGCGAGCCGCCGTCCGGGTATAGGCGAGACTATGGAAATGAGGCTCAAGGTGATCGGCTGCTCGCCGGCGTGGCCCAATCCCGGAGGCGCGCAGTCGGGTTACCTCGTCGAGGGGCCTCCCGGGCGCGTGCTCCTCGACTGCGGGGCCGGGGTGCTCGCGAAGCTCCGCGAGCTGGAGGACTGGCCTCGCATCGACGCGATCTGCCTCACCCACTTCCACCTGGACCACTGGGGCGACGTCGTCCCGTGGGTCTGGGCCCTGTGGTTCGGCCCCGCCGCCGAGCAGCCGCGGCCGGACCTATGGGTGCCGCCGGGCGGCGACAAGCTGCTGAGCGAGATCGGTCAGCGGCTGGGAACCCCGGACATGTTCCACCAGGCCTTCACAGTCAAGGAGTACTTCGAGGGCGAGGACTTCCAGACCGCCGGGTTCACGGTCACGCCGCGCCGGGTCCTCCACTACGACCTCAGGGCCTACGGCTTCCGCGTCTCGTGCAACGGGAAGACGATGGCGTACTCGGGGGACAGCGGGCCCAGTGATGAGCTGGCGGAGCTCGCGCGCGACGCCGACCTCTTCCTCTGCGAGGCGACGCTGCTCGAGCCGAACCCCGAGGGCGGGACTCGCGGGCACCTCGCCGCCAACGAGGCCAACGACGCCTTTCAGGCCTCCGGGGCCAAGCGGCTCCTCCTCACCCACCGGCCGAAGGAACGCCCACTCGAGCCCGAGTTCGAGCAGGTCCACGACGGGTTCGAGACGGAGCTCTAGGCCGATCGCTGACGCGAGCCGTACAGGGCCTCGGCCCGCCGGCCTCGGCGCCAGCTGCGCACGTAGTACCCGCTGACGATCAGCGGCACGAGCAGCAGCAGGCCGAGGGGTGCAAGGAGCCACTTCGCGTCGAGCCGCGCCTCGCCCGGCGGCACGCTGTCACCCAGGTTCGGCACGCCGCCCGCCCCGCTCGGCTGAGCGGCGGGCGCTGCGGCGGCAGCGTTCGCGCCGGTCATTCCGACGGGTGCCCATGAGGAGACGAGCCACTTGTTCTTGCCATGACCTGTCGGCGTCAGCTCCATCGCGAACATCGACGGCCTGAGCTTCGAGGCGGCAGTCGGGAAGAGCATGACCTGAAGCCCGAGCGCGTCGCTGTAGGAGTACTCGATCTTCCACCGCGCCTCCTCGACGGGGAATGGCACCACGGGGATGTCCTGCGTGCGCCACTCCGCTCTCGAGAGCCCAGCTTTCAGGGCCGGCGCGGTCAGGTCGTAGGAGCGCTCGACTCTTCGGCGCGCCACCGCGTACGTGACGAAGTTGGCGGCTGTGGCGAGCGCCTTGGCCCGGTCCACACGTGTGAGCTCGACCCGCTCGGGCTCGTGGTAGACGTACGCCTCCTCCTCCGAGAATTGCTGCGGCGGGTCGCTCACTTTGCCCGGCCACATGACGCCGACGGCAACCACGAGCGCGACGATCGCGACCGAGCCTCCGATCCAGGCCAGACGCCTGCGCATCCGAGCCGAGAAGAGGATGCTCTTCACGCTCGGAGCATAGGTCGTGGGTCGGGTTGTTACCCCTGCTGCGGTGCGCTCGGAATGGGCGGCGGAGCGTACGGCGCCCAGTAATCGACGAGCCACTTCGCGTTTGCGCCCGAGCCGAACTTCTTCAGTCCGATGAAGAAGACCTGCGGCTTCTCCTTCGAGCCCTGCTTCGGCTGCATGACGACCTGGAGCGAGACGTCGTTCGGATACGACCAGTCGACCTTGACCGGCGACTGATTCACGGCCGCGTCCGGATACGGGACGACGGGGATCGCGCCGGTCATCCACTCCTTGAGGGTCAGGTCCTGCTTGATGCTCGGTCCCGAGATCGCCCAGGCCTCGCGGAGGTTCTTCCTGACCACTGCGGTCTTGATGAACTGGACGGCGATCTGCCGAGCTTCCGGCGGCAGCGGCACGGTCTTCTCCGCAGCCACGTTCGTCGCCGGCTCACTGCTGAAGGTCTCGGGCGGATCGTCGGCCCGGATCTGCGTCTGCCAGAAAGCGAGCACGCCGATCAGCAACACGCCGCCCGCCAGCCAGGGGAGGGCACGGTTGAACGATCTCGAGCTGAAAAGGCCGCCTTCCACGTCTCGTGACAGGTTAGACGCGATTTCGGGCGGGTCTGTTAGGGGGCCGTTGAGGTCTTGTTAAGTGCCTTGTTCGCGCCGCCGCAGGCGGGCTAGAAGACCGGAGTCTCGCGCCACACGCCCCACACCTCGCGAAGCGTGTCGCACATCTCGCCCATGGTCACGTACGCCCGTGACGCTTCGACGATGAGCGGCATGAGGTTCTCGTCGCCCTCCGCGCCGCGTCTGAGAGCCGCCAGCGTCTCCTCCACCTTCGCCGAGTCCCGGCGCGCGCGCAGCGCGGTGACCCGCTCGATCTGCTTCGTCTCGAGGGCAGGGTCGATCCGCAGGAGCTCGAGCTCCGTGTCCTCCTGCTGCTGGTAGCGGTTGACGCCGACGATGATCCGCTGCTTCGCCTCGACCTCGGACTGGTAGCGGAACGACGCGTCGGCGATCTCGCGCTGGAAGAAGTTCTCCTTGATCGCCGGGATCACACCGCCGAGCGCGCGGATCCGGTCGAAGTACTCGTACGCCTCGGTCTCGAGCCGGTTCGTCAGATCCTCGACGAAGTAGGAGCCTCCGAGCGGGTCGATCGTGTTCACGACGCCCGTCTCGTGCGCGATCACCTGCTGGGTGCGCAGCGCCAGCCTCACCGCGTTCTCGGTCGGCAGCGCGAGCGCCTCGTCGAACGAGTTCGTGTG
>Ga0209814_10000069_pt1 | contig 25510 bp, 26 predicted proteins | sample SoiMetdeltSBSDD1_FD_187597 | JGI IMG/M metagenome (GOLD analysis project Ga0209814, IMG submission 187597) | Bulk soil microbial communities from a Populus tree surrounding site in Tennessee, USA - Soil MetaG P. deltoides SBSDD1 (SPAdes) (version 2) | ecosystem: Environmental > Terrestrial >... | reverse complement strand
GCCTGCGTCGGCGTGCCGGACAGGGTGCCGTTGTCCGCGAGCGAGAGACCGGGCGGTACCGAGCCGTTGGTCGCGTACCACTTGTCGTCCCCCGGAGCACAGATCGGGTCTTCGTCACCGTGGAACTTGATTGAGTACGCAACGCCCTCCGTCCCCGAGGGACAGACGAGGTCACCGCTCCCGTTCTTCGGGCACGGGTCTTCGTCGTCGATGCTGCCGGCTGACGCGACCGAGACGAGAGCCGCAGCGGCGGCGCAGGCGACCACCACCAGCGGGAGGAGGCGTTTCCAGCTCACGGCGCGCGCCAAGGTAGCAGACGTGTCCGATGGATCCAGTGAGAAGCTGTTAGGGCACTGTGAGGACGAGGAGCTCGGCCACGCAGACCGGTTTCTCGACACCCTCGCATTCGACTGTCGCCTCGATCGTCGCCCGCTCGCCGGCGGGAGTGTCCTCGACCGAGGCGACCCGGAAGCGTCCCCGGACCTTGCTGCCCGACGGCACCGCGGCCGGAAAACGGACGCGGTCGACCCCGTAGTTCAGGCCCATCGCGCCGGAGGACGGAAGCAGCTCGTGGAGCAGCGGCACACAGAGGGAGAGCGTGAGGAAGCCATGCGCGATCGTCGTCCCGAACGGGCCTGCCGCGGCGCGCTCGCGGTCGACGTGGATCCATTGCGGGTCGTCGGTGGCGGCAGCGAAGGCGTCGATCCGCTCCTGGGTGACCTCGATCCAGCCGGTCGGTCCGAGCTCCGCTCCGACGAGGTCGCGAAGCGCGCTCACGAGGCGCTCGCGGCTCCCGCCCGGATGCGCGCGAGCGACTCCTCGCGCCCGAGCAGCTCGAGGCTCTCGTACAGGCCCGGCGAGACGCGCGATCCCGTCACGGCCACCCGGATCGGCGGGTACACGGTCCGCGGCTTCTCGTCGAGGTCCTCGCAAAGAGCCTTCAACGCCACCTCGATCGCGGCCGCCGTCCAGGGTTCCACCTGTGCGAGCGCTCGCTCCGCTCCCTCGAGAACGCGTGCATCGAGGACCGCCGGGTCCGGCTCGACGCCGTGGAAGAGAAAGCCGGCGAAGCCGGAGAACTCGCCGAGCCGCCCGATCTTCTCCTGGACGAGCGGGACCGCCGCGCGCACGCGCGCTTCCGGCCAGTCGCGGCCCTGCTCGCGCAGGTACTCGACGAGCCTGGTCGCGTAGTCGTCCGGGGCGAGGGCCCGCAGGTAGACGCCGTTCATCCAGTCGAGCTTCGCGTAGTCGAACGTGGCAGGGCTCGACCCCACGCGCTCCAGCGAGAAGCGCTCGACGAGCTCCTGCGTGCTCATGATCGTCGTCTCCCCGTCCGGTGCCCACCCGAGGAGCGCGAGGAAGTTCCGGAGCGCCTCCGGGAGATACCCGGCGTCGCGGAACTCGCCCACGGAGACGGCGCCGTGACGCTTCGAGAGCTTGCGCCCGTCCTCGCCGAAGACGCTCGGGACGTGGGCGTACACGGGCAGACCGGCGCCGAGCGCGTCGAGGACGTTGACCTGCTTCGGCGTGTTCGAGACATGGTCGTCGCCGCGGATGACGTGCGTGATCCCGTCCAGCCAGTCCTCGAGCGGCGAGGCGAAGTTGTACGTGGGGCGGCCGTCCGAGCGCACGAGCACGACGTCCTCGAGCTCCGCATTCGGGAACTCGATGCGGCCCTTGATCGCGTCCTCCCAGCCGGTGACGCCCTTGTCCGGCATGCGGATCCGGATCGCGCCCTCGTCCTCGTACGCGGCACCTTCGTCGACCAGCCGGCGCGCCTCCTCCTTCGCCCGCTCCATGACGTCGAGCTGGAAGGTCGTCTCCCCGTCCCACTCGATGCCGAGCCAGCGCAGCGACTCCTCGATCTGCGCGACGGCCTCCTCGACCTCGCGGCTCGTGTCCGTGTTCTCGATCCGCAGGAGGCACTCGCCCCCGCGGCCGCGGGCGAAGAGCCAGTTGAAGAGGAAGGTCCGCACCCCCCCGATGTGGAGGAGCCCCGTGGGAGAGGGAGCCATGCGGACGCGGACGGACACGAGGGGATGAGTCTAGGCGCGAGAAATGCGCGTGCCCGTCACCTACGGTGCCGGTCAGCATGCTGTACGGAGCCCACGTCTCCGCCGCGGGCGGCATCTCGAAGGCCGTCGACCGGATCGAGGGGATCGGCGGCACGTGCATGCAGGTGTTCACGCAGAGCCCGCGGATGTGGAGGCCGACCGCGCACTCGGACGAAGAGCTCGCGCGCTTCCGCGAGCGACGGCGACAGGCCAGGGTCCGCCACGTGTCGTGCCACGCGCTCTACCTCGTCAACCTCGCGAGCTCGGACGCCGAGATCCGCGCGAAGTCGCTCGAGGCGCTCCGGGCGACGATGGAGGTCGCGCACGCGATCGAGGCGGACGGGGTCGTCTTCCACGTCGGCTCGCACCTCGGCTACGGGTTCGAGGAGGCCGTCGAGGTCGTCGTGCCGCCGCTCCGGGACCTGCTCGAGCTCACGAGCGACGACCTGTGGCTCTGCCTGGAGAACGCGGCGGGCGCCGGGGGGACGATCGGACGCTCCGTCGCGGAGCTCGGCGCGCTCTTCCACGCGCTCGACGACCATCCGCGGCTCGGCATCTGCCTCGACTCCTGCCACTGGTGGGCGTCGGGTGTGGACGTCTCCGACCCCGCAGCGCTCGACTCCGCACTCGAGGACCTCGATGCACGCATCGGTCTCGACCGGGTGCGAGTCCTGCACGTGAACGACTCGAAGGCTCCACTGGGGTCGAACCGGGACCGCCACGACGTCGTCGCGGACGGCCTCATCGGAGACGGGCTCGCGACCTTCGTCGGGCATCCCGCGTTCGGCCACCTGCCGGCCGTGCTCGAGACCTGGCCGGAGGGAGGGCTCGGAACGAAGGACGTCGACCTCCTCCGCACGCTCCGCCGCCGCGGGACGCGTCGGCGCCGGGGTCGGTGAGCGAGACGTCAGCGAGCGTCGTCGAGGAGGGCGAAGACCCTGAACGTCGCGCGCTCGCGCGGCAGCTCGTGGAACTCGGGGTTCCGGCAGCCGAGCGCGTCCTCGCGGCCCGCGTAGCACTCGACGACCTCGACCTCGCACATCGGCAGCGGCGCCCGCAGCGCGCGGACCGGGCCGAAGCCGCCGCGGTCGGACTCCGCCGCCTGGAGCAGCGAGAGGTCGATCTCGACGCCGAACACCTTCTGCAGGCAGCCCATGTACGTGCGCCCCCACGCCTCGTAGGCGTAGACGAACGGGCACGCCATCCGGACGCATGCGCCCGGGTAGACGACCTTCTCGCAGTGGACCTCGCAGTGGCGGCACTCGACCTCGTCCTGGACCCGGAGCGGGATCCCGACCTCCGCTGCAGCCTCGTTCATGGGTCGATTGTGTGCCGACCGGCGCTCACGTCGCAAGTCTTGACAAATCGCCGGTTTTCAGGCAGTGGCGACGCGACCCGCCCTCGACCGAGCGGCGCTCGTTCGGGCAAACGGCCCGGATAGGGTTCGCGCACGTGGTCCGCAAGATCCTCTTCGCGACGCTCGCGCTCGCCCCGCTGACGATCGCCCTCCACTACTTCGCGGACCTCCCCGAGACCACCGAGTTCGTGCTCGCGGCGCTCGCGCTGATCCCGCTCGCATGGCTGATCGGCGAGGCGACCGAGCACGCCGCCGAGCACACCGGCCCCGGAATCGGCGGGTTCCTGAACGCGACGTTCGGGAACGCGCCGGAGCTCATCATCGCGCTGATCGCGGTGAACGAAGGGCTGACCGAGGTCGTCCGCGGCTCGCTCTCGGGCAGCGTCGTCTCGAACCTCCTGCTCGTCCTCGGCGCCGCCCTCGTGGCCGGGGGGCGCGGCGAGCTCGACCGCCACTCGAGCTTCGTCTCCTTCGGTCTGCTCGCGTTGGCGACCGTGCTCTTCCTCGTCCCCTCCATCCCCGGCTGGGACGGCGACCCGGACCGGCATGCGCTCGAGGTGGTCACCGTCCCGGTCTCGATCGTGCTGCTCGTCGTGTACCTCGGCGTCACGTGGTACTCGCTCCGGCGGCACAGCGCGCTGCACGTCGCGAGCGACGAGGAGATCCGTGGCTGGTCGCTGCGGAGGTCACTCCTGGCGCTGGCGATCACGACCGCGGTCACGGCGCTCGTCGCCGAGATCCTCGTCGGGTCGCTCGAGGTCTTCGCCGACAAGGCGGGCCTCAGCGAGTTCTTCGTGGCCGCGGTCATCGTCGCGATCGTCGGCAACGCCGCGGAGCACGGGGGCGCGGTCATCGTCGCGTTCCGCGGCAAGATCGCCCTTGCGGGCGAGATCGCGCTCTCCTCCGCGGCGCAGGTCGCGGTGTTCCTCATCCCCGCAGTCGCCCTCCTCTCGTGGCTGCTCGACCCGCTCTCGCTGAGCTTCCGGCCGGTCGAGATCGCCGCGCTCGCCGGGTCGGTCGTGTACACGGCGCTCGTGCTCTTCGACGGCCGCTCGACCCGGTTTCGGGGAGGCCTCCTGCTCGTGGGGTACGCGGTCATCGTCGTCGCGTTCTTCCTCGCGGGCGACCGCTGAGGCGTCAACGAGGGCGAAGGAGCTCGTAAGGAAGCTCTGAAGACGGCGTTCCGACGGCGTCCGGATCGGGTACTCCTTCGGGATGCGCCCCGTCGTCGTCGTGGTCGCCGCCTGCGCGCTGTGGCTCGCCGCGACCCCGGACTCGGCGACCGCGGCGTCGAGCGTGCGGTTCGGCATCCAGGACGACGCCTGGCTCGAGCACGGCCCCGGAACGCTTTCGTCCCGTACCGCCATCCTCGACCGCCTGGGCCTGGACGTCGTGCGCGTCACCCTCGAGTGGAACCGCATCGAGGAGCGGCAGGGGGTGTACCGCTGGCAGCGGGCAGACCGCCTGCTGCGGGCCCTCCGGGCACGCGGGCTCGCACCGGTCGTCACCCTCTGGGGCACACCCGCGTGGGCGAACGGCGGCTTCGGGCCGAACGTCGCGCCGCTCGACCGGCTCGACTTCGAGCAGTTCGCGCAGCAGGCCGCCCGTCGCTACCGGTTCGTGCGGCACTGGGTCGTCTGGAACGAGCCGAACAAGGCGCCGTGGCTACGGCCTGCGTCACCGCAGACGTACGTCCGGCAGCTCCTCAACCCGGCGTACCGCGGGATCAAGGCGGTCTCGCGTCGCGCCCTGGTCGCCGGCGGCGTGACGGCACCCCGCGGCGGGCAGGGCGGCATGTCGCCTGTCGACTTCATCCGGGGCATGGCCCGGGCGGGCGCGCGGCTCGACGCGTACGCGCACCACCCCTACCCGATCTTCCCGGGCGACACGCCGTTCTACGGCGGCTGCAGGTGCAAGACGCTCACCATGGCGACGCTCGAGCGGCTCCTCGGCCTGGTCGATCGTGCCTTTCCCCGCGCTCGCGTCTGGCTGACCGAGTACGGCTACCAGACGAACCCGCCAGACCCCTTCGGCGTGTCGAGGGCAGACCAGGCGCGCTACGTCGGCGAGTCCGCGCGGCGCGTATACGCGGCGCCCAAGGTCGACATGCTCATCCACTACCTGTACCGCGACGAGCCCAACCTCGACCGCTGGCAGAGTGGCCTCGAGACGATCGCCGGCAGGGCGAAGCCCTCCCTCGCCGCGACGATGCTGCCGCTCGCGCAGGTGTCGCGGCGCGGCGACCGCACCACGCTGTGGGGCCAGGTCCGGCCCGGCGACGGGCGTCAGCGCTACGCGCTGCAGAGCCTCGTGCGCGGGCGCTGGGTCTCGCTCGGCGGCACTCGCAGGACGTCCGCTCGTGGGTACATCACGCGCACGGTGAGCGCCCGCAAGGGAACCAAGCTGCGCCTCTGGTACCCCGCACGCCGGCTCGCGAGCCCGACGCTCGTCGTTCGCTGACCGTCTAGCCGACCGGGAGAGCGGAGCCGAGCGCCCGCGGGACGATCTCCGCCGCGCGCTCGACGTCCTCGTCGGAGATGCCGAGGTGGGTCACCGCTCGCAGCACCGTCGGGTGGATCGTCGACGACAGGCCGACGCCCGCTTCACGCAGACGGGCGAGCGCCTCGTCGCGGGCGAGGCCGAGCGGCGCGATGTCGAGCTGCACGAAGTTCGTCTCCACCTGCTCGAGGTCGACCGGGAGACCCGCGGCGTGCAGCGCCCCGGCGAGCGAGCGTGCGCGCGCGTGGTCGTCTGCGAGCCGCTCGACGTGGTGCTCGAGCGCATGGATGCCCGCCGCCGCGACGATCCCCGCCTGCCGCATCGCGCCGCCGAAGAGGTGCTTCTCGCGCCAGGCGCGCTCGATCAGGTCCCCCGAGCCGGCGAGGAGGGCGCCGAGCGGGCAGCCGAGGCCCTTCGAGAGACAGAGCGTCGCCGTGTCGAATCGGCTCGCGATCGTCGCCGGCGTCACCCCCTGCGCGACGGCGGCATTGAGAACTCGCGCTCCGTCGAGGTGGGCGGCGAGGCCGAGCTCGTGCGCCGTCTGGACGACGTCCCCGAGCTCGTCGAGGGGCCAGACCCGTCCGCCCGCATTGTTGTGCGTATTCTCGAGCGAGACGGCGGCGACCCGCTGGTCGGCGCCCTTCATGCTCGGCGCCGACTCGGTCCGCACCTGCTCCACCGTGATCCGGCCCCCGACACCGGGCAGCCCCCGGGTCATGAGCCCCGCGTGCGCCGCTGCGCCCCCGTACTCGTAGACGAGCACGTGCGAGTGCTCCTCTGCCAGCAGGACGTCGCCGGGCCGCCCGTGCAGCTTCAGCGCGACCTGGTTCGCCATCGTCGCCGTGGGCAGGAAGACCGCGGCTTCGTGACCGAGGAGCTCGGCGACGCGGCGCTCCAGCTCGAGCACCGTCGGGTCCTCGCGCTTCTGCTCGTCGCCGACGACCGCGGCCGCGATCGCGGCCCGCATCTCGGCGGTCGGGACGGTGACGGTGTCCGAGCGGAGGTCGATCACGACGGGGACGCTACCGTCCGGGCATGGATCGCGGCCTCCTGGAACGGATCCTCGCCGACCGGGGCGAGCCGGCCTACCGCGCGCGCCAGGCGTGGAAGTGGGCGACCGACGGCGTGCCCTCGTACGAGGACATGACGACGCTGCCGCGGACGCTGCGGGCGGACCTCGAGCGCGAGGTTCCCTTCTCCACGCTCGAGGTCGTGACCGAGCGCGAGTCGAGCGACGGGACGGTGAAGACGCTCTTCCGCACCCACGACGGGCAGCCCGTCGAGGCCGTGCTCATGCGCTACCGCGACGGGCGGCGCTCGCTCTGCCTCTCGTCCCAGTCGGGCTGCCCGCTCACGTGCACGTTCTGCGCGACCGGGCAGATGCGCTTCGGCCGCAACCTGAGCGCGTGGGAGATCCTCGACCAGGCGCTGCACTTTCGCCGCCGCGAGCCGGTGAACCACGCCGTCTACATGGGGATGGGCGAGCCGTTCCTCAACCACGACGCCGTCCTCGAGTCGGCGCGCCTCCTGCCCGACCTCGGGATCACGCATCGCCGCACGACGATCTCCACGGTCGGCTGGCTGCCCGGGCTGCGGCGCTTCGTGGACGAAGTGACGGAGCCGATCCGCCTCGCGCTCTCGCTCCACGCGGCCGACCCTTCCCTCCGCTCCGAGCTCATGCCCGTGAACGACCGCTACCCGCTCGAGGCGGTTCTCGCCGAGTGCCGCCGCTACGTCGAGCTCCGGCGCCGCAAGGTGTTCGTCGAGTACGTGATGCTCGCCGGCGTGAACGACTCCCCCGCCGCCGCGCGAGAGCTCGCCGCAGTGCTCGACGGGAAGGCGTTCAAGGTCAACCTCATCCCGTACAACCCGACGGGGATGTACGACGGGTCCTCGCGGGCGGCGATCGACCGCTTCAAGTCGGTGCTCGACCGGGCGCGCATCCCGGCGACCGTGCGCCTCACGCGCGGGCGGGACATCGAGGCGGCCTGCGGGCAGCTTGCTGCCGTCACGTAGTCGAGCCCCGTGGTTCGATCGGTGACTGAGCCCGGTGCCGCGTGTAGAGCCCGACGTGAATCAGCATCGGAGCGAGCATCACCGGCATCATCAGCCCGTGCTCCAGTAGCGCCAGGTCGCCCACGTCCACGACACCGAGCCAGCCGAACGTGAGTAGCACGAGCGCGAGCAGAGGCATCGTGGCGGTCATCTCCCAGACCGCCCGTCTCGGCATCCCACGGTGCAGCATCCACACGGTCATGGGCGCCGTCATCGTGAACGTGACGACGAGCAGCGACAACGTGGGCAGCTCCGTGAACGGGTCGGAGTAGCCGAGGAGCCCTGCGACCCAGAAGTACGCGAGATCACCGACCGCGAAACCTAGACACATCGGGATGCACATCTCGAAGTAATGACGGAGGAACCGTCCGACCTTGCCCCGGACGCTCGCGCTGGGTGCCAGTGCGGTCTCCATCGCGCCTCCTGTCGCCGAGGTCGCACGTTCTGAGGCTTGAGAGGCTCGCAGGGGATCGGTCCCTCGCCATCCGTGTTTCTCCGCAGATGGGCTGCCTGCCGACCCGACCAGACGGAGAGCTGGCGCCGGGCTCAGGACGGCGGAGCCCGAGCACGCCGCCGACGCTGCGGTCGACCCGCCGTGCAGCCAGCGTGGCGAGCATGAGGCCAGCCTGGCCGCCGCGACGACGCCTGTGGCCAGCTCGTCGCCGCATGTAGATCCTGCACCCCGATCGAGGCGACGCTGAGTCGACTTCAGGGAGGCCGTCGTCCCGCACCTGGTCCCAACTCCCGTCGTGGCAGCGCGACCGTCCCTCAGCTCACCTCCTGGATGATCTCGACCAGCTCGTCCACGCGGTAGCCCTGCTGTCGCGCGAAGGCGACCAGCTCCTTCGCTCGCTGGACGACCGCCCCGCGCTCGGGCGTGCCGGCGACGGAGATGCCACGTCCGCGCCGGAACTCGAGCAACCCCTCGTCGCGGAGCAGCCGTAGCGATCGCAGCACCGTGTTCGTGTTCACGCCGAGGACGGCGGCGAGATCCTTCGCGGGCGGAAGACGTTCGCCCGGCTTGGCCTCGCCCTCGGCGATCGCCCGCCGGATCTCCGCGGCGACCTGCTCGTACAGATCCGTCGGGTCCCGCTTGTCCACCTTGACAGTCAGCATAGTGCTAGTCATACTAGCGCGATCGTTCTGAGGAGGCAGCCGTGACCGTCACCGCTCCGCCTCGCCCGCCTCGCCCGAGGGATCCCGTGGATCACCAGGAGGTCGGGGCCCTCGTCGAGGCGCTGATCGAGGAAGCCAGGCAGCGCGCGCGGCGGCGACGGCGCAGGAACTGGTCCGTCGCGACGACGATTGCGATCGTCGGCGCAGTCGTCTTCACCGGCCTCGTGCGTTCGGCGCAGTCCCAGCCGGCGTCCCAGGGGCTCTCCGCGCGATCGAGCGGTCCGGCGGGAGCGGCGAACTCGAAGATCGCCTTCATCCGCGAGCCGTTCAGGGGCGGCTACGGCGGCGTTCTCTGGGTCATGAACCCTGACGGGAGCGGGCAGCGAAGGCTGGCGCCGGCTCAACCCGAAATGCGCTGGTCGCCCGATGGCCAAGAGATCGCCTTCGTAGGCAGCTGGCCCAACGGCGACGACATCTTCGTCATGAACGCCGACGGGAGCGGGCTGCAGAGACTGACGAGCTCGTTGCCCGGAGAATGCGACGGCCGAGACAGCTGGGACGGCGGTCCGGCCTGGTCGCCGGACGGGAGAGCAATCGCATTCACGCGCCGCTTCTGCGGCCGCGACCCCGAGATCTACGTCACGAACGCCGACGGGAGCGAGCAGCGGAGGCTGACGCGAAACCCGACCGATTTCCACACAAGCGAACCTGTCTGGTCGCCCCATGGGAACAAGATCGCATTCGTAAGCAATCGCGACGGCAACTTGGAGCTCTACGTCGTGAACGCCGACGGGAGCGAGCAGCGAAGGCTGACGCGGAACGCGGTGCGAGACAGCAACCCGGTCTGGTCGCCCGACGGCAGGAAGATCGCCTACGAGAGCGATTGGCAGGTCTGGCTCATGAACGCCGACGGCAGCGGGCAGCGCAGGCTGACGCGAAACGGCGGGCGCAACTTCAACCCTGCCTGGTCGCCCGACGGGCAGAGGATCGCCTTCGAGCGCCGTCTCGGAAGGTACCAAGAGGTCACCCGGTGCAGCGGGTGCGGCGGAGCGTTGTTCTTCGAGGTGCACGTCATGAACGCCGACGGCAGCGGCGAGCGCCGGCTCACGCCCGAGGGTGCGCGCAACCGCGCTCCTACCTGGTCGCCCGACGGGCGGAAGATCGCGTTCGTCAGCAACCGCAACGGCAACCAGGAGATCTACGTCATGAACGCCGACGGCAGCGGGCAGCGGAATCTGACGCGAACGCGGGGCCCGCGGGAAACCTCGGTCGCCTGGTCGCCCGCGCAGAAGTAGGCTCGCACCGTCACCGCACAGCGCCAGCTGCTTCTGGCAGTCCCTCCCACGCGCTAGCTTCGGACGATGGAGCGCGTGACCGGCATCGGCGGCGTCTTCTTCCGCTCGTGCGATCCGACGGGGCTCGCAGCCTGGTACGAGGAGCACCTCGGCGTCCCCCGCGCGGGAGACGAGGCCTACGCGATCTGCCCCGAGAGCGCAACACGGTCTGGTCGCCGTTCGCCGCGGACACGGACTCCTGGCCGGCGGAGAGGCAGGCGATGGTAAACCTCGTCGCCCCCGACCTCGACGCAATGCTCGCGCAGCTACGGGCGGGCGACGTCGAGGTCGACGAGAAGGTCGAGGTGCTCGATGGAATCGGCCGCTTCGGCTGGGCGGTCGACCCGGAAGGGAACCGCTTCGAGCTCTGGAAGCCAGCCGGGGAGTAGCGGCCGTGGTCTCGCTCGAGCACGCCCGACGACTCGCGCTCGCCCTGCCCGAGGCGGTCGAGCTGGACCACCACGGACGCCCGTCGTTCCGCGTCGGCGGAAAGATCTTCGCGACCCAGTGGGACGACGAGCACATGAACGTGATGCTGGACGAGGACGGCATCCTCACGGCCGCGCACGACGAGCCGGAGACGTGCGAGCCGATCCGGTGGGGCAAGCGGCTCGCCGCGGTTCGCGTCGACCTGCGGCGCGTCGCGCCGGAGATGCTCACGGATCTCCTTCGCGACGCCTGGGAGACGAAGGCGCCGCGGCGTCTCCTCGACCGCTAGTCGGCGCCGACGAGCGCCGGATGCTCGTCGAAGAGGTAGCGGACGACCGGCTGCTTCGCGGCGCGCACCTCGTCCAAACGCCGGACCGGCCGGCCGTGGGGCGCCTCGTGCACGAGCTCGGGTGAGGTTGCAGCCTCCTGGGCGATCGCGCGCATCGCGTCGACGAAGTCGTCGAGCCGCTCCTTCGGCTCGGTCTCCGTCGGCTCGATCATCAGCGCCTCGGGCACGACGAGGGGGAAGTAGATGGTCGGCGGATGGATGCCGTAGTCCATGAGCCGCTTCGCGACGTCGAGCGCGGTCACGCCCTGCTCGCGCTTCAGGTTCCGCGCCGAGAGCACGAACTCGTGCATGCAGAGGCGGTCGTACGGCAGGTCGTAGACGTCCTTGAGGCGCGCGAGCAGGTAGTTCGCGTTGAGCACGGCCACCTCGGACATCTCCTTCAGCCCGGGCCCGTACGCGCGCATGAACGCGTACGAGCGGACGAACACGCCGAACGGCCCCGCGAAACCCCGCACCCGGCCGATCGACTTCGGCCGGTCGTGGTCGAGCCGGTAGACGTCGCCGTCGCGGACGACCGTCGGGCTCGGGAGGAACGGCGCGATCGTGTCCCGCACCGCGACCGGCCCGCCGCCGGGCCCGCCGCCGCCGTGCGGCTGCGAGAACGTCTTGTGGAGGTTGTAGTGGACGATGTCGAAGCCCATGTCGCCGGGCCGCGAGATGCCGACCACCGCATTCAGGTTCGCGCCGTCGTAGTAGAGGAGCGCCCCGGCGTCGTGGAAGATCCGCGCGACCTCCTCGATCCCCTCGTCGAAGAGACCGAGCGTGGACGGGTTCGTGAGCATGAGCCCGGCCGTGCGCTCGTTCACCTTCCCGCGCAGGTCGTCCAGATCGAGGTTGCCGCGCGCGTCGGTCTCGATCTTCTCCAGCTTGTACCCCGCCATCGTCACGCTCGCGGGGTTCGTGCCGTGCGCGGTGTCCGGCGTGATGATCGTGTCGCGCTCCTCGCCCCGGTCGGCGAAGTACGCGCGCATGAGCATCAGGCCGGTGAGCTCCCCCTGCGATCCCGCTGCGGGCTGGAGCGTCACCGCCGGCAGCCCCGCGATCTCGGCGAGCATCTCCTGCAGCCGGAACATCAGCTCGAGCGCTCCCTGCGCCGCCTCGTCCTCCTGGTGCGGGTGGAGGTCGCGGAACCCGGGCAGCGCCGCGAGCCGCTCGTGCACGCGCGGGTTGTGCTTCATCGTGCACGACCCGAGCGGGTAGAAGCCGGTGTCGACCCCGAACGTCCGGTCGGCGAGGGTCGTGAAGTGCCGGACGAGCTCGGGCTCGGAGACCTCGGGGAGCCTCGGTGACCGCGCCCGCCGCAGACTTTCGGGGAGGTCGGGAACGGGCAGGTCCGGCCGGGGCGGCCGCCCGGCGCGCCGGCCTGGCCGCGAGCGCTCGAAGAGGAGCGGCGCGTCCGGCCAGGCACTCCCGGGAGCGGTCACGAGCAGACCTCCGCCAGCACTTCGGCGAGGCGGTCGACGTCCTCGACGGTGCGCTTCTCGGTGAGCGCGACGAGGAGCACGTCGTCCATGCCCTCGTAGTCGCGCCCGAGCGCGTACCCCGGGTGGACGCCGTGCTCGCGCGCCCGCCGGACGACCTCTCGCGCCGGGATCGGCGTGCGAAACGCGACCTCCTTGAACGACGGCGCCTCGAACGCGGGCTCCAGCGGGACCCGCTCGCGCGCATAGTGCGTGAGCGAGAGGCAGGCCTCCCCCACCTCGCGCAGCCCCTCGGGCCCGAGCCACGCGAGCGTCGCGAGCCCGGCGAGCGCGAGCAGCGTCTGGTTCGTCGTGATGTTCGAGGTCGCCTTCTCGCGGCGGATGTGCTGCTCCCGTGTCTGCAGGGTGAGCACGAACGCGCGGCGACCGTCGAGGTCGATCGTCTCCCCGACGATGCGGCCGGGCATGCGACGCACGAAGTCGGTCTTCGCCGCCAGGAAGCCGTAATGGGGGCCGCCGTACGACGGCCAGTTGCCCGCAGCCTGACCCTCCCCGAGGGCGATCGAGCAGCCGTACTCGCCGGGCGCCTCGAGTACGCCGAGCGACATCGGGTCGACGTGTGCGATCGCGAGCGCACCGGCGTCGGCCGCCGCCTGCGCGAGCTCGGGCGCTGGCTCGAGGCAGCCGAGGAAGTTCGGCTGCTGGAAGAGCACGGCCGCGGCGTCGGAGGCAGCCTCCGCGATCCGGTCCGGATCGGTTGTGCCGCTGTCGTGCGTGACCTCGACGATCTCCAGCCCGAAGCCCGGTGCGTAGGTCTTCACGACCTGCCGGACCTGAGGGCTCACGGTCTCCGCCAGCACGATCTTGCTGCGGCCGGGGACCGCGTGCCTGACGACGAAGCAGGCGTCTGCGGCCACGGTGCACCCGTCGTAGCCGGAGGCGTTCGACACGTCCATCCCGGTCAGCTCGCAGACGACGGTCTGGTACTCGAAGATCGCCTGCAGCACTCCCTGGCTCATCTCCGGCTGGTACGGCGTGTATGCGGTCAGGAACTCGCCGCGAGAGAGCACGACGTCGGCCACGGAGGGCACGTAGTGGTCGTAGATCCCGGCGCCGAGGAACGAGAGCTCCGCGCCCGTGTGGACGTTGCGCGAGGCGAGCTCCTCGACGTGCCGCACGAGGTCGGTCTCGCCGAGCGCGGGCGGGAGGTCGAGCGCCCGGTCGAGGCGCACGCCCGGCGGCACCTGCTCGAAGAGCTCGTCCACGGACGAGACCCCGATCGCCGCGAGCATCTCCTCGCGGTCGGCGTCGGTCAGGGAGAGGTAGCCGCTGCTCACTCCGAGCTCACTGCTCGGCGACGTGGGCGCGATAGGCCTCGGCGTCCATCAGTGCGTCGGCCTCGGCCGCGTCGGACAGGCGGATGCGGGCCAGCCAGCCCTCGCCGTAGGGGTCGTCGTTGACGACCTCCGGCTCGTCGACCGCCTTCTGATTCACCTCGAGCACCTCTCCGGAGAGCGGCGCGATGACGTCGGAGACCGCCTTCACGGACTCGACCTCGCCGCAGGCGGAGCCCTGCGAGACGGTGGACCCGACCTCGGGCGGCTCGAAGTGGACGAGCTCCCCGAGCGAGTCCTGGGCGAACCAGGTGATCCCGATCGTCGCCTCCTCGCCGTCGATCCGTGCCCAGTCGTGCTCGGCGTGATAGCGGAGGTTGTCCGGGTAGCTCTCCTCTGCGGGCACTAGCTCTCTCCTTTGCGGTAGATCGGCTTCTTCACCACGTGCGCGCGCCTCGGCTTGCCGCGCACGTCGACGACGAGCTCGGTGTCGGGCGCCGCGCTCGCGGACGGCACGTAGCCCATCCCGATGCCACGGTCGAGCATCGGCGAGTGCGTGCCCGAGGTCACCTCGCCGCCGCCCTCGATCGGCATGCCCTGCCGGGGGACGGCCTTCTCGTCCATGACGAACGCGGCGAGCCGCTGCTCCGGTCCCTCCTCCTTCACCCGACGGAGGACGTCCACACCCGTGAACTCCTTCTCGAGCGCACAGGCCCACCCGAGGCCGGCGGAGATCGCGTCCGTCTCGGGAGTGATGTCGTTCCCGTGCAGCGGGTAGCAGACCTCGAGGCGGAGCGTGTCCCGCGCGCCGAGCCCACACGGCACGGCGCCGCGCGCGCGAACCGCGTCCCACAGGGCCTCGGCGTCGTCCTCGGCGCAGCAGAGCTCGACCCCGACTTCGCCCGTGTACCCGGTGCGCCCGATCATCACCTCGATCCCGTCCACCTCGCCCATCGCGTGGGTGAACGCAGGTGCCTCGGCGAGCCCGAGGCGCTCCAGGCTTCTCGGCCCCTGGACCGCGAGCAGGCCGTACTCGTCGGAGGCGTCGCGCACCTCGGTGCCGCGCGGCTCGCGCTCCTTCAGCCACTCGTACACCGGCTCCCGGTTCGAGGCGTTGACGACGAGCATGAGCTGCCCGTGCGCGAAGCGGTAGACGATGAGGTCGTCGACGATCCCCCCGCGCTCGTTCGTGAGCAGCGTGTACTGCGCCCCGCCGTCGGAGACCTTGCCGAGATCGTTCGAGAGCATCTCCTGGAGGAAGGCCTCGGCGGTCGGCCCGTCGACGTGCAGCTCGCCCATGTGCGAGACGTCGAACACGCCGCAGTCCGTCCGCACGGCGCGGTGCTCCTCGCTGACGCCCGCGTACTGGACGGGCATCTCGTACCCCGCGAAGGGAACCATGCGCGCGCCGGCCGCGACGTGCCGGTCGTAGAGCGGCGTGCGGTGCAGCGACGTGGCCCCCACCGCCGCGACTCTAACCATTCGCGGCCGAAGACCCGGCCCGGGAGTCAGTCCTCGCGGAGGAAGCTCGGGATGTCGATGTCGACGTCGCTGACGCTCGGGGCGTCGATCGTCGGACGCTCGCTCGCGGCGCCCGCTGCGACCGGCGCCTCGACCCGCCGCCTCCGCGGCCGCCCCCCGAAGCCCGTGGCGATCGCGGTCACCCGGACGTCCTCGCCCATCGACTCGTCGATCACCGCGCCGAAGATGACGTTCGCGTTCGCGTCCGCGGCCCCGGTGACGACCTGCGCTGCCTCGTCCACCTCCGCGAGCCCGAGATCGGGGCCGCCGGTGATGTTGAGGAGGATGCCGGTGGCGCCGTCGAGCGTGGTCTCGAGCAGTGGCGACGAGATCGCCGCGCGCGCTGCCTCGACCGAGCGGTTCTCGCCGCGGGCGACGCCGATGCCCATGAGCGCCGAGCCCGCGTCGCGCATGATCGTCCGCACGTCGGCGAAGTCGAGGTTGATGAGTCCCGGGACCGTGATCAGGTCGGTGATGCCCTGGACGCCCTGACGAAGGATGTCGTCCACCATCCGAAAGGCGTCCGTGACCGGGGTCGACTTCTCGACGACCTGAAGCAGACGGTCGTTCTCGATGACGATCAGGGTGTCCACGTTCTCGCGCAGGGTCTGGATGCCCTGCTCGGCCTGGTCGGCGCGGAGCCGGCCCTCGAACCCGAACGGCTTGGTGACGACGCCGACGGTGAGCGCCCCGAGCTCGCGGCCGATCTCGGCGACGACGGGCGCGCCGCCGGTCCCGGTGCCGCCTCCCTCGCCCGCGGTGACGAAGATCATGTCCGCGCCCTTGAGTGCCTCCTTCAGCTCGTCGCGGCTCTCCTGCGCCGCCGCGACTCCCACGCGTGGATCGGCGCCGGCGCCGAGGCCCCGCGTCGCCTTCGAGCCGACGTGGATCTTCACGTCGGAGTCCGTCATCAGGAGCGCCTGCGCATCGGTGTTGACCGCGACGAACTCGACGCCCGAAACCCCGGCCTCGACCATGCGCGAGACGGCGTTCGAGCCCCCGCCGCCGATGCCGACGACCTTGATCACTGCGAGGTAGCTACCGAGTTGATTGTTCATGTCTCAACCGTCCTCAAGGTGAAGCTCTCGTCGAAGGTGCGACCGTGTGGAGCCTTTCGTTGCCGAGGGTAGGCCTCCTCCGCCGGCCTGTCAATGGCTCCGGCATCGCCAAGTCTCAACCTCTACCTGAGAATTTAGGTGTACCTGCTCGTCACCGGGCGCTCCGGCACGCTGACGTCGAGGTATGCGGCGCCGTCCGGCAGCAGCGGGAAGACCCGCGCCGCGACGGCGAGCTTGAGGCGGAGGTCGCGCGAGCCGCCGAGCCGGATCTCTGGCCCGTGGCGGAGGACGAGCGTCAGCTCCCCGGCGGCCGAGCGGACGGCTTTCACGCGCCTCGGGATCCGGGCTTCCTGCACCGCGGCGAGCGCCCGCGTCGCGGGGAGGAAGCTCGTCGGCAGGGCGCCACCCACGCGGAGCCCGACGCCTTTGGGGATCCACAACCGCGGGTAGCCGCGGTGCGATCCGGCCTCGATCTCGCGGATCACCTTGCCGCCGCCCGTCACGAGCCACGATGAGGTCCGGCGGTGCGCCACGGCGACCGGGCGCTCCGGCGAGACCCTGATCACGAGCGTGTGCGGGAACGCGCGGTCGACCGAGGCGCCGGCAACGGAGGGGAGCGCCCGCACGGTGTCCTCGATGCGGCGCGAGTCGACCTCGAGCAGGCTCTGCCCCACCGCGGCCGCAGTGACATCCCCGATCTCGCGAGCGACCGCGGGCGGCGCACCCTCGACCCGGACGTGCTCGACCGCGAAGACGGGCGACACACGTGCTCCCCACGCCGCCGCGAGCACTCCCGCGACGAGCGCGAAGACGAGGAGCAGCGAGCGGCCGGAGGGGACGAGCCGGGCGAGCTCGAGGCGATCGCCGGCGCCGCTCCGCGGAAACGGGACGACGGCGCTTGCCGCACGCGTGCGCCGGCGCGACCCGCCGTCGACTCGTCCCCCGACCATGTGACCGGATTTCGCCGCCCGGCGCGGCCCTCCTACGTGCTGCTCACGGCAGTTCGAGGCCGCCGAGGACGACGACCTCGCGCTCGAGCTCCACGCCGAACTGCTCGCGCGCGCGACGGCGGGCCTCCACGATCAACGCGACGCAGTGCTCGCTCGTCGCGCCGCCCGCGTTCTCGATGAAGTTCGCGTGCTTCGGCGAGATCTGTGCGCCGCCGATCCGGTGGCCCTTGAGGCCGCAGCGCTCGAGCAGAGCGCCGGCGCCGAGGTCGCCGGGCGGGTTCTCGAAGACGCTGCCGAACGTCCGCTTGTTCGTCGGCTGTGTGTCCTTGCGTCGCGCGACGAGGTCGGAGACGAGCGCCTTGATCTCCTCCGGCGGGCGCGGCTCGAGGCGGTACTCGACCCGCGCGACGACCTGACCCGGGGCGAGCCCGGAGTGGCGGTACGAGAGCTCGAGCTCCCTGGGCGTGAGCCAGCCCGAGCCGTCCGCCGAGACGACGAGCGCGCGCACGAGGACGTCCGACCAGTCGCGCCCGTAGGCGCCGGCGTTCATCCGCACGCCGCCGCCGGCGGTTCCCGGGATCGCGCAGGCGAACTCGAAGCCGCCGAGCCCGGCCGCCCGAGCGCGGTGCAGGCACACCGCGTTCGTCGCGCCGCCGCCGGCAACCAAGAGCGAGTCACGCACCTCCACCTCCACCAGCTCGCCCTCGAGCCGGACGACGAGCGCGTCGACGCCGTCGTCCGCCGCGAGCACGTTCGAGCCCAGCCCGACGACGACCACGTCGAGGCCCTCGCCCTGCGCGAAGCGGAGCGCCTCCTCCAGCTCCCCGAGCGTCCGCGGCCGGGCGAGCGCGCGTGCGGGGCCGCCAGTCCCGATCGTCGTCATCCTGGCGAGCGGCACGCCGTTCTCGACCTTCACGCCTCGACGCCCTCCACGATTGCGCGTGCGATCCGCCACGGCTCGCCGACCCCGAGCGTGACCACGAGGTCGCCCGGACGAGCCCACGCGATGGTCACAAGCGCCGCGTCCTCGAGCGTCGGCGCCCAGCCTCGCCGCACGCCCTCGGGGACGTGGTCGAGCACGAGCTTCCCCGTGACGCCTTCCCGCGGCGCGTCGCGACCTCCGATCACGTCGGTGACGACGACCGCGTCCGCGAGGCCGAGCGCCGCGCCCAGCTCGCCGGCGAGCTGTCGCGTGCGCTCGTACACATGCGGCTGGTAGACGGCGACGAGCCTGCGCTCCGTCCGTTCGCGCGCGGTGCGGAGCGCCGCGGAGATCTCCGTCGGGTTGTGCGCGTAGTCGTCGTAGACCCGCACGCCTCCCCGCTCGCCAACGAGCTCGAACCGGCGCCCGACGCCCTCGAAGCGCGCGAGGACCGGCTCGGCATCGCTGCGCGGGATGCCGGCCAGCTCGAGCGCCGCGAGCGCGGCCGCCGCATTCAGCCGGTTGTGCTCCCCGGGGACGGCGAGATCGAACGAGACCGGCTCGAGCTCCCGGCCGCGGACGACGGCGGGCACGCCCGCGAGCCAGGTCTCGAAGAAGTCCTCGAGCTCGGCCTCGGAGGCGAAGGTCGCGTGGTGGTCGAGCTCGACGTTGGTGACCACCCCGATCTTCGGCCGGAGGAGGCCGATGGAGCGGTCCGACTCGTCGCCCTCGACCACGAGCCAGCCCTCGCCCACTCCGGCGTTCCCGCCGAGCTGCGGTACGACGCCGCCGACGATCCAGGCGGGGTCGTGCCCGAGCTCGCGGAGGGCGAACGCGACCATCGCGGCGGTCGTCGTCTTCCCGTGCGCGCCTCCGACGACGATCGAGCGTCGGAGCGCGACGAGCTCGGCGAGGAAGTCCGCTCGCGGGAGTCCCTCGACGCGGCCCGCGTGGGCGGTCGAGAGCACGACCTCGTAACCGGGCGGCGGGGACGGCTCGCCGCCGACGTCGACGGCGACGCCCTCGAGTGTCTCCATGAAGATCGTCTCGCGCGCGTCCCAGCCGCATACCTCCGCGCCCCACGCGCGCGCGATGTTCGCGTAGGCGGAGAGGCCGGCGCCGCCGATGCCGACGAAGTAGAAGCGGCGCCCGGCGAGCGGCGCCTCGGTCACGTCCCTGCCCCGGCGAGGCGGACGAGCTCGTCCGCGATCTCGTCCGCTGCCTTCGGCCTCGCGAGCCGAAGCATCGCCTCGCGCATACGACCGAGTTGGTGCGGGTCGACGAGCAGCTCGTCGACGAGGGAGGGCACGCGCGCGAGCTCCTCCTGGCGCACGACGACGGCACCGCCGCCCTCCTCGAAGTGGCGTGCGTTCAGCCACTGGTGGTCCGCGGTGGCGTACGGGTACGGGACGAGGAGTGCGGGGGTCCCGGCTGCGGCGAGCTCCCACACCGTGCCGCCCGCACGCGAGAGTGCGAGGTCGGCGACGGCGAGCGCCTCGCCGAACCGGTCGGTCGTCGCCAGCAGCACGTAGTCGGCGCGGCGCACGCGCGCGCGCACCGCCTCGTAGTCGCGCTCGCCCGCGATGTGCAGGATCGCGGGCCCACGCTCGCCCCAGGTGTCCACCGCGAAGTCGTTGAGCGCCTGCGCTCCCGCGAGCCCCCCGAAGACCGCGAGCACCGGGCCCTCCGGCGGGAGACCGAGCGCGAGCCGCCCGGCGGCGCGGTCGGCGCCCAGGTGCGACGAGGGCACTGGCCTCCCGACGACGCGGTACTTCGTCCCGTCGCGCCCCGCGATCGCATACGCGAGGAAGACGCGGCGCGCGAGCGGCGCCGCGAGACGGTTCGCGAGCCCGAGGTGCGCGTCCGCCTCGGTCAGCGCCGCCGGGATCCCACGCACGCGCGCCGCGAGCACCATCGGCCCGGCCACGTAGCCACCCGCCCCGAGCACGACGTCGGGACGCCGCTGCGCGAGGATGCGCGAGCACGCAAAGGGGGCGCGCACCGCCTGGCCGATCGCGCGAACGAGCCCCATGCCGAGCCGCCGAGGGAAGCCCGAGATCGCGAAGGTGTCGAGCTCGTAGCCGGCCTCAGGGACCAGCTGCGACTCGACGCGTCCGCGGGACCCGGCGAACGTCACCCTCACGCCTCTGGCGCGAAGCGCCTCCGCGACGGCGAGCGCCGGCCGCACGTGACCGGCCGTGCCCCCTGCCGCGATCACGCAGGTGAGCGGTGGCGACCTCTCCATTGACGGCGATGTTAAGGAGAATGCCGACCCCGGCGAGGAGGACGACGAGGCTCGAGCCGCCGTACGAGACGAACGGGAGCGGGATCCCCGTGAGCGGCGCGATCCCGAGGACGGCGGCGAGGTTGATCGCCGCCTGACCGCAGACGAGCGCGGTCAGCCCGGCGGCGAGCAGCTTCCCGAACGGGTCCTTGCAGCGGTGCGCAATGCGGAAGCCGACGAAGCCGAAGGTCGCGAAAGCGCCGATGACCAGCACCGCGCCGACGAGACCGAGCTCCTCGCCGACGACCGCGAAGATCATGTCCGTGTGCGCCTCCGGGAGGTAGAGCACCTTCTGCACGCCCTCGCCGAGACCGGCACCGGTGATGCCGCCGGAGCCGATCCCGATCATCGCCTGCACGATCTGGAAGCCGGAGCCCTGCGCGTCGCTCCAGGGGTCGAGGAAGCTGAAGACGCGCGCCCGGCGGTACGGCTCGGCCCAGATCGCGATCATGCCGACGCCCGCCGCGAGGAGGGTGGCGGCGAGGAGCAGCCGCACGGGGACGGCCGCGACGAGCAGGATCGCGAGCACCATCACGCAGAGCGAGATCGTCGTTCCGAGGTCCGGCTCGAGCAGGATGAGCCCGCAGAAGGCGGCGGTGACGAGGCCGAGCGGGCGGAGGAGCTGGCCGAGGGTCCGGGGCGCAGGTCTGCGCGCCAGGTAGGCCGCGGCGAAGAGACAGAGCGAGAGCTTCGCGAGCTCCGAGGGCTGGAAGCTCGCCGGCCCGAGCAGGAACCAGCGCCGCGCGCCGTTGATCTCCGGCGCCGTCGCGAGCACTGCCGCGAGGAGCCCGAGCACGACGAGCACGAGGGGGAGGGCGAGATAGCGCAGGCGGTGGTAGTCGAAGCGCGCGAGCGCGGTCATCGCAACGACCCCGAGCAGCGCATACACGGCCTGGCGTTTGAGGAAGCTCATCGGATCGCCGTCCCCGAGCGCGGCGGACGCGGAGGTTGCGCTGTAGACCATCACGAGCCCGAACGAGACGAGCGCGAGGGTGACGAGCGCGAGGAGACGCTGGTCGAACTGTCCCTGGGCGCTCACTCGAGCTCCCCGACGAGGCGCCGGAACACGTCGCCCCGGTCTTCGAAGTCGCGGAACTGGTCGAAGCTCGCGCACGCCGGCGAGAGGAGCACGACGTCGGACGCCTCGGCGGCGGCTGCGGCTGCCTCGACCGCGGAGGCGAGATCTCCCGCCTGCGTGAACGGCACACCGGCGTCGGTCAGCGCGGAGGCGATCTCGTTCGCCGCCTCCCCGATCAGGTAGGCGCGGTCGTCGGAGCCGAACGCCTCGGCGAGCGGCTCGTACGACTCATGCTTCCCGCGCCCGCCGAGGATCACGTGCAGCCGCGCATCCGGGAAGGACGCGAGCGCGCGGCGCGCGGCCGCGACGTTCGTCGCCTTCGAGTCGTTCACGTAGCGGACGCCGTGGAGCTCGCGCACCGGCTCGATCCGGTGGGCGACACCGGGGAAGGTCCGCAGCGCCTCCGCGATCGCCTCGTCGCCGATCCCCGCGGCGCGGGCCGCGGCGGTCGCGGCGGCCGCGTTCTCGCGGTTGTGCGGCCCCGGGACGAGCGGCTCGGCGGGCAGCGGGTCGTCGAAGCGAAACTCGACGCGGCGCGCGGCGCCCGGGATCTCCCCGAACCCGCGCGGAACGACCGCCGTGTCGTCCTCGGTCTGCGCCTCGAAGATCCTGAGCTTCGTGTCCGCGTACCACTCGAAGGTGCCGTGGCGGTCGAGGTGGTCCGGCTCGAGGTTGAGGAGAACTGCGACGCGAGGGCGCAGCGTCTCCACGTCCTCGAGCTGAAACGAGGAGAGCTCGCAGACGATCCAGGTCTCGGGCGCCACGGAGCCGACGAGGCCGGTGAGCGGGCGCCCGACGTTCCCGGCGACCTCGACCGGCAATCCCGCAGCCCGGAACACGGAGCCCAGGAGCTCGCTCGTCGTCGTCTTCCCGTTCGTGCCGGTGACTCCGAGCAGCGGGTTGGCCAGCAGGCGCGCGCCGAGCTCGATCTCGCTCCAGACCGGGATGCGCCGTTCGCGGGCGCCCACGACCAGCGCCGTCTCTCCGGGCACGCCCGGGCTCTTCACGACGAGATCGGTCCCCTTGAGCAGCTTCTCCTCCTCGCGTCCCAGGTGCACTTCGACGCCGAGCTCGCGGAGCCTCCCCGCGTCCAGCGACTCGTCGTGGTCGAAGCCGAGGACCACCGCCCCTTGCTCGACGAGGGTCTCCGCGGCCGCCAGGCCCGAGCGCGCGAGCCCGACGACGAGCACGCGGCTGCCCTCGAGCGCGGCGCCCGTTCCGGTCACTGCACGAACTGGAGGAAGTCGCGGTAGAAGAGGGCGAAGCCGGACGCGCAGAAGATCGCGCAGACGACCCAGAACCGCACCATGATCTTCGTCTCCGACCACGCCTTCATCTCGAAGTGGTGGTGGATCGGGGCCATCAGGAAGACGCGCTTGCCCGTGCGCTTGAAGCTCAGCACCTGGATGATCAGCGACATCACCTCGATGACGAAGATCCCCGCGATCAAGGGGAGCAAGATCTCCGTCCCGGTGACGACCGCGAACCCTGCGATCGCGCCCCCGAGCGCGAACGAGCCCGTGTCGCCCATGTTGACCTCGGCGGGGAAGGCGTTGTACCAGAGGAACCCGATCGTCCCTCCGATGAGAGCAGCCGCGAGCGTGGCGATGTCGAGGAGCGTGTCGCTGCGCGCGCCGGGGTCACCGGACCGGAGCCACGCGATGCCGGCGATGGCCAGGAACGTGAGCAGCATGATCACGACCACGCCGGCGGCGAGGCCGTCGGCGCCGTCCGTGAGGTTCGCGCCGTTGACGGTCCCACCGATGACGAGGAAGAGCAGGACGTAGTAGCCCCACGAGAGGTGGAGCGTCCAGCCGGCGATCGGGACGTACACGTCGGTCGAGAAGGTCGTGCTCTCGTTGAGGAGCACCGCAGCGCCGACGGTGACCACGACGAGCCCCAGCATCTTCCAGCGGCCGGGGAGCCCGAGCGAGTGGCGCCGGCGGATCTTCAAGTAGTCGTCGGCGAAGCCGATGAGTGCGCAGCCGAGGACCATGAAGAGGACCGTGAGACCCTCGGCCGTGTACTGCGAGAGGAAGAGGAACGGGATCACCGCCGAGGCGATGATGAGGAGGCCGCCCATCGTCGGGGTGCCCTGCTTCACGACGTGCGTGGCCGGCCCCTCGGCACGGATCTGCTGCCCGAGGTTCCGGGCACGCAGCTGCTCGATGAACTTCGGCCCGATCACGACGGCGGCGACCATCGCGATCAGGCCGGCGATCAGGACCGGGACCATGCTCGGGCGATGTTCGTGATCTCGTCTGCGATGCCTTCGAGCCCGACCGCGCGCGAGGCCTTCACCAGGACGGCGTCGCCGGGGCGCAGGTACTCGCGCGCCGCCCTCGTCGCCGACCGTGCGTCGTCGACGAGGATCCTCGGACCGTAGGCCTGGGCGGACTGCCCGACGCCGATCACCTCGATGCCGAGGTGCGCCGCGAGCTCGCCGATCTCCCGGTGGTACGCGTCGGCGGCCTCCCCGAGCTCGGCCATCTCCCCGAGCACGGCGACCCGCCGGCGCTCACCGGCACGCTCGGAGAGGTGGACGAGGGCGGCCCGCATCGAGTCCGGGTTCGCGTTGTAGGCGTCGTTCACGACGAGGCCCCCGCCCGGGAGCGCGATCTCCTGCCCGCGCCAGGGCGACAGCTCGATCGCGGCGGCCCCGTCTGCCGCACGTTCGAGGGGAAGACCGAGCGCCGCGTAGGCGTGCAGGGCCGCGAGCGCGTTGAGCGCATGGTGCCGCTGCGTGAAGGGGAGCTCGAGCTCGACGGCGGTTCCGTCGAGGCGGAACGTCGCGTGGTTTCCGTCGAGCTCGACGTCGCCGTCGTCGAAGCGGCGGAGCTCGATGTCGTCGCGGCCGAGATAGGGCTCGAGCTCGCGCGAGCGCGCGGGCACGACTGCCGTGCCTCCGGCCGGGAGCGCCGCGATCGCTTCCGCGTTCGCCTCGGCCACACGCTCGACGCTGCCGAGCAGCTCGAGGTGCTCGGGGCCGATGTGCGAGACGACGGCGACGTCGGGTCGCGCGATCACGCAGAGCGCCGCGACCTGGCCGAGCCCGCGCATTCCCATCTCCGTCACCAGGACCTCGGTGTCGGGCTCGAGCCGGCACACGGTCAGCGGCAGGCCGATCTCGTTGTTGAGCGACTTCTCCGCCCGGATCGTGGGGACGTGCGGGGCGCAGAGCGCGCCCAGGACGTCCTTCGTCGTCGTCTTGCCCGCCGAGCCGACGACGGCGACGACCTGCGCCCGGCTCTTGCCGCGGACGAGCGAGGCGAGGTCGGCGAGCGCCGACTCCTGGTCGCGGGGCACGAGCGTCGCGGCCCCCTGCGCGCGGGCGTCGTCCACGAAGCGGACGCCGGTGTTGAGGGCGACGAAGAGGTCGCCGGGGCCGGCACCGCGGGAGTCCGCGACGACGGCGGTGACGAGCCCGCCGTTCTCGCCCCGCTCCAGCTGCCCGAGGTCGAGCTCCTCGATCTCCTCCCAGGCGAGCGGGATCACCGTGCGCTCACCCGGTGCGCCTAGCGCGAGGCACGGAGGGCGGAGAGCGCCTCGCGTGCGACCGCCCGGTCGTCGAAGGGATGGACGGTCCCGGCGATCTCCTGGCCCTGCTCGTGGCCCTTGCCGGCGATCACGACGACGTCCCCGGCCTCGGCCAGGCCAATCGCACGCTCGATCGCGCTTCGCCGGTCGGGGTCGATCTCCACCTCGAGCCCGGTGCCTTGCAGGACGTCCTGGATGATCGCGAGCGGCTC
>Ga0209814_10000068_pt1 | contig 25532 bp, 21 predicted proteins | sample SoiMetdeltSBSDD1_FD_187597 | JGI IMG/M metagenome (GOLD analysis project Ga0209814, IMG submission 187597) | Bulk soil microbial communities from a Populus tree surrounding site in Tennessee, USA - Soil MetaG P. deltoides SBSDD1 (SPAdes) (version 2) | ecosystem: Environmental > Terrestrial >... | reverse complement strand
ACCGCGTGCGAGATCGTGACCAGCGTGAGGCCGACGGCTCCAGCCACCGGCGCGATCACCAGCACCGGCCCTGCGGCCTTCAGATGGTCGTAGAAGCCGAGCAGCGCAACGATCCCGAGGAGCCCGGCAAGGTTGACGATCCAGGCGCCGACCACGAAGGCGTCGCCCGCGTCGTTGACGTCGGCGACCCACTCCGCGCCCTCGTTGCCGGTCTCAGGGATCAGAACCTGGACACCGCTGGTCGCCATCAGCGCGATACCGGCGACAAAACCGGCGACGGCGAGCAGCGCGCACACGGCGCCGACGGTCGAAAGTCGCAGGTCGCGCACGGCGACCCATGATCCGCCTGGACGGGCCGGGAGTCAACGCTACGCTTGCCGCGCGCCCCCGTAGCTCAGTGGATAGAGCAGCGGTTTCCTAAACCGCGTGCGCAAGTTCGATTCTTGCCGGGGGCACTACCCGGCGACACGCAGCGCGACAACGGCCGCGGCATCGGCCATCTGGCCAAACACACGCATGTTGATGTTCGCGACGGTGTCGCAAGACTGGTGGTAGCAAGCGTCGTAGGGCCGCCCTGCGGTTCCGCCGAAAAGGCGAGCCAGCGTGGCCGGCTTCCGTTCGTCCGCGCCCGTGAAGAGCCCGCCCACGGCGATGCCGGCGTCTGCAAACGGCGCATGATCAGACGAACCACCCAACTCCAGCTCTGCCGCGGACTGGCGGTGGGCGGCGAAGTAGGCGCGGAACAGCTGCTCGATCCGGGCCGAGCCGGCTGGGGCATTGTCCCCGTCGTAGATGAAGCGCCCGAAGTTTCGCGAGCCGACCATGTCGAAGTTGAGCACGGCCAAGAGCCGTCCGCGCTCGGCTGCGCTGAGCTTCTGTACGTAGGCCCTGGACCCCAGAAGCGCAAGCTCCTCGCCGCCCCAGAAGGCGAACCGGAGCCCGTGCGCTGGCCGAACGCCGAGTCGGCGCGCCTGACGCGCGATCTCGAGCACCAGGGCCGAGCCGGATCCGTTGTCGTTGATCCCTGGCCCGTTCGCAACCGAGTCGAGGTGCGCGCCGAGGAGCACCGCCCCTCGACCCCGCCCCTGCAAGTCGGCGATGACGTTCGCGGCTCGGGCGCGTCGGGTCAGCGCTGAGACCGCGACGCTCAGCCGGACGGTCCCGGCCTGCGCGGAGCGTGCGAGCTCCGACCCCAGGGCGGACGAAATGCTCAGGACGGGGATGCCGATTCCCGGCCGGATGAGCGTGGCGCCGACCGGAGCCGTGCGTCCGGGAACGCCTTCGTTGGCGACGAGGACGGCGCTCGCGCCGGCCGACTGGGCGTTCTGCGCCTTCTGCAACGTGAAGCAGGTGCCGCGGCGCACGAGCGCAACGGCGCCACGCGGGAAGCCCGCGAAGTCCGACGCCTCGCAGCCGCTCGAGGGAGAGGTGGGCTCGACGGGCACGACTTGCGCCGTCGCAGCCCCGCTGCCGGAGTAACGGTACGTCAGGAAATCGGCCCCCTCCTGATAGCGCTTCGCGCCCGGCGCGACGAGCTCGAGGCGGGGCGGCCGAGTCTCGCGAAACAGGTCGTACGAGAACGACTGGAGCCGCGGTCGGTAGCCGGCCGCGCGGAGCCGGCCGACCACGTAGGCGACCGACTGGTCGTAACCGCGCGTGCCGACCGCGCGACTTCCCCCGTTGCGCCGCGCGATCGCGGCCAGTGCGAGGAGGTGTGTCCTCAGCTGCTTCGGCGTCACTGCGCGCGCGAGGGCTTCGGGACGGACCGCCGCGGACCGCGCCTGTGACTCCTCGCCCACCGTGGAGACCGCTCCCGCAACGAGCACGACGGAGAGCCCGATCAGGACAGCGAGGCGTCGCACGTGTCTCGTTGGACGGTGGAGGCGGCCGAAAGTTGAACGGTGGCGCTTGAAATCAGCGTGCTCAGTTCCAGCTCAGGCCGCGGAGCTGGTCGAGGTTGATGTTCCCTCCGCTGAGGACGCAGACGACGGTGGAGCCCGGGTCGGCCTCGACGAGCCCGTTCAGTACGGCGGCCACCGGTGCGGCAGCGGCTCCCTCGACGACCACTTTCGTGCGGGCGAGCGTCCAGAGCAGCGCCTCGAAGATCTTCTCGTCGGGGAGGGTGACGATCTCGTCGACGTTGCGCCGGACGATCTCGAGCGTCCGCTCGCCGACGCGCTTGACCGTGAGCCCGTCGATCACGCAGTCGACCTGGTCCAACTCCACACGCTGGCCCGCCTCGACGCTTCGCTTCATCGCCGGTGCTCCCGACGACTCGACCCCGATGATCCGGATCTTCGGATTGAGTGACTTGAGCACCGTCGAGACGCCCGAGATCAGTCCGCCGCCGCCGATCGGGACGACGACCGTGTCGACTGTCGGAAGGTCGTCGTAGATCTCGAGCCCGAGCGTCCCCTGCCCCGTGATCAGGTCGAGGTCGTCGAACGGATGGATGTAGGTCAGGCCCTGCTCCTCGACCAGTTCGAGCGCTTTCTCGTTCGCCTCGTCCCAGATCGACCCGTGAAGCACGACCTCGGCGCCGTACGCGCGCGTCGCTTCGATCTTCGACGGTGTCGCGTTCTCCGCCATCACGACCACGGCCCGGACTCCATGAAGCGCAGCGGCCAGCGCGACGCCCTGAGCGTGGTTCCCGGCCGATGAGCAGATGACCCCGGCCCGCTTCTCCGCCTCGTCCATGTGCGCAAGCTTGTTCAGCGGGCCCCGGATCTTGTAGGACCCGGTTCGCTGGAACGACTCCGCCTTCACCACGGCGTTGAACCCACTCGCCTCGCTGAGCGACCGCGAGCCCATCAACGGCGTGTGATGCGCGTGCTCCTTGACGTGATCGTGGGCCTGGCGGAAAGCGTCGATCGAGATGTCCGAGGCGATCATCTAGTCCTCCCTCTTGGGTGCCGGCTCATGGAATCGTCTCAGACCTACGTGCCTCACCCGTGCCCCGCTCCGAGAGCCGCAATTCGGGCCGGGTTGACAACTCGGCGACGATCCATCCCACCCAGATTTCCGAGATCGGGACAGCGTCAAGGTCCTCGAACGAGAGGACGCTTTACCCGCTACTCCGTTCGCTCGACATCCACGTCCTCCCGCAGCCGGGCGCCCGCGTAGGCGGCTTCGCGGACAGCTGCATCCGATTCGAGTGCGGTGCCGAGTGCGCCGGCGATGGTCCCGAAGGAGGCTGCGAACCAGGCGAGGGTGACGTAGTCGCGCGTCGAGGTGTCGCGGCCGAGCGCTTCGGCAAGTACGGGTCCGGTAAGGACGAGCGCCGCACCGGCGAAGATGAGGATCAGCAACGCGGCGTAGAGCGAAGCGATCCCGATCGTGACGGTGAGCGCGGTCGTGACGTTGAACAGGAGCACCTGGGCGCGGACGCGCGGGTCGCGCGCGCGCTCCCAGAGCTCGTGCGCCACGATCACCGCGACGATCGTGACCGTTAGCGAGACCAGGCAGACGGCGGCGAGTCGCCACCAGCCGAGGGCAGCTGAGATCCGCCAGATATCGGAGGCGACGATCCCGTAGGCGCCCGCCGCTAGTGCCGCGGCGAGCACCCCGTACAGCTTCGCCGCGAAACGCCACGGCCGGTTCGCGCGCACCATTCCGGCCGTAAGACGGAGATGGCCGAAGACCACCGTCGGCGCGTACAGGAGCCCCGATACGTGGTCGTCCGTCTCGGCGGCAATCTCGCGCAGTGAGTTGGCGTCGCCGATGAGCTCGCCGGCGGTCTCGCTGAGGGCCTGCCGAAGTCGCTGTTTCAGATGCAGGAGGCCGAGTGCCGGGAGCGAGACGAGCGCGACGCCGTGCGTGCGGCTGATGTGCCGCGAGACCGGGCGGCCGCCGAGTCGTAAGGGGAGATCGGTGACGACTAGGGCAAGGTCCCAGGTGCGCTCGAGCAGCGCGCGCCGGGCAGCATCGATCAGCTCGGTCGTCGGGGCCGGTGGCAGAGCGAGCCGGTCGACGACGAACTCGGTGTACCAGCCGAGAGCGCCGTACGCCTTGCGCAGGTCCTCGGCCAGGTCGTCGGCGATCCTGGCCGTCACCTCCTCCGGCAGGCCGGGCGCGGCTAGCACGCCCAGCCTGACGCTTCGTGTCAGCTCGCTCACGCCGAGTGTGTCGCCCCGGCCTCTTCCTTAACCTCCTCTGGCGCTCCATGCTCGACCTGGAGGTCCAGCCTGTCGTCCGCAACGACCGACGTCTGCGCCGCGCGCTGCAGAAGCTCGCGCGTCGCATCGCTGAAGAACTGCGTCACGTCGATCCGCTCCGCACGACGAGGCGGCGTTTCGACCGCACGACCGGCCGCAGCCGGCGAGCCGGAGAAGAAATCGGAGAAGAAATCGTCGAAAAAGCTGCGCCCGCCGAAACCAGCGCGCATCCGGTCTTCCGCAAGACACAGATCGCATAGGTACTCAGTCTCGGGCTGCTCCCCGGGGAGCGTCCGCTGGCGCGACGCAACCACAGGCCGTTGATGACGTTGGCAGAGGTAATTAGCAGACATGCTGAACCTCAGTCCTATGTGAGTGGCGCCGAGTATGGCAGGTCTGCCCCGTGCTTACCGGTCACGGACCGACCTGAAGCAGGTCGCGCTCAGCGGTGGTCTTTTGGGCACCAGAGCGGGACGGCCCTGTAGCTCGTCAGCGGGAGCAACCCCTTAGGTCGGAATGCTTGTGCGCCTCGTGACCGCCATTGCGTCGCTGCCGATGAGATCAAGCTCGAATTTCCCTCTTGACTATGCAGCGCGCAGTCGTCACGCTTCAGGAGCCTTTTTAGGGGGGTGCCGGCCGTGAAACGCTCCGTAGGACTGCGGCGGAGTCGAGGTTTCGTCGCAGCGCTTGTCGCTGTCTTCGGCCCTTCGTGGTCGCCGGCTCAGAACACGTCTCGCCCGATCAAGCGCCTCGGGCCGTTACCGGCGCACGATCGTCGGTACGTCTACCAAGGGGAGGAAGCATGCGCAGAACGCTCATGGTTCTGGTAACCGCAGCCGGCGGTCGCCTCCGGTCAGCGGCTTCTCGGCCCAGCGGCGTCGGAGAGGTGCTCGCCGTGCGCCATACCCGCAGAGCTTCGGGTCCCGCCAGGCCGCGTGTGGCGGTCGTGGGGCTGGCGATGATCGCTGTTGGCGTATTCGCGTTCACCGGGGGAGGTGGCGTGGCTGACGCCGCTCCCATTACCGGGGGAAACATCACCGCGGTGTGCACGGGCACGACGAGCGGAACAACGTTCACCTTGACCGCGGACTGCGGGGAAGTGACGACATCACTGACGGTTCCGGCCGGCATCACCACTGTTGATGGCGGCGGCCACACCATCTCGGCCACGGACCTGAATGGCGCTGACCCCACTGTTCACACACCCATTCCTCAGTGGAACGGCGGGATCGTGACCAATACGCCGGGGCAGGCGATGAACATCCGGAACGTGACGATTACCGGTCCGGCAGCGGGATTCTCGCTTTGCAACAACTCGGGTTACGTGTTGTATGGGATCTACTTCAATGGTGCGGCGGGCGGCTCGGTGTCCAATGTGACCGTCGATCACCTCTTCCAGTTCCAGAACAACGCGTTCGGTTCGTGTCAGACGGGGAGAGCTATCCGGGCAGACGACTCGGGCACGATCACGATCACCGGCACGACGGTCAGGGATTATCAAAAGAGTGGGTTCGAGGCGCGCGGCTCGACGACCATGAACGTGTCGGGTAGCACCGCGGGTCCGTCGCATCCGTTGGAGGCATTGATCGCGCAGAACGGCGTGTCGTTTGTGGGGGCCGCCGGCACCGTGAACAACAACACGATCTTCGGCAGCGGCCACACGCAGACCGTGGGCGGTCCCGGTGCGAGCACGGCCGTGCTGCTGTTCGGCGCCCACGATGTCACTGTGACCAACAACACACTGACGAGCCCCGCCGCGCCCCGCCCCGGGACCGACATCGGCATCTCGGTCAGCGCCGGAAGCTCCACTGACATCGTCATCAGGTTCAACAAGGTCAATCGGCTTGGCCCCGACGTTCCCGACGATGTCGGTATCGGGATTGATGTCAATACCCCGGATGGCTCGAGGGCGACGTTGCACTGCAACACCTTCAGCAAGTGGAAGATCAACGTCGTCGGTGCGGAGCAGATTGAATGCACCCCGCTGCCCAGGGGCAACCTGTGCCAGGCCTACTCGGCCCCCGCTCCGGATGTCGACAGCGGCAAGAACTACGGGCCGACCAGGCCGAACCCCCCCATCGTCGATGCCAGGCCGTTCACCTGGACGGTTCAGTCGGGGAGGCTCCCGCCCGGGTTGGAGCTGTCCTCGGCAGGGGCGATCACCGGCACCCCCACCGAAGCGGGGACTTTCCTCTTCACTATGAAGCTGGTCGACTCGACAGGCCTGACCGCCACACAGGCCAAGGCAATCACCATCGCTCCCGACGGCTGTCCGGCTGTCGATAAGGAGGCCGACAGCCCCACGGTCACCGCGGGTGGCCTGGCCGGCTACCGGATCACGGTCACCAACCGCAGCCGCCGCCACACCGCTCGGAACCTGTGGATCTGCGATCGCATCCCGCGCAACATGACGTTCGTGCGAGCCACCCGCAGGCTACGCGTCTTCCGTGGCATGCGATGCCTGGTCATCGCGAGACTCCTGCCGCGCCGCAGCACTAGCTTCCACCTGACGCTCCGCGTCGCGTTTAACGCGAACGCCACCGAGACGAACGCCGCAGAGGTGATCCCCGGCCCTCCAGAGACCCCGGGCACAAAACCGCCGGTCGTTACCAAACCGATCGCCAAAGCCAAACCGATCGCCAGAGTCAAAGCCAAAGTCAAGGTTCGCAATCGCCGGCCACCCTTCACCGGATAGCCCCTTCGCTGCGCCGCCCGGCGACGGGCGGCGCAGCTTCCATCCAGCTCAGAGCCGCGCGTCACTCTTGCAGCCGCGGCTCCGCGGGGTTCTCCACCAGTACGCGTTCTTCGTCTCCCTCGTCTTCGGCGCCGCGCTGGTTGTCGGGGCATCTGGAGCGAGCGAACGCGTCTCGGCTTTCGTCTTCGCGGCGGCGCTTGCCACCATGTTCGGCGTCAGCGCGCTCTATCACCGGATCACCTGGCGGCCGGGGCCTCGGCGCTGGATGCGCCGGCTCGACCACGCCGCCATCTATCTGCTGATCGCAGGGACGTACACGCCGTTCGGTCTCCTCGTGCTCTCGGGCGCCTTGCGCTGGACCGTCCTTCCTATCGTCTGGGGCGGCGCACTTGCAGCGATCGTCCTCAAGCTGGCGTGGGTGGATGCGCCGAAATGGGTTGCCGCGGCGATCGCGATCGCACTTGGCTGGATCGGGATCGTCGCCCTCCCGCAGCTCTGGGACCACACAGGCCCGGCCGGCGTCCTCCTACTCGCGATCGGAGGCGTCCTGTATACGGCCGGAGCGGTCGTTTACGCGAGGGGCCGACCGGATCCGAGTCCCACCGTCTTCGGCTACCACGAGGTCTTCCACGCGCTCGTGATCGCGGCGGCCGCGTGTCAGTACGCGGCCGTCGCAGTGATCTTGTCGACCTAGATCTTCCGGCGCTGCCGCGGCGGGCCCCACTTGGAGCGGCGACCGCGACCCGAGTAGACGAGGCGCTTCGGCGCGACGCGCATGCCCTGCTGCTCGAACTGCTCGTGTTCGCCGACGCTCCGCGCGACATGGCTCACTTCGGCCTGCTGCTCCGGAAGGACGAGAGTGATGCCGGTGCCGTCCCGTCCTGCGCGAGCCGTGCGCCCGACCCGGTGCGTGTAGCCGGTGTTGTCGGCCGGCGGATCGAAGTTGATCACGTGCGTGATGTCGTCGAGGTCGAGGCCGCGTGCCGCCACGTCGGTCGCTACGAGCGTCGAGATCTTGCCGGCCTCGAACTGGGCGAGGGCCCGTTCGCGGGCTCTCTGGTTCATGTCTCCGTGCATGGCGACCGCCTTGACCTCGTGGCGCCTGAGTCGCTGGACGAGCCGGTCGGCGCCCCGCTTGGTGCGGACGAAGATGAGCGTCAGCCCGTCGTCGTGTCCGAGCATCTCGACGAGGGTCTCCACCTTGTTCTCGGCCGTGACGCCGACGAAGCGGTGCTCCGTCGCGCCGCGCTCGACCTGGCTCGGGAGCTCTGCGTCGAAGCGGCTCGGGTTGTGCGTGTACGCGCGCGCCAGCTCGGCCACCTGTCCGTCGAGCGTGGCCGAGAAGAACATCGTCTGGCGCTTGCGAGGCAGCCGGCGGACGATCGCATCGACCTGGGGCTGGAAGCCCATGTCGAGCATCCGGTCGGCCTCGTCGAGGACGAGGATCCGGATGCCGTCGAGCTTCACGAGGCGCCGGTTCGCGAGGTCCTCGAGACGGCCCGGCGTTGCGACGAGGATGTGCGAGCTCTTCGCGGCCTTCCCCTGCGCGGAAACGGACGTCCCGCCGTACACGGCTGCGACTCTCAGCCCTGCCGCTCGCCCGACGGCCTCGAACTCCTCCGCGACCTGCGTCGCGAGCTCCCGGGTGGGAACGAGGATCAGGGCCGAGGGACGGGCGTCGCTGGCGTCCAGGCGCTGAACGATCGGCAGCGCGAACGCGAGCGTCTTGCCCGACCCCGTCGGCGACTTCGCGAGGACGTCGTTCCCCGCCAGCGCGTCCGGGATGACGAGGGACTGGATCGAGAACGGCGTGTGGATCGACCGCCGCGCAAGTGCGGCGACCGTGGGTTCGGACACGCCGAGGTCCGAGAATGACTCCTTTGACATGTGGTTCTCCTTCAGTTCGGTTCGAGATTCGCCTGCCTCGAAACCGCCGAAGAAGAAACGAGAAGCTCACCTCACGGGCTCGGCCGGATGCCGTCCCTGCTGCACACCGTAGCGGAGAAAGTGGAGATTGCGTGAAGTTCGGCTTGGACAAACGTGCTTGACCGGTTAAGCTACGCACCATGACCCACAGGAACGGCCGGCACTTTCCCGCAGATTTCATCTGGGGCGCGGCGACGTCCGCGTACCAGATCGAGGGAGCGACAGAAGCCGATGGGCGTGGTCCGAGCATCTGGGACACCTTCTGCGCCACTCCGGGGAAGGTCCGGAACGGCGACTCGGGCGCGATCGCGTGTGACTCCTACCACCGCTACGGAGCGGACATCGCGCGTATGCAGGAGCTCGGCCTCGACGCCTACCGCTTCTCGATTGCCTGGCCGCGCGTGCTGCCGGAAGGACGCGGCCGCGTCAACGAGGCGGGCCTCGACTTCTACGACCGTCTGGTCGACGACTTGCTCGCCGCAGGTATCCGCCCGTTCGTCTCGCTCTACCACTGGGACCTCCCGCAGGCTCTCGAGGACTCCGGCGGCTGGCCCTCACGCGCGACGCCGGAGGCGTTCGGCGAGTACGTCGAGGTCGTGGCCAGACGGCTCGGCGACCGGGTCCCGAACTGGCTGACACAGAACGAGCCGTACTGCGTCTCGTGGCTCGGCTACGCGCTGGGCCTGCACGCACCGGGCAGGACCGAGCTCCCCGCTGCGATCGCGGCCGCACACCACGTCCTGCTCTCACACGGGCTCGCCGTCCAGGCGCTTCGGCGCGAGAGCCCGGAATCCGAGGTAGGCATCGTCCTCGACTCGTGGCCGGTCTACCCGGCGAGCGACGACCCGCGCGACGCCGAGGCCGCGCAGGAGCAGGACGGCTTCCGGAACAGGCTCTTCTTCGACCCGGTCCTGAGGGGCAGCTACCCGGAGGACGTCCTCGAGCTCCTCGGTGACTCGCCGCCGCCGGTTCGCGACGGCGACCTGGCCGCGATCTCCGCGCCGATCGACTTCGTGGGGCTGAACAACTACTCGCGGACGATCATCGAGGCGGATTCGGAGGGAAAGCCGCAGAACGTCACGAACGGCGGTCCGACGACGGAGATGGGCTGGGAGATCTACCCGAAGGGGATCTACGACGTCCTCACCCGGCTGCATCGCGAGTACGGCGTCCAGAACCTGTACGTGACCGAGAACGGAGGCGCCTTCCCGGACGTCCTTCTGCACGACGGGCGGGTCGAGGACCGCGACCGGATCGACTACCTCCACAAGTACCTCGGGGCAGTCGGCCGCGCGATCGCCGACGGCATCCCGGTCCGCGGCTACTTCGTCTGGTCGCTGCTGGACAACTTCGAGTGGGCCTACGGCTACTCGCGGCGGTTCGGGCTCCTCTACGTCGACTACTCGACGCTCGAGCGCGTTCCGAAGTCGAGCTTCTACTGGTACCGGGACTTGATCGGCGCGGGCCGGCTTCCGGAGCCCGAGCCCGCCTAGGGGGCGTCCGGGCCAAGGGCGACCAGGTGGTCGTCCTCGACCTCCTGCAGCAGCGGCACGTCGCCGGGCTCACTGATCGCCCGCTCGTCCGGCACACCTACCTCCTGCTCGACCTGCTCCCATTTCTTGTGCAGGTGGGGCACTGAGGCGATCAGCAGCTTGGTGTAGGGGTGCATCGGATTCCCGAAGACCTTCTCGGTCGCTCCCATCTCGACGACGCTCCCGCGGCGCAGGATCACAGTCCGCTCGCTGATGTAGTTGCCGAGCGAGAGGTCGTGCGTGATGAAGAGGACGCCGAGCCCGCGGGCCTTCAGGTCGCCGAGCAGGTTGAGCACGTCGATGCGAGTCGAGGCGTCGAGCATGCTGATGATCTCGTCCGCGACCAGGTACTTGATGTCCAGCAAGAGCGCCCGAGCGATCAGCAGCCGCTGGAGCTGGCCGCCGCTGAGCTGGTGCGGGTACTTGCCCAAGACAGCCTCGGGCTCGAGGCTCACGGCGTGGAGAGACGCGTCCAGCTTGCGGCTCCAATCCGATCCGCTCATCCCGGAGAGGTACGCGCCGCGGATCATGCTGAAGACGCGGTCGATCTTGAAGATCGGGTTGTACGAGCTGAAGGGATCCTGGAAGACGCCCTGCACGTTGCCGTGATAGCCCTTCAGCCGCCGGCGCTCGAGGGTGGAGACGTCGGTCCCTTCGAACGAGATCGAGCCGTCCGTGACCGGCGTCAGCCGGAGGATCATCTTCCCGACAGTCGATTTCCCGCTGCCGCTCTCGCCGATCAGGGAGACGACCTCGCCGGGCCGGAGATCGAAGGACACGTCGCGCACCGCGGTCAGGGTCGTCCCGCCGAACGTGCCGATCTTGTACACCTTCGTGACTCGGTCGAGCTTGAGCATCAGTGCCCCGTCCAGTGATGCTGCCGAGTTCCTCGGTCGCGAACACCAAGCCAGGGGCCGCACTCGCCCGCGTCAAAGGCTTGCAGCCTTTGCAAGGGCGAGGGTGGTGCCTGGCGCCGCGTGATCGCGGGCGAGGGGCCGGCGTGTATTGCTGGACGGGGCACCTAAAAGACCTTCCAGCAGGCGACTTCGTGGCCGGGTGCGACCTCGAGGAAGGGCGGCTCCTCGACGCACTTCTCGAACGCGAACGGGCAGCGCTCCCTGAACCTGCAGCCCGTCGGCGGATCGAGCAAGGGAGGCGGCCGCCCGGGGATCCCAGTGAGCTTCTGCTCCTCGTAGGTCACCCCGACCTCGGGCAGCGAGGAGATGAGCAGCTGCGTGTACGGATGCAGCGGCGCATCGATGATCACCTCGGCGGGCGCCTTCTCGGCCAGCTTGCCCGCGTACATGACGAGGATGGTGTCGGCGACCTGGTAGAGGATCGCCAGGTCGTGCGTGATCACCATCATGCTCTTGACGTAGCCGCGGTCGCGGAACTCGACGAGCGTCTCGGCGACGGCCTTCTGCGTTGAGACGTCCAGCGCCGAGGTGATCTCGTCCGCGATCAGGAGCGCGGGGTTGAGTAGCGTCGAGAGCACCATCACGGTCCGCTGCTTCATCCCGCCCGAGAGCTCGATCGGGTACATCCCGAGCACGTCGTGCGACAGCCCGACGAGCGTCAGTCGCCGCTCCAGCTCCGCCTTGACAGTCGAGAAGCGCACTCCCCTCGACTCCAGCAGCTCCTCGATCATCTTCCCGACCTTGCGGGTCGGCGTCATCGCGCTCATCGCGTACTGAGGGACGATCGAGACGCTCTTGAACCGGTATCGGTTCATCGCCTTGGAGTCGTCGATCGGGAGCTCGTCGCCGTCGAGCTCGACCCGCCCCTCCATGTGCTGCATGCGGCCGTCCATCCGGATCAGGCTCTTCCCGAGCGTCGACTTCCCGCACCCGGACTCGCCGGCGAGGCCCATGATCTCGCCGTCCTCGATCCCGAACGTGACGCCGTCGACGCACTGAACGTCGCCGCGCAGCGTGCGGTAGTAGACGCGGAGGTTGTCGACTTTGACGCTCACGTCCGGCGCAGCTTCGGGTTGAAGACCTCGTCCAGGCCGACATTCATCACGTACAGGGCGGCCACGATGGCGGTGATCCCGATCCCGGGGACGATGAACCACCACCACATGCCGAGGACGAGCGCGCTGTTCGAGACGGCAACGTTCAGCATCAGGCCGAGCGACATCACCTCGGAGGGGCCGAGGCCGAGGAAGTCAAGGGTCGCGGCGATGAGGATCGAGCCGCCGAACAGGAGGATGAACGTCAGGAAGAGATAGGAGCTCATGTTCGGCGCGATCTCCTTGACGATGATCCGCCACGGTCCCTGGCCAGAAAGCCGCGCCAGGCTGACGAAGTCCCGCGAGGCGAGCGAGAAGGTCTGCGCCCTGATCGCCCGCGCCGCCCACGGCCAGGAGGTGACCCCGATGAGCAAGGCCTCCCACAGCAGGCTCCCGACCGAGAGGTACGCGGAGACGATGATCAGCACTGCGATCGTCGGGATCACGAGCACGACGTTCGTGAGAATGCTGAGGATGTCGTCGACGATCCCGCCGAGGTACCCGGCGGCGAAGCCGACGGCCATCCCGATGGCGGCGGCAACGCTTCCCGCCACCGCGCCGACGATGAAGCTCGAGCGCAACCCGTAGACGAACTGCGCGTAGACGTCCTGGCCGGGAGCCGTCGTTCCGAACCAATGCTCCTTCGACGGCGGCTGGCCGAATGCGTCGTAGAACTCGAAGGGGTCGTAGTCCGTGAGCATCGGGCCGACGATCGCGAAGAGGAGCATGAACACGAGCAGCGAGAGCCCCGCCACGAGCTTCTTGTTCCGAAATGCGAAGTACAGGGTCTCGCTGCGCCGGCGCCCTTGGGGAGTGACACTCGGGGCGACGACGGCCCCCGCGACGACCGTCTCCTGCTGCGGCTCGACGGTGGCCAAGCCTAGGACCCCTGAAGTCCCGTGCGCGTTCGCGGGTCGACGATCACGTAGGCGATGTCGACCAGGAAGTTCGCGATCAGGACGCCGATGATGATGAACAGGAAGATGCCCTGGAGCAGGAAGTAGTCACGGTTTGTGATCGCCGTGATGATCAGCGTGCCCACGCCGGGATAGCCGAACACGATCTCGGTGACGAGCGCACCGCCGACGATGACTCCGAGGGCGAGCGCAAGGCCCGACATCTGGGGCAGGACGGCGTTGCGGTAGGCGTACTTGCGGACCAGCCGATTCGGCGCTCCGAGCGCCTGGAGGTAGTTCGCATAGTCGGCTTCGAGCTCGTAGATGATCAGGTTCCTCATCCCGATCGCCCAGCCTCCGAACGAGACGAGGAAGAGGGTCAGGAAGGGGAGGAACCAGTGCTCGAGGAAGCTGCGGGCGAACTCCCACGTCCAGGCAGGTTGGAGCGCGAAGTCGTAGGCGCCCGAGATCGGGAAGATCTCCCAGCGGAACGCGAGGAAGTAGGCGAGCACGAGCGCCAGCCACATGTACGGCGTGGCCGTGAGGACGTAGGCGACCGGCAGCGCGGTGTTGTCGAGCACCTTCCGCCTCGCGGCGAGTGCTCCGACCCGGTTCCCGGCGATGTAGCTGAGCACGATCGCGGGGATCAGGAGCGCGAGCGTGTAGGGGATCGCCGCCCGGATCAGGTCACTGACCGACGAGCCGACGTAGGCGATGCTCGGGCCCAGGTCGCCGTGGGCGAGCCCGAGCCAGAAGTTGAGGTACTGCCTCCAGAGTGGCTCGTCGAGACCGAACGACTCCGTGTAGTACCCGTGCATCTCCTGCGCCGCGGTCGGGTCCGCCTGAATGCGGGCGATCAGGCCGTTGATCGGATCGCCGGGCATGAGCCGTGGGATCGCCCAGTCGATCGACGCCGCGACGAAGAACGTCAGCAGGTAGATGGAGAGCTTGCGAGCGAGGTAGCGGCTCACGTCGAAGTACGGCCGCTGCCCCTCCCGAAGGAGGAGCAGCGGCCCGACGCTAGGTTGCCGTCACTGATCGCGAAGACCTACCTCGGCCTCAGCTTCGCGAGGGCATCGATGCCCGTCATGTTGATGTAGCCGTTCCAGGTCGACGGCGTCGCCTGGTTTCCACCGGAGGTCGGGAAGTTCGTCCAATGCGTCGTGTTGTACTGCGCCCACATGCCGTTGTACCAGAGCGGAATTGCGGGCAACTGCGTGAGGATCACCCGTTGGATCTGCGAGTGGATCCTCTTCGCCCGAGCGACGCTCGTGCTCGGGACCTTGTTCAGCTGCTGAGTAAGCGCCCAGGCCTGCGGCGACGAGAACCGCTGGAAGTTGGCCGCGGTCTGTGACGCCAGGATCGGCAGGCGGAACAGGTAGTCGTAATAGGTGTACGCGGTGTTACCGATCTGCTTCTCGTTGTTGATCACGAGCTCGAACTTGCCCGTGTTGCGCTCATCGACGAGGCCGTTGAAGTCCGGATAGGCCGGCGTGATCTTGATGCCGGCGTCCTTGGCGCTGTCGGCGATGATCTGGATCGCCGTCTCCCAGTCCGACCAGCCCTTCGGGACGATCAGCCGGAGGTTGATGGTCGATCCGTCCTTGTCCTCGACGAAGCCGTCGCCGTTCCGGTCGCGGTACCCGGCCTGCGAAAGCCGGTTCCTCGCCCTCGAGGTGCTGAAGTTGAAGCCGAGGCTCTTTGCCTGCGCCTGGTTGACCCAGCGGTTCCAGTTCGGGAGCAACCCGGTCGGATTGGCCTTCGAGACGATCCGCTGATAGTCGGCGACGACGATCCTGTTGATGTCGATCGACTCTGCGAGCGCCCTGCGGAACGTGACGTCGTTGAGCGGCCGCTTGGTCAGGTTGGGAACGAGCCACGCCGTGTTGGCGGCGAGCATGTACGGCGCCCGCTTGTAGTACGTGCCGACCCTGCCTCCCACGTGCCTGTTGATCCCGGGGAAGAAGTTGTTGCTCAGGTCGATCCGGTTCTGCAGGAAGTTCTGCAGCGAGGCCGTGTTCGACGTGTTGTGGATGTCGACGATGTGCTTCATCGGCATCCTCATTCCGATGGCCTTCGTGGCCCACCAGTTTGCCCGCCTGTTCCACTGCAGCGTCTGGCTCCCGCCGGCGCCGCCACCGTAGGCGAACGGGCCGGTCCCGACGATCCTCCTCGTGTTGGAGGCATTGCCGGAGACGAGCTCCGTGGCGCTGTAGGCCTTGAAGATGTGCCTCGGCACGATCGGGACCGTGTACCGGTTGGAATCCCACTCCTGATAGTTCGGGACGCCCCGGAAGTGGAACGTGACGGTCCGACCGCGCGTGGTGATACGGCTGAGCCCGGTCTTCCACATCGTCCCGTACTGGGCGCCCGTGTTCTTCTGCGTCTCGAACGTGAACTTCACGTCCGCGGCGGTGAGAGCCTTGCCGTCACTCCACTTGACGCCTTTCCGCACGGTCACGACGTAGTTCCGGCCTACCCACTTCCCGCCGGTCGCGAGCCAGGGAATGAACTTGTCCTTGAGCGGGTCGTAGCGGAAGAGCGTCTCGTAGACGAGGCCGACGACGCCCGTGTTGTAGTCCGGCTTGAGCGGATTGAAGTTCGTGTATGGGCCCCACTGCTTGCCCGATGTGTAGAGGGTTTGACTGCGCGGGACGGCAGCGGCGCCTTGCGGCCCGGCTCCGGCCCCTCCGGCTGTCAGCGTCGCCACGACAGCGAGAGCGACGACGCTGGCGACGAAGCCGAAGACCTCCGTCTTCCTTCTTGACTTGCGGCTTGCCATGATCCTCCTCCTCATCCCTCCTGCTTCCGTTCGTGATTAGACGTCGAAGACCGCCGTTCCGCGGTCACCTCATGCTCGGGCATCACTCCCTTCGCCCGCCGCGGCCACCGATACGCGGGCTGGGGGTGACCCCGCGTACCGGATCGACGCGGCGCCGAACGGCTCGAGCGTCAGCTCGCCCTGGTCGGGATCGAGCTCGATGCCTGACAGAACTGGTTGGGTCGAGAGCGTGTCCGGTGAGGTGTTCAGGAAGAGCGCGGTCTCCCCGTCCTCGTTGCGAATCCGGCCGACGAGGACGCGCGGATCGTCCACTCGCACGGGCCGCTCCACGCCCGCCGCCTCAGCGAGTGCCGAGTAGATCCGATAGGTGTCCTCCGGGTTGACGCCGGGCGTCCTCGCGGCCATGTGCTCGATCGGGTAGGTGCACAGCACGGTGCAGCCGGCTCCCAGGCGATGGCGGAGCAGCGCCGGCCGACCGTGCCCGTCAAGTGCGACGACCTCCGCGCCCAGGGGGTCAAGGGGGAGGAAGGCGCGAGCGCTGGGCTCGCCGGCGACGCGGAAGGTCAGTCGAGTGCCTTCCGGGATGTCGCCGAGGTCGTCGACGAACTGGAAGATCACCTCGTCGTCCTCGATTGGGTCGACGAGGCCGTAGCGCAACCGGTGGCGGACGCCGAAGATCTCGTCCAGCCAGGCGAGCCAGGGACCACGCTGAGTCGCGGAGCTGCCGGCGAAGTAGGAGGCGTAGACCGTGGCGCCGCCCTCGGCCAGCTCACGGAGCCGGTCGAGCCCCGGAGAGGTGAGCAGCTTCGCGCAGGGGGCGAGATAAAGCCGCGCGTTGCCGGGGATGCCGTCTCGCTCGCGCACGAGCTCGACCGGGAGGTCGGCCTCTCGCGCGGCGATGTACGCCTGGAGCAGGTTGTCGCGGAGGTCTTGCCGGTATGCCGGCTCGGTGAACGGCATGACCCGCTCGAAGTGCTCCGGCACCAGGAGTGCGGCCTCGCCCGCCACCCGCTCCCACTCTGCGGCTGAGAGGCTGCGGATGAGCTCGGCGAACTCGCCGAGTACGCGGAGCTGTGGCTTCGGGCGACCGCGCGTATCGGTCAGGCCGAAGTGCAGCTCGAACACGTGGTGGCGATACGGATCCTGGTGCCGAAGGTCGTCGAAGTCCGTGTTGTTCCACGCGAGCCAGCCACGCGCTCCGGCGAGGAGCGAGGTGTGGAGGACCTGCCGGTAGTAGGCGGCCGCATGCTCGTCCGCGGCGAAGTCCGAGCTGACTCCGAACTCCTCGAGCACGACCGGCCTGCCCAGGCTTCCGGCGAGCTCGCAGGCGAACGCGGGCGTGAGGAACTGGCGCACGGGATCGTCCTGCATCGGGTACGAGTGGGGGCCGAAGAAATCGACGAGCGGCGCAAGGGCTCTCAGCGAATAGCCGTTGTCCTCGCCGGAGACCTCCACGCCCCAGGCGCCGTCGCCGATCGAAATCGGCTGCGTCGCGCCTCCGGCCCGCACAGCCTGCGTGAGGATGCGGGCCCACGCCGTGATCTCCGGGACCGAGGCGCGACCGCCGTAGAGCGGCATCTCGTTCGAGAGAAGCCAGCCGGCGACCGCGTGCCGGTGGAACCGCCGGGCGATCTCACGGACGAACCACGCCTGCTGCCCCACGAGCCAGACGTCCCGGTAGAGATCGCGTCCGTGTCTCCAGGACGGATCCCAGTTCTCCCCGGACATGTGCCCGACGATGAACGTCGGGATCGTCTCGAGCCCGAGCTCCGCATGCGCGTCCAGGAAGTCGCTGAACCGGTCGAGAACCTGCTCGTCGAGGGTCTCGGGCTTCGGGACGAAATCTGGCCAGTAGCAGAACGAGCGCGTGACGGTGCAGCCGTGATCGGTGAGAACCCGGAGCTCATCCCGCACAACCGCTGGGTCGTAGTGCATCCACATCCGCGGCCCGCCGGTGCGCGACCAGAAGTTCGCGCCGATCCACGGGGTCGAAGCGTCCCGTGTGAGCGGACTTTCCGTCTTGGATCTGCTCGAGGATCGCATCGCGATGGGGAAACTCCATCACTTATCCGGTTCAGTGTCAACCAGGTGGAGACAATCGGGGCCGGCGATCAGCGCCGGCGGACGCCGGGAAGACCGGCGCCCTGGCGGGCCGGGCCCGTGCTGCCGCGCGGTGTGAGCTCGCCGCGCAGCGTCTCCTTGTCCTCCACCGTACGGCCCTCGATGACCTCGAGGAGGTGCCGGATCGCGGTGCCTCCGTACGCGACGATGTCGCGCGTGATCGCGGTGAGCGGTGGATGCACGACCTGGCTGATCAGGGAGTCGTCCCAGCCGATGATCGACACCTCGTCCGGGACCGCGAAGCCCATCTGCAGCGCGACTCCCAGGCCGGTGACGGCGAGCAGGTCACTGTCGTAGATGATCGCGCTCGGCGGCTGGGGCGACGAGAGGAGCTTCCGTGTCGCGCGGGCGCCGCTTTCGGCCGAGTAGTCGGTGGCGATGATCTCGGCGTCGAGCCCGAGCTCCTCCGTGGCGCTGAGAAATCCTTCCGTGCGCTGCGCCGTGTGGACGAACTCGCCCACCCCTGCGACACGCGCAATCCGCGTGTGGCCGAGTGCCGCGACGTAGCGAACCGCTTCGATCACGACACCGGCTTCGTCGTGCCAAACCGCCGGTAAAGCGCCATTTTCCACGGGTCCACCGATGACGACGGCGGGCAGGCCGAGGCGAACGAGCTCTCGCACTCGGGGGTCGTCTTCCCGCAGGTCGACCATGAGGACGCCGTCCACCCGCCGCTCGCCCCACCAGCGGCGGTACACCTCGATCTCGTCCTCGACCGACTCCACGAGCTGGATCGATAGGGCAATCGACCTTGCCGAAAGCTCGGACTCCACGCCGGCGATGAACTCCATGAAGAACGGCTCGAGCGCGATCGTCTTGGCAGGCCGGGCGAGCACGAGCCCACACGCGTCGGCGCGCTCGACGGAAAGGGCGCGCGCGGCGCGGTTCGGATACCAGCCGAGCTCACGCGCGATCTCCAGGATCCGCTCCCTGGTGCCGTCGGAGACGCCTGGGCGGCCGTTCAGCGCGTACGAGACCGCTCCCTTCGACACGCCCGCTTGCTCGGCGATGTCGCTGATCGTCACTCTCCGAGCGCGCTCCGCGGGCTCGGCCAAAGCGGGTCTCCTTTCGGCGAAGCTCCTTGCGCTCCGACCGAGCGACGTTGCCGGAGTCGTCCAGTCGGACGCCAGTCGGCCAGCGTGAGTCGGTCGGGCCTGGGCCATGATAGTTGCTTGACCGGTTCAGCGCCTCCACTCGGGCGAACGGTCCCCGGTGGCGTCAACCGTTAGGCTCTCGCCGCCGTCGTCGGCCGAGGAAGCAGAGGAAGTTCCGCCTGCGCGGCGAAAGGCAGCAGTTCCGGAGGAGGATCGCATGCCCAGGCGAGCTCTGCGGTGACGGAAGATCGGAAACGCTCTCGGGGGCGCGTGCTCGCGCTGGCCGGGATGTGGCTGCTCCTCGGCGGCCTCCTGACCGCGCTCGGCCAGGTGGTCGTCGTCTTCGCGGCGTCCGTGCTCCTGCTCGTGGCGAGCCTGGCCGTGATCGCGTTCGGGCAGCTTCGGCGGCCCGAGCTCCGTGACGGCATGCGCAGCGCCGCAGCCGGCGTGCGCACAACCGCAGGGAGGACGACCTCAAGACTGCACGCCGCACGTGAACGAGCCCCCAGGCCGCGAGCGCCTCAGATCCACGTGCGCGAGCATGCGCGGAAGATCCGCGTGCGAGAGCACGCGCGGCAGCTCCGGGCTCGGGCGAAGACGACCGCCGCGGCCGCCCCCGCTCGAACGGAGGACTTTGCAACCCGAGCATTTCAGGCGATGTACCGCTTCCGGCTCCTGCGGCTTCACTCGATCGACCCCGGCCAGCGCGCCCACCAGCTGAACGCTCTCGGGGCGCAGCTCCGGCGCGACGGCGAGCCCGAGCAGGCGGCCGAGCAGCACCTCGCCGCGCTCGCGATCGTCCGGGACCTGGGAGACCCGCACGCAGAGGCGATGACGCTCAACAACCTCGGTCTCGCGCTCGCCCACGGAGGGTCCGAGGACGCCGCGGTTCAGCACCTCGAGGAAGCGCGGGACGTCCTCCGCGACCTCGGCGACGAGGAGTACGAGGCGCGTGTCATCGCCAACCTCGGCCTCGTCCACCGCCGGCAGGGCCACGACGACGAGGCGGCGAGCCTGCTCAACGAGGCGCTCGGGAAGCTCCCGCCGGAGTCACAGGCGTACCGTCAGGTCGAGGAGGAGCTGCTCCGCGCAAGCTGACCGCCGGGCGTTTCCGTGTCCCGTGTGGTTCTCCACACCAGGTATCCGACCGCGAGCAACACGGCCTCGACGAGGGTGATCGCGAGCCGGTTGAGCACGGTCGCGCCGAGCGCCACAGGCGCCGAGGCGACCGCGAGCATCAGGCCGTACATCGAGGCCTCCCGCACCCCGAGCCCCGACGGCGCGAGCACGGAGAGCACCGCCACGATCGCGCCGACCGCGGCCGTCCCGCCCAGGTACGGCGCATCTTCCAGCCCAGCGTCTCCACCGACCGCCCGGATCAGGAAGAGCACGGCGACTCCTCCCACGATCCAGCTCGCCGAGTAGAAGACCAGGAGCCCGAGCATCGTCGGCCAGGGCAGGGTCGGCGGCGGGCCGGCGCCGAACGGCCGGAACGCGAACCCGGCGACGGCTCGAAAAACTCGCGGGTGCAAGAGCCCCGCGACCCCGATGCCGAAGAGGACGACCGGCCAGATTGGCGCGTCCCAGCCGGAGACGAACGGAAGCGCGCAGACGAGCACCAGCACCCCGGCCACGGCCGAGAGACCCGCCTCGAGCAGGATCGAAGCGACGACCACCGACGTCTTGTCGATGCCACCGGCCTTGCGGAGCCAGAGCACCCGCGCCGCCGGCGTCCAGATCGCGCCGGGGATGTACTTCGCGAGCATCGACGCCATCTCCGACTGCAGCGCCACCCCGTAGGAGGTGTGGATTCCGAGCGCCCGAAGGATCCATTGCCAGCCCAGCACGAACATGAGGTAGTACGCGGCGAGGATCACGCACGCGATCGTCAGGTCGAGGGGGTCGGCGTCCCGAAGCCTCGGAAGCGCATCGCTCCAGGTGTCCCGGACGGCCCAGGCGAGAAAGCCGAGCAGCGCGGTGACAAACGCGATCTGCAGCGCGATGACCAGCCGGCGGCGGGCCGTGATCCTGGCGATCAGGTCCTGCACGCTTCCAAGGTAGTCGCCGAGCGGCTGGAGCCGCCCCGCCTCGACGATTCGCTGGAAGAACTGCCGCTACCCGGTCGGGCTGAGCTCCCGATGGCGGACCGGGATTCCATGGGCGTCGAGCGCCGCCTGGACCGTCTCGTCCTCGAGCCAGGTCGAGTCGTCGCCCGGACGCGTCACGACCACGATCTCGTCGGCCTGGAAGTCCCGCAGCGCGTCGCGAATCGCCTGCGCCGCGTCGGTGCTCTCGCTCGTGCGGTCGATCTCGACCTTCGTGTCGCCGCCGGCCGCGGACGCAACGCGCTGCGCCGCCTCGTCGGCACGGCGTCGCGCGTCGTCCTCGTCGTTCGTCAGCCACTGGAGGAACGACACGTCGGCCGCCGGTGCGACGACGCGGATCTCGTCGGCGTCCGGAAGCGCCTCGCGGAGGCTCGACTCGTCGGCGGGAACCGTGGTGACGACGAGTGCACGTTTGCCGGCCATACGTCGTCTCTACCCCCGCGTGGGAGCCGGAAACCGGACGACGGTGAACAGGAGCATCAGCAGGAGTGCGACCGCGGCCACCGAGCCCAGCGACGCGCGAAGGGTCGTGAGCTCCGCGAGGCCTCCCACCGCCGCAGGCCCGACCAGGAAGCCGAGATACATCAGGGTCGTCAGCGAGCCGACGAGGGTTGCCCGCTCCCTCGGCTTCGCGGCCCGTCCGGCGATGCTGATGATCGTCGGTGCGCAGACCGCGCATCCCGCCCCGGCTACCAGGATCCCGACCAGCGCGACAGGTGCCGACCCGGCAAATGCGGCGAGGGCCGATCCGGACGCTGTCAAGGCCGCGGCGGCCACGAGCACCGTCCGTTCACTGCCCGGCGAGGCGAGTCGGTGAGCCATCAGCCGCCCGACCGCCATCGCCCCTGCGAACAGCGCAGGTGCCAGCGCGCTCGTCCCCGCGCCGGCATCGAATGCGCGCTCGAGGTGTACGGCGCCCCAGTTCTGCCAGGCGCTCTCGATCCAGAAGGCCATCGCGCCGAGCAGGCCGAGTGCGAGCAGCCAGCCCGGCACGCCCTGGATGAGCCGCGGCGTCTCGCCTTCCGCAGGTCTCCACGGACGAACCGGGCCGAGCCTCGTCGCCACGGCTGCGGTGACCACGAGAGCCGACACGAGCGCGAAGACCGCCAAGGGCTCAGCGCCGAGTGAGCGAAGCAGACCGGTCAGCAGGCTCGCGAAGAAGACCGCCGCAGAGAAGCCGGCATGCGCCAGGTTGAGCAAAGGACGGCCCGAAGCGACCTCCTCGTGGACGGCGTCGGCGTTGATCGCAACGTCCATCGAGCCCGAGGTGGCCCCCACGACCAGGAGGAACAGGTAGAGCTCGCCAGGAGAGTCGGCGAGAGCGGGGAGCAGTCCCGTGAGGCCGAACAGGCCGATTGCGACGGGCGTGACCGCCGGGCCGGCTCGATCCATGAGCACGCCGGTCGCCCTCATCGAGACGAGCGCTCCGAGGCCGAGGAGCAACAGGCCGAGTCCGAGCTCGGCGTCGCCGGCATCCGCGTTCGCCTGGATCGCAGGCAGCGCAGCCCCGAAAGCACCCCACCACACCCCCAGGGCGGCGAAGCCGATCAGCGCTCTCGTCCGTGACGTCAGGATCCGCATCGGCAGAATCCTCTACCGATGCGCTGGCTCGACCCCTCTTGGCGTCGCGAGGCCGAGGAGTGGATTCGAGAGCGCGTCGGTGTCACGGGGTCGATCGAGCAGCCGCACGTCTATCCCTGGTCGACGGTGCTCCGGGTACCGACCGCGGAGGGCCAGCTCTGGTTCAAGGCGACGACGCCGGAGGTGCACGGCTTCGAGCCGCGGCTGACGGAGATTCTCGCCGAGACCTGTCCCGACCGGGTGACGGAGCTCGTCGAGATCGACGACGACAGGGCGTGGATGCTGATGCGCGACGGCGGCACCCGGCTGCGCGAGCTCGAGCCGCCGGACCTCTCTCCGTGGGAGCGGATCCTCCCCAGGTACGCCGAGCTGCAGATCGCGGTGACTCCGAGGGCGGACGAGCTGCTGGCGCTCGGTGTGCCCGACATGCGTCTCGCCGGAATCCCCGACGCGGTCGAGAAGCTGCTCGAGGATGACCACGCGTTGATGCTCGGCGAGTCCGAGGAGCTGGGCCGCGTCCAGCGCGACGAGCTGCGGCGGCGGCTGCCCGAGCTTCGCGCGCTCGTGGAGGAGCTCGAGGCGTTCGGCATCGCGGCGACGATCCAGCACGACGACCTCCACGACGGACAAGTCTTTGTTCGGGACGACGAGGTGCGAATCCTCGATTGGGGCGACAGCTGCGTCTCCCACCCGTTCCACACGCTGACCGTCACCCTCCGAGCGCTCGCCTGGCGCCACGGAATCGAGCCCGGCGCCGCCCGGCTGCTCCGGCTCCGCGACGCCTACCTCGAGCCGTTCGGCGCTCCGGCCCCCGCCGCGGACCTCGCGTATCGAACCGGCACGCTCGGCCGGGCGCTCGCCTGGCACCGGTACGTCTCGGCGGCCAGCCCCGACGAGCGCGATCCAGAGGACGCCGAGAGCGTTCCGTACGGCCTTCGCCTCTACCTCGAAGCGGGGCCGATCGGGACCTGGGAGTGAGCGCCTAACTTTCCGGACGCCTTGGCGTTATAGTCCGGTAGGGACTATGCCGCTCCGGACTATTGCAGCCATCATCTGTGCGCTGGCCGTCCTGGCCCCCTGCGCGTCGGGTTCGTCTGCGGGCGCATCCTCGGAGATCCGGAACCTGGTCGACGAGCTCGAGCAGCGCCACCCGAACCCGTACCACGCCGTCTCGCGCAGCGACTTCCGCCGTGCCGCCGACGACCTGGCGAGCCAGGCGTCCACCCTGACCCGCGACCAGCAGGTCGTGGGCGTGATGCGGCTGCTCGCGATGCTCGGCGAGCGGGACGGCCACAGCGGCATCCACCCGCTCAGCCCGATCCCGGGCCAGCGCCTGACCGCCTATCCGCTCCGGCTGTACCGCTTCCCGGAAGGCCTCTTCGTCGCCCAGGCAGAAGACCAAACGCTCGTCGGCGCCCGGGTTGCGGCAATCGGCGGCGTCCCCGCCGAGGAGGTGGAGGGGCGCGTCCGCCCGCTGATCACACGGGACAACGACTGGACCGTCCTCGACCGGATCCCCAACTTCGTGGTCTGCGCCGAGGTGCTGCGCGGCCTGGGGATCACGCCGACGTTCACGTTCGAGCTAGCAGGCGGCGGAAGGCGCGACGTGAGGTTCGAGCCGATCTCCGTGCAGGAGCACGTCGGACTGTTCGGCGGCTGGTGGGAAGCGACCACGCGTCCGGGCCGCCAGCCGCTCTACCTGCGGCTGCGGAACATCCAGTACGGCCTGACGAGGATCGACCGTGGCCGCGCGCTGTACGTCGCCTACAACGCGACGACCGACCCCGGCCTCGTTCCGCGGAAGCTGATCCGCATGTCGCGGAACCGGCGCGTCCGCCGGATCGTGATCGACATCCGCCTGAACGGGGGCGGGAACAACACCACGTACTGGGGGCTGATCTCGGCGCTCCGGCATCCGCGCATCAACCGTGCGGGCAAGCTGCGCCTGCTGATCGGGCGGCGGACGTTCTCCGCAGCCGGCAACTTCGCCGCCGACGTCGACAAGCGCACGCGGGCGCGGCTCTTCGGCGAGCCGACCGGCGGCGCGCCCAGCCAGTGGGGCGACTCGGCGCCGATCGAGCTGCCGTCGATCGGGCTCGTCGCGTCGACCGCGGTCGAGTTCGTCGGTGAGGAGACCGATACCCGGGTCACCACGCTCCCGAACGTCCCGGTCGCGACCTCGGCCGCCGACTTCTTCGCGGGCCGTGATCCGGTTCTCGCGGCAGCATTGCGCTGATGCTGACGGCGACAGAAGCAGCGCTCCTCGGGCTGCTGCGCAAAGGGCCGATGTCCGGCTACGACCTGCGCAAGGACGTCGAGCGGAGCATCGGCTACTTCTGGGCGCCGGCGAAGACGCAGATCTACTCGACGCTGCCGAGACTGGTCGAGGCCGGCTTCGCGACGCAGCAGCGGATCGTCCAGGCCGCGAGGCCGGACAAGACGATCTACGAGCTGACGGACACCGGCCGTGAAGCTCTCCGGGAGTGGGTCGAGACCGCGCCGCTCGACGCCGGACAGGGCCGTAACCTCATTCTCCTGAAGCTCTACCTCGGCGAGGAGGCTGACGTCGACTCCCTTCAGCGGCAGCTTTCGGAGCGGGCCGAGGAGGCGGAGCGGCTCCAGGCCGAGCTGCAGG
>Ga0209814_10000067_pt1 | contig 25818 bp, 28 predicted proteins | sample SoiMetdeltSBSDD1_FD_187597 | JGI IMG/M metagenome (GOLD analysis project Ga0209814, IMG submission 187597) | Bulk soil microbial communities from a Populus tree surrounding site in Tennessee, USA - Soil MetaG P. deltoides SBSDD1 (SPAdes) (version 2) | ecosystem: Environmental > Terrestrial >... | reverse complement strand
CTCGGCGGTCGTGAAGACCTCCGACTTGCGGGTCGGGATCGTCGTGTTCCGGTCGATGAGCTTCGTGAACACGCCGCCCTTCGTCTCGATGCCGAGCGAGAGCGGGGTCACGTCGAGCAGGAGCACGTCCTTGACGTCGCCCTTCAGCACGCCGCCCTGGATCGCGGCGCCGACGGCGACGACCTCGTCGGGGTTGACGCCCTTGTGCGGGTCCTTCCCGATCAGCTCCTTGACCTTCTCCTGCACGGCCGGCATGCGCGTCATGCCGCCGACGAGGACGACGTGCTCGATGTCGGACGCACCGATCCCTGCGTCCGCGAGCGCCTGCTTCGTCGGCTCGACCGTCCGCTCGAGCAGCGCGTGCGTCAGCTCGTCGAGCTTCGCCCGCGTGAGCTGGAGGTCGAGGTGCTTCGGCCCCTCCGGAGTCGCCGTGATGAACGGGAGGTTGATCTGCGTCGTCATCGTCGACGACAGCTCGACCTTCGCCTTCTCGGCGGCCTCGTACAGGCGCTGGAGCGCCATCGGGTCCTGCCCGAGGTCGATCCCCTGGTCGCGCTTGAACTCCGCGATCATCCAGTCGACGACCGCCTTGTCGAAGTTGTCGCCGCCGAGGTGGTTGTCGCCGTTCGTCGCCTTCACGTGATAGACGCCCTCGCCGAGCTCGAGCACGGAGACGTCGAACGTGCCGCCGCCGAGGTCGAAGACGAGGATCGTGTGCTCGGCCCCCTCCTTGTCGAGGCCGTAGGCGAGCGCGGCCGCGGTCGGCTCGTTGATGATCCGCAGCACGTTGAGGCCGGCGATCTTGCCGGCGTCCTTGGTCGCCTCGCGCTGGGCGTTGTTGAAGTAGGCGGGGACGGTGACGACCGCGTCCGTCACGGGCTCGCCCAGGTACGACTCCGCGTCCTGCTTGAGCTTCTGCAGGATCATCGCGGAGATCTCCTGCGGCGGGTAGTCCTTCCCCTCCGCCTGCACGCGGACGTCGCCGTTCGGGCCCTCCACGACCCCGTACGGAACGATCTTCATCTCCTCCGAGACCTCGTCGAACTTGCGGCCCATGAACCGCTTGATCGAGAAGATCGTGTTCATCGGGTTCGTGACCTGCTGGCGCTTGGCCGGCGAGCCGACGAGCCGCTGGCCGTCACGGCCGAACGCGACCACGGACGGCGTCGTGCGCCCGCCTTCCGCGTTCGGGATGACGGTGGGCTCCGAGCCCTCGAGCACGGCCATGCAGGAGTTCGTCGTGCCGAGGTCGATGCCGATCGTCTTAGCCATCCGAGCTTGCTCCTTCCGTTACTTGCTGTTGTCTCTTATCGAAAATATGAGTCTTACCGTAGCAGATCAACGCCGGAGGAACGCGCCTCGACGCTGCGAACTCCTCCACGTGCGCCTCATGAGCGACGCCTGGTTCGCGCGGCTCAACCGTGCCGTCGCCTCCGGGCGGATCATTCCGTTCCTCGTCCTCCTGATGTTCCTGATCACGGCGCTCTCCGGGCTCGCGGTCGAGGTCCTCAGCCCGAAGAGCTTCGACAGCTTCGGGGACGCGCTGTGGTGGTCGGCGACGACCGTGACCACGATCGGGTACGGGGATGTCGTCCCGGCGACGAGCGGCGGCCGTGTCATCGCTGTCTTCGTCATGTTCGCGAGCGTCGCGACGGTGTCGTTCACGACCGCGATCGTCACGGCGACCTTCATCGGGTACCAGCAGCGTCGCCTGGGCCAGGACGAGGCCCGCCACGAGGAGCTCCGCACGGCCCTCGGCCGCATCGAGCAGCGCCTGGAGGCGCTCGAGCGCTAGCGAAACGCGCCGATCAGCACGCCGCCGGCGACGACGAGGCACGCGCCGGCGACGAGGCGCGCGCCGACCCTCTCGGACCGCGCGAGCACGAGCGCGGACAGCGCGACTCCCCACAGGGACTCGGTCGCGACGAGCGGGGACACGACCGTCACCGGCCCGCGGTAGTACGCCTCGAAGAGGCACACGTACGAGAGGCCGAACAGCACGCCTGCCGGCACGAACGCGCTCACGGAGCGGCGCCCGATCGGCGCGCGGGTCAGAACGAGGTAGCCGGCGATCACGACCGCTCCCGCCGTCAGGGTCGCCGTGGCCGCCGCACCCGGCGAGACGTCCGTGTCGACTGCCAGCCAGCGCACCAGGTTGTCCCTGGTGGCGAAGACGACCGTCGCCGCGAGGGCGAGCACGAGCCCGGCCACGCGCACGTGCGCGGGCCGCCCCCGCTCGCTCACCAGCAGCGCGCCACCGCCCACGATCAGGAGCGCGCCCGCGACGAGGCCGGCCTGGAGCGGCTCGCCGAGGAGGACGACCGCGATCACGACGGAGAAGAGCGGCGCCGTCCCCACGACGACGGAGGTCCGCGACGGCCCCGCCTCCCGGACGGCGAGCGTGAAGAAGAGCTGGGAGAGCCCCGGGCCGAGCAGGCCCGCGAGGAGGAACGGCCACACGCCGGCGACGGTGCCGCCCTGCGCGAGCGCGAAGGGAACAGTGACCGCGACCGCCGTCAGGACCGTCGCGAGCGCTCCCGGCTCGGCGCCGGCGCCGCGGCGCAGCGCGAGCCGGATCGCCACTGTCATCGCCCCGAAGAGGAACGCTGAGGCGAGGGCGAGGAGGACCGCGTCCAGGCTCACCTCCCCCGTGGCAGCAGGCGGCGCAGCGCGCTCGCTGCGAACGGCTCGGCGAGCAGGATCCCCGCCATCATGACGCCACAGCCGAGCCAGCCCGCCCAGCCCAGCACCTCGTCTGCGAGCAGCACGCCCGCGAGCGCGGCGAACGGCGCCTCGAGCGTGAAGACGAGCGCGGCACGGGCGGCCGTCGTCCGCGCCTGCACCCAGGTCGCGACCAGGAACCCGAGCGCACCCGCGAAGAGCCCGGTGACGAGAAGGGCGGCCCAGACCGTGCCTCCGCGCGGCACCTGGAGCTCTCCGAGCGCGATCGCGATCGTCAGGAAGCCGACGAAGGACGTCGCCATCTGCAGGAACGTGAGCGCGCGCACGTCGTAGCGGGGTGCGAACCGCTCGAGCGCGACGATCTGGAGCGCGGCCGCGAGCGCCCCGGCGAGGACGAGCGCGTTTCCCGTCGCCGACCCGCCGGGCGCCCCGGAGAGCAGGAACAGGCCGACGACCGCGAGGCCGACGCCGGCCCAGAGCGCACGCGCCACCGGCGTGCGAAAGAGCGCGAGCGCGATGAACGGCGTGAAGACGACGTACAGCCCGGTGATGAATCCCGTGCTCGACACCGTGGTCAGCTCGAGGCCCGCTGTCTGGAAGCCGTAGGCCGCCGCGAGCAGCGCGCCGACGCCGACGCCGGCGACGTATCCCTCACGCGGCAGCACGCGAAGCCGGCCCCAGGCGAAGGGCGCGAGCGCGGCCGTCGAGATCGCGAAGCGCACCGCGAGGAACGCGAAGAGCGGGTACAGCGGGAGCGCGTCCTTCACCTGGACGAACGTGACGCCCCAGATCGCGGTGACGCCGACGAGCGCGAGGAGCGGGAGGAATGATCGCTCGCCGCCGCGCATCGGCGGGAGGCTATGGCAGCCGTGCCGCCCTCGCGGGAGGGAGGCGCCGAAGGGTTACCTGACCGTCAGCACGCCCTTCATCCCGGCGGCCGCGTGACCGCGCACGGTGCAGAGGAAGGCGTACTTGCCGGCCTTCGGGAACGAGACGGTCAACGTCGCGCTCTTCCCCTTCGCGATCAAGCGGGTCTTCTTCCCGGCGATCCTGAAGTTGTGGGTGACCGTGCCGCGGTTCACGACCTTGAAGGTGACGGATCCCTTCGGCACCACCTTCTTCGAGAGCGTGAACCTGAACTCGCTCGGCTTCCCGGCCGTGACCGAGACTGCCGTCGCGGAGGAGCCCGCGAGCGCGACCGCGCCGAGGACGAGCGAGGCGAGGACGGCGAGGGCGAGCGACTTCGAGATCGGGCTCATGGCCTGACTCCCTTCTCGTGGACGGCTCCGATCGTAGCCACGCGACCGCCGACTACCCTGTGGGAGCCGTGCCACCCGTCGACGACACGCTCGCTCGGCCGCTGCGCGATCTCCGCATCTCGGTCACCGACCGCTGCAACTTCCGCTGCGTGTACTGCATGCCGAAGGAGGTCTTCGGCCGCGACCACCGCTTCCTGCCGCGCCGCGAGCTGCTGACCTTCGAGGAGATCGAGCGCGTGGCGCGCGTCTTCGTCTCGCTCGGGGTGAACAAGCTCCGGATCACGGGAGGCGAGCCGCTGCTGCGGCGGGACCTCGAGCTCCTCGTCGCGCGGCTCGCCGCGCTCGGCGAGCTCGACCTCACGCTGACGACGAACGGCGCGCTGCTGGCGCAGAAGGCCGGGGCCCTCGCAGCGGCCGGGCTCACGCGCGTCACCGTCAGCCTGGACTCCCTCGACGACGAGGTCTTCCGGGCGATGAACGACGTCGACTTCCCCGTCGCCCGCGTGCTCGGCGCGATCGACGCGGCGGCCGCCGCGGGGCTCCCGGTCAAGGTCAACGTCGTCGTCAAGCGGGGCCTCAACGAGGGCTCGATCCTGGACGTGGCGCGGCGCTTCCGCGGGACCGGGCACGTGGTCCGGTTCATCGAGTTCATGGACGTCGGCGCGACGAACGGCTGGCGGCTGGACGACGTCGTGCCGGCGGCGGAGATCGTGCGCACGATCGGGGCGGAGTTCCCGCTCGAGCCGCTGGAGCCCGCATATCGCGGCGAGGTGGCGGAGCGCTACCGCTACCTCGACGGGGAGGGCGAGATCGGCGTGATCGCCTCGGTGACGCAGCCGTTCTGCGGGAACTGCACGCGGGCACGGCTCTCCGCGGACGGGAAGCTCTACACCTGCCTCTTCGCGGTCCGCGGCCACGACCTGCGCGCGCAGCTCCGCTCCGAGGCCGGAGACGACGAGCTCGACGCGGCGATCCGGGCAGTCTGGGAGCGCCGCACGGACCGGTACTCCGAGCTCCGCACCGAGGACACGGCTGCGCTGCGCAAGGTCGAGATGTCCTACATCGGCGGCTAGGCGAGCTACGCGGCCGGCTCGGCCGCGGCGGGGATCGGCCGCCGGCGGCGGAGCAGGCCGCGACCCGGCTCGACGGCCGAGCCGCTCGCGCGCACGATCAGGGCGACCGAGACGACGATCGCGGCGCCCGCGGCGGCCATCTGCACGGTCACCTCCTCGCCGAGGAGCGCCCACCCCAGGAAGACGGCGACGATCGGGTTGACGTACGCGTACGTCCCTACGAGCGAGATCGGCGCGACGCGCAGGAGCCAGACGTAGGCCGTGAACCCGACGAAGCTGCCGGCGACGATCAGGTAGCCGAGTGCGAGCAGCGCGTCCTGCGAGAGGTGGGCAGTGCCGAGCTCCCCCGCAGCGAGCGAGGCGACGAGCAGCAGCACGCCGCCGCAGAGCGACGCCAGCCCTGCGGAGACGAGTGGCCGGCGGGGCAGCGGCGCGCCGCGCGAGTACAGCGAGCCGGCTGCCCAGCTCAGCGCGCTGAGCACGATGACGAGTGCGCCGAGGCGGTCGACCGAGCCCTCGCCGAAGGGATCGAAGAGGAAGCCGAGACCGACGAAGCCGAGCACGACGCCGGCGTACGCGGAGCCACGGAGGCGGCGCCCGAAGCAGACGCGGTCGAGGAGCACGATCCAGATCGGGATCGTGCCGATGAGCAGCGCGGCGACGCCGGCCGGGACGGTCTGCTGCGCCCAGGCGAGGCTCCCGTGGCCGACGACGAAGAGCAGCCCGCCGAACACGAGCGCGGCGCCGATCTGCCGCCTCCCGATGCGGTCGTGCTCGCGGTCACCGTGCGGGAGGGCGAACGCGAGCAGAACGCCTCCCGCCACGACGTGCCGTGCGGACATCGCCATCAGCGGCGGGAGATCGCGGACGACGATCGCGAGCGCGATGAACGTCGAGCCCCAGACGAGGTACACGGTGCCCAGCGCGAGCCAGATCCGTACGTCGTGACGCGCCGCCATGGGGCAGGATCGCCGACGGCTGCCGATCACCTCAAGTCGAGGTCGTGGCCCGATCGATCAGCGGCGCTGATGCGGCCGCGGTCGGTGTCACCTCGAGCCGGAGGACGTCGGGCCGGTGGTAGTGGCCCGCAGGGTCGAAGCGCTGCCGCTCCTCGAGCAGTCTCGCCGGGTCGAGCTCCGCGTACAGGATCCCCTCCTCGCCATAGAGCGGGCCGGCGAGGTACGAGCCGTCGGGACCGAGGATCGCGCTGCCACCGCGACCGAGGAGGTCGCGGCCCTCGAGAAGCTCTGCGAGGGGGAAGTCGTCCGGGTACGCAGACGCGCGCTGGAAGTGACAGGGGGCCACGACGAAGCAGCGCGACTCCCGGGCGATGTGGACGAGCGTCGCCTGCCACTCGTCCGCGTCGTCCGCGGTGGAGGCGACGTAGATCTCGACGCCCGACTCGTACAGCGCGAAGCGGGCGAGCGGCATGTAGTTCTCCCAGCAGACGAGCCCGCCGAGCCGGCCGAGGGGCGTCTCCAGCGCCCGCAGCCCTCCTCCGTCCCCCTGACCCCAGACGAGCCGCTCGTGGTTCGTCGGCACGAGCTTCCGGTGCCTCAGCGCGAGCGTGCCGTCGGGCGCGTGGTAGAGGAGCGCGTTGTAGACGGTCGCATTCCGCGCGGGGTCGAGCTCGTTGACGCCGGTCACGAGCCAGACTCCGTGCTCGCGGGCGATCGACCCGAGGCGGTCGGCCGCCGGGCCGGGGACCTCGACCGCGGAGCGGGCGAGCGCGGCGAAGGCCGCCTTGGCGCGCGGGTCGTTCCAGCCGGCGAGCGCCCGTGCCCAGGCAGAGGAGGGATACACGGAAACGAAGGTCTCGGGGAAGACGACGAGGTCGGCTCCGTTGCCGGCAGCCTCGGCCGTGAGGGCCGCGAGCTTGTCGAGCGTCGCGTCGCGATCGAAGACGACGGGCTCCGCCTGGACGCACGCGACGGTGACCGGGGCCTGCACCGGGGCATCGTTGCACGGCGCCCGCAGAGGCGTGCGGGGAAGCCCGAACCGGTGTCAGCGTCGACCCCGATGCTCTCTCGAGCCTCCCGGTACACGCTGTTCCCGATGGGAGGTCGCGAGATCACCGACGGGAACGAGGGGGCGGCCTGGGTCGCGTACCGCGCGAGCGAGGTGATCGCGATCTACCCGATCACGCCCGCGACCCCGATGGGCGAGCTCGCGGACGCATGGTCGTCGCAGGGAGTCCCGAACGCATGGGGCGCGGTGCCGCAGGTCGTCGAGATGCAGAGCGAGGGGGGAGCAGCCGGCGCCGTGCACGGGGCGCTGCAGGCAGGCTCGCTCGCGACGACCTTCACGAGCTCGCAGGGGCTCCTCCTGATGCTCCCGAACATGTTCAAGATCGCGGGCGAGCTCACGCCCGCCGTGATCCACGTCGCCGCGCGCACCGTCGCCACGCACGCCCTCTCGATCTTCGGCGACCACTCCGACGTGATGGCGGCCCGCACGACCGGGTTCGCCCTGCTCTGCTCGTCGTCGGTGCAGGAGGCGCACGACCTCGCGCTCGTTGCCCACGCCGCGACGTTGCGCACGCGCGTCCCGTTCCTCCACTTCTTCGACGGTTTCCGGACCTCGCACGAGCTGAGCACGGTCGAGCGCCTGTCCGAGGACGACGTCACGGCACTCCTCGACGAGGAGCTCGTGCGCGCGCACAGAGCGCGCGCGCTGTCCCCCGACGATCCCGTGCTCCGCGGCAGCGCGCAGAACCCCGACGTCTTCTTCCAGGCGCGGGAGGCGGTCAATCCCTTCTACGCCGCGGTCCCGGGGATCGTCCAGCAGGAGATGGCTCGGCTCGCCGAGCGGACCGGTCGCTCGTACCGCCTCTTCGACTACGTCGGGCACCCGGAGGCCGAGCGCGTGCTCGTGCTCATGGGCTCCGGCGCGGGCGCGGCCGAGGAGGCGGTCGAGCGGCTCTGCGGCGAGGGCGAGCGCGTCGGGCTGGTCAAGGTCCGGCTCTACCGGCCCTTCGACGCCGCTGCCTTCGTCGCCTCGCTCCCGGCCTCGGTCTCAGGCATCGCCGTCCTCGACCGCACGAAGGAGCCGGCCGCCCTCGGCGAGCCGCTCTTCCAGGACGTCGTGACGGCCCTCGCGGAGCAGGCGGCAGAGTCCCCACGGGTGATCGGCGGCCGCTATGGCCTCTCCTCGAAGGAGCTCACGCCGGCGATGGCGGCGGCGGCGCTGGCCGAGCTCGCCGTCGACGAGCCGAAGCGGCGCTTCACGGTCGGGATCACCGACGACGTCGGCGGGCTCTCGCTCGTGATCGACCCGACGTTCACGACCGAGCCCGAGGAGGTGCGGCAGGCCGTCTTCTACGGCCTCGGCGCGGACGGCACCGTCGGCGCGAACCGGAACTCGATCAGGATCATCGCCGAGGCGACCGGCCTCCACGCGCAGGCGTACTTCGTCCTCGACTCGAAGAAGGCGGGCTCGACGACGGTCTCGCACCTGCGCTTCGGGCCGAACCCGATCCGGTCGACCTACCTCGTCCAGCGCGCCGACTTCGTCGCCTGCCACCAGTTCGGCTTCCTCGACCGCATCGACGTCCTCGAGCTCGCCGCCGAGGGAGCGACCTTCCTCCTGAACGCTCCCTACGGGCCCACGGAGGTGTGGGAGCACCTCCCCGTGGACGTGCAGGAGCAGATCATGGAGAAGCGGCTTCGCCTCTTCGTCGTCGACGCGTCGCGGATCGCCCGCGAGGCGGGCCTCGGCAAGCGCGTGAACACCGTCCTGCAGACGTGCTTCTTCGCGCTCGCGGACGTGCTGCCGCGTGACGACGCGATCACGGCCATCAAGGACGCGATCCGCGCGACCTACGCCAAGCGCGGCGAGGCCGTGCTCGAGCGGAACTTCGCGGCCGTCGACCGCGCCCTCGAGGGTCTCGCCGAGGTCGAGGTTCCCGACGTGGTTTCGGCGACGCGGCGTCGGCCCGAGCCCGTCGCGGCGGGCGTGCCCGCGTTCGTGCGCGACGTCACCGCCGCGATCATCGCCGGCCGCGGCGACGAGCTCCCGGTCTCCGCGCTCCCGGTCGACGGCACCTTCCCGACCGGCACCGCGCAGTACGAGAAGCGCTCGATCGCGCCGGAGATCCCCATCTGGGACCCCTCGATCTGCATCGACTGCGCGAAGTGCGCTCTCGTCTGCCCCCACGCTGCGATCCGGATGAAGGTTTTCGCCCCGGAGGCGCTCGACGGCGCTCCCGACGGATTCCTCTCGAAGGAGTGGAAGGCGCGCGACCTGCCGGGGATGCTGATGACGATCCAGGTCGCGCCCGAGGACTGCACGGGCTGCGGGATCTGCGTCGAGACCTGCCCGGCGCACTCGAAGGAGGAGGTCCGGCACAAATCGATCGACCTCGAGCCGAAGGTCGACCATCTCGAGGTCGAGCGCGAGCGCTACGAGTTCTTCCTCGGGATCCCTGAGATCGACCGCTCGCTCGTCGCGCCGGCGACGGTGAAGGGCTCGCAGATGCTCCAGCCGCTCTTCGAGTACTCGGGCGCCTGCGAGGGCTGCGGGGAGACGCCGTACCTGAAGCTCCTCACGCAGCTCTTCGGCGATCGCATGGTCGTCGCGAACGCGACCGGCTGCTCCTCGATCTACGGGGGCAACCTGCCGACGACGCCGTGGGCGCGGAACGGCGACGGGCGCGGCCCCGCGTGGTCGAACTCGCTCTTCGAGGACAACGGGGAGTTCGGGCTGGGCATGCGGCTGGCGCTCGACCAGCAGGAAGCGTCGGCCAGGGCGCTCGTCGCCGAGGTCGCCCCCGACCTTGCGCTCTCCCTGCTCGACGGCGACCAGACGACGGAAGCGGGGCTTGCCGCCCAGCGCGCGCGGGTCGCGGAGCTCGAGGCCCGCTGCCGCGAGCTCGGGACGCCCGAGGCGCTCCGGCTCCTGGCCCTCGCGGGCGCCCTCGTCCGCAAGACGGTCTGGATCGTGGGCGGCGACGGCTGGGCGTACGACATCGGCTTCGGCGGGCTCGACCACGTGCTCGCCTCCGGCCGGAACGTCAACGTCCTCGTGCTCGACACCGAGGTGTACTCGAACACCGGCGGCCAGGCCTCGAAGGCGACCCCGCGTGCCGCGGTCGCGAAGTTCGCGGCGGGAGGCAAGCGCACCCGCAAGAAGGACCTGGGAATGATCGCGTCCGCCTACGGGGACGTGTACGTCGCGCAGATCGCGATGGGCGCCGACAACCCGCAGACGGTGAAGGCGCTGGCCGAGGCGGACGCCTACGAGGGGCCGTCGCTCGTCATCGCCTACAGCCACTGCATCGCGCATGGGATCGAGATGAAGAAGGGAATGGAGCAGCACAAGCTCGCGGTGGACACCGGCTACTGGCCCCTCTACCGCTACGACCCGCGCCATGCGCAGGCCGGCGAGCACCCCTTCAAGCTCGACTCGCGCGCGCCGAAGCTCCCGGTCTCCGAGTTCATGTCCCGCGAGGCGCGCTTCGCGATGCTCCAGCGTGCGCGGCCGGATGACGCGGCCGCGCTGGGCGCGCTCGCCCAGCACGACGTCGACGAGCGCTGGCACGTCTACGAGCAGATGGCGGAGATCGAGCACGAGCCGGCCGCGCCGGAGACGGCCGAGGAGACGACGACGTGACCGTCGACCTCTCGACCTCGTACCTGGGCCTGAGCTTGCGCGGCCCGATCGTCGCCTCCGCCTCGCCGCTGACGGGGAACCTGGACTCGCTGCGCGCCCTCGAGGACGCGGGCATCGCGGCGGTCGTCCTCCCCTCCCTCTTCGAGGAGCAGATCGAGCACGAGCAGATCGACCTCCACGAGCTCCTCGAGCACCAGACGCACAGCGTCGGCGAGGCGCTCACCTGGTTCCCGGAGCTCGAGGACTACAACACGGGACCGGACCGCTACCTCGAGCACCTCGCAGCCGCGAAGGCGGCGCTCGAGGTTCCGGTGATCGCGAGCCTGAACGGCGTCTCCGCAGGCGGCTGGGTGCGCTACGCGCGCCTCTGCGCGGAGGCCGGCGCGGACGCGCTCGAGCTGAACGTGTACGCGGTCGAGACCGACCCTCGGCACTCGGCGACGGAGGTCGAGGAGCGAACGCTCGCCCTCGTCGCCCAGGTCCGGGAGGCGGTCTCGATCCCCCTCGCGGTCAAGGTCGGGCCGTTCTACTCGGCGTTCGCGCACATGGCGCAACGGCTCGCGGAGGCCGGCGCGGACGGCCTCGTGCTCTTCAACCGCTTCCTCCAGCCGGACATCGACCTCGAGACCCTCGAGGTCGCGCCGTGGCTCCCGCTCTCGAGCCCGGTCGAGCTCCGGCTCCCCCTGCGCTGGATCGCCATCCTCCGGGGCCGCGTGGAGGTCGACCTCGCCGGGACCACCGGCGTCCACGACTGGCAGGGCGCCCTCAAGCTGCTCCTCGCCGGCGCGAACGCCGTGCTCGTCGCCTCGGCCTTCTTGAGGCGTGGCCCGGAAGTGGCGCGTGAGATGCTCGCGGGTATCGAGGCCTGGATGGAGGAGCGGGAGTACCAGTCTCTCCGGCAGCTGCAGGGCAGCCTCAGCCAGGTGTCGTGCCCGGACCCGGCCGCGTTCGAGCGTGGCAACTACATGCGGGCGCTGACCTCGTACGCGCCGAGGGTCGAGAGCGACCGCGGCGCGTCCCGTTAGAATCGGGGGTGTCGTGACGAGCCACGCCGCCGACCGTCCGCGGCGCCTGCCACGCGGCTGGGCGCACCTCGCCTTCCAGTTCCTGATCTGGATGGGCTTCTACGTCGTCTACCAGGTCGCCCGCGGGGCGGCCGACCGCGACGTCGCGAGCGCGTTCCACAACGGCGAGTGGGTGCTCCGCACCGAGAGCCAGGTCGGCGCGCTCTTCGAGCCGGCGGTGCAGCGCGTCGTCGACACCTCGTCGGTGCTCGTCACCCTCACCTCGTACACCTACTGGCTCTCCCAGTTCGCCGTCGTCGGGATCACGCTGCTCTGGGTCTACTTCCGCCACCACGAGCGCTTTGCCGGCTTCCGGAACTGGCTCATCTTCGCGAACCTCGTCGGGCTGCTCGGGTACGTCTTCATGCCGACGGCACCGCCGCGGATGTTCCCCGAGTGGGGCTTCGTCGACACGCTCGCCCAGTACTCCTCGGTCAACCACTCGAGCGGCCTGATCGCCTTCGCCTCGAACCCCTACGCGGCGATGCCGAGCCTCCACGCGATGGACGCGCTGATCGTCGGCATCGTCATGTTCGGCGTCGTCCGCTCGCGCGTGGCGAAGGCGCTCTGGTTCGCCTGGCCGATCTGGGTGTCGTTCGCGGTGATCTCCACGGGGAACCACTACTGGCTCGACGTCGTGGCCGGGTTCGCGATCGCGCTCGCGACCGGGTACGTCCTGCGCCGGGCGAGAACGCTGCGCCTCCGGCGCGCATGAGCGAAGACCCCGCGCGCGAGCCGGCCCGGGTCAGCCAACTCGACAAGGTCAAGCAGGAGTACACGCAGGCGGCGCGCGAGATCCTCGCGCGCTCGATGCGCGGCGTCGCGAAGACGAAGCTGACCCCGGACATGCTCACCCTCGTCGGGGTCTCCCTCTGCCTCGCGGGCGCGGTGCTCGTCGGCTTCGAGGATCGCAACGAGAAGCTCTTCTTCTGGCTCGGCGGCGTCCTCTTCGTGATCGGGTCGATCGCGGACATCCTCGACGGCGCCCTCGCCCGGGCCGCCAGCAAGGGCACGGTCTTCGGTGCGTTCCTCGACTCGACCTTCGACCGCCTCGGCGAGGCGGCGATGCTCGCCGCGATCGGGCTCGCCTTCATGCGGGACGGGAACGAGCTCGCGCTCGTCGCGACCTTCGCGGCGGTCATCGGCTCGTTCCTCGTCTCGTACACGCGGGCGAAGGCGGAGTCGCTCGGGCTCCGCGGCGACGTCGGCTTCGGCTCCCGCGTCGAGCGGGTCGTCCTCATCTCGGTCGGCCTCGGCCTCGCCCCCTGGGGCTGGCTGCAGTGGCCGATCTACGCGCTGGCGGCGATCGTCTGGGTGACGGTCTGCCAGCGGATGCTCTTCGTGCGCAGGCAGCTGCGCGAGCTCGCCGAAGCCTCCTGAGGTGTAGCGCCCGGTCGAGCGGGTAGCGACCGCTCGACCTACTACGAAGGAGGCGCACGATGGCCACCCGCAAGCAGGCCCAGGCCGCGAAGCGAAACATCAGGAAGGCCCAGAGCGCCGCGAAGGCGAAGCGTACGATCGCGCACCTGCCGGAGGCGACACGACGGGACCTCGGCAGGCAGGCGTCCCGCGCGAGGCAGCGCGGAGGCCGCCCGGGGCACGCGCTCGAGGACCGCACGCGCGCCGAGCTCTACGAGCTCGCGCAGAAGCGCAACATCCGCGGCCGCTCGAAGATGGGCAAGGGGGACCTGATCCGCGCGCTCCGCACGGGCTGAGTTTTCGCGGCGACAGCTTGCGCTTCGATCGAGCGGTCGCTAATGTGCTAGCAGTTTGACTGCTAGCAAATCATCGAGAGCGGGCATCCTTGTACGGATGCCCGCTCCACTGAAGGGGGCGCTCGTCCGCGAGACGGCCCGCCGCGGGTCGAACGTCAACGATGTCGCGGCCGGCATCCTCGCGGACGAGTTCGGTCTCGAGTACGCCCCGACCGGCCGCAGGCGCAAGGTGCTCGCGGGCGGAAGCCCCGTCCTCCTCCTCCGCGTACCCCCGGAGCTGAAGGACGAGATCCATGCGGAGGCGTCGCGGCGCGACTCCAACGCGAACGACGTCATCCTCGCCGCGCTCGCCGACGGTCTCGGCGTCCCGGCCCAGAGCAATCGGAAGGGAAGGTCGCTGATGGCCAGCCAGAACGGCTCGACGAACGGCGCGCGCGCGAAGGACAAGGTGCGCGTCGCGATCATCGGCGTGGGGAACTGCGCCAACTCGCTCCTCCAGGGAGTCGAGTACTACAAGGACGCGAAGCCCGAGGACGCTGTCCCCGGCCTCATGCACGTCGACCTCGGCGGGTACCACATCTCGGACATCGAGTTCACCGCCGCGTTCGACGTCGTCAAGGGCAAGGTGGGCGTCGACCTCGCCGAGGCGATCTGGGCGAAGCCGAACGACACGATCAGGTTCGCGGACGTTCCGAAGACGGGCGTCAGGGTCTCGCGCGGCATGACCCACGACGGCATCGGCAAGTACCTGTCGCAGGTCGTGGAGAAGGCACCCGGGCCGACGGACGACGTCGTCCGAATTCTGAAGGAGACCGGGACCGACGTCGTCGTCAACTACCTCCCGGTCGGCTCCGAGGCCGCGACGAAGTGGTACGCGGAGCAGATCCTCGAGGCCGGCGTCGCGATGGTGAACTGCATGCCGGTCTTCATCGCGCGCGAGCCGTACTGGCAGCAGCGCTTCGAGGACGCGGGCTGCCCGATCATCGGCGACGACATCAAGTCGCAGGTCGGCGCGACGATCACCCACCGCGTGCTGACCACGCTCTTCGGCGACCGCGGCGTCCACCTCGACAAGACGATGCAGCTGAACGTGGGCGGCAACTCCGACTTCCTCAACATGCTCGAGCGCGAGCGGCTCGAGTCGAAGAAGATCTCGAAGACGAACGCGGTGACCTCGATGCTCGACTACGACATCGGCGACACGAACGTCCACGTCGGCCCGTCCGACTACGTGCCGTGGCTCACCGACCGGAAGTGGGCCTACATCCGGATGGAGGGCTCGTCCTTCGGCGACGTGCCCCTGAACGTCGAGCTCAAGCTCGAGGTCTGGGACTCGCCGAACTCGGCCGGGATCGTCATCGACGCCGTCCGGCTCGCGAAGCTCGCGCTGAACAACGGCATCTCGGGCGCGCTCGAGGCGCCGAGCGCCTACCTGATGAAGTCGCCGCCGAAGCAGATCCGGGACGACGAGGCGCGCGAGGACATCGAGCGCTTCATCGTCAAGAACGCGGTCGGCAAGGCGAGGACGAAGGCGGCCACGAAGGCGTGACCCGCCGGCGCCTCGCGCGCACGTTCTGGATCGGTGCGGCGGCGGCGCTCGTCGTCGCCGCGCTGATCGCCCTCGCCGCGGTGCTCCGTGGCGACTTCTCGGAGACGGACGGCCGCATCCTCGGGACACTCGCGGCGCTCCTCCTCGCGAGCGGGACGCTCGCCTCCGGGCTCGTGCTCGTCGATCGCGACGATGCCCTGCTCGGCCGCGTCGCCGTCGTCGCCGCACCGGTCGGCTTCGCACTGCTCGCGTATGCGATCTGGGACTTCGTCTTCGACGGCGGCGGCGACGCGTGGCGGTACGGCTGGACCGGGGTCGTCGTCCTCGTCGCGACGCTGATCGCGGTGACGGCGCGTCTCCTCGCCGAGTCCACGTCGCTGACGCCGCTCGCGATGCTCGCCGGCATCCTCGCGAGTCTGGCCGCTGCGCTCTCCACGTACGCGATCTGGGACGGCAGCGACTCGGAGACCATGGGCAAGGGTCTCGCCGTGCTCTGGATTCTCACCGGCGTCTGCTACCTCCTCGTCCCCGTCCTCGAGCGGTTCCGCGGCGCGCCAGCGAGCGACTCCGAGGGACGGGTGCTCGCCACGCTCGACGACGTCCAGCTCGTCCTCACGCGCTCGAGCGACGGGCTCGAGGTCGTCCTCGCTCCCGGCGAGCGCCTGGCGCTGCGCCGAAACGCGAAGCGCGTCGCGACCTAGCGGCCGCGCGGGTCGCGCTCGTCGGCGACCCAGCCGACGCGCCTGTGACTCGCGTCGCAGAACGGCTTCGTCTGCGAGTTGCCGCAGCGGCAGAGAGCGACCGCCTCGCCCTCGGGGCAGGCGAGCTCGTTCCCCGCGGCATCGACGACCCGCACGCGCCCGGTGACCTTGTACGGCCCGTTGCTCCGAACCTTGATCTCGACTCCGCCCACGGCCCGACTGTAGCCGAGCCGGGAGGAGGCTAATGTCCCGACGGTGAGCCTCAGGATCTGCTTCGTCACGCCGTTCGCGTGGTCGCAGCCACACGAGGTGAACGCGCACGTCGAGGGAACGGCCCGTGCGCTGCGGACGCTCGGGCACGAGGTCACCGTGGTCGCCCCCTCCTCCCGCGCCCGCGACCTTCTCGACGGGCGGCGCGCGCTCCAGCGCGGGCTCGATCGAGAGGTCGTCGCGATCGGCCCGTCGATCCCGATCTCGCGCAGGACGCACATCGGCGTCCCGGTCGGCGTCCGCGCGAACCTCGCGCTCGCGCTCCGCCGCGGTCGCTTCGACGTCGTCCACGGGTTCGAGCCCGGGCTCCCGAGCCTCTCGTACCTCGCGCTGACGACCGCAGACGCGCTCACCGCAGCCACGTTCTTCTCGCCCGAGCGAGTCGGCTACCCGGCACGAAGATCGCGCAGGGACCGTCTCCGCATCCGCGTCGACGCGCTCCTCGCGACCTCGGAGCAGACGATCGCAGCCGCGCGCGAGCGGCTCGAGGGCGACTACCGGCTCGTGGCGCTCGGCATCGACACCGACCTCTTCCAGCCGCGCCGGAAGCGGCACGTCATTGCGGTCGAGCTCGAGATGGGGAGCCGCGCGGCCACGCGCGCCCTGCTCGGCTCGCTTCCCGACCTCGCGGGCTGGGAGCTCCATCTGCTCCACACGAAGCCGCTCGCCTACCGGCCCGCGATCCCGCGCCGCGTCCGCCCGAGGACGCATGTTCGGTCCATCCGGCGGCCGGAGCAGCGAACCGCGATCCTCGGCGAAGCGTCGATCTTCGTCCCCGCGGCCGAGGGCGAGGAGCGTCTCGCGCTCGAAGCCGCTGCCTGCGGAGCGGCGACTGCGGCGGTCGAGGACGTCGCCGGGCTCGTCGCCGACGAGGCGCGCCGATCGCAGCTCGAGGAGCAGGGGCGGAGGCGCGCGGAAGCTCAGAGCTTCGACGTCGTGGCGGCACAGCTGGACGAGGTGTACTCGGGCCTCACCCGCAAGCGGCGCCAGCCGCGGGGCCCGCGCGAGGACGACCCGCTCGCAACGCGAGACTGGGTCGTGGTCGACATGCACATGCACACGGACTGGTCGCACGACTGCTCGATTCCGGCCGCCGACCTCGTCGACCACGCGGAGGAGATCGGCCTCGGCGGCATCGCGGTGACCGACCACAACGTCTTCGGTGGCGCGCTCGAGGCTGCCGAGCTCGCGGCCGACCGCGACCTGATCGTCATCCCGGGCGAGGAGGTGAAGACGGACGGCCAGGGCGAGGTGATCGGGCTCTACCTCGAGGAGGAGATCCCGCGCGGCATGTCCTTCGCAGACACCGTGGCCGCGATCCGGGATCAGGGCGGCCTCGTGTATCTCCCGCACCCGTTCGACCGGCTGCACGCGATCCCGGACCCGTCGACCCTGCACCGTCACCTGGGCGAGATCGACGTGTTCGAGGTCTTCAACGCGCGTCTCCTGCGCGACTCGTTCAACGACGAGGCGCTTCGCTTCGCGCGCAAGTACCGGCTGCTCCAGGGCGCCGGCTCCGACGCCCACGTGCTGCAGGGCGTCGGCACCGGGGCGATGCGCATGCGGCGGTTCGAGGGGCCGGAGGAGTTCCTCCTCTCGCTGCGGACGGCCGAGGTGCTCCGCCGCCCGAAGTCCCTCGCCTACCTGCAGTCGCTGAAGTGGGTGGCCCAGGTCAAGGAGAAGGTCCGCTAAGCGAGAAAGGTCCCAGCGACTCCGTGCCCGCCGCCGTGCCAACCGACGAGATCTACGAGCGCTACCTGAGGAGGGCAATCGCCGAGATCAACGAGCTCGGCGACGAGCTCGCGCGGGCCGGCGACGAGCTGCGCGTGCCGGTGCTCGGCTCGGGCCATCCGCTCGCGGACGTGCTCCTGCTGAAGTTCACGCCACAGCCGACCGAGATCCAGGAGGGCGTCGCCTTCTACGGCCGCTCGGGACAGGCGGTGTTGAAGTCGCTCCAGCGGCTGCAGGTCGATCCGCTCGCCGTGTACGGGACGAACTGCCTGAAGTTCGGGACCGAGGACCCGGCGGACGCGGCCGCCTGGCTGACCCGCGAGCTCCACATCGTCCAGCCGAAGCTCGTCGTCGCCATGGGTGAGCGCTCGGTCGCGTTCCTGAACGACCTGCGCTTCCCGTTGTCGGATCCGGTCGCCGCGGGGACGGAGGGAACGTTGCAGCGCTTCACGCCGACGATCGAGGCGCTCGTCACCCCGGACGTCGACGACTCGCTCGACGACGCTCCTTCGAAGACCCGCTTCTGGAACGCCCTCAAGGCGCTCGGCCCCTGGTGGGCAGAGCAGTCGCCGTTCTGAGCCGCGGCCGTCTCGGCGCCCTCGGCGCGTCGCTCGCGGCACTCGTCGTGTACGGCGCGGTCGCGGAGAAGCTCCCCGAGCTGCCCGAGGGCCTCGACGTCGCCTTCCACAGCTCGCTCGTCTTTCCGTTCTTCGCCGCCGCGCTCTGGCTCGCGCTGCCCCTCGCCCATAACTCGAGCACGCTCCTCGCCGTCGCGGCGGCGAGTGCCGGCGGTGCGGCGCTCGTCCTCTCGGCGATCGACCTGGGCTCTGCGGCGAATGTCGCGAAGCTCGCCTGCTACGCGCTCGTCGGCTTCTGGTTCCTCACGTTCTTCGAGGAGCTGTGGTGGGTCACGCTCGTCACGCTCGTCGTGCCGTGGGCCGACATCTGGTCGGTCGTCGCCGGGCCGACCCGCTACGTCGTCGAGGAGCAGCCGGGCATCTTCGAGCGGCTCGCTGTCGCCTTCCCGAGCCCGGGCGAGACCGCCACCGTGAACATCGGCCCGCCCGACATCCTCTTCTTCGCGCTCCTCCTCGGGGCCGCCGACCGCTTCCGGCTGCGTGTCGCGTGGACCTGGGCCACGATCACCGCCCTCCTCTCGGTGACGCTGGCGCTCGTCTGGGCCTGGGACGACGCGCCCGGCCTGCCCGCGCTGCCCGCGGTCTGCCTCGGCTTCCTCGCGCCGAACGCCGACCGTCTCTGGCGTGACGCACGCTCGGCCTGGAGCACCCGCGCCCGCCCGACCGACTAGGCGCCGATCGCGCCGATCCCGCCGAGGGCCCCGCCCCCGAGGCCCATCAACCCGTCGTCGCGAGCCAGGCCCGGAAGGAAAGCCAAGTTACAACCTGTCACTTGGCGGACGCTCGGGCGACATCGTCTGAGCGACAGACCTTGTTCGGGGCGATCTGGGGCTAGTTACACGTTGTAACTAGCGTCTTCGCTCGCCGCGTCGGCCCTGGTCAAGAGGGACACGGATTCGACGTGCGGCGTGTGCGGGAACATGTCGACCGGGCGGCAGCGGACGAGCTCGTAGCCGAACTCGTCCCGCAGGACCTGGACGTCGGACGCGAGCGTGGTCGGATTGCACGAGATGTAGACGATGCGCTCCGCGCCGAGGGCGCCCGTCCGCCGGAGCGCCTTCCCGGCAAGCCCCGCGCGCGGCGGGTCGACGACGACGACGTCCGGCTTCCCGGACCGCTCGACGAGCTCGTCCAGCGTCTGGCCGACGTTGCCCGCGAAGAAGCGCGCGTTCTCGATCCCGTTCAGCTCGGCGTTCTCGATCGCGCAGGCGACCGCTTCCTCGGAGATCTCGAGCCCCCACATCGCGGCGGCATCATGGGCGAGGGCGAGGGCGATCGTGCCCGTGCCGCAGTAGAGGTCGAGCACGTTCTCCGTCCCCGTGAGCGCGGCGTATTCGCGCGCCAGCGAGTAGAGCCGCTCCGCCATCGCCGTGTTCGTCTGCAGGAACGCGCCGGGACGCAGGCGGAAGCGCAGACCGAGAATCTGCTCCTCGATCGCCTCCTCGCCCCACAGCAGGAGCGAGGGGAGGTTCGTCCGCTCGGCCGGGGTGTCGTTGATCGCCCAGTGGACCGAGCGCACCTCCGGGAACCGCCGCAGGACGTCGACGAGGTAGCCGGTCTCGAAGCGTTCTCCGGGCGCGGTGACGAGGAGGACGAGCGCCTGGCCGGTGTTCCTGCCCTCGCGGACGACGAGATGGCGCAGGTAGCCCGATCCGGTGGACTGGTCGTACGGCTCGAGCTTCTCCTCGCGCGCCCACGCGCGCACCGCGAGCCTGATCGCGTTGCCGAGGTCGGTCGTCAGCAGGCACTCCTCGATGTCGACGACCTCGTCCCAGCGCCCGGCGCGATGGAACCCGAGCTCGAGCCCGTCCTCGCCCGCCGAGAAGGAGTACTCGAGCTTGTTCCGGTACCCGTACACCGCCTCCGCGGGAACGATCGTCTCGAGCGGGGGCTCCGGAATGCGCCCGATTCGCACGAGCGCGTCGTGCACCTGCCGCTCCTTCGCCGCGAGCTGGGACTCGTACGCGAGGTCCTGGAAGCGGCAGCCGCCGCAGACGCCGAAGTGACGGCACGGCGCTTCCACCCGCTCGCTCGAGGGGTCGAGAACCGACTCGGCGATCGCCTCCGCGAACCCGCGCTTCGTCTTCGTCACCCGCGCCCGCACGCGGTCGCCGGGGAGGCCCCCACGGACGAAGACCACGAAGCCGTCCACGCGGCCGACCCCGTTCCCGCCGTAGGCGAGCGAGTCGATCCGGAGCTCGACCTCTTCCCCTCTCTTCACCGGCGCGGCCATCGCGGCCAGCGTACCGGCGTCCGTCCTCAGGTCACGTCTTGCCGCGACATGCGGAGCCAGCCGAGTGCCCCGAGCCCGACGACCCACGCGAGGCCGACGACACCCGCGACGGCCCGCGTGAGACCACCTTCGTCCTCGATCGTCCCGTCGAACGCGGACAGCGCCCGCCCCGGGAGGTAGTCGGCGACGCCCTCGAGGTCGACGAGGCCGAGCAGCGCCCCGATCAGGACCTCCGCGAGGAGAATCCACAGGATCGCGCCCACGAGCGCGGGAGTCTGGCTCTGCACGACCGCGCCGACGCCGACCCCAAGCGCCCCCCACAGCATGGTCGCGAGCACCGTCCGCCCGGCAAGCGAGGCGGCGTCTCGGTCGAGCACGAGCGACGAGCCCCTGAGCTCGAGCCACGGCACCGCGATGGCGAGGACGAGAAGGAGTCCCAGCAGCGCAAGAGCAGCCGAGAAGATCGCGATCCAGATCTCCTTGGCGAGCAGTATCCGCACCCGGCGAGGTGTGACGAGGAACGTCCTCGTCACCGTCCCGTGCCGCCACTCGACCGTCACCGAGAGGATCCCGACGATGAAGGCGACCAGGCTCGCGAAGAGCGCGCTCGACACCGTGTCCTGCGTCAGCTGCGACGTCCCGAGCGCGTTGTCCTCGGCGGTTCCGACCGTCCCGGCGGCTGCGACCGCCACGAGCCCGAGGGCGGCGAGGAGCACCCCGATGGCGGTGCGCGTCGTGCGGAACTTGAGCAGCTCGGCTGCGACGAGCGCGGTCACTCCGACGAGCCCTCCCCGGCGTCCGGGTCGGTCAGGCTGAGGAAGACCTCCTCGAGGGTCGCTCGCGCCGTCGTCAACTCGTGGAGGACGATCCCGTTCGCCGAGGCGACCTCGCCCACGCGCTCCGGGGCCGCGGCGACTCCGAGCGCGCCGTCGCCGATCGCATGGGAGAGGACGCCGGAGCACGCGAGTGCCTCCGCGAGCCGGGCCGGTTCGGGAGTGCGGACGCGCGCCTCGCCCGCCGCCATCGCCTCGACCTCCGCCATCGTCGCCTGCCGGACGAGCCTGCCACGGTGGATGATCACGACCTCGTCCACGGTCTGCGCGATCTCCGCGAGGACGTGACTCGACAGGAGGACGGTGCGGCCCTCGGCCGCGAGCGAGCGCAGGAGGTCGCGGAGCCACCGGATCCCCTGCGGGTCGAGCCCGTTCGCCGGCTCGTCGAGGACGAGCACCTCCGGGTCGCCGAGGAGCGCGGCTGCCAGCCCGAGCCGCTGGCGCATGCCCAGCGAGTACCCCTTCGCGCGGCGACGTGCGGCCCCGGTCAGCTCGACGAGCTCCAGCAGCTCGTCCACCCGGGAGGTCGCAATCCCGGCAGCGGTCGCGAGCACGCGCAGGTGGTTGCGCCCCGAGCGGCCCGGATGCGCGTCGAAGGTCTCGAGCACGGCGCCGACGCGGTGGGCGACGCCCGCGAGCTCCGCGTACGGGAGACCGAGGACCGTGGTGCGGCCCGAGGTCGGGTGCACGAGCCCGAGGAGCGCGCGCAGCGTCGTCGACTTGCCGGCGCCGTTCGGCCCCAGGAACCCTGTCACCGTGCCCGGGGCGACGGCGAACGAGAGGTCGTCCACGGCGAGCGTCGAGCCGTACCGCTTCGTGAGGCTCTCGACTTCGATCACGGACGCAGCTTACGAGTCGGGCAACGGCGGGCCGGGTCAGCGCTGTCCTACTGCAGGACGCTGACGTAGACCTGGCGGTCGCGAGGCCCGTCGAACTCGCAGAAGAAGATTCCCTGCCAGACACCGAGCTCGACCGAGCCCACCCCCACGAGGGGCACGAGGACGCTCGACCCGACGAGCGAGGCGCGGATGTGCGCCGGCGCGTTCTCCTCCCCCGGCTCGACGTGCTCCCACGGCCACCCGTCGTCGACGATCCGCTCGTGCGACGACTCGAGGTCGCGGGCGACCGCCGGGTCGGCGTGCTCGTTGATCGTGACGCCGGCGGTCGTGTGTGGCACGTACACGAGGACCGCCGACCCGCGCTCGCCGGCGACGACCTCGCGCACCTGGCGCGTGATCTCGACGAGCTCGGTTCGCCGTTCGGTCCTGAGCCTTATCTCACGCACGTCAGAGAGCGCCGCCGGCGGCGGGCGGCGCGCCCGCCTCGAGCGGGTTCTCTCCGCCGGACGTCCGCGCCACGTGCTCCTCGACCTGGAGCAGGTTGCCCTTTCCACGCTCCACGACCGCGAGCAGCTCCGTCATCGACGCGACCTCCTCGCGCTGCTCCTGCAGGAACCAGTGGAGGAACTGCTCCCCGACGAGCTCCCCCTCCTCCCGGGCGAGCTTGACGAGCTCGACGATCTGGTCGGTCACGCGCTTCTCCTGCTCGAGCGCGAGCGACACGGGGGCGACCGCGTCGCCGAACGACGTCCGAGGCGCGTCGGTTCCGGGGATCGAGACCTGCTGGTCGGCGTCGAGGAGGTACTGGATCATCATCATCGCGTGGTTGCGCTCCTCGACCGCCTGGCGGTAGAAGTGCGCGGCGAGCTGCGGGAGGTTCTCCGAGTCGTAGTAGACGGCGATCGCGACGTACTGCTGCGAGGCGCCGAACTCGTGGCCGATCTGCTCGTTCAGCGTCTCGACGAAGGAAGCCACGGTCCGACTCTAGCGAGCGCAACGAAACGGGGCCGGTCGAGCCGGCCCCGTCGTCCGTGCGGCAGGAGCCACGCTCACTCCGACTTCGCGTCGACGGTCTTCGAGAGCGCGATCCGCCTCGGCTTCTCCTCCTCGGGCTTCGGGACCCTGACCTCGAGCACGCCGTTGTCGTAGCTCGCCGAGATCTGGTCCTGGTCGACGCCCTGCGGGAGCCCGACCGCCCTCGCGAAGGTGCCGTAGCGGCGCTCGAAGCGATAGAAGCCCTCGTCCGCGGCCTCCTCCCTCCGCTCGCGCTCTGCCGACACGGTGAGCGTGTCCTCCTTGGTCTCGATCGAGATCTTGTCCTGGGGGATCCCCGGAAGGTCGAACGCGTACACGACCTCGGAGTCGGTCTCCCAAACGTCGAGCGACGGCACCCAGTTCTGCGTGGCGCGGCCGGGACCGTCCAGAAGCCCGTTCATCCACCTGCTCATCTCGTTCTGAAAGGAAGCCAGCTCACGGAACGGCTCCCAACGAACCAGAGTCGCCATCGAGTTCCCTCCTTGGTCGATCTGTTTACCTCTCCATTATGAAACTTGAGTCTTTCTTGCGCAAGTTAGTGACGTGAGTAGCATTTCGGCATGGCCTTCGAGGACGAGGTCCGGGCTGCGCTCGACGAGCTCCCTGCACACATCGCGGGCGCGCTCGAGAACGTCGCCGTCGTCGTCGAGGAAGAGAACCCGGAGGATCCCGACCTCTTCGGCCTCTACCACGGCGTGCCGCTCCCCGAGCGCGGCGATGCGAGCGGCCTCCTGCCCGACAAGATCTCGATCTATCGCATCCCGCTCGAGGAGAGCTTCGAGGACCCGGACGAGCTCCGCAGGGAGATCCGCATCACCGTCCTGCACGAGCTCGCGCACTACTTCGGCCTCGACGAGGAGCGCATCGCGGAGCTCGGCTACGACTGATGTTTCAACGCATCTGGGCCTGGGAATGCCGGTCGCGAGCGAGTCGTTGAGGAGAGTCGTGACCCCGAATCAGATCCATGACACGATCGAGCAGCTCTCGGAGGAGCGCCAGGAGCTCTGGCAGCGGCTTTCCGACGGGCTCGATCCGGCGGTGAAGGACGAGATCAAGGAGATCGACGCCCGCCTGCAGGAGCTCTGGCAGTCCCTCCGCATGGAGAAGGCCCGGCTCCGCTTCGGCGAGCGCGAGGAGATCGTCCGCCGGGCGCGGGCCGAAGAGCGCCTCGAGCGCGCCGCGTAGCTCGCAGGCGGAAAGCAGGAGAACGCTCGCGTCGCGCATATCATCGACGCGTGGCCATCTTCGGCGAACGTGACGCTCGGCCCAGCGGCTCGGTCGAGACCGAGTTCGAGCGCGTGCGCGCGATCCGCAGAGCCGCCGAGGAGGAGCTCGGCCGGCTCCGGCGCGAGCTCGGCGAGCGCGTCGCCTCGGTCGAGCGGAAGGAGCGCGAGCTCGCCGACGCGCTCGCGCAGATCGCGCAGCGCGGCGGACGCCTTCCAGCCGGGGCCGAGGGTGCGTTCGAGCATGCCCAGATCGGCCTCGCGGCCCGTGCGCAGGAGCTGAATCGACGGGAGGAGGAGCTCGCCGCGCGAGAGCGCGCGATCGTGCAGGAGGAGGCCGAGCTCGCCCGCCGGGCCGGCGACGCCGACGCACAGAGGCGGCTCCGAGAAGTGGAGGCGCGACTCGTGCAGCTGCAGGAGGCGGAGAAGGCGTTCGCCCGCAGCCAGGCCGAGCTCGCCGCGTACAGCGACGACCTCGCGCGGCGCGAGGCCGAGCTGCTGGAGCGGAGGCGGGCCGGCGCGAAGAGCGCAGGGCATGACCTCGATCGCGCCGCCCTCGACGAGCTCGACGAGCGTCTTCGCCGCCTCGAGCGCGAGACGCGCGAGGCGGGCGAGAGCACCTTCGACGGCGGCCTGCGCACCCTCGCCGAGAAGGGCGTGCGTAGCTCTCCGCCCAACGCGTGACGTCCAGCGGCCAGGAGGTCGAGCATGGAGACGATGATCGGGATCGCGGCGCTTCTGGTCGGGGCAGGCGTGCTCTGGGTCTGCTTCGCCTTCGGCGTCTACCTCTTCACCCGCACCGGCCGAGAGGGGCTGCGGATCCAGCGCATGGAGGAGGAGCGCCAGACACGCGTGCCGCCCGAGTAGCACGGAGGCGTTCGCCCCTCTCCGGCGGACTGGCCGCCTACACTAGACCTGCGCGGGGCGTTAGCTCAGCTGGGAGAGCGCCGGCTTTGCAAGCCGGAGGTCACCGGTTCGATCCCGGTACGCTCCATCTTCGCGAACCTGCCCATTTGCAGGAGTTCTCCCGCCCCCGTGGTACGGTCGGCGCGTGATCCGCGCGCATCTTGCGGCCGACCTGCTCGTCGAGGGCGAACGCTGGCCCGTGTTCGTCTGGACGATCGACCACCCGGCCGGGCTCGTGCTGGTCGACACCGGCATGATCGACTCGAGGCCCGAGGTCGAGGACATGAGCCCGACGCCGCACCCCGAGAACATCCCCCGCGACGTCGCCTGCGTCATCAACACCCACCTGCACTTCGACCACTGCGGCGGCAACCGCCTCTTCCCGGGCGTGCCGATCCACGTCCAGGCACGCGAGCTCGCCGACGCGCGTTCGCTCGACGACTACACGATCCGGGAG
>Ga0209814_10000065_pt1 | contig 26019 bp, 38 predicted proteins | sample SoiMetdeltSBSDD1_FD_187597 | JGI IMG/M metagenome (GOLD analysis project Ga0209814, IMG submission 187597) | Bulk soil microbial communities from a Populus tree surrounding site in Tennessee, USA - Soil MetaG P. deltoides SBSDD1 (SPAdes) (version 2) | ecosystem: Environmental > Terrestrial >... | reverse complement strand
CTCTTAGGGGTTGATGACTACGGAAGTCTAACTAGATTCTCTTTGGAGGTGTAAAGTGCCTCGAAGCCGAACTAACAGCAGGACTGTTACAGGCCCGATCACGCTTGCTGACCTTAGGTGGCTGGTGGAAGAATGTGAGGACATGGACGACGAAAGCCCTGTAACAGTCAGAGGCCTCCTCGAGGTCGACCGACTTGACTACGGCCCCGAAGAGATCACTGTGCAAGGTATACCACTATGACCAAGCCAGCTCGGCTCAACGAGCGTCCATGCAGCGGCTGTGGAGCGGGCTACGGTGAGTGCCTCCAAGGCGCTATAATGGACCTCATGTGTTGTAGGATCTGCAACCATCCAGTGTCTGTCGCAGTTCAGCCATGCGACCGTTGCTGTGAGTTCGACGCCGTCACTAGTGTCCGTTGCTGGTACGGGTGCTGGCATAATCAGTGCGAAAGATGTGCTGAACAAACGCGTTCTAAAGCAAGGGAGGGTGATGACTGAACTCAAGCTGCTACCCTTTCAGGTGACCTGTGTCGAAAAGCTAGCTGCGGTGCCCTCTGGCCTCTGTGGCGATGACATGGGTTTGGGAAAGACCGTTGAAGCTATCATGATCGACAAGCGGAAGCGGGAGTTGCATGAAGAAGAGTTCAGAAAGAAGGGCAAAGCGCTCACCCTAGTTGTAGCACCAACCAGCATCTTAGAGTCGTGGGCTAGACACTTTCGTCGGTGGAACCCTAAACTGCAACCTTTCGTCATCCCCCGCAAGTTGGGACCTGCACTAGCTAGGGCTGCATTTGTTCGTGCAGTTATGTCTGGTAAGTACGATGTGTACATTACGCACTGGGAATCACTTCGCCTAATGCCTGAGTTGCGTAAAGTACTATGGTTCCACATTATCGCTGACGAGGTCCACAGAGCAAAGAACCGAAAAGCCGCACAGACGACTTCCCTAAAGCTGCTTCGCACACCTAACAAGCTTGGCTGTTCAGGTACAGCCGCAGACAATAGGATAGACGACCTTTGGAGTCCGCTCAACTGGCTGTACCCTAAGCAGTGGTCGTCATACTGGACCTTTAGGGACAAGCACGTCGACATCAAGCACCACGACACCCGAGGCCTATGCGGCTGCGACCATTGGCACAAGAAGCCTTACGACGAGATCTTAGGGCCTGCCGCTGTTGAAGAGTTACACCATAAGATGGCACCTTACTACGTCAGGCGATTGAAAGAGGACGTGCTGGAGGATCTACCTGACAAGTACTACTCGTCCATCTTTGTTGATCTGACTCCTCAACAGCGTAAGACGTACGACGACATGCGTCAGCACATGCTAGCCTGGATCGGTGCTCACGAAGACCAACCGTTGGCAGCTCCTATCGTGGCAGCACAGCTGGTTCGCCTGCAACAGTTCGCAGTCGCATACGCAAGGCTCGAAAAGGTACTCAAGCGCTACCGTAACTGCGAGCGCGAACCCTGCAAAACGGCTCAAAGGTGCATTGCCCACGAAGTCACGGTCGTAAGACTCCAAGAACCGTCGTCCAAGCTTGACGCTGTAATGCAACTGATCGAGGACAATCCAGACAAGCAGCTGGCTGTCTATAGTCAGAGCAAGCAAGCAGTACAGCTTCTAGACAAACGGCTACAAGCTAAGAGTATACCTAACCTGCTGTTCACTGGTGACACGCCCCAAGAAGCTAGGGATGGCCTAGTCGAAGACTTCCAGGATGGTAAGTATCGAACTATCACTGCAACGATCAGTGCTGGCGGGGAGGGTATCACACTCACCGCTGCAAGCACCGTTGCCTTCCTGGATCGTGCCTGGTCGCCTTCGAGGAACAAACAGGCAGAGGATCGACTGCACCGTATTGGTCAGAAGAATGCAGTGCATGTCATCGATATCATCGCGCGAAACACAGTAGACCTAGGGCGCCTGCAAAGGATCAGGACCAAATGGGAGTGGCTAAAAGAGCTGCTCGGAGACCGAAAGGAAGATGAGGACGAGAGATGGCTATCGAGCGTATGATCAAGATCACGGAGACTCGTGTGTATACGTACGATGAAGACATCGTCAACGACAACATTGGCCAGTACTCGGAAGCTGCCCAGTCACTAGACATCGACGTCCCGAAGGACGATGAAGGCAATCCCGTAGTGAGCCTGGAACTGGCAATGCAGATCGACCAGAAGCTCGTGGAGAACGGTGACACCACTCCAGACGAACTAGGCAAGGAAGGTGAGACGACAGAGGTCAAGTTCGAGATCGTAGAAGTCGACATGACTCCCACATACCAGGAGATTCCAAATGCCTCAGCGTGATGAAGTCTACGGTTTCGACTTCGCACTTCCTGAATCGTACTCAGGCGTTGTCCTACAGAGTCCAACAGGTCGTCACAGCAGGTTGCGCCCTCTACCGCTCCAAAACGTTCCTGGCTCTGCAGCAGCCCAGCTAGAGCAGATGTTCGACGCTGGTACGTGGGCGCACGATCAGAACCACTGTGATACCTGTTGGCAGTGCAAGCAAATCTGCAAGATCTGTACCCCAAAGAAGGAGGAGAACGTGAGCATCAACGAGGTAGACCTGCAGCTCCGGCTCGAGATGGAGAAGCGTAGGCTGGAAGAAGAAGTCGAGCGCAAGCGCCAAATCGTCGAAAGGCTTGGAGACGACATCTTCGACGAAGGCGACGTCCTCGCGTTCACCAAGCAGTTCACCAAGGATGGCATGGTGTACAGCTATGCCGCCATCAAGACCAACGGACTATGGTACACAACTGGTCCTAGAGGCAACAAGTACACGTGGGACGAGTTCGTACTCTGGCTCGTAAGTGGTGACGTTCCGACGACTGGGCTGACGCAACTCTTTGCACCGAGCGATAACACTGCCAACGTCTCTCTCAACAGCAACGACGCCTTTAGTCAAGGTTTCCAGGAGTGAAGGTCGGGCCTGTAGCAGCTGGCGCACTGGTTGTTGGCTTTCTGATCGGTGTGCTAGTTATGTACATTGGACTTAGTGGGCAGTGTGGCCTATGAACCTGAGTCCGGGAGACAAAGTAGGACTTTGGATACTGTTCTGTGGGCTGTGCGTCCTGGTCGTGGTGCTAGTAACGTTCCTTTAAGGAGGTGCAGTGGACGAGCATGGCCCAATGACAGCTGGAGAAGCTGGTTGTCTGCTTATTCTTACGTCGGTGATAAGCGTAGCTGCTGCACTGGCAGCCTTCATTTTTGTCGGCTCAAATGTTGCCTCGTTCGTTGCCGCAATCCTTGCCGCAATAGGGATCCCCATCGCTTGGTGGCTAGCGAGGTGAGAAGCGAATACGAAGGCTGCCTAATCATACTGCTAGCCGTGCTAATCGTACTTTGTGCTGCTGCAGGAGTTGCCCTGCTGGCTGATTCAGGGGTGCTGAAATGAAAGCCCTGAGATAGATGACTTTCAATGCCTACGCTTTCGACAAGAGCTCCACACGGCCCCTATGTACGTGTGTCCTTTCTTGCCTGCTTGCTGTCAGATCCTACTACTGCGCACCAGATACCAAGGGCGGTGTGGCGGTCTTTGTGCGAGAGCGTAGGTATTGAAGTCAGTGAATGAGAGGTAGTATGACAACACACCACTACTGGCACAACGATGCGAAGACCGATCTGTCCAAGATACGAGATGACGCAGCAAGACGACTTAGGGACAAGCGTTTTCCTGAGGAGTCTGTCGTACACAAGCACCCCCGTGAGAATCCTGACGACTGTCTAATCGGTGACGCTAGGTCGTATCGGGATCTGGACACGCACGAGATATTCGTCTTCGAGGACCTGGAGAAGGACAGTGGCCAAGCATATTGATTTTGAGGTCGTTGCGCTAAGCGATTACCAGCTAGGAGAGGTTGCGAAGCTGTGCGGCCTCCTGACAGTCACTCTTCCAGAGAAGCGCTTCGAACTTGGTGTCGACTTTACGCCTGCTACTACTCCAGCAAAGGTCAAGCTGTATAAGGGGGCGCGCGGCTCTCGGATCTACGGACAGGATTTGCCTTCACTGGCAGAAGGCAAAATGGTCCAGCTCGATCCACAGTGTCGCCGCAAGGTGTCCTGGAAGACATGGGACGAGAGTCGGCTGGAAGCCTGGCTGGACAGCCTATACGAGTTCTTTGCTGGCTCAATGTTTGTCGGACTTCCACCTGAGCTACTAGCAGTCGATCTGTACGGCTGGCACGAGCCGGACAACAAAGACGACATTAACGCCGATGGCAAGGTAGACGCAGTCGATGCAGCAGTATGGCGCCAGCGCATGGAGCGTGTCGTAGCACTTACTGCAGGTCACCCTCACGTTCGCTACGTCGGTCCCAACTTGACCACGTGGTACCTAAAGAACGGTGGCGACCCTCTCGCCTACTGGGTGGACGGGTTCAACATCTTCACCTGTGATCGCTATGCCCACCTCGGCAATCCAACTGCTACCACTTGGCCTACCCCATCTGAGATGTTCGATCGGACTGCTGATACCGCATTCAACCTCGGCGTTCAGGCAGAGATCCTGGAGTGGGGAGATGCTGGAGGCAAGCCTGGAGACATCGCACGAGCGCCTAGTACCATTCGAGCACAGTGGATTCGTGACTGCATCAGGTACTTCTATGACAGTGAAGTTTTCGTTTCCGCAAACTGGTGGGACATCGGCGCTGACCAGCTAGGCGGCGAAGAGCTCGTGACGATGTTGACAGCACTGCAGGTGCAGCAGTAGATGTCCAAAACTGAAGGCAATGGCTGTCTAGAGAACCTAATCGCTCTCATTGGTGCCATCGCCTTGGCATTAGCAGTGTACATGGTACTAGTACTTCGGGAGGCACTGAAGTGAGTCTGCGCGACCTTGCTCGCGACGTTGTTGTCAACACTGATCCGCCAAAGATCCCATGGGGCAGGATTGGCGCTGCAGCTCTGTTAGCACTGCTCGGCCTCGCCTTTTGGAAAACCACGATTGGGAAGTTCATGATCGGCGTTGGTGTCGGTGCAGGGTTCCTATTCATGATGACGAGGTGACGTGTGGCACGATATATCTTACTTGAATTCGACGACAATGGAGATGCCGACGACTTCGTAGCGAGCATCCAACGAGGTGACGCTTTCTATGGTGCGCCTGCCAAAGAAGACATGGACGATGGCACGCAGGTAGTTCGTGTGGGCGACATTGTCTACAAAGACGTAGACCCTAACAAGATCAGGACCAAGGCGCTATTTGCGAAGCCAACCAACTTCTGCCAATGCCAGCCTCGACCTGAGAACCACGTAAAGGGTGCCAAGCTCGGTTGGTACGTATGCAGAAAGTGTGCGAAGGCTGTTGCTGGAGTATTCCAGTATCCTCGCAACCTGCTAGATCCTCCGGACATGCCCACTCGTGCACGTGAACTTCACCTGGGCGTCTGGGAAGGTGCTGACAGGAAGGCACTCGAAGCGTACATGTCGAACCGAAAGAAGTGAGCCGCGAATGCTGGTCTCACCGTTAGGAAGAACTAGACGCATGTGGTTACGAACGGTATTGGACCACTCTTCGCGATATGTGCCTAGTCGCCAGCATTCGCCCACCTGAGTTTAATTTGCACCCTTGTGTTTCAGCTTATTCCCAAGTATAATTAGAAGTATAGAACCTACAGGAGCAAGCATGGCAAAGCTCTCTAACGAGGAACTGCTCGACGCATTCAAGGAGATGAGCCTGATCGAGCTGGGAGACTTCCTGTCGAAGTTCGAAGACACGTTCGGCGTCACGGCAATAATTCCAGCACCTCCTGGCGACTACCTCCATGACGAACTGCCTCTCGAAGAGGAAAAGGTCAACTTCGATGTCGTCTTGACCAGCTTTGGGGACAGGAAGATCCAAGTCATCAAGGTCGTTCGAGCACTAAGACCAGATCTCACTCTTGCAGGAGCCAGAGACCTCGTCGATCAGACACATTTTAAGGCACAGTACTTGCTGATAAAGGTCGACAAAGACACTGCTGAGGCAGCACGTGCCAAGCTGGAGGAGCAGGGCGCTACAGTCGTTCTGGAGTAAGGAGGGGCCAATGACACAAGCCGATGAAGTCAACCGCCTCATCGAACTGAATCTGGTACACAGCCTGCACACATCTGAGGGTCGATCGTTTAGAGGCTGTCGTAGGCGTTGGGACTGGATCTTTCACGACGGGTACTACCCTAAGACTACTGCTAAGCCCTTGGAATTCGGCGTCGCATTCCACGTAGGGATGCAGACCTTCTACAACCCAATGACTTGGCACGACAGGGAAACTGCAGCAGCTCTTGCACTAGTCGCCTTCAAGCAAAAGGTACAAGAGCAGTACAACAACTACCTTCGCCTGAACGAAGGACAGATCGATCCTGAGTCCAAGGCAGACTACGAAGAGCGTGTCGAGCTCGGCCTGAAGATGCTCAAGTACTACACCAAGGTCGTCTCACCCAAGTACGACACCAACTTCAAGCCTGTCAAAGTCGAGATCGCATTCGAAGTCCCTATCAAGGACCCTGCAGGCAACTACACCTGGTGCAAGTGCGACCGCTGCTGGAAACGCTGGAAGAATTCAGATGAGGGCATCAGGCATCACGACGAATGGCAAGAGACACACCGTGCAAAGCTGACAACTTCAGGTTTAACAGAAGAGCAGGCTCTTAGGTACACCTCTGATGCGGAATACTACCGTTACGAGCACTGGAAGGGTCTGCCAATAACCTATGGTGGCCGCATCGACATGCTTGCAGAAGATGACTACGGGCGGTACTGGGTGTTCGACTGGAAGACAGCAGCAAGGTTGTCAACCGGTGAGCCTGGAGCGGACGATGACTTCCTCTGGCTAGACGACCAGATCAGTTCGTACTGCTGGGCGCTTTGGGTACTAGGTATACCGGTCGCCGGGTTTGTGTATGCCGAGATCAAGAAAGCCGTACCTGAAGAGCCTGAGCCGCTAGTCCGTCCTCGTCTAGGTCGTATATTCAGTGTCAGTAAGCAGAACGACTACGACTACGAGACCTACCGCACCACGATCATAGAGAACGATCCTCACGCTTGGGCTGCAGGCGCATACGACGACTTCCTGGAGCACCTGAAGCTTCATGGAGGTCGTTTCCATCTTCGCCACCAGATCTTCCGCAATCCGATCGAGCTCAGTAACGTCGGGTACAACATCTGGCAACAAGCACTCGACATGACTGACCCGAACCTCAGGATCTACCCATCTCCTGGGCGCTTCTCCTGCGGTAACTGTGCGTTCAAGGATCCTTGTTTGGGACAGAATCGTGGTGACGACTACTGGTACACATTGAATACGCTCTACGACAAGCGCGAGCGGCACTACTACGAACGTGAGCCCAGCACAGACAGTAAGGGAGGCCAGTGATGGGGAGGGTCCAGTACAGAACTAGGATCGAAAAAGCGATCAAGGAAATGCGCGGCTGCGTAACTGAATCTGAGCGCGCACGAGACAGATACTTTCAGGTTCGTGCGGACCTAAGGGAGCAAATGTTCAAGCCGCACGAGATTGACATCATGTGCGGAGATAAGAGCTCCAAAGCGGGACAGATGGCACAAGCAGCGATCGCTGACAACAGGTGGTACATGGCGTTGGCCGAGATGTATGCAACGGTTGCACAAGCAGAGATGCAACTGTACGCCTACGGTTTGGAGGGCAATTGGGGTGATCTTGACTCAGCAGAGAGTCTACACCAACCAGTCGCCATGAACACGGAACAAGGTCTTAAGCCTGCACCAGATGACAAATCGTGGATAGAAGTCGGAAGGTGATACAATGAAGTGGAAAGACCTGATGGCACTCCTTCAGAGTCAGGTTACATATCCTGTAGGAGACTACAACGTCGTGTACGCGAACGATGAAGGGACGTTCACAGACAAGATCGGAAACGTAGAAGTCGACAACGAACTGGGCAGGATCATCGTTCGGGGAGTAGAATGACAGATACTGAGATCCTTACCCCTACCACGTTTGCCGGACTGAGAATCCAGCAGCCCAAGAGACAAGACCCTACCATCAACATGCTGGTGTACGGCGATCAAGGCATCGGCAAGACGACTCTGGCCGGTTCAGCCGATGCAGTACTCGAGATGCGCAAGGTGCTGTTCGTCGACATTGAGGGCGGTACGCTGTCTCTGCGCAAAGTCGACTACCTGGTTGATGTGGTACACGTTACCTCCTGGGCTCAGATGAATGAGCTGTATGGTACTCTGCTAGCCGGAAGTCATGGGTACCAGACCGTAGTCATCGACTCTCTTACAGAGCTGGCCGATCACTGCATGGCAGCTGTAATGACGGCCATGAAAGAGGAGCCAGACAACTCCCAGCGGGACCCGGACATTCCTGGCTGGACTGAGTGGAACAAGATGAGCAAGTTGCTCACGCGCATGATCAAGTTGTTCCGCGACCTTCCACTCAATGTCATATTCACAGCACTGATGAAGGAGGACAAGGACACCAAGAAGGGCATAGTAACCAAGATGCCAGACCTAGCAGGGAAGCTGGCAAAGAGAGTCCCTGCATACTTTGACGTAGTGCTGTACTACTACGTAGTCGAGATCGAGGGCGAACAGCACCGTTGGTTGAACTCGATTCAGACTCCAACCTGCATCGCCAAGAACCGCGGAAAGATGCCTTTGCAAACAGAAGGACTCCCGCCAGGTATCTTGGAGATCCCTGACCCTACTACTGGCACCGCACCCATGTCGCTTATTTATCCTGCCATTGTTGGAGTATCTTGATGCCTATTCGCGTGAACATGACTGCTGACGAAGCCAAGTCTGAATTTCCTCCTCCGATCCCTGAGGGCAACTATCACGTCGCGATCACCGACTGCGATCTCGCAGAAGTCAGAGGTGGCGACAACAAGGGTAAGCCTATGTTCAAGATGGAGTGCACCGTCCAGAACGGTCCATACGAGGACCGGAAGGTCAGGACAAACGTCATGCTGTTCGAGGGCAAGTCGGGTACCCTCGCAAAGCTGGCGCAGCTCCTGAAGGCTGTCGGTGTCGCGGTCGTTCCTGACGGGTCGCTGGGCAAGTTCCAGGTCGATGGCTACGAGCCGAACGAGGTTCCTGACCCCGAGTGGTGGATAGGCAGGGAGATGATCGCACGCGTTAAGATCACCAAGACGCGTACAGTTAAGGATCCTACCACTGGAGAAGAGACTACGTACGACCCTCGAAACGACGTTCAGACCTACCTACCCCTGTCAGTCGGCGTGAGCACTCCTACTACGTCTGCACCAGCTAGCAAGCCAAGCCTGCTCCCGTAACATCCGAGACGTGAGTGCCTGCTTGTAAGCTCCAATAGTGCGGGCAGCTAGTGTCGATTCTTGTAGTGGTCAGCAGGCACTCACCTTCCCCGTCGAGGAGGCGTTTTGACAGAAGATATTGACGTCTCCACTGGACATCGTGCGTTCTTCAAGCGCGTGTTTGGTAGGTACACAGTTGGCTACGTGTGCATCTCAGTGATGCCTCCAGACTTCTCGCACAACAAAGAGAAGCTCTTTGCGTGGCCAGAAGAATTGGAGGGGATGCTAGAATACGTAGACCGACACAAGTTCTCTGACAACGTATATTACTGCACACAACCGTTGGTTGACCCGCTCTTTAAAAGAGCTGATGGCAAAGGTCCCAGAGTCAAAGAGAATGTCAAGTACTGCACTGCAGTCTGGGCCGATCTAGATAGATGCCATCCTGACACTGTGTTAGTTAGTCCCACGCTCGCGATGGAAAGCTCGCCTGGCAGGTACCAAGCACTCTGGGTCATGGAAGAACCAATCGATGCAGAAGAAGGCGAACAGATCTCACAGCGCATCGCCTACTTCCATGCTGCAGATGGTGCTGACAGATCTGGATGGCCACTGACTAAGCTACTTAGAGTACCACTGACGCGCAACCATAAGTACGGTGAAGGCGTCTACGTTAGAGTGATCGGTAGTAACAGGCGGTTGTACCGAATCAAAGACTTTGACGTATACCCTAAGGCGCTTAAAAGGGAAGGCACCGGTATACCGATGCCAGACCAAGGTGACCTTCCTACTGAACCTCCACTGGAACTGCTAGAGCGATATAAGCACAAGCTCCACCTTGGCGCTTTCAAGCTCTTCAAGGAGAAGCCTGAAGAAGGCGAATTCAAAGAGAAGTGGAGTGGTGCTCTCTGGAAGTTGCTGATGTACCTCTTCGAGGGTGGAATGTCTCGAGAAGAAGTATTCAGCATAGCTAAAGCGGCTGCCTGTAACAAGTACGAGAGAGATGGCAGACCGGACGAACACCTATGGAATGATACGTGCCGGGCGTATGTAAAGCATCAGGCGAACATTAAAGCCGTAATCATTCCAGAGTATGCGCACGTCGACCTTGCTACGCCCGAAGAGTTAGACAGGGTTGCTAGAAGGTATACGTTTGTAGAACGCTATATAACCTGGGCAACCAACCTGGGTGACGCAGCTCCTCAGTACCATGAAGGGGCTGCCTTTGTCGTTCTCAGTGCGTTGCTATCTGGAAGTGTACTGCTACCTACTTCCTTTGGCAACATCTACACCAACATTTGGGTAATGGTTTTAGGCGATACGACTATTACCCGAAAGAGTACGGCAATGGATATCGGGATCGACTTACTTCTTGAAGTCGACCCTGACGTCGTGATGGCAACAGACGGCTCGATAGAAGGCCTACTCCAAGGACTCTCAACGAGACCTGGAAAGCCTTCCATCTTCCTGCGCGACGAACTAGCTGGCCTGCTTGAGTCTATGAGCAAAAAGGACTACATGGCAGGCATGGCTGAGATGTTGACCAAGCTGTACGACGGCAAGACTCAAAAGCGACTGCTTCGAGCTGGCCCCATTGACATTAGAGATCCTCGACTGATCTTCTTCGCTGGTGGCATCAGATCTCGAATCCAGTCGCTTTTGTCGCTCGATCACGTATCTTCAGGGTTCATGCCACGTTTTGTGTTCCTCACAGCTGATGCAGATGTTACGAGGATCAAACCTTTAGGACCGCCTGTTGCACGCGACTCCAAAGCGCGCGAAGCTTTGATCGCAGAGATACAAGACATATACAACCACTACAACCAACTGACAGAGATGAACATAGCAGGCGCCGGCATCAAGCCGCAAGTTCCCAAAAAGTGGCGAGCAACCCTAACACCACGAGCTTGGGGCAGATTCAACAAGTTTGAGTCGGACCTGTTAGATGCAGCAGTCAAATCTGACAGGCCTGAGATCTTAACGCCCCTGTATGATCGACTAGGCAAGTCGACTCTAAAGGTGGCAGTACTAGTAGCTGCCTCAGAACAACGTACAGACGAGGTCACAGTCGACGAGATCGACATCTTGCACGCCATATCGTTCTGTGCCGATTGGCGACGGCATGCTATTGATGTGGTCAATAAGGTGGGCCAGACTAATGTAGAACGAGACATTGAGAGAGTTCTGACAGTAGTCAGGCGTAACAGAACTGGCATCAGCAGATCGAAACTGATGCAGTACTTCCACCTCACAGCACACAGTGCTGATGCGATATTTAGAACCCTAGAGCAGCGTGCAGCGATTCGTAAGGTCAGCACAGCCAATGGTGGCACCGTCTACTTCCCAGCAGAGGAACCAGATGCCTGATCCAGGCTTTTATGCTCGAAACCCTTTCGGCTTCACAAGCGACACGCCGAATCCCATAGTCAGAACTGTGTACCCTGAGTACTGGAACGTAAGAGACCTCCTAGAGAAAGCGAACAGGCGAATGACTGACCAGCTTCCCAAGCGTACGCATGGTGTAGCCATCTTCAGTGGCGGACTGGACTCTACCACCCTCGTATACCATCTTCTCGATCAAGGACGTGACCTGCACCTGCTCAGCTTCGACTACGGACAGCGTCACGGTCGCAAGGAACTCAAGGCGGCACAGAACATCGCACAGTCGCTCGGACTTCGGTGGGACCTCGTCGATCTCACCGGCCTGACGCACCTCATCAGCAACAGCGCTCTCACCTCTCTACAGGAGTTTCCATCGCGCAACCCTGGAACGGGTGAATCCTGGACGCGTAAGGAATTCGAGAGCCTAGCTGGTTCGCACCCAGAGCCGATTGAAGTGCCTGAGGGACACTACGCCGAAGATAACATGAAGCTGACCGTCGTTCCCAACCGGAACATGATCATGTTGTCCATCGCAGCAGGTGTCGCCGTCAACGAGAAGGCAAACTTCATCGCAGCCGGAATGCACGCCGGCGACCACTTTGTCTACCCTGACTGTCGTCCACAATTCCTCTACGAGGTTGCCATGGCTATCTGGAAGGGCAACGAGGGTATGCACGACTTCGGGATGGTCACCAGCTCAATGCTCCAGGGCAGCATCCCACAACCGCTAGTGGGCGAATTCGGCAACGAGCTCATTGTTACACCGTTCCTACACTGCTCCAAGGCAGACATTGCCTACCGCGCGCTCGAGTTGGGTGTACCTCTTCATCTGACGTGGTCCTGCTACAAGGGCGGCGACAAGCACTGCGGCCGGTGCGGAACCTGTGTCGAACGTCTCGAGGCCATCGACGAAGCACAGAAGCGTGCAATCACAAATAACCTGCCACGAGCTCTCGCAGGCCAAGGGATGATCAAGTACTCCGACACTTGGGATCTGACAGAGTACGAAGACACTGAGTTCTGGAAGGTAACAATCGCAGAGGCGAAGAAGTGACAGGCAAGCCACCTCAGTCTCTGTTCGAAGAGAAGCTCGCCAAGCTGCTCACTGAGCATGGCTTTGACACAGTATGCAGAACGCCTAACTGGATCCTTGCTACAGCTGTTGTCGACTTCCTAGCAGGCGTAGGCATGCTCGTACAAAAACGTGATAAGGTATCCGACGAAGGGCAGCGTGCTGCCAACCCTCCGAAAGGAGTCAAGAAGTGACACAGCAGCAAACAGGCATTATGATCAACTTCGGCTTGTCAGATCAGCCTGACGGGAAGAAGCAGCCAGCAATGCTGATTACTGTAGGCCCTGCAGCTTTTACACTCGTTATTCCTGAGCAGGCAGCTGCTCAGGTTGCACAAGCAATGTTCCAAGGTCTACTACAAGTAGCTGAAGCTGCCAGGCAAGCTAACGGCGGGCTGATCATTCCAAACTTCAAGCTGCCTGACATCAAGCTGAACGGAGAACAGCCTACATGAAGCGCGCGCTCGTTTTTCTGTCGGAACAGATGATCGAAGGCATGCTCGGCCTACCCACTGGAGTACGTCTACGCAGTGTTCGTGATACTTGGTCTAAGAACGGCATAGATCTCATGCTTGAGGGTGACGCGCTACCTGATGAGTTCGAATACGTACCAGGCACTGTGCCTAACAGTCTCATTGCGCACCTAGAGCTGGTTGACGGAAAGCTGGTGTTAAAGCTGTGACGTGGCAGCTAGTCTTCCAGTGGATCGTACTCATCGCCGGAGGATCGTTCTTCGTCGCACTCTTTGCGTCGATGGCAATAGAGAGCACAATCGAAAAGTACTGGAAATGTCGAAGGGAGATGCAGCGTGAGTTCCCTCATCGTTAGGCACAACATCGAAGTCGCACACAGGCTGTACGAGTCAATCCCTGGAGACAAATGTGAAAACATCCATGGACACTCGATGCTTGTCGAGCTAGCTATCCATGGCCATGTTGACAGCAAAGGCCTTCTTGAAGGTCTAAGCTTTGGCGAGGTCAAAAGGTCATTCAGAGGCTATCTGGACGAGTGGTTCGACCACCACTTGCTACTGAACGGCAAAGACCCATTAGCAGGATTTCTTGCTACTAAATCGAACATCGACGCATACTACACTGAAGGTATACCTCAAGAGTTCTGGACCCTGCCAGGACTGCAGGACATGGACGGCGATCCTACAACCGAGAACATCGCTAAGTGGATCGCAGAGTGGTGCACTGACACGTTCCACCTGATGTGCGACGTGACCGTTCACGAGACAGCTGTCAACGCTGCAAAGGTGTGCGCCAAGCCCAACGGCGGCACCAATGCATCCTGAAATAGACCTCGAGCCTTTCAGAGCAGGAACAATCGTAAAGCTACCTCTGACAGGCGGGCTCTCCTGCTACAAAATCCGACGGGTGGAGCTTACAGAGGAACTGCATGATGATGGCATCCGCGAGATACGCATACAACTTGAACTGGCTTACTCCTACGGAGAACCTTCCTGGACGGTACCAGACTTGCATTACTCGGTAGGTGGTATACGCATAGGAAAGCACCCATACATCGTTATGGGATATGGCTCAGGACTATACGGAGCGGCAATGGGGCTCATTCGCATAGGAGAACCCAATGCTGCGCCTGAGTGAGGTGTATAGGTCAGTGCAGGGAGAGGGTCCCAGAGTAGGACTACCGACCACCTTCGTCAGGTTTGCCGGGTGCAATCTTCGTTGTCCCGGGTGGGCTTGCGATACACAACATGCGATCGACCCTGCAATGTACAGGCACGAGTGGCGACAGGTCGAAGCTGAGAAGCTGATGGACGAAGTCATCGAGCTGAGTGCGCCTGACAGTAACATCTGCCTTACTGGTGGTGAACCTTTCCTACAACCACTTGAGGACCTGAAAGAGTTCGTCGGCGACTTGGTAATAGCTGGTCGCACTGTCGAGTGCTTTAGCAATGGAACACTGCGTATACCGGAGTGGGCCTTCAGAGACATCAGCTTCGTACTGGACTGGAAACTTCCTGGCAGTGGCGAGGGATTCAAGATCCTGAGTGAGTCACTCTACGAAACAAACCTCCACACCGCCCGGGCTGTCCAGTCACAACCTGATGTGTACGGTGTCGACACTGTGATCAAGTTTACAGTAGCAGACTGGGAAGACTTTCAGATAGCAGTCGAGAGATGGGGAAGACTGGAGGAACCCTCTCCCCCAGTGTTTGTTGCACCAGTCTGGGGAAAGATGGATCCGAAGGAACTAGTTGACAGGATCCTCGAATGTGATCTACCGTGGAGGCTGAATCTGCAAATGCACAAGTATGTCTGGCCTGCAGACGAAAGGGGTGTCTAGTGGCAGTTAAGCGTTGTCCGAAGCATCCAGACGGATGTAAGGAGTTTCAGGCCCGAACAGGTGAAAGAGCACATCCGAATCTGACTCCGCCAAAGAGCTACCCAGGCCATCCGGCGGATCGCTTGCGCATCGGAGACGGGCTCAACAGGCTTGCCAGCATCAACTTCCTACAGCAGATCTACCGCACAGGCGGGCGTACTTCTGGTCGTGCACATCGTACTCGTTACCCTCGTCCGGAAGGAATCTAGATGCCTGAACCGCTCGACTTCCCGCCTACGGCAGCTACACACGGTGTGCCTACTTGGGACGAGATATACATTCCGTCCGGTTCTACGCCAGCAGCTCCGACTCTTCCTCCGCCAACGTCAGGGCATCTTCCTATGAGCATACAAGACAGCAAACTTATCCACGCTTCGCGTACACTCCTAGAAGGGCTTGGACTTGATATCAGCTCGGGTCATGGAGTAGATACGCCAACACGTCTGGTAGATACACTCCGAGAGTTGACGATGTGCTCGTCATGTGATGGCGGCTGCATCAAATGGAAGACCTTTAAGAACGATGGCATGGATGAGATGATCGTCGTGGAAGGTATACCGTTCACCTCTCTGTGCAACCATCACGTGCTACCCTTCATGGGTGTAGCGCACATCGCCTATGTTCCTGATGAGAAGATTGCCGGACTGAGTAAGTTCAGTCGCACTGTGGAACACTTCGCACGAACGCTACAGGTGCAAGAGCGACTTACGGCGCAGATCGGCGACTACCTCGAGATGCAGCTCAGCCCTCGAGGTACAGCAGTAGTTATGCGAGCTGAGCACCTCTGCATGACTATTCGTGGTGCTCAAGCACCTGGCGCCATGACTACCACTGCATACATGCGTGGAGTATTCAAAGATCACGAGCGCACAGCCAAGGCCGAGTTCCTCGCACACATCTACGGGAGCCACTAGTGGAAGACACAGACGATCGCAATCCTGACGTAGGCGTGCACGCTTTGATATTCGAGACACCTAACCTTCTGGGTGAGCGTGCAGCGCAAGCCTATACCGACTCGGCTAGATGGTTTCCAGACATGGCGGACGACATTCCGCTCACAGCCCTTTGTTTAGCGGGAGAGGTTGGTGAAGCTGCGAACCTCATCAAGAAGGTTGCACGCGGAACGCACACTTGGGAAGAAGTGTTCCATCTCCTGACCAGTGAGATAGTGGACGTACAAACATACTTGTTCCAGCTGATGGGACAGCTCAGCAGGATGGCTGAAGCTGAAGGCTCCAAGTGGACATGGGATGAGCTGTATGACCTAAAGCGTGCCTACAACGAGGAGAGGTTCGGACGTGGATCACAGTCAGCCGATTGAGGGTACTGGTATCTCTGCTGAACAGCTTCAGAGGTACTCTGACGAGTTCGACCTCCTTTGTCAGAACAGACACGCACACGGTGAAGTCGTATACGGGCCTGCGACATTTATGCAAAACGACGTTCTCAAGATGGCGGCAGAGGAGCTCGTCGACTTCGCCAACTATAGCAGGTACATGTACATCAAGCTCCGCGCAGTGGCTGACGCAATAGAGGCACATGTACCGCACAGTGGTGTAGAGGCAGCGAACCACGTACTACCTGAGCCGCACCAGATTGACCCAAGTGATCCTATCAACCTGATTTCTGGTGGTAGGCATGTTAATCCATACGAACCAGACAGGCGGTGAGTTCGATTAAAGTTGCACTCATACCTCCTAGAGGACTGGAGAATCACGCGCTGCGATCCAGAACGCACATGGCGTTGGCCATCCCTGGACATTTGAAGTCACCAGTCTTCATGCAAATGTTTTCCAGAGCTTCGCGTTTGGGTGACTTTGTCATTCTAGACAACGGCGCATGTGAAGGTGAACTGTGTCCTAGCGATGAACTACTAGCAGCATCTAAGCTCATAGGGGCAAAGGAGCTTATCGTTCCTGATGTCCTTAGAGACTGCAATGCCACTATAGCAGCTGTTAGAGCCTTCATGGACATACGCGTTTCTGGCCCCTTCCTTGTTCCTAGTAAGCTTATGGCTATCGCACAAGGAACCAAGGTGCACCAGTTCAAAGCTTGTGTGAACGAGTACGCAAGTATGCCCAGTATTACCACCCTGGGTATACCTCGCCTCATGACTGAAGTAACAGGGAATCCTGCAGCACGCATCGATCTGGCTACTTGGGTTAGGGACTTCTTCACGGACAAGGGCGCTTGCCGTTTCGAAATCCACTTCATGGGAATGGATTCGGCCTGGCCTGGAGAGGTCAAAGCTGCAGCAAAGTACGTGCCCTTCGTTCGATCAGTTGACAGCTCTCTGCCCTTCAAGTATGCTATAGCGGACATGGTGCTCTCTGATTCTGGTACTAAGCAACGTCCTGTACTGAGACCACCAAGCTACTTCAAAGTGGACTGGAGTAAAAGAGTAGTTGCCAGTCTAGTACAAAGGAATATCGACACATTAATGGAATGGGCAGGCGCCAATGAGCGGAGAACTAGTACCACTACTAGACAGCCCTCCTCCGCAGAGGCGTCATCCACTAGCTGAGTGCGAAAAGTGTCCACTCAATCTGCCAAAGAATGCTTTCGTGCCAACGAGGTTTCCGACTAAGCCGATACGCTTAGCAGTCGTCGGAGAGGCACCAGGCTTTCAGGAGGCAGCAAGAGGCAGGCCGTTCGTAGGACCTTCTGGACAGCTCCTGAATCAGGTCCTCAGACAGGTCGGCTACGAAGAGAGTGAGGTGATGTATACCAATGTATGCCTCTGTCGTCCTCCAGATAATGCTACGCCTACTCGAGCAGCTACGGCAGCGTGCAGACCAAGGCTCCTTAACGAACTACGAACTAGTGGTGTGTCTGACGTACTTACGCTTGGTGGCACAGCTGCATCTGCTCTCGTTGATGACTCCCGAACCATCACGCATCTCAGAGTTGGCCCGCCAAAGAAACCAACGTCAGCGTTGGACGATTCAAGTATACAAAGAGTTGTCGCCACCTGGCATACCGCCTACTGTCTACGAAACGCTGATGCATTCCCTGCGTTCACAACAGATGTGGCAAAGCTGAGGGAGGGTGATCGACCTGCTTGGCGCCCACCTGAGTGGCGATACTTTGACGATCCTAAAATTGCGATCGCTGCTCTCGACGAACTGGAGCGAAGAGCTGACACTCTCGTCGTTGATATTGAGGTCGGCATTGAGAAGGACTTCGCTTTCGGACACCCAAATGAATACGATCTCCTATGCGTGGGACTTGGCTATGCTCGAGGAAAGGTTGTGGTCATTGGCGATCGTGCACTTAAATCCGGTGCAGCGCTGGATAGGCTCAGGAAACTGCTTCGAAGAGTTAAGATCGTGGCTCATAACGGAAAATTTGACTTGGGCGGACTTTACCCACATCTGGGCGGACTCGAACTCTGGTTCGATACGATGCTCGCATCGTATTGCCTTGACGAGAGACCGGGCAACCACGGTCTTAAGGTCCTAGCAGTCGAGAAGCTTGGCGCGCCTCAGTACGACTTGGAGATCAGGCAGTATGTGCCTAAACGAGGAAACTATGCTGACATTCCTCGAGCACTCCTGTACAAGTACAACGCGTACGACGTTGCGTGTACTTACGACCTGTACGAAATGTTCAGCCAAAGTCTTGAATCTACTCCTGGCCTGCGAGCACTTCATGACTTTCTTGTGGCAGCATCCAATCAACTCATGTACCTTGAGCTCAACGGGATCACGATTGATAGGGCCTACGCCAGTACGCTTCGTGGCATCTTCCTCAAGCGGCTAGAGGAGATCGAAGCCCGTCTTGATGACATCGTCAAGCGTGCCTGGACTGACAAGGAGATGAAAGGCCACCTCACTGTCGGACCAAAGGTGGAAGGCTTACCAAGTTGGGACCCTCAATCAGGCGGCCCTAAAGTTACAGAAGATCCCTACTTAGTAGTCGTAACCGAAAAGGTCCAGCCGTTTCCGAGCGGTATCAATCCTCGTTCACCTAAGCAAGTGAAGGAGTACCTTGCTTCTCAGTCCATCCGCGTTGACAGCACTAATGTCGAGGTCCTTAAGATCCTGGGAGAGCGACTGGCACCTGATACCGACGCCAGTCGATTCGTGTATGAACTGCTCAAGTACCGACGACAACACAAGCTGTACAGTACATATGTCGAAGGAATTAGGAAGCGGACATACCGTGGACGTGTGTATACAACTTACATGCTCCATGGAACAACTTCAGGACGGCTTGCATCTCGCAATCCGAACCTCCAAAACATTGTGCGAGATAAGGACATCAGAAGGCAGTTTGGCGTATCAAGACCTGGAAACGTTCTAATACAGTGCGACTACAAGCAGGCCGAAGCGCGTGTGATGGCAACGCTTGCACAGGACGAATACCTGCGTACGATCCTGAGCAGAGATGAGCCGGGATATGACTTCTTCGACGAGCTATCAGATCAGCTTTACGGACCAGGCAATTGGCGAAAAGACGTCGAGCGAATCAGAACCAAGGCCTTCTTCTATGGGCTCGGATATGGCCGACAGGCATACTCGATTGCCTTGGAATATAGTATGTCTGTGCGGGAAGCGGAACAGCGTCTGCAGGAGTTCATGTCCCTTATACCTGCTACAGTGGCTTGGCAGAAGAAAGTCCGGAATGAAGTACTGGCGGGCAATGACCTCGTCACCACTTTTGGACGTCACAGACGATTCTGGCTAATCACGGAACAGAACAAAAAGGACGTGATGAATGAAGCGCTGTCCTTCCTACCACAGTCTACTGCGTCAGATATATGCCTGCGAGCTGCGACTCGTGTGCGACCAAGAATGCGTGGTCTGGGCTTTCTCAGACTTACAATCCACGATGCGCTCACTGCTGAATGCGCAGCAGACAAACAAGATGAGGTTGGACAGATCTTGATCGACGAAATGACCAGGTCAGGCCAAGAGTGGACTGACTACGTTCCTTTCCCCGTAGACGTCAAAGTAGGCACCAGCTGGGGAGACTTCGCATGACGGAGTGGACAGAAGAGCAATCGATTGGGCCTGATGAGTGTCACTATTGCGGCGAAGAGAAACCCCTCCGCATCGAGCCGTTTGGTGGCAAGCCTGCATGTAAGCGTTGCTGGGAACAGATCTGCTACGGTGAGGAGTAGCTAATGATGGCTGGACAGCTTCGTGACCTCTATCCTTGGGAGAGGCACTGTGGCTGTCCTACCTGTAAAGCTAAGCCAAGAGAACGTTGCGTTACTACTCGACCACTACACATGCCACCATGGACTGAACGCGAACTGCGTATGGTAGGCACGGAGACAAGTGCACACAAAGCCAGGTACCAACTCTGGTGCTACCTCTTCGGAAAGGATGTATGCGTGAAATGACGTTCAGACTGCAGCGTCATCACAATGACACGGAAGGATATACGCAACTCCTTCTGATCGACGGCGACCGATACGTAGGACTTGACGTGTATGACGAGACGGTCGAGAATGCTGCAAGCGAGAGGCTTGTATGGGCAGACGCTTGTCAAGTCCTAGCGAACAGCTGGCCAAAGTGGCATGGTCGTGAAGTGCTGTACCTCGGAGAAGAAAGGTTCGAATACGCAGATGACGGAGCGTAACAGGTGGGACTACTTCAAGCTGCAGTATGATCCTGAGCCAAGCGGACGTTTTCGAGACATCCAGCAAGGGTATTGGGCCTGCTCTGCTGTCGATGGCAATTACGATGGTGATGGGTTGACCCCATTGGATGCTATGGGAGCGTGCATGGTAATGATGGCGAAAGCACTAATCGAGTATCAGAAGAGGGAACGTGAAGGACAAGATCCTGTCAAGACTGCTTGACATTCCGATCTGGATACTAGGCGCTACCTGCTGGGTAGTAGACCTATTCCGAGGAGGCTCATGTGGCAAGAGGCCGCCCAGCGAAAGATGGTGATACATATACGGCACAAAACGAGTACCATTACACTCGCGTAGGTGGCAAGTGGCGCCTGACCCACCACCTCATCGCCGAACAAAAGCTTGGCAGGCCCATAGACACTGCTACGGAGATGGTCCGCTTCAAAGATGCTGACAGGAAGAACTTCAGTCCTGACAACATCGAAGTCATTCCGCGCCGTAACAACTACAAGGCACAGCTCGCCACTGTCGAAGACAAGATCAGAGAGCTGATAGCACATCGCGAACGCCTGCTCGAGAAGATAAGACGCGAAGAGCTAGCTAAGCAAAACGGAGTAAGCAAGTAAACATAGACTCACAAAGACCGTCTTAGACTTCAGTTAGACTGAAGTTGTCATAGGTTTAGTGGGAGATCTATAGGGTTGATGAACACAAAAGTCTAACTCAGTCTAACATTTACTCATTGACTTCAATGCGATGGCGTTCGCTAACAAACCTCCACACCGCCCTATGTACTGGAAAGGTTTAAAATGATTGTCTACGTAGCGGGTAGACGATGTGGTAAGACTCGTGCTGCTTTGAGTTGGCTGCGGGAGGATCCAAGTAGAACTCTAATCCTTCCCAGACAAGGTGATAGAGCAGCGATGCTGGACAGTGCAAGGCTTTTTCTACCAGGTGTCACTGACAGTTTTCTGGCAAATATTAGGCGCCAGCTCATTCTGGTACATGAAGCAGACTTGGGTCTTCGCGGAAGGGGAGGAGAGATTGGTGTAGACAATCTTGAGGAGTGTCTGCAAACCTTGTGGCATGGTCGTATCGGGTTTGCAACAATCAATGGAACGTTACTACCTGGACAGAATGTAGTGCAGACAAATGACTGAACCATATACGGTACTAGCTTTCGATCCTGGTGGCCGTACAGGATGGGCGGTGTGGAGCTCTTTGGGCGACCCTGATCATATTGAAGTCGGTGAATATGATTGCCTCGGTGTCAACGATGGTGACTACTCTGGGCTCTACCGGATACACCAGCGAATTGAAGGAGGACTGCTCAGGCCTGAGTTTCGCATTGTGTGCGAGAGCTTTAGTATCGACCCAGAAGACAATCGTAGTGCAATTGACCTAACAGCTGTTCAGGTCATAGGCGTCATCAAGCTTGCTGTAGCGTATTCAAACAGGCTCGTCTTTCAGCCTAGGGAGATTGGTCGCAAGTTCTGGACTGACGACAAACTGAAGCAGCTGAGCCTCTACGACTTGGTCAAAGGCAAGAAGGACCAGAAGAGTGCTCTCAGGCACCTGTTGTACTACGTCACCTTCACACTTGGCGATCCAGTCTTTCTGCACAAGCTCGCACGTATCTAGACAGAAACCGGCTCCTGTCTATCGTCGGAGGTGCTGTGCAGGAACAGCATACGATAGACAGGAGCCGGAGTCTATGTGTAGATCCTTTGCGAACCTCCAGTCAGCACAGGTTGTCCAGCACCGACGGAGATAACGTCCTTGTTGTTTGTGACAATGTCTTCTGTATTGTCAGTCGTTACATTGTGCAAGGCAGGCGACTCGGTAACGATCTTGAACTTCGGCGAAGGTGGAATGAATACGTACTCTAGCAAGGTCGTGTCGGTCAGACCTACATTGTCAGTGATTGTTCGGACGTGACCGGCAGTCACAACGGATGTGTCAGTAAGACCTGTAGAGTCGGTCGCAGTACGATCATAGCTCGATACTAGTGTTGACGTATCTGTAAGACCAGCACTGTCAGTTTGCGTGATCGTTCTAGTGACTTGCGTGGTCGCTGTATCGGTAAGGCCTGCACTATCAGTACGAACGAGTGCTTCTTGTACTGCTGTAGTGTCTGTAAGACCAGTACTGTCAGTAACGCTAGGTGCTTGCGTCTTCAGGATGTTGTCAGTTAGTCCAGTACTGTCTGTCAGATCAAGGAGCTTTGCAAGCTGTACGACGGATGTGTCCGTCAGACCAACACTGTCCGTTCGAACGAGCGACTGTGTAAAGGCCGTTGTATCAGTCAGGCCCGTACTATCGGTCTGTGCTGCGGCTTGCGTCTTCTCTACAGTATCAGTCAAGCCTGCAGAGTCGGTCTGTGTGATTATCTTGGCGAGCTCGATGGTGGAAGTGTCAGTCAATCCCACTGAGTCGGTTCGAACCAAGCCTTGTGTTACATCAGCTGTATCGGTCAGTCCAGCTGAATCGGTACGGACGAGTCCTTGCTGTATGGATGTAGTATCGGTCAGACCAGCACTATCAGTTTGAGTGATCGTCTTTGCTAGCTCAGTTACAGATGTGTCTGTCAGACCTACGCTGTCGGTTCTAACAAGGCCCTGCTGGACTGATGCAGTATCGGTAAGTCCTGTTGAGTCAGTGCGAACAAGCTCTTGCTGTATCGCAGCAGCGTCAGTGAGGCCAGCTGAGTCAGTCTGATCGATAGTGAAGTCAGTACCAGCAGCTGCAGCGACAATGAATTTACGCCTGGGCCGATAGTAAATTCGGGCACCAGGTCGAAAGACGCCGCGGCCAGCCATAACTCAGCCTAGTTCGGCAGCAGTCATCGTGAAGGCGTAAATGCCTGCAGGCGGAGCCACATTGGACTTGAGCGCGACGCCATTAGCAGTGCCGGCAGGTATGACGATGTACTCCTCCGGCGTAGGAAACCAGTCCATGCCTTGTCGACTGTTCCAAGGCTCGGAGATGAAGTCACCATCTGTACCTTCGGCGGAGGCAGTATGCCCAGCAGTGAAGGTAGCGTCAGCACCGCCATCATGATTGAAGAATCCACTAGCAGCTATAGAAGTATAGGTACCGGCAGCAGTCTTACGGATTATTCGGCAGACGCACCCTGCATCAGTAACGAGTCCAGCCTGTGCCGGACGTATCTTGGCACGGACGAGAACGACAGGCTTGGTAGCAGCTGCATGAATGACAAGGTTAGTAACAGCTCCAGGGTTGGTGATGAGGGCCTCAACGGTGTAGTGCTCACCGTAGATTGTAACAGCCATAGGATCATCTCCGCATATCAGGGTGTGCAGTACGTCGAGGCAGCCATGGTGTTGGCGCACCTTCCATAGCAATGCATATTTGGGCTTTGAAGTTGGCAGTCAAGCTTAAGGTAGCAGTCATCGTTCCGGAGGCACCGAACGCCGCCAGCTCACCTGAAGCCATAGCGAAGCCTCCACCAGTTCCTGCGATGGCCCACCGGTCCATTTGCTCGAGCACGTTGGTTAGGGACGCATTAGCCCAACCAGTTGCACCGATGCCAGAGTTGACACTTTGGCCAGTCGAGAATCCGTACAAGCATAAGCAGTCGTTGACAGTAGTGGTAACGCCTGAGATGGCTACAGTAGTGTCTGCAACAAGTTCTTGGCCTGCCGTAGGTGTAGCGTTCCAAGGATTACCAGTTGTCTTGCAGCCGCGAATGATCATCATGATGCCGACCTGATGATCACCAACATCGGCAAGAGAAGGCGCCGTATCGCCAGCGACTAAGCGCTTTGAGATTATGGACAGCCTAGTTGTAGTTCCAGAAGCAACACCCTGGTTGGCAGCAAGAGTCCAGCCCGATGGAACACTGGGTGTGTCAGCGTTCTCAGTCTCTCGCCAAGTTAGTGCGACGTCATCAGCGACAGCAGTGTAGCCAGCAGGAAAGGCAGGAGTCATGGCGCCAACGTTGGAGGCGAACGCACCTACTCCGATGACTACAGGCATTCCCACTGGCTACACCTCCTTAGTCAGGAACTAGTTCGACATACGTGATGGTCGCAACATCTGTTGCGCCGATGGTCTCTTCGTGCACTGTCGGGTTTACCGCGTCAGCATTTACATGCACTGGCGTTTGCGGGGTGCCTGATACAGACCATTGTAGTGTAGCGCCTTGTGTGCCTGGAGGCACTGTCACGATCATAGCAATGATCCCGTTGCTGTCCGGGTCTTGCCGGAAGTGTACGTAGAATCCTGGAGGAAGGTACGTAACTTCGTACAGCTCTCCGATGCGAATTGCTACTTCCGCACCTATCCAGAGGATGCCGATTACTGGCGATGTGTCGCCAGAGAACCCTGCACGGAATGCTAGCGCGTCAAACTTGGCCTGAGTCCAGTCCTGACGGTTGGCACCCTTAACCATAGCACAACACCACGACGGCGTAGTAGTGTTGTCGAAGTTTCGGTCGGGCCCGGAAGCGACGATGTTGTGCTCAGTTACACCGTCCCATGCACGAAAGCCGAACGTAGCAGTTGTAGTTGTCGCTGCCCATCCAACAGGCAGCATGCGTACACCTCTGATAGCCCCACCTGCGGCCGCAGCGTCGAACGTTTCCATTTGCATCTCGACATAAGCTGTGGTGGAATTTGCCACTTGAACGAAGCCAGCAGCAGAAGCACCAGCCACCATGGGGAACTCACTGACATTGGTGCGAGCTGTCGTAGCGTCCCAAGCAGCTAGAGTACCGTTGGCTGACATTACGTTCCAGTTTGTCGTTACGCCATTGACCGTAAAGGCAGCTGACGTGTCTACCTTAACTAGCAGAACCTTGTAGTTGCCTAGTGGGTAGTGACCTAGAACGCCTGATACGACCCAGTCGTCAAACTGGATGGTCCGAGTCACTGCATCGGTCCAGCCCAATCGTGCACCGTGCTGGATGTTGGCAGTGCCGCTAGCCATAGTCGCTTGCGTTTGCGGAACAGGATTTGTGCCGTCAGAGTAGGTGACTTGCCAGTCACAAGTGAAGTTAGCCGTTCGAGCGTCCACTCGGTAGTCGATCGAGATCCAAGTGTCAGCACTAATCGCTGCATCAGACAGCACTTCGGTACCCGAGCCGACCTTGACGCCGATCTTCTGCGAAGCGGACACGTATCGAATGACCGTTGATTGACCACCGACGGTCGAGTGCTCGACCGTGTACAGGATTGTATCTCCTGCTGGTAGCCCGCCTGGTGATCGGAACGAGAATCGGCCTACCTGGGCGCCGACTGGGATCAACGACAGGACACCGTTAGAGATAGACAGGAAGATATTCTCTGCCGCTGCTGTTGAAGACAGTTCTGCGTAGTAGGTCCCAGAGCGAGGACCTGTAGATCCGATCGTTGGAGTT
>Ga0209814_10000063_pt1 | contig 26231 bp, 20 predicted proteins | sample SoiMetdeltSBSDD1_FD_187597 | JGI IMG/M metagenome (GOLD analysis project Ga0209814, IMG submission 187597) | Bulk soil microbial communities from a Populus tree surrounding site in Tennessee, USA - Soil MetaG P. deltoides SBSDD1 (SPAdes) (version 2) | ecosystem: Environmental > Terrestrial >... | reverse complement strand
CTTCGAACACGACCCCGAGGAGGCGGCCCGCGTCCGGGTCCGTCTTCTGCGGGAGCTGGCGGCGAACCGCGAGTCGCTGGTGGCCACTCACCTGTCGTTTCCGTCCGTCTGCCATGTGGCGGTCGACGGCGACGTCTTTCGTTGGGTACCGGGCCCCTGGGAGTACTGACCGCTTGTATTCAAACCGCCTAATAAGCACGCGGTATTGGAGGAGTGGTGGAACAGTGTGCGCGGAGTCAGCGTGTTCTGCCTGAACTACCGTTCGAGATTGAGCGGGACGCCGGCCAAAAAGGCTTATTGCTCAGATAGCTGGGCATTGTCTCGCTGTCAGAAATCGTACTTCTCGTCGCCCTCCAGAGCGAAGCGGAAATTTTGGAGTTCACGGTCAACGGTGCTTGCCGTGGACGGGTCATGTGCTTCTGGTTCAGTGCTGCATATCCAAAGCGGACATCGCAGACAAGCTGCAATGCCCGCTCTAAGCCTTCAACTTCTCGACTTTGCTGCGCGGAAGCCATTCGGGTTTGCTTGAACCGCGCGGGACCAGCATCGTGCGGAAGGCTCCCGGTGTGCGCGACATTACGATCTGGTCCGTCATTCCCTGATAGGTTCCAAGCGGCGTATCCGCGGTAAACAGATCCGGAGCGATGTACGTGTGCTCGTCGGTCGAACCCGCGGTCGCTTTTGCGTACGCCTTGTCGAAGATGCCTAACGAGAGCAACCACAGCACAACCCTTGTCAGCGAAACCACAACGCGATAGCTGCCTCCCTCGATCGCGCGCCGGCGCAGGGCTGCAAGGATTCCCGTCGTGCCTAACCAGGCGACCACGTTATCGCAAATCGGCACAATCGGCGGCTGCTGCGGCCGAGTCGGAGAACCTTCAATCGTAAAAAGGCCAGACACCGTGGCGCCGATTTCGTCGAACCCAGGCCGGTTCGACCACGGTCCCCTCTCGCCGTGGAGAACGACGGTTGCGTGAATCAATCCGGGCTTCTGTCTGCAAAGCGCATCGGCATCGAGGTCGTGCTTCTTCAAAAATCCTGGCCGCTTGTTGGCAAAGAACACATCGGCATCTTGGAGAAGCTGATTGAACCTTGCGCGATCCTCCTTCGAGTCGTCCAGTATCGTCGAACGCATTCCCACCTGGACATCCCACGCGAAGGCTTCGACCTCCGAATCGCGGGGTCTCCAGATGTTGAGCACGTCTGCTCCGTACAGAGCCATGTCTCTTCCGATCGCGCCTCCGGCGATGACATGACCCATTCCGAATGCGCGGATGCCAGAGAGAGGAAGATTGCCGCTCGCCTTGAGCGGAACGGGGTCGCTCTCCCCAATTTTCTCCACTGTGATCAGCGGCATTTTCGAGAGAACCTCGGTGTACTGAGGCTCTGAACGAAATTCCTCGTTCGTCCGCACCATCGCGAGAACAAGCCCTTCGGACGCCGCAGCCCGCTCTAATTCCACAGCGTTCCATTTGAGTATGGCGGCGTTAATCGATTCGGTACTTGGACTGCAGCGGAGAAAATCGAGGGTGCGCACGAAGAGTTGAGGATAAAAGTCCAGCGCGACCACGTATCGTCCGTCGCGTGTCTCGCGAAAGAACGCATCCCCCAGCTTTAGGAATGGGCTAACCGCATAACCACCTGGAGAGGGCGGTCGGCCATTGACGGTTTCCCATTTGCCTTCAAAGAAGCCGCAGAAACGCCGCAGCGCCTTGCGCACGTCTACTGAGATGTTCTGTCCTTCGCCGGTGGCTTGTCTCCAAAGAGCGGCCACCGCTACGCTTCTTGCCGCCAGACCGACTGCAGCCATTGTCCCGAACCGCAGCGGGCTTGGAAGAATTGGATCTTGTCCGTAGAAACTGAGCTCTCCGCCGCAATCATCGCTCGTCAGGCCGACATCCGCGAGGACTTCATTCACGCCTTTCTTCAGATCGAAGTCTGGCGACGTTGCCGGATGACTCAGCGTGCCTTCTAGAGCCTCAGTTAACATTGCTCTCACCCTTCGTTTCAACCGTTCGGTCAGTCATTGTCACGGTGCTCATCGGTTGTTCTCCAGTTTTGTTGGATCGGTTTAGTTCTCCTTTTCTTTCGTTGAGTTAATTAGGCTGCGGCTATTGGTTGGGCGCTCTCTTTGTTGAGACCAATTTCTGCTCGTAACTTGAGAAGCCCGATTAACACTCGGTTTTCCTCTTGAGCGAGCTGATCGACCGAGCGCTCGGCAGCTTCCCGCATGACTCCGTTGATGACCTTTTGCTTTAGCTCAGGCGTGATGTTTGGAGTTCCAAGGGCCTTCATCATGCCTTCCAGTGGGGGCATGAGATGATCCATAAAATGCTTGATTCCACCCGCGCCACCGCCCAGGTGCCATTGCAAGCTTTGACCCATCACGCCCCAGCGAAGCCCGGGCCCATAGCAGACGGCGGCATCAGTGTCCTCCACGCTCAGGACGCCTTGCTCGATCAGGTAAAGCATCTCGCGGTAGAGCGCGGCTTGGAACCGGTTCGCCACATGTCCCGGGAGTTCCTTCTGCAAATGGATCGGCTTCTTGCCGATCGAAGCATAGAAGCTGATCGCTTGCTGAATCGCGTCCGGCGAAGTCCTACTCCCGCCAACTACCTCGACTAATGGTATGATGTGAGGCGGATTGAACGGATGTCCGATGACCACCCGCTCCGGGTGTTTGCATTGCGACTGAATGACACTTGGCGTGATCCCCGACGAGCTCGAAGCGAGAAGGGAATCAACCGGGACAACCTCATCCATCTCTGCGTAGAGCTTCGTCTTGAAATCCGGTCGTTCGGGCGCGTTTTCTTGGACAAGATCGGCCTCTGAGAGTGCTTTCTTCATGCTGGTCGTGAAGCTCAAGCGGTCTCGGGATGCGCCTTTCCAAAGGCCGATTTTTGTTAGGTCCTTCCACGCCTCGTCAATCAGGTTGCGCAAATTCGATTCGGCGTTTGGCGCAGGATCGGTGGCGACGACATCGAATCCGCGGGCCAGATATTCAGCGGCCCAACTAGCGCCGATGACTCCGGTGCCAACAATCGCGATGCGGTGTATTGGTTTGTTGTATGACATATCAGTTTTCCTTTGTGTTGCGGGCTGGCGCACTTGTATGGGCACGAACGCTGCTACGTTCGTCAACAACGGTCAAAATAGGACGCGAGCCTCTTATTAGTCTGAAACCTCTGAACAATTATCGTCGAGTTGGACCGTGGGCCAACCGTGATTGCGCGTTGCCTGACCGCCTTTAGCGCCTGACAGCATTCCGTCGCGCTCAAGTCTCCGATTCCACTGCGTCAAAGGGACGTCGAACCGGTCAAAACTCAGCGGGCAGATAACCGTCGATCTCGAGTCCGAAGCATATTTCGACGAGGGTCGGAGTCGTCCAGGTCATGAGCATTTGGGCCTCCTTCTTTCGTCTTATGCGCGACGGCTTCTGTTAGCGCTGCATGTGCAAATTCATCATCTCGCGCGATGGCATGAGGTTGTCGTTCAGATTTGTCATGATCCAGGCCGAACCGACGACGACCAGAAGCACGATGAGAACGCCGAACGCCAGCGCCATCACGTTATTGGTGTTGTCCGGTCCGGTGGTGATGTGCAGGAAAAAGACCAGGTGAACGCCCATCTGGGCGATGGCGAGCACGACAAGACCCATGGCGACGCCAGGTGCCCAGAGCAATGAGGTGTTGGCGACCCAGAACGAGAGGGCGGTGAGCATCACGGCGAGGGCAAACCCGACCGTATAGATGCCAAAGTCGGACAGCGTCAGCCTTTGCGCCTCGGGAGTTATCGAGATCTCTCCAGGCGCGCGATCGTAAGGTGTGTCGGTCATGGACGAATCCCCATCAGGTAAACGGCCGTGAATAGCCAGACCCAGATGATGTCGAGGGCGTGCCAGAACAGGGCAAAGCAGAGCAGGCGGCGCCCGACGGAGGGGCGGAATCCCTTGAATTCGACCTGCGCCATCATCACGGCCAGCCAGATCAGCCCGGCGGTGACGTGCAAGCCGTGGCAGCCGACGAGAGTGAAGAACGCGGAGAGAAAAGCGCTGCGCTGCGGGGCCGCGCCGCGGGCGATCATGCCGGCGAACTCGTGGACCTCGAGATAGAGGAATGCGGCACCCAGCACGAAAGTGACCAAAGCGAACAGGTAGGTATTTGTTCGTCGCCGCTCACTGGCCGCTAGCAACATCAACCCGCACGTGTAGCTTGAGATAAGGAGACAACCAGTCTGGACCGCGACGTTGACTTGATTGAACAGCTCAGCGCCAGTTGGACCGCCCGCAGTCGCACGCACGAGCACCGCGTAGGCGGCAAACAGCGCCGAGAACATCACGATGTCGCTCAGCAGGAAGACCCAGAAGCCGAAGGCGACCACGATCCGCTTTGGGGCCGGCCCAGCCTCGCTGGCGGGAGCAAATGCGTCCTCTTTGACATCATAGACGGCGACAGCGACACTCATAGCGCGACCTCCGCGGGGTGAGCTCGATCGAACCGAGCAATCGTCTCAGCGGGTATCTCGACCTCCTCCTTCTCGCGAAATGCGAATACGAGGAACGTTACGAATGCGCCGAAGGCTCCGAGAGCGGCCATCCACCAGATGTGCCAGATCAGCGCAAAGCCGGTGACCACGGCAAAGAAGGCATTGACGAAGCCGGTCGGAGTGTTTTTTGGCATTTCGATCGGCTCGTACTTGCGCGCTTCCGTCGGTTGGCCTTGCTTTGCGCACACGAGTTTCTTCTGGACCCAGTAGGCGTCTCTGTCAGTGACGTGGGGCAGAAAGGCAAAGTTCCACGCCGGCGGCGGCGATGCCGTGGACCATTCGAGGGTGCGGCCATTCCAGGGATCTCCGGTCACGTCGCGGAGCTCTTCACGGCCGCGGATCGAGACGACGAACTGCATGATTTGGCAGACCACGCCCACGAAAATAATGACGGCACCAGCTGCGGCCACCACAAGCCACGGCTGCCAGGAGACGACGTCGTAGTGCTGCAGGCGCCGCGTCATGCCCATCAGGCCAACCACATAGAGAGGCATGAAAGCAATATGGAAGCCGATGAACCAGCACCAGAACGCGGCCTTGCCCCAGCCTTCGTCGAGCTTGAAGCCGAACGCCTTGGGGAACCAATAGATATAGCCGGCGAAGACGCCGAACACGACGCCAGGGATGATGACGTGATGGAAATGGGCGACCAGGAACAGGCTGTTGTGCACCTGCCAATCAACCGGGGGCACGGCCAGCAGCACGCCGGTCAGGCCGCCGAGCACGAACGTCACCATGAAGCCGATGGTCCATAGAACCGGCACCGAGAACCGGACGCGCCCGCCGTACATCGTGAACAGCCAGTTGTAGATTTTCACCCCAGTCGGCACCCCGATGATCATGCTCGCGACCCCGAAGACGGCATTGACGCTCGCGCTGGCGCCCATGGTGAAGAAGTGGTGCAGCCAAACCATCATGGAGAGAATGCAGATCACCATGGTCGCGGCGACCATTGAGCGGTAGCCGAACAGCGGCTTGCCCGAGAAAGTCGCGCTCACCTCGGAGAAGACGCCGAACGCCGGCAGGACGAGGATGTAGACTTCGGGGTGGCCCCACATCCAGAACAGGTTCACGTACATCATCGCGTTGCCGCCGGCGTCGACCGAAAAGAAGTGGAAGCCTAGGTAACGGTCAAGCAGCAGCATCGCGAACGTCGCGGTCAGGATCGGAAAGACTGCGACAATCATCAGGTTCGAGGCGAGCGCGGTCCAGCAGAAGACCGGCATGCGCGTGTAGCCCATTCCCGGCGCCCGCGTTTTCAGAATCGTGGTGACGAAATTGATCCCGGTCAGCAACGTGCCGACACCGGAGATCTGCAGCGACCACAGGTAGTAATCGACGCCGACACCGGGCGAGAACCGAAGCTCGCTGAGCGGAGGATAAGCAACCCAGCCGGTCCTTGCGAACTCTCCGACCACGAGCGAGATGTTCGTCAACAGGATCCCTGATGCGGTGAGCCACAGGCTGACCGAGTTCAATGTTGGGAAGGCCACGTCGCGGATGCCGAGTTGCAGCGGGACGGCAAAGTTCATCAATCCGATCACGAGCGGCATCGCCACGAAGAAGATCATGATCGTGCCGTGCGCCGAGAAAATCTGGTCGAAGTGCTCCGGCGGCAGATAGCCCTGGGCGCCGCCGGCCGCCACCGCCTGCTGCGCGCGCATCATAATCGCATCGGCGAAGCCGCGCAGCAGCATGACCAACCCCAGCACGATATACATGACGCCGATGCGCTTATGATCGACGGAGGTGAGCCACTCGTTCCACAGATAAGGCACGTAACCCTTCAACGTGACCCACCCGAGGACGAACACAATGCTCAGGATCACGACGCCCGAGGCGCCCATGACGATCGGCTGGTCAAACGGAATCACGCTCCAGCTCAACTTGCCAAGGAGATTCATTTTTCTGCCCTTTGTGACGGGAGAGCCGCGAGGCACAAGGGATCGTCGGACTGCACTACGCTGCTGACGTTGCTCAAGATGCCGTTAAACAGGTCGGGAGCCACGGCACCATAGGTGAAAGGTGTGACCGCCTGGCTGGGCTTCGCCAGCGCGGCATAGGTTTGCGCATCGAGTACCGGACCATTGGTGCGCGTTGCAGCCACCCACTGTGCAAATTTCTCGGCCGGAACCGCATTGACGTTGAAGTACATGTCGGAAAATCCGGCGCCGCTGTAATTTGCCGACATTCCTCGATAGGTCCCGGGTTGGTCGGCCTTGAGATAAAGGCGCGTCACCATCCCGGCCATCGTGTAGATCTGACCGCCGAGCTGCGGCACAAAGAAACTGTTCATGACCCCCGAAGAGGTCAGTTCGAAGCTGATCGGCGTGCCCACGGGGATGGTCAGCTGATTGACGGCCGCAATGCCGTGGTCGGGATAAATGAACAGCCATTTCCAATCGAGCGCGACGACCTGAACCCTGACGGGCTTTTCCGTAGAGGCGATCGGCTTTGGCGGATCGAGGTCGTATGAACTGATCCAGGTGACGCCGCCCACCAGAATCACAGTCATGATCGGGATCGACCAGACGAGCAGCTCCAGGCGGCCGGAATAGGCGAAATCCGGCATGTAGCGTGCCCGTGTGTTAGAGGCACGGAACCAAAAGGCCGTTCCGAGCGTGGCGAGGATCGTGGGGATCACGATCGCCAGCATGATTCCGGTCGAATTGAGCATAATGAGCCGCTCGGCGGCGGCGACAGGTCCTTTTGGATCGAGCACGCCTTCGGAGCAGCCACCGAGCGCAGCGGCGCCGATTAACAAAACGGCTATTGCACCATGCCGCATATCAGACTCCCTTGCCGGCCAGGAGAGCCGCGAACAGCACAAACAGGTACAGGATGGAAAACGCGAACAGGTGATGCGCAGGCCGTCGACCGGCGTCACTGCTCCTAATCAATCTCAGCGCGAGCGCAATGAACGTCGTTCCGCCGGCGGCGGCGGTCACGCCATAGATTGCGCCGGCAAATCCAAGCGCCCATGGCAGCAGCGAAATCGGGGACAGCATTATGCTGTAGATCAGGATCTGCCGTTTGGTCTTAGCTCTGCCGGCCACCACCGGCAGCATCGGGACACCGGCACGGGCGTATTCGTCAGTGCGATTGAGCGACAGCGCCCAGAAATGCGGCGGCGTCCACAGGAACACGATCAGGAACAAGACGAACGGCTCGAGCGCGATCTCACCGCCTGCCGCCGCCCAGCCGATCACCGGCGGAAGCGCGCCGGCAGCCCCGCCAATGACGATGTTCTGCGGCGTGCTTCGCTTGAGCCAAATCGTGTAAACGACGACATAGAACAAGATGGCAAAGGCAAGTAGCGCTGCGGCTTTGAGATTGGCGGCAAGAGCAAGAATTGCGATGGCGCAGCAAGCGAGGATGAGCCCGAATGCCAGCGCTTCCGGGCGCGAGATGGCCCCGCGCGGAATCGGACGCCGAGCGGTGCGAGTCATCAACGCGTCGATGTCGGCCTCGTACCACATGTTAAGCACGCCGGCGGCACCGCCACCTGCTGCGATTGCGAGAATTGCAACGAACCCAAGGAGGGGGTCTGGCCGCACCGGCGCGATCATCATTCCGACAAGCGCGGTGAACACCGCGAGCGCCATCACGCGCGGCTTCATCAACGTAATGAAGTCGGGCAGCCGCGCCGCCAAACTGGAACGTGAAGCCAACTGGAGGCGCGATAAGGGAAACGCGGCCGTCTTCATGGTCGCTTCCTCAATCCGAGTATTTGTTCGCAACCGTTCTTGCAGCTTCACGATTGCTACAAGGTGGAGCACGAAGCTGCGAGTAAATGCCGCCAAATCCCGGCAAATCTTTCAAAACGAACAGGAGAACAACAAACACAGCGCGTGGCAGGTGACACGCCGGTTCAAACGGCAACGCGGTCACTCAAGGCAAAATCTGCTGCTCGCGCAACGTTCGACGGCATCCGCCGACGGATGCCGCACGTGGGGAAGATGGCACGCCGCGTTATTTCGTATCCGGCAAGGCGTAGGCGATCAGAGCGTCGCCCGGTGGCGTCATCATGAAGTGATGGCCGCCGGCCATGATAACCACATACTCCTTGCCATCCTGCTCATAGACAATCGGCGTGGCCTGGCCGCCGGCGGGGAGCACGTCACTCCACAGGATCTCGCCGGTCTTGATGTCGATTGCCTTGATCAGATCGTCGGTTGCTGCCGCGATGAAGATCAGGCCGCCTGCGGTCACGACGGGTCCCCCATTATTCGGAGTGCCGATCTCCAGCGGAATGAAGGTGGGCATGCCGAAGGGACCATTACGCCGGGCCGAACCGAATGGGCGATCCCACAGCGTTTTGCCGGTGGCGAGATCGATCGCGCGAATGCCGCCGTAAGGGGGTCGCGTACAGAGCACGCCGGTCGGCATCTGCCACCCCGCGTTGACGAGGATGCCGTAGGGTGTCCCCGTCTGCGCCCCCGCGCCTTCAGCACTCGAGGCGCTTCCGGCCGCCCGCGGATCGCCCGCGGGGAACAGGCCCATCTCGTCTGCCTCCTTACGAGTCACAAGCACGTCGTAGTTGGGCATGTCATTGTAGTTCGCGATGATCACGCCGCGGTGAGGATCGACGGCGACGCTGCCCCAGTCAGATCCCCCGTTGTACCCCGGATATTCTATGTTGCGGCGGCCGAGCTCCGGCGGGGTGAACGGACCATCATAACGAGCGCGATTGAAGTTGATTCGGCAAATCATCTGATCAATAGGCGAGATGCCCCACATATCGCGCTCGACCAGATCAGGTTTGCGTAGCGTGTGGTAACGCGAGAAGGGTTGTGTCGGGGAGCGCTGCCCGGGTTCTGCTCCACCTTGCGGGACGGCAACCTCGTCGACCTGGTGAAGCGGTTTTCCGGTGGCGCGGTCGAGTACGAACATGTCGCCATGCTTGGTAGGCAGCAAAATTGCTGGGACCTTGCCACTATCGGTAGGGAATTCAATCAACGTCGGTTGAGAACCGAGATCATAGTCCCACACATCGTTATGCACGGTCTGGAAGACCCAGCGCGGCTTGCCCGTCTTCACGTCGAGTGCAACAAGTGCGGAGCTATACTTCTTCTCCTCATCCGAGCGCAGCGACGTATAGTAGTCGCCCGCCGAATTGCCCATCGGCAAGTAGACAAGGCCGAGCCTTTCGTCACCGGCGCCCGTGGTCCACATATTCGGGGTGCCCATCGAGTAAGGCTTTCCCTCCGGCGGCAGCTTCGTGACCTCGGGCTGATTGATGTCCCAGGCAAAGCGCAGCTCGCCAGTCACTGCGTCGTACCCTCGAATGACGCCTGATGCCGCCCAGCGGCGCTGACCATCGAGCACCTGATGCCCGGAGACGATGACTCCCTGCACGATGACCGGAGCTGAGGTAATGGCAGCCGTTCCTGGAATGACGGGTGTGACGGTGCCCGTATCGCTATCCTTCTGCGCCAGCCCGACCTTGAGGTCGGCGGCGCCGTTCTGACCGAAATCCTGGCAGGGCTGACCCGACTTTGCGTCAACTGCGATCAGGCGCATGTCGAGCGTTCCCTCGATGATGCGTTCAGCGCAGGCTTGGCCGGCGGTGGCCTTGGGGTTGCTATAGAAGGCCACACCGCGGCATGCCGCAGTGTATGGCACCCACGAGATCGGGACCTGGGGGTCGTACATCCACAGCTTTTCGCCAGTCGTCGCGTTGAGCGCGAATAGCTTGTTCATCGGCGTACAGCCGTAGATGACATTGCCGACCTTGAGTGGGGTCAGCTCCGATCCATACTTCTTCGGAATGTCGCCCGTGTTGAAGGTCCAGACGCGCTTGAGATTCCTGACGTTTGCGGGCGTGATTTGCGTGAGCTCCGAATACCGCTGCGCACCCTGGCCGCCGCCATAGGCGCTCCAGTCACCTTTCGTGGGCACATACGCGGAATCTGCAAAGAAAGCGTCTGCTCGTGCTTGTGGCAGTGGGAGCGCTGCCGGATGTTGATTGAAGATGGGAATAAGAATGGCGAGCGCGGCGGCGAAGACTGCGATACCGACCAGGCCCCAGTTGCGCGTACGCCGTCCGGTCATTTGGTCGAGCAGGGGAGTGACCAGAGTCGCCAGCACGAGGAGAACGAAGGGCCCGACAAGACGCGGAATCAATTGCCAGCCCGACAGGCCGACCTCCCAAAACGCCCAAACGCACGTGAAGGCGAATGCGGCGACGTAAGTGTAGAATCCTGCGATCCTTCCTTTGATCATAAAATAGCCGGCGGCGAGAAGCATCGCGCCTACCAGAACGTAATAAAGGCTCCCCCCAAGCAGAGCGAGATAGGCACCCCCAGCCGCGAGAATGAGACCGAGCAACGCGACGAGCGCGCCCAGCAGTGCTGGTAACCGTGTTAGATATTTCTGTGACGCCGATGTCCATGCCGTCGGCGCAGGTCCTGCCTGAATTGTCGAAGTCATTTCGCTCTCCCTCGGATATAGAGGCCTGAAAGCGACGTCGAACTGCTCAAAGCTCGGCGGGCAGATAGCCGTTGATCTCGAGTCCGATGCACATTTCGACGAGGGTCGGGGTCGTCCAGGTCATGACGATTTCTCCATCGTTCACTTGGGTCACGATGGCTTTAGATGACCCGCATGCATTGCCGAGGCCAGTGAAGCCCGGCAAATCGCGCCAAATCGTTGCTAACGAGACGGCGGTACAGGCCGCGTCAGGCCAACGTCAACGGACGGCTGGCATTTCTCCGGTCCGATGCGGACATTGTCGCTGAAGATGCAATGATTCAGCGAAGTCCAGCTATCTCTGATTTCGGAATTGCGACGGGCTCATGCCCACAAATTTACGAAACACTCGGGCGAAATGGCTCGGATTTTGAAAGCCGATATCGAATCCCACCTCGAGAACACTGCATCTGGCGTCGGAGAGTACCTGTTTTGCGCGTTCTATTCTCTGTAATGACACATACCTGTGCGGAGGGTGTCCCGTGCTCCTTCTGAACAACTCGGCAAAATAGTGCGGGCTCATACCCGCCACTGTCGCAAGCTCCGACAGGCTGAGATCGTCTGCCAAATTGTCACCAATATAATCGAGCACGCGGCCGAGCCGATATCCTGGCAATCCGCCTCGATAGGTGGCCGGCGTGTAGCGTCGTACGGCGTAGCGAGTAAGCAAATATACGGCCAAGGCATTTGCCAGGCTTTCGCCATACAGTCGCCCGGCCGGCGAGCCGCTGTTTAGGTCTTCCGTCATGGCGAGCAACACCGCCGTAATGTTTGAGTCGGTCAAGTTCCAATTCTCGGTTAGTTCGATACTGCGTTCGTGTGCTGTTTCCTCTAGCGCATGCACCAACAGGCTTGGATGAATCGCGACAGCGATTCTGCGCGTTGGCCCTTTCCATCTCAATTCGTCAATCGTTCCTTGCGGCAGGATGAAGGTCGTGCCGGGTTGCGCGTGGAAGTCGAGCACCTTGCCCCGCGTCAAGACCTCGTATTTCACCGAACCGCGCAAAATCACATGGAGGAAGTTCTCCAAGTGCTCGTGTCGATGTATGACGCACGCCGGGACTGAATGGTCCTCAACCGCCAGGCCCGCCCACCGCACTGAAGAACTCGACAAAGACGGATGGGCATGCAGAAACGGCTCGACACGCCCTTTGCGTATCACTTCCACCCCGCAAAGTGTGGGTGGATCTGCTGTTGCATGTGGTCGATGAGTATGTCGCGGGAGCTCGCGAACGTCAGAGACCAAGGAAGACACATCAGCCTCCCAAATACTGCGGGTACAACCGACACGCGACTAAAAGCCGTGATTGACCGCAATCTTACTCCGATACAGTCAGGGGCAGAGGATCCATCGTCTGCATGCACTTGTCGGAAAATGACCCGCTCCCTGGATAACAAGCAATTATACCCGGAAGTTTCGCACAAATTCGGTTTTTCGGAACAACATCGCCGCGAGTCGCAGAATAATCTATAATGCCTCTATCGGTTCCTTTGATGCTCAAGTTAGCCATGGCGACCGCTACTGCACTCCGATCCCTCGATGATATCGAATCGTTCATGGTCGAGTATTACGCCGCGTGGGGCGGAACCGATGAGGACCGCATCATGTCTTACTACGCGGAGAATGTGACGATTCAGATTCCGGGCAGTCTCATGCAAGGGCATTCGGTCGTTCGCGAGCAGTTTGTTCGGCCCTTTATCACCGCCTTCGCCGGAAATCGCCACTTCGTAAAGAACATAATTTTTGAACGAGACGTTGCGGCCATCGAGTTTACTTTTAAAGCTGAACATAAGGGTCCGTTCGCGGGTTATGCGGCAACCGACTCCAAAATTGAGCTGCCCGGTTGTGGAATTTACGAGTACGATTCAGCGAGGCGGCAGATCACATCGGCGCACATTTACTTCGATGTCGGAACGCTGCTGAAGCAGATTATCGATCAGCGCCACCCAAACTTGAAGACCGAAGAGACCGCAACTCCGACTGACACTGTCGCGATCGCCGCACCGATGGAACATCTTGACCTTGCTACCGTGATCAACGTGTCGCAAACGGTCTCGGGCGAGATGGTCCTCGAAAAGCTCCTCGACACCTTGATGCGTACCGCGGTCGAGCATGCAGGAGCGGAACGCGCGCTTTTGATACTTTTGCGAAATGCCGAGCAGCGGATTGCAGCTGTGGCCACAACCGGCAACAACACGGTGATGGTTCGCCTGTGCGACGAGCCCGCGAGCGGTTCTCTGCTGCCGCAAACCGTCCTCCGCCACGTTCTGCAGACTCGAGAAAGCGTAATTCTGGACGATGCGGCCACCCTGAATCCATTTTCCGCGGACCCGTATATCGTTCAGCGGCGGGCGCGTTCAGTGCTCTGCCTGCCCCTTGTGAATCAAGCCAAACTCATCGGGGTGCTTTATCTTGAGAATAACCTTGCGCCTCGCGTCTTTGCGCCGGCGCGCACGGCGGTGCTCAAGCTGCTCGCCTCGCAGGCCGCGATCTCAGTCGAGAGTACTCAGCTGTATCGCGATCTTGCGGATCGAGAAGGGAAGATCCGGCGCCTTGTCGATGCCAATATCATGGGGATCTGCATCTGGAACCTCGAAGGCGCCATTGTCGAGGCCAACGACTCGTTTCTGCGCATGCTCCAGTACGACCGCGAAGATGTCGTTTCGGGTCGCTTGCGCTGGACCGATGTGACGCCGGCGGAGTGGCGCGAGCAGGACGAAAGTGCAGTAGCTGAGCTGCTCTCTACCGGGACTTTTCATCCAGTCGAGAAAGAGTATTTCCGCAAGGATGGCAGTCGCGTGCCTGTGCTGATTGGTGGCGCGCTGTTTGAGCAAAGCCGCAACGAGGGCGTTGCGTTTGTGCTCGATTTGACCCAACGCAAACGGGCGGAAGAAAGGCTCCGTGAATTGGAGTCGGCTTTCGCACATACGAACCGCGTGAGCATAATGGGAGAATTGGCTGCGTCGCTGGCTCACGAAGTCACGCAGCCGATCGCCAGTGCTCGCAACAATGCCCGTGCAGCCCGTAATTTTCTTGACAATCACCACCAGATCTAGGTGAGGTCAGAGAGGCGCTCGGTTGCATCGTGGGCGATGCCGACCGAGCCGGAGATATCGTGGAGCGCATCCGCGAGCAGATCAAGAGAGCTCCGCCGCGAAAGGATCACTTTGATCTCAATGCGGCAATCAATGAGGTGATTGTATTGGCGCGAAGCGCAATTATCAGGAATGACGTCTCGGTCGAAACCCGGCTTGCCAAGCGGTTGTTTCCCGTTCACGGCGATCGCGTTCAATTACAACAGGTGGTGTTGAACTTGATCTTGAACGCGGTCGAAGCGATGGGATCGACCGAGGCAGGGACACGAGAGTTGTTGATCAGCACCGAGCAAGACCATAAAGGCATCCTTGTGGCAGTGCGCGATTCCGGGCCGGGCATCGATCCGGCACATCGGGAGCGCATTTTCGAAGCGTTCTTCACCACGAAATCCAGCGGCGTGGGGATGGGGCTGTCGATCTGCCGGTCGATCATCAATGGCCATGGGGGCCGGTTATGGGCCGATGCGAATGCACCTTGCGGCACTGTATTTCAGTTCACCTTGCCAAGGACTGATACGAATTCATGAATCCCTTCCCGCGGCTCGGTACATTGTGGAGCCGAGTATAGGCATTGTGCCCTAGTTGACTTTACCCAGCCGGCGTTCGCTGCGGCGGCTCGGGGATCAGGCGCGAGCTGCGCTGGCCGGTGAAATATGACCAAAGCCACTGCCTCTGCACGCGCAGTCGGTTTTGCAGTTGCGGCAGGGTGAGGATGTGAATGAATACCCATACCAGCCACGTCAGGAAGCCGCTTGTGTGCAGCCGGCCCCGCTGCAGCACAGCGTAATTCTTGCCGACGACGGCCATGTTGCCCTTGTCGAAATAATGGAACGGACGTTCAACCTTCCGCCCTTTCAGCTCTTTCGCGATCAGCCGTCCGACATACCGCCCTTGCTGAATCGCCGCTTGCGCGACGCCAGGCACCGGATGTTCGTCCTGCGTGATCGACGCCGCGTCGCCCGCCACGAAGACTCCGGGCGCATCCACGACCTTCAGGAACGGATCAACGAGTGCTCGCCCCGCGCGGTCGGTTTTGGTGCCGAGCATCTTTGGAATCGGCGATGCCACGACCCCCGCCGTCCACAAAACCGTTGCGCTCAGGATTCTCTTTCCGCCAGCGATAACGCCTTTGTCGTCGACTGTATCGACCTTGACATCGGTCATGACCTTCACGCCAAGCTTCTCGAGGTGCCTGGTCACCTTGCGCGACACCGACTCGGCAAAAGTCGGTAGAACCCTCTTGCCCGCGTCGAGCAAAATGATGCTGGCCTTTGCCGGGTCGATGCGACGGAAATTGCCACGCAACGTGACTTTCACCATTTGCGCCAAGGACGCCGCGAGCTCCACTCCGGTGGGACCTGCGCCGACCAGCACGAAGGTCATCTGTCGCGCGCGCTCGGCTTCATCGTCGGTCGTCGCGGCCAGTTCGAACGCGCCCAGGATCTTGGCACGGATTGCCTCTGCGTCGCTGAGACTCTTGAGCCCCGGTGCATATCGTGCGAACTCGTCGTGTCCGAAGTAGCTTGGGCGCATGCCGGTCGCGACCACCAAATAGTCGAACGCAATCTTGCGGATGCCAACGCCCGGGGCAGACGCCTCGATGATGCGGGAAGCAACATCGACGCCGGTGACCTCTGCCAGGAGTACGCTGAGGTTCTTCTGCCTCACCTCGAGCTGACGGATGGGCGCGGCGATGTCGGCGGGAGAGAGGACCGCCGTCGCCACCTGATAGAGCAGCGGCTGAAAGATGTGATGGTTGCGGCGATCGATCAGTATGACCTCCGCATCGGAGTGCCGCAGCGCATGTGCGGTCGCAAGTCCAGCGAAGCCGCCGCCGACAATGACGATCCGCGGCTTCTGGCCGGCACGGTGCGCAGCCCATCCCGCCGGTTGAAGTTCGACATCCGGCGATGACCGGGTGGTTTCTGCAACGCGGACCTGTGAAGTAACATCAGTCATGATGGCTACCGTTGCGCAGCGAGCTGTCCACCATAAGTCTCACGCAGACCCTTCTTGTCGACCTTGCCGAGGCTTGTTTTGGCCAAATGATCGACGAACTGAATCGTCTCGGGGATGCCGTATTTCGAGATGAGGCCTCGGGTAGCGAACGCCTCGAGGTGAGCTTTTATATCGATCTCGCGAAGGCGGCTGGCGTGATCGGTGTCCTTGACGACAAGCGCCAAAGGCCGTTCTCCCCATTTTTTATCCGGGATGCCGATGACGGCGGCTTCCTTCACGCCGGGATACTGCTCGATCAAGTCTTCGATCTGCTCTGATGACACCCATTCTCCGCCGCTCTTGATGACATCCTTCATTCGGTCGGTAATCCGGATGTAGCCATCCGGCGTGATGACGGCGATGTCGCCTGTGTGTAGGTATCCACCGGCCCAGAGCGCTTCGGACGCTTCGGGATTGTCGACGTAGCCTTGCGTGAGCCACGGTGAGCGCAGCACCAGTTCGCCCGCGGCCTCGCCGTCATGCGGCAGATCCTTCATGTCCTGCCCCACGATACGTGCCTCGACCAGCGGCGCCGTGATGCCGGCGCGAACACGGATATCCAGTTCTCGCTCTGGATTGCCAAGGTCCTTTGTCATGACCTGCGCGGCCGCGACGATCGGGCCGGTCTCGGACATTCCAAATCCTGCGCAGACGTCGATCCCGGCTGCCACAGCCTGTTTCGCCAACGCCCTGTGCAGCTCCGATCCGCCAATGACCATCTTCAATTCACCAAGATGGGCTTTGGCGGCGGCAGCGGCGCTGAGCAGCATTTCCAGAAGGGTGGGTACGCAATGCGTAAAGGTGACGCCCTCAGTCTTGATCAGTCTGACGAGCAATTCCGGACGGTAGCGGCCTGGGTAGACTTGCTTCACGCCGGCAAGCGTCGCCGCCCACGGAAATCCCCAGGCGTGCACATGAAACATCGGCGTCATCGGCATATAGACGTCGTCGCGGGAGAACCGCCCGTGCTTGCCCGCCACGCCGAGGAAGGCCAGTTCGGACAGGCAGTGGAGAACCACCTGCCGATGACTGTAGTAGACTCCTTTGGGCAGGCCCGTTGTGCCGGACGTGTAAAAGGTGGTTGCCTGGGTATTCTCGTCGAAGTCTGGAAAGAGGTAGTCCGGCGATGACGCAGCCAGCAGCTCCTCGTACTCTCCTTCGAATGACAGGCTTCCAGTCTGTGGTACAGAGCGATCCGACATCACGACAAGCTTCTTCACTTTAGACAGCTGCGGCATGAGACCTTGCAGCAGTGGGACAAACTCATCGTTGACCAGAAGCACCGATGAGCCGGCGTCGTTGATCGTGTAGGCGACTTGCTCGGGCGGCAGGCGGACATTCACGGTCTGCAGCACGGCTCCCATCATCGGGACCGCAAAAAACGTTTCGAGAAATCTGTTGCTGTCCCAGTCCAGCACCCCGACTGTATCGCCGGGCCGGACGCCGATTCCTGCAAGCGCGGAGGCCAGGCGACCGACCCGCCTCCTGAGTTCGCGGTAAGTGAAGCGCTTCAAGTCTCGATAGACGATCTCCTGATCGGCGGCCTGGAGAAGCGGGGCATGCCACAAATGCTTGATGATCAGCGGGTATTGATAGGCGGACTTTGCGGCCGCGATGATCCTGCCCGTCATGGCGTTCTCCGTACCCTTTCTCAACCTCGCGGCGCTCGATCTCTACCTCGTCCGGCTTGGGCTTTCCGATCCCACGGAACGAAATCGTTGTCGGATTCGTCCGCACGATCGCTTTGAACGCGCGTGCGGAGCTCAATCAAACCGAGCAGAACCTCGTCCCGCTCCGCCTCCAGTTCCTCGATGGTGCGGGATCCGGCCTCGGCGTGGACGCTGTCGATGAGCTTCTTTTGCACCTCCGGCGTCAGCACCGGCGAGCCGAGAGCCTTCCAAAAAGCGGCCATGGGGCCGGCGAACTGCTGGAAGAAGTGCTCGATGCCGCCTGGGCCGCCGCCGAGGTGATTGAGCATCATGTTGCCCATGACGCCCCATCGCAGCCCCGGCCCCCAGGACAGAGCGGTGTCGACATCGGCGGCGCTCAGCACATCCTCGGCGACGAGGTAATAAACCTCGCGCGCCAACGCCGCCTGCAGCCGATTGGCGACGTGACCGGGCAATTCCTTATTCAGGCGCACCGTCTTCTTCCCGATCGAGGTATAAAATTTCATCGCACGACGGATCGTCTCTTCCGAAGTTTTTGCCCCGCCGACAACCTCGACCAACGGGATCACGTGCGGCGGATTGAAGGGATGGCCGATGACGCAGCGCTCGGGATGCGACCGGGCACCCAACTGGATGTCGCTCATTTTGAGCCCCGACGAGCTGGATGCGATGATTACGTCGGGCGGCAGCAGCTCGTCGAGCTGCCCGTAGAGCTTCTGCTTGAAATCTATCCGCTCGGGCCCGTTTTCCTGGACGAGGTCGACTCCGGCGACCGCTTCCGCGAGTACGGGGCTGAACTTGAGGTTCGACTGCGACGCTCCGGGCGAGAGGCCCAATCGCTTGAGCGCCGGCCAGGCGGCCTCCACGAACTTCCTGAGCGCGGTTTCTGCGTTCGGCGCAGGGTCTGTCGCGACGACCTGCAGCCCTTTGGCGAGAAACAGCGCCGTCCAGCTCGCGCCGATTACGCCTGTTCCGATGATGGCGATGCGGCGAATGGGCTTTGTATTGGTCATGTCATTTCTCCGATGCTGCTTTTCGCGGTCACAATTCGTCTGGGTCAGTAGTCCATTTAGGGTTTGGCGGTTTTGACGTGACCCTATTATTCGTCGCTAGGAGCTCTTGGGCCGTGACTTCGGCATAGGCGATGCCAGTGAGATTGCCCTGAGCGTAAAGGAAGTTGCGCTCATTCTTCCCATCGAGATCGGCGGAATAGACCGAGCCGGCGAAGTCGGTGACGAACATCCGGTTGCCCGGAACGTCGAGCGCGATGCCAATTCCCTCCATGAGATTCTTGATGACGATCTCCGGCGCCGCTTTTTTGTTGATCGGCGCGCGATTGACGGTGTTGCCGCGCGGAGGGTCGCCGCGGTCGGTCCAATAGAGGACGCGGTTTTCCAGATCGAGCTCGAGGTCGATGGGTTCCGGCAGCTTATCGAATAGCAGCTCGATGTCGGAGCGGTTCGCTGGACTCTCGCCCTTCGGGATATCGATGTTGGCACGGAAGATGCAGCCCACGCCCGCATTGTCCGGACCTTTTTGCGTCCAGTAGATTTTCTTGAGCTTCGGATCGATGGTGATTCCGACACACCATCGGGTCGCATCGCGCTGGTCCTTGTCACCACGACCCGTCTCGACCAGTGTTTCGACCTGCGAGCCGTCGAGATTCGCGCGCATCACGCGCATGCCCTCGCGGTCGCACCAGTAGAGCTTGCCGGCAGCTTTTTCGAGGTGGATCTGCTTCGGCGTGTGCGTGATGCCCTGCGGAACAATGATCTTGCGGTTCATGCCGTCGAGGTCGGCGCGCTCGATCGAGCCGTCGTTGAGGTTGGGAATCCCCATGTTGGTCCAATAGATGTGACCCGCCTCCGCATCCACGACGATGCCATCTGGGAGGTGACAATTGGTGACGATGATCTTGCGGTCGGAGCCGTCGGGCTTCATCGAGTGAATGCGATCACCGCTCAATTCGAGAAGGAACAATCGGCCAGTGCGCGTCGCGCCCAATGCAGCCTTTGTTCTCGTGGCCTGGATTACGGTCATGATCTTGTCCTTTCGTGTCAGAGTTGCGCCTCGATGCCCTGCGGCGCCAAGTCGGGACCGCGGGCTTCCAGGTGCAACGCATGTCCCATTTTCTGTTTTTTGGTCTGGAGATAGGCGAGCGAGTGCACCGTCGGGCCGACCTCACAGGGAAGCCATTCGACGACCTCGATGCCGGCGTCGCCGAGCAAGCGCACTTTGCGTGGATTATTGGTCAGCAGGCGAACGCGTGAAATGCGAAGGTCGTGAAGGATTGCGACCGCCAGGCTGAAATCCCTCAAGTCTGCCTTGAACCCCAGCGCATGATTGGCCTCGACTGTGTCGATTCCCGCGTCCTGTAGCTCGTAAGTCTGCAACTTGGCCATCAGGCCGATGCCGCGACCTTCCTGATACTCATAGATCACCAGCCCGCGGCCTTCCTGCGCGATCGCCTGCATGGCGAGATTGAGCTGGCCGCCGCAGTCGCACCGCAGCGAGCCAAACACTTCACCGGTCACGCATTGTGAGTGGACGCGCAGGAGCGGCACCCCCTGGCGCAGGTCGCCGAGCACAAGAGCGAGCGCCGTTTCGACGCTTTGACCGCCGGTCCACACGTCGCGTTCAAATCCCATCGCTTCGAACGTGCCCCATTCGGTCGGCAAACGGGTCGACGCGGTCCGCCACAACACGCCGGCTTTCGCCGCTGCTCTCGTCCTGCTTTCGTGTGTGGTCATTGGCGTCGACCTCATTGGCAAGGGCAGGGACCTATTCGGCCGCGGCGGGGGTCGCTGTCTTCGCGAAATTGGGCGGACGCTTCTCCAGGAACGCCGAGAACGCTTCCTTGGCGTCTGCCGAGCGCAGCCGCTCGGCGAATTCCTGGTTTTCGACTTTCACAGCCTCTTTAAGCTGGCCAATCGAAGCCCGCTTGATGAGCCGCTTGCAGGCTCGCAGCGCGGCATTCGGCTTTGCCGCCAGCTTCTGCGCTGTTGCTGTGGCGGTCGCCATAAGATCCTGGTCCGGCACCACGCGCGTGACGAGGCCGAGCTCCGCGGCCCGCCGGCCATCGAACGGATCGCCAAGCAGGACTAATTCTGCTGCCCTGAGATGTCCTATGCGCGCCGGGACTGAAAAGCTTGATCCGAACTCCGGCACCAGGCCCAGATTGACGAACGGCATCTGAAACTTCGCGCTCTCGCCCGCATAGACGAAATCGCAGTGTGTCAGCATCGTGGTCCCGCCGCCGATTGCCGCGCCTTGCACGGCCGCGACGATCGGCTTTTCGAACCCGATGAACGCATCCATCAGGTGGGCCTGAGGGCTTTCACCCGGTCCGGGCGGATTCTTGAGAAAATCCTCAACGTCATTGCCGGCGGAGAACGAGCCGCCCGCGCCGTACCAGAGCACGACCCGGACTCCACTGTCCGCGGCAGCGTCCCTGAAGATGCCGGCAAGCGTCGTATACATCGCGGCGGTTATGGCGTTCTTCTTGGCCGGACGGTTTAGTTCGACCGACAGGATGCCGCTGGAACGCACCGTGTTAATGTCGCTCATTGTTCATCTCCTGGTCTCAGCCGTTTTCGGCTGCTACGCCGCGCGTTCCTTTGCTGCCGGAGTGGCGCCGCTTGCGCGCAAGCCGTCGATCTCGGTCGCGCTGAAGCCGAGCAGTTTCAGTATCTCCTCATTGTGCTCTCCGAGTGTCGGGGCGCGACGCGCGGGCACTTTCGTAACGCCATGCACCTGGATTGGGCTGCTGACCGTCGAGGTGAGATTGCCGCCGGCGCCTTCAAGCGGAACGACGATGTCATTTGCCCGGAGCTGCGGATCGTTGATGACCTCTTGCGGCCCTTGCACGACGCCGAACGTGACGTGAACGCCATTGAAGACCTCGTACCAATGTGCCATCGGCTTCGCGCCGAAGACTTCGTCGAGGATGGCCGCAAGCTGCGACATGTTCGCGACGAGCTTGGCGGGGTCGGAGAAGCGCGGATCGGTCAGGAGGTCGGCCCGACCGATCGCTTTCGCCACGGGCACTAATTTGTCCGGCGTGATGATGAGCACAAACCAGGCGCCGTCGGAGGCTTGGTAGACGTTCAGCGCGGCATTGGCTGGATTCTTGCGGTCGTGCGGGGGGAAAAACTTCGCCCCGACCAGTGCAGCCTGGATCGAGACGCTCGCCGACCAGACACCCTCGGCGAGCAACGATGTTGTGACATATGAGCCTTTGCCGGTGCGCTCGCGGCGATAAAGCGCCGTGACGATCGCGGAATAGATGCCGACGGCCGTGGCATTGTCGCCGCTGCCGGCAACCGGCCAGGTCGGCGGCGCGCCGGCATCGCGTGTCATCGAGAGCAGGCCGCTGCGCGCCCAGTACGACGTGATATCGAAGCCAGGCAGATCAGCATCCGGGCCCTTTTCACCGAAGCCGGTGAGATCCGCGTAGATCAATCGCGGATTCCATTGCGCGACGTCATCGTATTCGAGCTTCAATTTTTTGCGCGCGGGATGCGGGGTGTTGACGATGAACACGTCGGCCCATTTGACGAGCTTCTCGAGCACCGACTGGGCGTCCGGCGATTTCAGATCGAGCGTCATGCCGCGCTTGTTGCGGTTGGCGAGGTGCCAGGGATAGGCGTCCTTGGCCTGCGGCTGCGGCGGGATCAGGTGGCCGCGCCTCCAGAGGTCGCCCACCGGCGGCTCCACTTTGATGACGTCGGCGCCGAAGTCCGACAGGATCACGGCGGCGCCGGGACCCGCGATGAAGCTCGCCAGGTCCACTACTTTCAGTCCGGAGAAAATATTATCGCTTGCCATTGGTGTCTCCTGATGATGGTGGTCACCGCCCGCGGAACTGGGGCGCGCGCTTCTCGAGGAAAGCCGCCGTGCCCTCGTTCTTGTCCTCGGTTGCAGCGCAGAGACCGAAATAGGATGCCTCGAGCAGTAAGCCCTCGCTCTGACTCGTGTCCATTCCTTTATTGGTCGCCTCGATCGCGTATTTGACGGCCACGGGCGCGTTGGAGGCGATCTCTCTGAGGATCGCTTCGGCGCGCGTGATCAGATCGGTTGCCGGGACGATTTCGTTGACGAGACCCATACGATAGGCCTCCTGCGCGCTGACCACACCACCGGAAAGAATGAGTTGCAGCGCGCGGCCTTTGCCGATCAGTCGCGGCAGTCGTTGTGTGCCGCCGCAGCCCGGAACGAGTCCGAGCTTGACTTCCGGCTGGCCGAACTTCGCGTGCTCCACGGCGATCCGGATGGTGCAGGCCATCGCCGTCTCGCAGCCGCCACCGAGCGCAAAACCGTTGATAGCTGCAACGACCGGCTTGCCGAGATTCTCGATGAGCTCGAGCACGTCCTGTCCGAAGCGGCTAGATCGTTGGGCGTCGAGGGCGGTCGCATGCGCGAGCTCGCCGATGTCGGCTCCAGCGATGAACGCCTTGTCGCCCGCTCCGGTAAGAATGATCCCGCGCACCGCGGCATCATCGCGCGCGTCCTCGAAGGCCGTGCGCAGATCCTTCCACGTCTGCGAGTTCAGGGCGTTGAGGACCTTCGGGCGATTAACGGTGACATAGGCGATGCTGCCTTTCTTCTCGTAGAGAACGTTTGCGAGCGCCAACGACGTTGCCGTTGTTGATGCGGGCGCCATTGTTGGCGAGGACGTAACTGTTGCTGCCGAAGCCATGGTCAGATCTCCTGCTAGAATTGAAGGCGAGCCAGCGAGGGGAGGGAGCGGTGGCTCGCCTCCGCTACACGAAGGCGCTTAAGCCGGTGATCGCCTTGCCGACGATCAGGTGCTGCATTTGGTACGTGCCTTCATAGGAATAGAGCGCCTCGGCATCAGCGAAATAACGGGCGACGTTGTAGTCGACGACGATGCCGTTGCCGCCGAGCAACTCTCGCGCCCAGGCGACCGTCTCGCGCATCCTTGTCGTCGTGAAAGCCTTCGCGAGGGCCGCATGCTGGTCCGTAAGCTTGCCTTCGGCATGGAGCTGCGCCGTGCGAACCACCATGCATTGGCAGGCGGTGATGTTGCTGAGCATCTTGGCCAGAAGGTCCTGAACGAGCTGGAACGAGCCGATCGGCTTTCCGAACTGCAGTCGCTCCTGTGCGTACTTGACCGCGTGCTCGTAGGCGCCCATCTGGCATCCTGTCGCCTCCCACCCAACGAGATACCGCGTAAGGCGCAACACGCGGGCGGTGTCGCGGAACGATTTGTCGAGCTGGAGGCGATTCTCCTCCGGCACTCGGCAGTCCTTCAGCGTGATCTGACCGTTCTGAACCACCTTGAGCGCGATCTTGTTCTGGATCTTCTCGACGCTGAAGCCGGGCGTGGTCTTGTTCTCGACAATGAAGCCCTTGACCTGGTTGTCGGCAAGGTCGCGCGCCCAGATGATCGAGATATCGCACCAGGGCGCGTTACCGATCCAACGCTTCTGGCCATTCAACACCCAGGTGTCGCCCTCGCGCTTTGCGGTCGTGGTGAGCCCGCCGCCGGTTCCCGAGCCGACCAGCGGCTCGGTCAGGCCGAAGCATCCGATCTTTTCCATGCGCGCCATGGGCGGCAGCCACTTTTGTTTCTGCTCTTCCGATCCGCCGAACGCGATCGAAGTCATCGCGAGGCCGCTGTGCACTCCGAAGAATGTCGCGATCGAGGCATCGAACCGCGACATTTCCATCGCAACCAGGCCGACCAGCAACTGGCTTCCGCCGGGGCATCCGTACCCTTGGATGCCGAGGCCGCCGATGTTCAGCTCCTTGAAGGGGGGGAGCAATTCGAACGGGAAGGCGTCTTCGACCCAGTACTTGTTGATTACAGGCGCGACTTTGGTTTCCATGAAGGCGCGCACCCGTTTGACGGTCGCCAGTTCGTCCGCGCCCAAGGTCTCTACGAACTGATAGAAATCGCTATTCGGTGGAGGTAGCTGCTTCGGCACCGAAGGTTTGAGTGCTGCGGCGGTCGCCATTTGGAGCTCCATTCTTGACTTGTCCGCGTCGGCTTTTACTTGACGCGCATGCGCTGTCGGCGCCAGTGAAGGCCGGCAAATCGCGCCAAATTGTTGCTAATCAAGACGGCTGACCTGGCCCAACAAGATCAATGGCAGCTAGTATTTCTCGGGCGATGCGGTACGATTTTTCGCGTGCGGAGGGAGCCATGGCGAACGCTACTGGTGAAATGAAGATTCGGCGCTCGATCGAAGCACAAACCCCGCAGGCGGAAAATGAGTTACGTGCTATTGTCGACAACGCGCCAGTATTTCTCTGGTCCGATTTGCCCGACGGATATTGCGATTTCCTCAATCAGCCTTGGTTGAACTATTTCAATCTCTCCCTTGAGGAGGCGCAAGGCACGGGCTGGGCGACCCTGCTTCATCCCGACGATGCTGCGCATCATCTGGAGAGTTGGCAAAAATCAATAGCGGCCGGTATCCCGTTCGAGACCGAAGCGCGATTTCGACGACCCGATGGTGAATATCGATGGTTCTTGACCCGCGCCGAGCCGCTGCGTGACAAAACGGGAAGAATCGTCAAGTGGTATGGAACAAACATCGATATCGAAAATCTGAAGCGATCCGAGACAAGGCTTCGTCAAAGCGAAGCTAATCTGGCCGAAGCGCAGAGGCTGAGTCAAACAGGTTCGTGGGCCTTAAGTCCGGCTACGACGAAAATTTTCTATTGGTCCGAGGAGTGTTACCGAATCTGGGGGTTTGACCCGGCGCATGGTCTCCCGAGCCGCGAAACTGTGTGGCGACGGATCCATCCAGACGACCGAGAAAGGGTTCTTGAAGAGGCCGAGCACGCATTGCGCGAGAAGAGAGACTATTCGAGCGAGTTCAGAATCGTGCTCCCCGATGGGACAGTCAAGCATCTCGAAACGATTAACCATCATCTGTTCTCGGAGGATGGAGAGCTTGTCCAGGTAGTTGGCGCAAACGTCGATGTGACTAGACGCAAACGCGCCGAGCAAGCTTTGCGGGAAGGCGAAGCGAAAATTCGGCGCCTGGTCGAGGCCAACATCATTGGCATCTTCATCTGGGATTTCGAAGGCCGGATTCTGGAGGCCAACGAAGCCTTTCTCCGCATCGTGGGGTACGATCATGAGGATCTCGTCGCGGGCCGTATACGATGGACGGACCTCACTCCACCGGAGTGGCGCGATCGCGATACGCGATTGATACAAGAGCAAAGGCTGACCGGAGCTCTTCCGCCATTTGAGAAGGAGTACTTTCGCAAAGACGGCAGCCGCGTTCCCGTGTTGATCGGCGTGGCAACTTTCGAGAAAGGCGGGAATCAAGGCGTCGCCTTCGTGCTCGACTTGACGGAACGCAAGCGTGCCGAGGAGCGGCTACGCCGCAGCGAAGCCTATCTGGCGGAAGCACAGAGGCTGAGCCACACCGGTTCCGCGGCCTACAACGAAACGGAAATTCTTTATTGGTC
>Ga0209814_10000062_pt1 | contig 26330 bp, 23 predicted proteins | sample SoiMetdeltSBSDD1_FD_187597 | JGI IMG/M metagenome (GOLD analysis project Ga0209814, IMG submission 187597) | Bulk soil microbial communities from a Populus tree surrounding site in Tennessee, USA - Soil MetaG P. deltoides SBSDD1 (SPAdes) (version 2) | ecosystem: Environmental > Terrestrial >... | reverse complement strand
TACTGGATGCGGTTCGAGGGGGGCTCGGTCGAGCTCGAGGCCGGTGATGCCGACAAGGCCGACGCCACGATCGAACAGGACTACGACACGGCGGTCGCACTCGCCAGGAGCGAGCTCAACCCCGTCTCGGCCTTCATGACCGGGAAGATCCGCATCAACGGCAGCATGATGCTCTTGATGCAGCTCCAGGGGGCTCTGTCCGAGCTCGCCAAGGAGATGCAGGAGATCGACGTCGACTACTGACGAGCGAGACCGCCCCGCCCCCGCCGAGGTCCATCGGCCATCCGATCGCACGCTCCCGGACGTACCTGGGTTGGGTGCGCAGATCTCGTTTGACGGGCTCGACCCGGCGAGCGGAGAATCTACGGCCGTGCCCCGGGTTCGGGGCGCCCATCGGATGGGAGGGGGAAGCATGCGCTCTTGGCGAGCGAAGATGCTGGTCCTCATCGGCGTACTGTCCGTCGTCGCTGCGGCGTGCGGCGGCGATGACAACGGCGGTGAGACCGGCGGGGCTGGCGGCACCGCGACGGGAGGTACCGCCGGCGCCGAATGCAACGCGGATATCCAGGTCGGGATGGCGTTCGACATCGGCGGCCTCGGCGACAAGTCGTTCAACGACGCCGCGAACGCCGGTCTGCAGCAGGCGATCGCCGACGGCCTCGTGTGTGAGGACAACGTCGTCACCAACGAGGCGAACTCCACGGGCTCCGACCGCGACCAGAACCTGCAGGCTCTTGCTGACGCCGGGTTCAACCTGGTGGTTGGGGTCGGCTTCGCCTTCTCTCCGGGGGTCAACACGATCGCCCCGGACTACCCGGACCAGAGCTTCATGATCGTGGACGGCTACGCAACATGCGGAACGGCGTGCGGCCTGACCAACGACGCCGACGCGATCCCCAACGTCGCCGACTACACCTTCAAGGAGCAGGAGGGTTCGTTCTTGGTGGGCGCCGCGGCGGTGCTCAAGTGCCAGTGCAAGACGATCGGGTTCCTCGGCGGACAGACCGGACCGCTCATCGAGAAGTTCCAGGCCGGCTACGAAGCCGGGGCGCATCAGATCGACCCGGACGTCAACGTGCTGGTCGAGTACATCGGCGACGACACGACGGCGTTCAACGACCCGGTCAAGGGCGAGCAGCTGTCGACCAAGATGTACGACGACGGAGCCGAGATCATCTACCACGCCTCCGGCGCGTCCGGGGCGGGACTCTTCAACGCCGCGGTCGAGGCGCAGAAGCTGGCGATCGGCGTCGACTCCGACCAATACCTGACGGCGAGTCCCGAACAGCAGCCGCTGATCCTGACCTCGATGCTGAAGCGCGTCGACGTGGCGGTCTACAACGCGATCGAGGCCGTGGGCAACGGATCGTTCGGGGGGAGCCAGGTCTTCGGCATGGCGGAGGACGGGGTCGACTACGCGACCTCGAACCCGGAGCAGCTCACGTCCGACATCACCGAGCAGCTGGACAAGTTCAAGCAGCAGATCATCGACGGAACGATCGTCGTGCCGGACACCCCGGGCGGCTAGCCGGGAGGACGGCGGGATCGTGACGAACGTTGAAGGGGCGGGGGGCAACGGCTCCCCGCCCCTCGTCGTGCTCGAGCGCATCACCAAACGCTTCCCCGGTGTGCTGGCCAACGACGAGGTGGATCTCGAGCTGCGGAGGGGCGAGGTCCATGCCCTGATCGGCGAGAACGGGGCCGGCAAGTCGACCCTGATGCGAGTGCTCTACGGGATGTATCCCGCGGACGGAGGTCGCATCGTCGTGCGCGGCCAGGAGGCGAAGATCGGTTCGCCGCGCGACGCCATCGCCCTCGGGATCGGCATGGTCCACCAGCACTTCGTGCTCGTCGATCCGTTCACGGTCACCGAAAACATCATCCTCGGCGAGGAGGGGGGAGCTGTCCTGGACGTGGACGCGGCGAGGCAGCGCGTCGCCGAGCTCGCCGAGTCCTACGCGTTCCGCGTGGATCCGCGCGCCGTCGTCGAGGATCTGTCGGTCGGCGAGGAACAGCGAGTCGAGATCCTGAAGGCCCTGTACCGCGGCGTCGAGATCCTGATCCTGGACGAGCCGACCGCGGTACTCACGCCGAACGAGACGAAGGACCTGTTCGGCAACCTTCGCAAGCTCCGGGAGGCGGGCCGGACGATCGTCTTCATCAGCCACAAGCTCGACGAGGTGATGGAGATCGCCGACCGGATCACGGTGCTCCGACGCGGCCGGGTCGTCGGCGAGACGCGTCCGGCGGAGACCTCGAAGGCCGAGCTCGCCGAGATGATGGTCGGCCGGCCGGTCCTGTTCCGGCTCGAGAAGCCGAGGATCGAGATCGGCGACCCCGTCCTTCGTGTGGAAGGGCTGACCGGCGAGGGCAAGCTGAACGGCATCGACCTCGAGGTCCGGGCTGGCGAGATCCTCGGCGTGGCCGGCGTCGAGGGCAACGGCCAGCGCGAGCTCGCCGAGTCGTTGATCGGGCTTCGCACACCGGCGTCCGGCACGATCGAGCTCGAGGGCACCTCGATCGCGGGTCGGAGCGTGTTCGACATCCGCAACGTCGGCGTGGGGTACATCCCCGAGGACCGCCACGAGCAGGGGCTCGTCCTCAACATGACCCTGTGGGAGAACGCGATCCTGGGCCGCCAGGACGACGAGGAGTTCTCGGGCACCCTCGGCGTGCTGTTCATCAAGAAGATCAAGGAGCTCGCCGCACGGTTGGTGAAGCTGTTCGACATCCGGGCGCGGAGCGTCGACGTGACGGCTTCGACGCTTTCGGGCGGGAACCAGCAGAAGCTGATCCTGGCGCGCGAGCTCGAGACCGACCCCAGACTGTTGATCGCGGCCCAGCCGACCCGGGGCCTCGACGTCGGGGCGATCGAGTTCGTGTGGAAGCAGATCCTCGAGCAGAAGGCGGCGGGGCGCGCCGTCCTGTTGATCTCGGCTGAGCTCGACGAGATCTACGCGCTCTCGGACCGGATCGTGACCCTGTACGAGGGGAAGATCACGGGGGAGTTTCCTCCCGACGCCCCGCCCGAGGCCATCGGCGTCGGGATGCTCGGCGGCGCGAAGGAAGCGGTGGCGTAGGTGGCCACCGAAGGGCTGGCCGCGCCGGTGGCTGTCGCGAAGCAACGCTCGAGCTGGGCGGAGACCCTCGTCGGGCAGCTCTTGGCGCTGCTGGCGTCGCTCGGGATCGCGCTGCTCGCCGGCTCCGTCCTGATCGTCGCGTACGGAGAGAGCCCGGCCACCGTGTACTCGTCGATCCTCGACGCCTCGATGGGATCTGCGGACGGGATCGGTTACGTCCTGGCGATCGCGACCCCGCTGATCTTCTCCGCGCTGGCGGTCGCCGTCTGCTTCAAGGGCGGTCTGTTCAACATCGGGGTCGAGGGTCAGTACCTCGTCGCCATGGTCACGGCCGCCTGGGCCGAGATCGAGTTGGGCTTCCTGCCCGGCCCGATCCTGGTGGTCGTCGTCCTGCTGGCCGCGATGCTCGGAGGCATGATCTGGGCCGCAGTCCCGGGCATCCTGAAGGTGAAGACGGGCGCCCACGAGGTCGTGACGACGATCATGATGAACCAGATCGCCATCAGCCTCGTGGCGTGGGCCCTCAACTTCCCGTTGAAGTTCTCGAACGCGCCTCCGGGTCAGAACGTCGACCTGCGCACCGATCAGTTCCCCGAGGGGGGGCTCGTCGGCGACATCGGGCAGTACTTCGGCGTCACGCCCGGGGCCCACCTGTCGTGGCTGCTCTTCCTGGCGATCGCGGCGGCGGTCATCGTCTGGTTCATGATGCGCAGGACGCGGCTCGGCTATGAATCGCGCGCGGTCGGCTCGTCGCCGGGCTCCGCGAAGGCCGGCGGGGTCGCGATCGGCTCGACACAGCTCCGGCTGTTCCTGATCTCGGGGGCGCTCGCCGGGCTGGTGGGGATGCAGCAGATCCTGGCCGACCGCGGGTACCTGCCGCAGAACTACGTGGTCTTCCTCGGCTTCACCGGGATCGCGGTCGCGTTCCTCGGTCAGAACAACCCGATCGGCATCATCTTCGCCGCGATCCTGTGGGGTGTGCTGTCTCGGGGCGAGGTGGCACTGCAGATCGAGAGCGAGGTGCCGCGCGAGTTCATCATCATCCTCCAGGGCATCCTCATCCTGTCCGTCGTGATCACGTACCAGATCGCCAAGCGACGGCTCGCCGCCCGACAGTTGCAACGCGCCGGCGCGGCCGGCGAGCTCGACGACTCCGCCGGGCCGGACGAGAGCGGCGGCCCACGCGGGCCCGAGATCGGGGGCCGGGAGGCGTTCGAGGCGGTCGAGGGGAGTGGCACCTGATGCCGTTCACCGATATCGCCGTCGCCCTGCAGATCTCGTTCACGTACTTCACGATCATCTACCTGACCGGTCTCGGAGGCCTGTTCAGCGAACGCTCCGGCATCGTGAACATCGGTCTCGAGGGACTCATGATCATCGGGACGGTCACCGGCGCCTTCGGCGCCCGCTTCTTCACCGATACGCTCGAACTCGGGCTGCCGTGGGGTCCCATCCTCGGCCTGCTGTTCGGAGCGCTCTGCGGGGCCATCTTCGCCGGTGTCCACGCGGTCGCGACGATCTCGTTCCGCGTCGACCACATCGTCTCGGGCGTGGTCATCAACCTGGTCGCGATCGGGCTCGCGCGCTTCCTCTCGTCCGCGTTCTTCAACGGGCAGTCGACGCAGTCCGACCCGGGCGGCCCCCACCTCGCGCGGCTGGACATCCCGCTGCTGTCCTCGTTACCTGGCGGCCTGGATCGAGCGTTCCAATCGCTGTCCCCGATGGTCCTGGTGGCGGCGTTCATGGTCGTGCCGGTCTGGTACGCGTTGAACCGGCTGCGGTGGGGACTGCGACTTCGCTCGTGCGGCGAGAACCCCGAGGCGACGAGGTCGCTCGGCGTGAGCGTGCCCCTCTACCGGTATCAGGGCGTGCTGCTCTCGGGCGCGTTCGCCGGCCTGTCGGGAGCCTTCCTCGCCTCGGAGGTGATCGGGAACTGGCGTGAGGGACAGACGCTCGGATTGGGGTTCATCGCCCTCGCCGCGCTGATCCTGTCGAACTGGAACCCGATCCGGTTGATGTTCTTCGCGTGGCTCTTCGGGTTCGCTACCGCGATCCCGCTCCGGCTGAACGACGCGCCGGTCATCTCGGCGCTCCCACCCCAGTTCATCCGGATGATCCCGTACATCGTCACGATCGTGGCGATCGCCGGGTTCGTCGGGCGCGTGCGGCCACCGGCCGCGGCCGGCAAGGCGTACGAGGGCGGAGGCGGCACCTAGGCCGGCACGGAATCGAGCGTCACTCGGTCCCGAACAACCGGTCCCCGAAGTCGCCGAGCCCCGGCACGATGTAGCCGCGCTCGTTCAGCTGCCGGTCGATCGCCGCGGTGAAGATCGGGACGTCCGGGTGGTCGGCCTCCATCCGCCGGATCCCCTCGGGGGCGGCGACGACGCAGACGAAGCGGATCGACGTGGGCCCGCCCTCCTTTACGGCGGAGGTCGCCGCCGAACCCGAACCGCCCGTGGCGAGCATCGGGTCGAGCACCAGGACGTGCCGGCGCTGCACCGGGGGCAGCTTGCGGTAGTACGACTGCGGCTCGAGCGAGGCCTCGTCGCGTTCCAGACCGATGTAGCCGACGGCGACCTCCGGGAACAGTTCGGTCACCGCCTCCAGCATGCCGAGCCCCGCGCGGAGGATCGGCACCGCGACGAGGTCGCCGAGCACACGTCCGGTCGTCTCCTCGAGCGGGGTCCGCACGACGACCTCCGTCGTCGGCAGATCGCGGATCGCCTCGAGCGCGAGGGTCAGGGCCAGGCGCTTGGCCAGCGTTCGAAACACCGGCGGCGCCGTCTCCTGCGACCGCAGCTGCGCCAGGAGATGGCCTGCGAGCGCGTGATCCACCACGGTCACGGACACGCGCGCATCCTACCGGGGGCGGGCGAGACCCCGCGCACGGAGGACCTCGCGGGCCGATCGACCGGTTGCCAGACCGGGGCGAGGCTGCCACGATGACGCCCTCATGCGGACGACCTTCGGTTCCTGGCTCTACGGCGGGCGGTGCCCGGCCTAGTCGCCTGAACCGAAGGGAACAGGGACCCCGGGCCGGGAGCCCGGGGTTTCGTCGTTGCCGAGGCCGTAGGAGCGCACGCGCCGAGGGGACGACGAGGAGTTGGAGGAGACGCGATGGTCGTGGTCATGAAGCGCGAGGCCACCGAGGCCGACATCGAGCAGGTCTCCGAACGCGTCCGCGCCGCCGGAGGCGAGGCGTTCGTCTCGCGCGGCGCGGTCCACACGATCGTCGGCCTCGTCGGCGACACCGAGCGGTTCCAGGCGATCCCCTGGAGGCAGCTCCCGGGCGTCGACCACGTGATCCAGATCGGCAAGCCGTACAAGATGGTCGCGGCCGATCTGCATCCCACCCCGACGACCGTGAACGTCGGCTCGACGCCGGTCGGTCGTGGCACCTTCACCCTGATCGCCGGGCCGTGCGCGGTCGAGAGCGAGGAGCAGGCGATGCTCGCGACCAAGGCGGCGAGGGCCGCCGGCGCGACGATCCTGCGCGGCGACGTCTACAAGCCGCGGACGTCGCCCTATTCGTTCCAGGGGCTCGGCGAACGTGGCCTCGAGGTCCTGGAGGAGTGCCGGCGTCAAACCGGGCTGCCGATCATCGTGGAGGTCGTCGACGTCTCGCAGGTGGAGCACGTCGCCGCCGTCGCCGACTGCATCCGAGTGGGTACGCGGAACGCCCAGAACTTCGAGCTCCTGAAGGAGGTCGGGCTGTCCCGCAGGCCCGTGATGCTGAAGCGAGGCCTCGCGATGACGATCGAGGAATGGCTCCAGGCCGCGGAGTACGTCGCGCAACGCGGGAACTCCGAGATCATCCTGTGCGAGCGCGGGATCCGGACGTTCGAACCGGCCACACGGAACACCCTCGACCTCGCGGGGATGGCGGTCGCGCAGAGCGAGTCCCACCTGCCCGTGATCGTCGACCCGTCCCACGCGGTCGGCAAGCGGCATCTGGTCGCGCCGATGTCGCGCGCCGCGCTCGCGGCGGGGGCGGACGCCGTGATGATCGACGTGCACCCCGATCCCGAGAGCGCCCTGTGCGACGGCCCGCAGGCTCTCACGCCCGACGAGATGCTCGATCTCGGTCGTGACCTCGAGCGGCTCGCCGCGGCGCTCGGCCGGCCATTCAACCACGCCGATTAGCGGCGCTCGTTCCCCTCACTCGTAAGGGTCGTCGGGCGTCGCGATCTCCATGACGCTCGTCGCCACGAGCTCGGGGATGTCGCCGTCCACCGACCCGGACCTCCCGGTCACGCGCACCCACTGGTCGGCCGGCGGCACGTCGCCGAACACTCCCGTGACGCGGACAACCACCGGCGTGGCATCGGCCGCGCAACACGCGATCTGGTATCTGGCGAGCTCGAACCCGCCCGCACTGGGCGCCGCCACGAACCCCGTGAGGCTCACTGTCGCGTTGGCGAAGCTTGCACCGGCGTGTTCGAACGCGCGCTGGCCGAACTCGAGCAGCGTCATGGGGAAGGGCCCGGCGCCGCGCAGGGGTTCGAACACGGCGGGGCCCGCGCGGACGTCGACCGTCGCGCCGCGTTCGATGCCGAAACTTCCCAGGGTGGGGGGAGCGACCAGCAGGAGGGCGGCGATCGGGGCCAGGAGCAGCCATGCCACCCCACCGGCGCCGTGATCGTGGGCGGGACCAGCGTCCGGTCGGTCGCGCCTGATGACCCGCACCAGCGTCAGCACGCCGAGCAGGACCAGCGCGCACCCGGCGACCGCGAGCCACGGGCCCATCCCGACGCGGACGTAGCGACGGTAGGTACCGGTGACCGTCAGACGCAGCAGCACCGTCCCGATGAGCAGGGTGATGGTCCCGCCGGCGGCCGTCAAAGCAACCACCATCCGATCAACGCGCTCGACGCCATCGCGACGAGCAGGGTGAGCGGGGCGAACCTCGCGGCGAAGCTTCGCCCGAACGTGCCCGCCTGCAGCGCGATGAGCTTCACGTCCACCATCGGCCCCACGACCATGAAGACCAGTCGAGCCGTGATCGGGACCGCCGTGAAGCTCGCGGCGACGAAGGCGTCGGCCTCCGAGCAGATCGCCATGATCACCGCGAGTCCGGCCATCGCCACGAACGCCAGGGCGCTCGAGCCCCCCAGGCTGTCGAGCGCAGACCGGGGCACCACCGTCTGGAGGGTCGCGGCGGTCGCCGCCCCGATGATGAGGAAGCCGCCCGCGTTGAGCAGGTCGTGCTGGGCGGTCGCGATCATCACGCTCAGCCGGGATCCCTCGTCGGCCTTCCTCCTTCGAGTGATCCTGAGCAACTCGTCCCGTCCGGTCCGCGCCCACACCAGCCCGACGACCACCGCCGCGAGCAGGCTCGCGAGGAACCGCGCGGCGACGACCTCGGGCCTGCCGGGGAACGCCACGGCGGTCGCGACCAGGACGATGGGGTTGATCGCGGGTGCGGACAGCAGGAACGCCAGCGCAGCGGCCGGGAGCATCCCCCGGTCCACAAGACGACCCGCGATCGGGACCGAACCGCATTCGCAGCCGGGCAGGGCGACGCCTGCGGCGGCGGCCGTGGGGACGGCGAACACGGGGCGGGACGGAAGCGCCCTTGCCAGGAGATCGTCCGGCACGAACGCCGCGACGGCGGCGCTGATCGTGACCCCCAGAACCAGGAACGGCATCGCTTGAACGACGATCGCGACGAAGACCGTGGCCCAATGTGCGATCGCGGGCTGGTCCAGGAGGTCCTCGAGGAGTGGACGGAACGCAGCGGCTGCGACCACGACGAGGGCGACGAGCGCGAGACCCACGTCTCGAGCGCGGGGACTCGGGCGTTCGTGCTCCTCTCGCTCGCCGGGGCGTCCCCCGCCTGCGGCAGCGTCGTCGGCGACCGCGCGGGCCATGGCCGGCGAGCATACAACCGGTTCCGGGCGAGTTGCGCCGTCGTTCACGGTCACGATATGTAGAGGACATCCCATTGGGCGACGATGGGTCGGCTTGCTGCACGAGCGAGGGAGGATGGGATGAGGCGGACGTGGTTCCGAGGCTGGGTAACCCACGTGGCGCTCGCCACGGTCGCGGTCGCGGTCGTGATCGCGGCCCCGCTCGCATCGACGAGTTCGACGGCCAACGACCGCGTGATCATCTCTGGAGCTCGCACGATCTCCGACCAGGTCCAGGTCAACTTCGCGAAGGCCGACAATCACCCGACCACCGACGTCCACCTGCTCGCCTTCAACGACCTCCACGGCACGCTCGAGGCGGCGGGGAACAACATCTACGGCTCGTTCGCCGGGGGTGCGGCGTACCTGGCGAAGGTGGTCGAGGATCGCCAGACCCAGTACGGGGAACTCCAGGCGACGGTCTTCGCCGGCGACAACATCGGCGCGAGCCCGCTCGCGAACGGCCTGTTCCACGAGGAGCCCATTACCATCGCCTCCAACCTCATGCACGTCGACTTCGCGTCGGTCGGCAACCACGAGTTCGACAAGGGCAGCGCCGAACTCCTGCGGATCCAGAACGGCGGATGTCATCCGGACGGGTGCACGGGTGCCCCGTACGCGCTCGCGGACGGCGGAACCACGAACACCTACCCGGGCGCGGACTTCCAGTACCTGTCCGCCAACGTGGTGGTCGACGCCACCGGCGAAACGCTGTTCCCCGCGTTCGGCGTCAAGAACTTCGTCTCCGAGAGCAAGGGCAAGGTCTTCGAGATCGGATTCATCGGTGAGGTGCTTGAGTCCACGCCGACGATCGTTACACCGACCGGCGTCGCGGGTCTGACGTTCCGCGATGAGGCCGATGCCGCGAACGACGCCGTCGCCGAGCTTCGGGACCAAGGGGTCCAGACCTCCGTGCTCGTGATCCACGAGGGAGGCTTCCAGTCCAGCCCGGCGGCTCTGAACGGTTGCGCCGGTAACCTGGCGGGTAGCGCGATCGCCGACATCGCGAGCCGCCTCGACCCAACCATCAAGGTGATCATCTCGGCCCACACCCACGCCGAATACCGCTGCACGATCACCACCGGCGGCGTGACGCGGCTCATCACGAGCGCCTCGTCGTTCGGCCGGATCCTCTCGGATATCACGTTGACGGTCGACGACAAGAGCGGAAAGCTCGTCTCTGCGAGCGCCGACAACGTCATCGTCGCGAACGCCCTCAACAATCCCGGGCCCGGCGTCACCCGCATCCCGGACAGGTCGAAGGAAGACCCGCAGGTCCAGGCGGTCGTGAATCAATACGTCACGGCGTCGGCGCCGCTCGCGAACGTCGTGATCGGGAGGATCCAGGGCGACCTCACCCGGACCGGAACGGCTCAGGGCGAGTCGGCGCTCGGCGACGTGATCGCCGACGCCCAGCTCGCGGCGACCGCGCCGGTGAACCTCGGGGACGCGGACTTCGCATTGATGAACCCGGGAGGCATCCGCGCCGACTTGAGGCAGGGCGACATCTCCTCCGGAGGCGAAGCGTTCGGCGAGGTCACGTACGGCGAGGCGTTCACGGTCCAGCCGTTCGGCAACAGCCTCGTCACGAAGACGATGACCGGGGACATGATCCGACGGGTCCTCCAGCAGCAGTTCCAAGGGTGTGGGGGTACGGCGCCCGCGGCCGGCCGCATCCTGCAGATCTCGAGCACCTTCAGCTACGAGTCGGCTCCCTCGGCTGTGGCGTGCGCCGACAAGATCGGGAGGATGTGGGTGAACGGCGTGCTGGTCCAGCCCACCGACTCGTTCCGCGTAACGATGAACAACTTCCTCGCGACCGGAGGAGACGGCTTCACCGTCTTCAACGAGGGGACCAACGCGCTCGGTGGCGCGCAGGACATCGACGCGCTCGTCGCCTACTTCGGCGCGAACGAGCCGGGCGGCATCGCCGTGCCGCCGCTGACCCGGATCGTTCCGAAGCCGTAGGGTTCCCGGAAGGAGCCCCGCGTCCGGGCCGAACGAGCGCCGGCCGTCAGCCGGGCAGCACCGGGGTGAGCTCGGCGATGTCGCACGAGCCGCGCCAGCGCGTCAGCCATTCGCTCGGCGCGCCCGCGCGGCTCTTGCGCTTGTCGACGAGGAGCTTTGCCGCGTCTTCCCACTCGGGGCCCTGCAGCAGGCGCGAGGCTGCGTGGAACTCGTCCGCCGCGGTGTCGCGGCCCTTGCGGCGCGTCACGACGACCAGCTCCGACGCGCCGGGGATGCCCGGCACGCTTTGATCCTCGGGCCCAGGTTCGCGCTTGGATAGCACGAAGATCTTGCCGTTGCGGTAGGCGAACCAGGATGGGATCAGCCTGCGCCGGCCGTTCGCCTCGACGCCGACCCAGATCACGTCCGACCGCTTGAGTCCGTCCTCGATCGCCTTGGGGAGCTTCGCAGACGCGAGCTGGACCAGGACCGGGACCTCGATCTCGCCGACGATCTCCTCGTCGATGACGAACGACACGACGTAGCTCCCGGTCTCGTCGAAGGAGGCGTCCGTGACCGTGTCCGTCTCGACCGTGAGATCCATCGAGCCGGTCATGCGGCGGACCGCGGGACCCCAGCGATGCACCAGGCGCCCGGATGGTCCGTAGAAGTGGATCTCCTCGGTCACCATGCCCGTCCCGACCTTCCACGCTCGGGTGACGACGAAGGGGAGGGCGGTGCCGGGCGAGCCGAGCAGGTAGACGCCCGCGGGACCCTGGTCGCCGTAGGTGTCCCAGACCCGCTGGTCCACCACGTTGGCGGAGACGAGCTCGCCGACGGTCATCGCCGCGAGAGGATACCCGACGCCTGCCGGCTCACGTGTCGCGCACCTCCCGTGGGCTCTCGTCTTCGTCCACGACGCCGGATCAGGCGCTGCGCGCGAGCCAGAGGCGCGGCTCTTCGAGCTCGGGCATCGACGGGAGCGCCTCGGCGGAGTCCCACATCCGGGCGAGGGTCGCCTCGTCGGTGAGCTCCACGACCGTGTCGCAGAAGGCTCGGCCCAGGCGGTATTGCTCGCGCTTGACCTCGATGCCGAGCAATCGCTCGAAGACGGGATCGACGTGCTCCGTCTCGCGGTACCGCCGCATCGCCTCGTCGATCCGAGCATAGGACGGCAGCATCTGCTCGCCGATCGCGTGCATCACGTGATCGCCGTAGCCCTCGGATGCGGTCATGAACGCCTGGATCCGGCGGAGCTTGAGCCGCTGCTCGTCGTCCATCACGGCGCCGAACAATGAGTCCTGCCCGGCCAGCATCTCCTGCATGCCCTCCGGGTTCGAAGGATCGAGTGACGCGAGCCGTTGCTGCAGTTCCTCGACGTCGAGCGTGAGCGTGGACGTGAAGTCGTCGATCAGCTCCCGGAACCTCGCGAGGGCCCACGGCCGCGCGAATTCGAAACGGTGCGTCACCTCGTGGATCGCGATCCAGGTTCTGAAGTCGATCGGGTCCAGGCTCCACTCCTCCTCGAAGCGGGCGATGTTCGGGACGACGAACAGCAGCGCGCCGGCGCCGTCGGGTCTGGGCACCGCGATGTCGTACTGCCCCAAGACCTGCTGGGCGAGCGTCCCGAGCACGGTCCCCACCTGTGCCCCCAGGAGCAGAGGCGACACCTGTCCGAGCATCTGCGCGACGCCGGCCTGCGCCTGCTCCGGCACCGCATCGCGCTGCGACGCCGCGATCGCGTCGCCGATCTTCGCGGCGGCCGGTTCGAGCAACGCCCGCAGTCCCTCGATGTTCGCCTGCACCCACTGCCCGCGCCGAACGGCCTCGACCCTCGGGATGTCGGAGGGGGCCTCGAGGCCGGTGAACCCGGCCACCTGGAGCTCGGCGACCCGGACGGCCTCGTCGAACCCGCGACGATCCTCCTCGCTCGGGGCGGGGTCCTCGGTGCCCCAGGACGCCGACGCGATCCCCACCTGCCTCGCGAGCTCCCAGTTCACCGGTCCGCTCGACGACATCAGGACCCGCTGGATCTCCCGGAACAGCGGAACGTCGTTCCAGACGTCGCCGGGGGGGACGCCGAACGGCTGCTCCTCGGGGGTTGGGCTCATGCGGCCATCCTACGGCCGCGCCCGAGTTACGCCGGGCTGGGTCCATGCCCGCCTCGAACGCCCGGACCGCTCGCTACGATGGGTGCGTGCGACCCGAGCTGCTCGTGCGCGTCACGGCGGATCCGATCGGCGCCGGCGAGGCGGTCGAGTTCGTGAGCGACCCGGCGGCGGGCGGCACCTGTGTCTTCCTGGGCACCGTGCGCGACCACTCGGACGCCGGGGCCGTGACGGGACTCACCTACGAGGCCTGGGGGGAGCAGGCCGAGCGCCGGCTCGAGGAGCTCGCCGAGGAGATGTTCGCGCGCTGGCCGCTGCGAAAGGTGGCGTTCCTCCATCGGGTCGGCGAGCTCGCCCCCGGCGAGGTCTCGGTCGTGGTGGCTTGCTCGTCGCCCCACCGCGCCGAGGCGTTCGAGGCGTGTCGCCACGGGATCGAGCAGCTGAAGCGGGACGTTCCGATCTGGAAGAAGGAGCACCTCACGACCGGCGTCTCCAGCTGGGTGATGGGGTCGTGAGGCACCGGACCTCCGACCGCTGATGGGGCGCGACCTCGCGATCGACCTCGGGACCGCAAACACGCTCGTCTACCGCCAGGGCGAGGGGATCGTCTTCAACGAGCCGACCGTCGTCGCGATGAACGCATCGAACGGCAAGGTCGAGGCCATGGGCGACGAGGCCTGGCAGATGATCGGTGGGCGTTCGGGCAACGTCGTCGCCCTGCGCCCGCTGCGTCACGGCGTGATGACCGAGTTCGACATCACCCAGCGGATGATCGAGGTGGTCCTGCGCCGGGTCGGGGTCTCCCGCTTCCCGAGACCCCGCGTGGTGTCCTGCGTGGCGAGCCAGTCCTCCGAGGTCGAACGCCGGGCCGTTCGTGAAGCGGTGAAGTTCGCCGGGGGGCGCGACGTCGTGCTGGTCGAGGAGCCGCTCGCGGCCGCGGTCGGCGCGCGTCTCCCGATCCACGAGCCGATCGGGAACCTGATCGTGGACATCGGCGGCGGCACGACCGAGATGGCGGTCGCCTCGATGGGCGGGGTCGTCTCCGGCGGCTCGACGCGGCTGGGCGGATTCGACCTCGATACCGCGATCCAGGACCACCTGCGTCGCGAGTACGACGTCGCGATCGGGGAGAAGTCGGCCGAGGAGATCAAGATCGCGATCGGCTCGGCGTTCCCGGCCCCGCAGGGACGCGCCGCGATCGTGACGGGTCGGGCGCTCGCGACCGGCGCCCCCACCGAGATCCGCGTCACCGAGGACGAGATCCGTCAGGCGATGTCCGAGCCCGTCCACCAGATCGTGGAGGCCGCGAGGCGGACGATCGCCGAGGCGCCCCCCGAGCTCACCCACGACGTCCTCGAAGCCGGCATGTTCCTCACCGGGGGCGGCGGTCTCCTGCGAGGGCTGGACCTGCTCCTGTCGCAGGAGTGCGAGGTACCGGTGCACCTCACCGAACGCCCGCTCGAGACCGTGGTCCTCGGCCTGGGCGCGATGCTCGAACACCTCGACGACTACCGGACGTCGTTCCAGCTCGTCCGAAAGCGCTGACCCGCAAGGGCTCCGGACGGCCGCTCAGTCCAGGAAGGCCTCGATCGTCTTGTTGATCACGTGCCCGAGCTCGTAGAGCGCAAACGCGAGCGCCGCGGCGCCGATCCCGAGCAGGAGGATCACGCCGACCACTCCCTGCAGCCGTTCGCGGAGCTCCGGGCCCCGCGTCGAGACCTGGAGGTAGGCGTACCCGGGCGCCGGGGCCTCAGGTTCGAACGGCTCGTGGGCCCCGTCCGACTCCGAATCCCCGAACCCGGTCGCGGGCGGCTTCACCTGAGTACGGACGGTCCCCAGGTAGACGGCGCAGCCCACGACCACCGACAACACGACCACGATCACGAACGGCATCGCGAGGAGCGTACCCCTCTGCTCCCTCCCCCGCGCGATCTCCCCGTACCATCGCTCCATGCTGCGCCGCAAGCGCGTCGTCCTCTACGTGGCCATCGGCGTGATCGCGGGGCTTGCGGTCACCGTCTATCTCCCGTGGTACGCGGTCGGCCCGGGCCCGGCCCGCGCGGTTCAGCCGCTGATCCGGTTCGAGGATCGGACACGCTACGAATCCCAGGGCAGCTTCGTGATGACCTCGGTGCGCTACACGCGGCTGACCGGTTTGGACATGCTCCTGGCCTGGCTCGACCCCGATCGCGCCGTGGTTGCCCGCTCCGTGTTGTATCCGGACGGGGAGAACGTCCAGGTCGAACGCGAGCGCTCGATCTCGCAGATGGACTCGAGCAAGCTCGACGCGTCGGCGGTGGTCCTGCGGGCCCTCCAGGGCTACCCGAAGGACCACGGCGACGGCGTGCTGGTCGAGAGCGTCGTCTCGGGCTGCGCGGCGGACGGCGAGCTCTTCCCGGGTGACCGGGTCCTGTCGATCGATGGGGAGCCGGTCGACAGCTACCGCGACGCGAGCCGGGCGATCGAGTCCGCCCCTTCGGGCTCTACGCTCACCTTCGACCTGTCGGTCGACGGCGATCCCGAGACCGTCGACCTGGTGCGCGAGCCCTGCGGGGACAGCGAGGATCCCCTGGTCGGGGTCAGGATGATCAACAGCTTCCCGTTCGACGTGAGCATCGCGAGCGGGGAGATCGGCGGGCCCTCCGCCGGGCTGATGTGGGCGCTCGGCCTGTACGACCTGCTGACCCCTGGAGACCTTACGGACGGCCGGACGATCGCCGGGACCGGGCAGATCGCCCTCGACGGCACCGTGTTCCCGATCGACGGCATCGAGGAGAAGCTTTCGGCCGCCGCCGACGCCGGGGCCTCGGTCTTCCTGGTCCCCCAGGGCAATATGAATGCGGCACGAGCCTCGGGGGGCCACGGACTCGAGCTCGTTCCGGTCGCCAGCTTCGAGGGCGCGCTCGCGTATCTCCACGGTCGCTAGCGGGCACCTTGTCCGACAGGCCCGGTGATAGGCTTGCGCGGCTCTCGCATCGATCGCGAAGGACGGACACCAGGGACCTATGGTCGTACGCGTTCCGACCGCAACACCCGCGCCGGGACGGCGTCGGCTCATCATCATCGTCGTCGCGGTTGTGGCCGCCTTCCTCGTCCTGTTCACCGCGCTCTCGGGATTCTTCGTCGATGTCCTGTGGTTCCGCGAGGTTCGCCTCTCCGACGTGTTCTGGACGGTCCTGCGGACCAGGGTCCTGCTCGGACTCGCGTTCGGGCTCACGTTCTTCGTGCTGCTGTATTCGAACCTGTGGATCGTGCGCCGCATCACGCCGCGGTTCCACGCCCTGACCCCCGAGCAGGAGATCATCGAGCGCTACCGGATGCAGTTCGAGCCGTACATCCGCTGGCTCCTGCCGCTGTTCGCGCTCGTGATCGCGTTCTTCGTCGCGCTGGGGGTCACGAGCCAGTGGCAGACGTACCTGCTGTGGCGCAACGGGTCCGGATTGTCGTTCGGACACCCGGAGCCGCTGTTCGATCGCGACCCCGCCTTCTACGTGTTCAGCCTGCCGTGGCTGAAGTTCATGCAGGGCTGGCTGTTCTCGGCGCTGGTCGGGGTCACGTTCCTGACCGCGCTCGCCCACTACCTGTGGGGCGGGATCCGTCCACAGGCGCCGGGGCTCGTCGACAAGGTCACGCCGCAGGTCAAGGCGCACATGTCGGTGCTGCTCGGCCTGATCATGCTCACGAAGGCGTGGGGGTACTACCTGGGGCAGTTCGACCTGCTCACCTCGACCCGAGGGGTCGTGGTCGGCGCGTCGTACACCGATGTGAACGCGCAGCTGCCCGCGCTCCGGATCCTGGTGGTGATCGCGATCGCCTGCGCGATCCTGTTCCTGGTCAACATCCGGCTCCGCGGATGGGCACTGCCGGTTATCGCGGTCGGGCTCCTCGCCCTGGTGTCGATCATCGCCGGGGCGGCGTATCCCGCATTCGTGCAACGCTTCCGGGTCGCGCCGCAGGAGTTCCAGCGCGAACAGCCCTACATCGTGGACAACATCGACGCGACGCGACGAGCGTTCTCGCTCGACGGGATCCAGAGCAGCTCGCGCCCGATCGGGGAGTCGGTCTCGACCGAGGAGGTGCGCGCGAACGAGGCGACGATCTCGAACATCCGCCTGTGGCGCCCCGACGTCCTGCGCGACAACTACATCTCGCTGCAGCGCTTCCGCTCGTACTACGAGTTCAACGACGTCGACGTCGACCGGTACATCGTGGACGGGCAGCGGCGCGTCCTGATGATCTCGACGCGGGAGGTGAGCCAGGCGGGGATCCCGGAGGGCGGCAAGACCTGGCAGAACGTCCACCTGCAGTACACGCACGGATTCGGGGCGGTCGCGTCCCAGGTGAACACCGCGACGACCGAGGGCCAGCCCGTCTTCACGCTGCGCGACATCCCGCCGATCGGCGATCCGCCGATGGAGGGCAACGGACAGCGCGTCTACTACGGCGAGGGCGCGCCCGGTGACGCCGCGTTCGTCGTGGTCGACACGGGCACCGAGGAGCTCGACTTCCAGGGCACGGCCACCGACGACCAGGCGCAGGCCACGTTCACCTACGACGGCGACGGCGGCATCCCGGTCGGCGGCCTGTTCCAGCGCGCGCTGTTCGCGTGGCGCTACCGCGACGTCAATCTGCTGATCTCGGACCTGATCACCGACAACAGCCGGATCATGATCTACCGGGACATCACGGCACGGGTCCCGAAGGCCGCCCCGTTCCTGCGGTTCGATGCCGATCCCTACTCCGCCGTCGTGGACGGTCGGCTCGTCTGGATCTGGGACGCGTACACGACGACGAACCAGTACCCGTATTCCGACTTCGTCGACCTGGCGGAGGTCGCATCGCCCTCGGCACAGGAGCAGGCCCCGTCGCTCGGCGGCGACGTGAACTACCTCCGCAACTCCGTGAAGGTCGTCGTCGACGCGTTCGACGGCTCGATGCGCTACTACGTGGCCGACCCGTCGGACCCGATCATCCAGGCGTGGAGCCGTGCATTCCCCACGATGTTCACGAAGCTCGACGAGGCGCCACCGGAGTTACTCGCGCACTTCCGGTACCCGGAGAACCTGTTCCAGATCCAGGCCTTCGAGTACACGAACTACCACGTCACGGACCCGAACGTGTTCTACGGCAAGCAGGACTTCTGGGCCCTGCCGATCGACCCGACCGTGTCCACCGAGGGCAACCGCGTCCTGATGCGCCCGTACTACGTCCTGATGCGGTTGCCGGGCGAGGTCGACGAGACGTTCGTGCTCATCCTGCCGTTCACGCCGTTGGATCGGCAGAACATGGTGGCGTGGCTCGCCGCCAAGTCCGACCCCGGCCCGGACTATGGCGACATCGTGAGCTTCGAGTTCCCCTCGGGGGTCAACGTCGACGGGCCGACGCAGGTCTTCTCGCGGATCAACCAGGATGCGCGCTTCTCCTCGGAGCGAACCCTGCTCGGCCAGGGCGGTTCGAGCATCGTGTTCGGTGACTTCCTCGTGATCCCGCTCCAGGACTCGCTGCTGTACGTCCAGCCCGTGTACGTCCAGTCCAACCAGGAGAACGCGATCCCCGAACTCAAGCGCGTCGTGGTGGTCAACGGCTCGGCGATCGGGATCGGCTCGTCGCTCCGTGCGGCGCTGACGGACTCGCTCGGCGAGGTCGTGCCGCCCCAGGGCGGAGGACAGCCGCCGCAGGGTTCGGTCCAGGAGCAGATCCAGGCCTTCCTCGACCAGGCGACCCAGCACTTCGCGGCGGCGGACACGGCCTTGCGCGCGGGAGACCTCGCCACGTATCAACGCGAGATCGACGCCGCCAAGGCGGCCACCGAGGAGGCCCAACGGCTGATCGCCGGCCTCCTGGGCGCCCGGCCGACGGGTTCGCCCTCGCCGTCGGTCTCGGCGTCGCCGTCCGTCTCGGCGTCGCCCTCGCCCAGCCCCTCCGGCTGACCCGAACGGCTCATCTCGGAGAACCGGGAACCACCCGGTCGCGCGCGGCCGTCGAACCGCGATACGTCGACCGGAAGGAGCACCTCGGATGCGACCCCTCCGTCTGCCGCTCGCGATCGTCCTCGGTCTGTTCGCGTTGCTCGTTGCCGCGCCCGCGTGGGCGTGCGGTGGGCTCGTGAACACGAACGGAAGCGTCACGCTCGTCCGCACCACGACGCTCGCCGCCTACCACCGGGGGATCGAGCACTACGTCACGTCGTTCGAGTTCGCCGGGGGCACGGGAGAGTTCGGGTCGATCATCCCGCTCCCGGGCGTTCCGACCGAGGTGATCCGCGGCGGCGACTGGACGCTCCAACGCCTCGTGCAGGAGACGCAACCGCAGCCCGAGGCGTTCGCGCTCGCTGCGACCGCAGGCGCGGCGGAGGATCGCGCTCAGGTGATCCTGAAGACCGAGATCGACGCGCTCGACATCGTCGTGCTTGAGGGCGGGGGGACGGCGGTCGGGAAATGGGCGAGCGAACACGGCTTCTTCCTCCCCCCGGACGCCCCCGAGGTCCTCGACTTCTACGCGGAGCGCAGCCCGATCTTCATGACGGTGCGGTTCGACGCGAGCCGCGCCGCCGAGCAGGGTCTCGGCGCCGGCGACGGCACCCCCGTCCACGTCGTGATCCCGACCACGAACCCCTGGGTCCCGCTGCGGATCCTGGGTCTCGGCGCCGGACCCGAGGCGCCGGTCGAGGCCGACGTCTACCTGCTGACCGACCTCGAGCCCGCCACGCTGCCGGCGCCGGTGACCCCAGGTCTCGCGACCCGGTTGCCGCAGGGCGTGCGTCCCGGCCTCGTGCTCGAACGCAGCGAGGCCGCCTCTCCGTCGTTGCTCACCGATCTCCGGAACGACAAGGGCATGGACTGGTTGCCCTCGAGCGGCATGTGGCTCAGCTACCTGCGCGTCGACGCTCGCGCGGGCGACCTCGACTACGACCTCGCGATCGACGCGAGCGGCGCCGGCCAGCCTTCGCCCGTGGCCGCCGGCCTCGCCCCCGAGGCGGCATCCGATCCCTCCGGCGCGACCTCGTACGGGCCTGCGATCTGGACCGCGATCGCGGTCCTCGTGCTCCTCGGGGTCGCGGCGGGACGCGAACGCCGCCGCACCGGGCGCCCGGCGGTCTGAGGTCCGCGATGCCCCGCCGCCTGTTCGCGGTCGCGCTCGCGGCGCTCGCCGCGTGCGCGCCCGCGTCCGCGTCGACGTCCGTGCGAACGGTGGCGATCGGGATCCACTACTCGGCCTTCTCGCTCGACACGATCGATGTCGAGCCGGGCGAGACGGTGCGCTTCGTCGTCACCAACACGGACCCGATCGCCCACGAGTTCATCATCGGGGACCGGGCCGTGCAGATCGCGCACGAGCTCGGGACCGAGGCGGTCCACCCGCCACGGCCGGGGGAGATCACGATCCCGGCGGGCGAGACGGTCAGCACGACGTTCACGTTCGGCGAGCGCGATCTGCTGTTCGGGTGCCACCTCCCCGGGCACTACGTGTACGGCATGCGGGGCACGGTCGAGGTCGTCTGACCGAGCCGCGCTTGGCGGGTTCGCGACGGGTCGGTATCATCGTCATGCGGGGTGGAGCAGTCCGGTAGCTCGCTGGGCTCATAACCCAGAGGTCACGGGTTCAAATCCCGTCCCCGCGACGAGATCTACCAGTGCAAACGAAGAGGGCCCATGCTGCCGGCCGCTTCGCATGCCTTCAGTGTTCACCGGGATCTATCTGCGTAGCACCGGACCGATCCGATCCGCCCCTCTGCTGCCGCCTCGTCTGTGGCTGTTCTGGATAGGGACTCCGAGGCGGTCATCGACCACGCTCCGCAACCTGGCGACCTGACGGAGGCAATCCTTGCGACGGGCTCCACCTCCGCGAACTCATCGGTGGTGAGCCGGGCGCAGGGCTCCGAGCGACGATGGCCGACAGCGTGGTTCGGTCTCTTCACGCCCCACCTGTCGATGTCGACACCGATCGCTCCCTCAGGAGTGACATCCATGCCGTCCCTGATCTAGGACCCTCCCGTTCGCACCGACGAACGACCAAGCGTATCCGTGGTTGTGCAGCGTCATCTGGAGCACGCCAAACACGTCGGTTATCCGTCTTTGCGAACCGGCGATCGGGTCGCCGAACGGGTAACTGCCGGCGCCGCCAGTTCCCACAACAAACTCCCGGATCCCCGTACGCGGTGCGGGGTGACCGCTCGGCGAGAGAGGCGCGAATCGCTCGTAATTGTGTTCGTGCCCGTTGAGGACGACGTCCACCCCCTGTCGGAACAGCAGTCCCCACAGGTCGGCCATGTCCTCGTCGGATCCGTGGTTGGTGCCTGAGGACCAGCGAGGGTGATGCCAGTAGGCGAGCTCACAGGTCGCGTCGCTTCGGCGAAGATCACGCCGGATCCAGGCGAGTTGCTCGGAGGAGATGCTTCCTGAACCGGAGTTCACCGCAACGAGATGCCAGGCGCCGAGGTCGAAGCTGTAGTATCCGCCGTTGCCCCGGTGAGCTCGCGGACCGAAGTAGTCGAAGTAGCCGTCGGCTGCAGCCGTGTGATAGTCGTGGTTGCCAGGAACCGGTCGCGTGATGCTCTTGAAGCGTCCCCACGTCGGGTCGTAGGAAGCCATGAAGTCGGCGAGCTCCCCGTCGGAGTACTGGTTGTCCCCGAGCGTGAGCGCCGCCGTCGGATCGATAGAAAGAACGAGCCGAGCCGTCTGCCGCTGCTGTGCGCTCGGCTCCCCTGCTTGCGCGATGTCTCCCGCTGCCGTGATCACGGGATCGCCGCTGGCGGTTGCGGAGTGGAGGACCTGAAGCGGGTAGGTCGAGGCCGCGAGAGCCAGCAGGACAAGAAATCGGCGCACGGGATCCTCCCTCACATCGAGACCAAGCCCGACAACCTATACCTATGCGGCTGTCTCTGGGCGTCGAGCCTCGAAGTCAGGGAGCGTCAGGACGTGCAGCGGATACGGGGGCCATCCGCCATCCGCACTATTGCGCCTACGCGCGCCGGACGATGTATCGGGCACTACTCGTCCATAGCTTCACGGTGGGACCTAGGGACACCAGACTCGAACTGAGAGGAAGGTCATGCTCACGCCAAACGAAGTGGCCGCGAGGGTGTGGGACGACTACCTACACCGGTTCGGTGCGGAGGCGTACGTTACGGCGCGCTACATCGCCGCGCCGCCGACGATTCCTAGAAACGAAGACGCCGGCCTAACTGCTCGTTCATTCGAGGCGGACGCATACCACTCTGACCCACGGTTGCAGACGTCAGCAGACCCTTCTGCTGTCAGAGCGCGGGCTCGCCGTGCGGCGCGGGCGCCGGGTGCGCCCGGTGGCCGCGAAGGCTCATCTCGCTTCCCGCAACATCCCGACCAGCACGACCCTGAGGGTCCGATCCTCCTCGCGGTCGATCGAGAGCTCTGCGAACTCGCCGATCCGGTCGGCGCGGTCGGCGCGGTCGAAGTCCAGGAGCATGAGGACGTGGAGCAGTTCGGCGCGGGGAGCCGGCCCTAGGGCGTCTAGGCGGGCCTGGAGCCGTCGATCGAGTTCATCTGGCCGCGCGCGTCCCCTCTCATCTTGGTGATCCGGGCTGACAACACAGGCATTTGCCAGATGAAAGGTGCACAGAGTCATACTCGATTCGGCCGAGAGGAGTGCATCTTGGCGATGCTGTCACGAAGATGAACGACGAGTTCTGCTCGGGCTGACCGTCGTCCTCTCGCAACATCCTTACCGCACCGCCGGCGTCCGGTCCTCCTCACAGCAAATGAGAAGTTCCCCGAAACTCGGGTCTTCGGGTTCCCCGAGTAAGACGCGAATCGCGTCCGCTCGGTCGACGTCCGGGAGCATGACGACGTGGAGCAGCTCGCCGCGGTGCCGACGTCGGCGGCGACGCGCATGTGCACGCGCTCTTCTGTCGTGCGCATCGAAGGTGACAAGGCACGCACAGCGGCGCGCAATGCTTGACTGGAAGCCGCCGACCCCGCTACCCGTCGACGCTTTTCTCGTAACCGTCGTCCTCGGGAAGAAGGATCACTTCGTTGGCTGACCCCTCCTCGTCGATCTCCGAATCGAGATCTCTTAGCGCCTCGTCGACCGCGTTCCGCGAGCGCCTCAGTTTGCCATAGAGCGAACGCCGCCGGTGCTCGAGGTCCGAGAGGACCCGATCGGCCTGCTGCCGCGCCCCGTTCAGGAACCTATCGGCGGTTGCGAGGGTCGCTTCGGCCCTTTTCTTGGCGTCGTTCTGGATCACGTCGGCGGCCTGACGCGCCTCTTGCAGAGCGTCGTTCGCCAAGCTCCGGACTTCGTTCGCTCTGCTCTCGGCGTCTTGGTGGATCCGATCGGCGTCGGCCCGCGCTTCCGAGAGCATCCGCTCGACCTCCTCGTTGGCCTGCACACGGAGCCGCTCGACCTCGTCATCAAGGGCCTGCATGACCTGGGCGACGTGGTCCGATACGGCGGCGTAGCGGGCGTGGCTCGCCGGGTCTTCGGAGGCCGTTTTCGCCCGCCGTCGATCGTCGACTTCCAAGGAGTCGAGGTACTTGTCGACCTGGACCCGGTCGTACCCTCGTCTCACCACGCGGAAGGCTGGGCGATCGGTCTGATCGAAGCTCATCTCATTCGTCGGGCCTTGGGCGCTCGAAGGAATTGTCATTTCTAGGCACCGTAGCCGATGTAGGCTTCTCGGCCTACCCCAACAAAGGACCTAAGCCGAATCCCGCTCACGACCCGGCAGTTGACCGCACGAGCAAGACCCAATGGAGGCGGAGACAGATGAGCACCCCATCATCGACATCCGGCGACCCGGTCGATGCGGGCCCAGAGCCGCGGCGGATGCACGCACCGCCTCAAATGGCCGGCTCGCCGTGCGGCGCCGGCTCAGCGTGTCTAGCGTCCGGGAGTGACGCCGAGACCGCCGACCCAATGCACGTCGAGAGCACACGTGGTCCAGTTCAGCCACCAGTTCTCGAGCTTGCGCCGGAGGTCGGCCTTCACATTGAGCAGCTCTAGCCGAATCGTCTTCGCGTGGATCGTGACCCCGCGCCGCACGGTCAGACCGCCGTCTCGTCAGATGTGGAGCAGCCTCCGTCTACGATGGATGCGTCCTCCAGGTTGTGAGGTCAAACACCTGCGATGACGGTCACGGTGTCGGCCGTCTCGTGACCCGTGCGATCGGCGGTCGGAAGGCGAACGGCGAAGACCGATCCGGAAGCATCGGACTCTTCGAGCCAGATGCGCCCCCCCAGTCGTTCCGCCGCGCGCCGGCAGATGTACAGGCCCATCCCGACGCCGCCGACCCGCCGCGTGTCCGATTGATCGACCTGGTAGAAGCGGTCGAAGATCCTGTCCCGTTGGTCGGGTTCGATCCCCTGCCCTCGATCGCGTACTCGGACGACGACGCCATCGGCGTCGACGCCGACGATGACCGTGACCCGCTCTTTCTCGGGCGAGTACTTCAGGGCGTTATCGATGAGGTTGCGAAGGATGCGATAGACGTCTTCCTCGATACCCCGGACCGGCGGCACCGTATCCGAGATCACCACGTCGATGCGTTCCCGCCCCTCGCCGTAGGCCTCGTCCTCGACCAGGCGAGCGATCAGCCCGGCGAGACCGATCTCCTGCGTCGGCCTGGAGAGCGGCTCCTCGGTTTCGACGCGCGCCGCGAACAGGATGTCCTCGATGAGGCGCTTGAGGCGTTCGGTGTGTCGGTCCGCGGCCAAGAGGAATTCGTGCTGCTCTGCCGGAGTGAAGCGCACATCCCGTCGCAGGAGCGTCTTGACGGACGCCTGGACGTTCGTGAGCGGGGTTCGGAGCTCATGGGAGACCGTCGCGACGAACTCGTCCTTCAGCCGGCCCATTTCGGTCTCGTGCGCGAGCGCGCGCTCGAGCCGCTCGAGGAGCAGCGAGTTCCGCACGGCCACGGCGGCGTGATTGGCGAGGGTCTGGAACAGCCCGAGGTCGTCCTGATCGAACGTGCTGAAGTCATCGAGCCGCTCGGCGACGGTGACGATGCCGAGCAGCTGATCGTCCGACGACAGTGGCGCGACGATCGCGTCCCGTATCCGCCGGTCCCCGAAGAAGCGCCGGAGCGCCTCGTTGCGGATCGGTCGCGAGAGGAGCACCGGCTCGCGCTCGGATGCCACGCGGGCCCAGACGCCCTCCGTGGGATCCAGGACCACGGGTTCGAAGGCGATCTCCTGGTCGCCCGGACCGACCTGACAGCGCACGGGGGGCTGGTCACGGCCCTCGGGCCACAGGATCAGCTCGGCGATATCGGCGTTGAAGATCTCCCGCATGTGGTGGAGGAGCACCGGGACCATGTCCCCGCGTTCGAGCGATCGTTGCGCGAGCCCCGTCGCGCGTTGGAGCTGGAGGAGATCGTCGTGCTTTCGCTGGAGATCGGTGAACGCCTTGCCGGCGAGGTAGGTCATCGCAACGGGCGCCACGACCAGGAGGACCGCCGCAGGGTGTTGGAGGAAGACCATCACGCCGACGATCCCGAGCGCCGTGGTCTCGACCGTGAGCAAGGTGCCGAGACCGATCACCTCGTCGAGGAGCTTGATCCTGCGGTCCGACAGTCCGATCGCCACGTTGATCAGCATCGCGCCCACGAGGTCGGCGAGGATGGTCGCGCCGAAGAGGCACACCCAGAGCGACGGCCACCCCGTGGGAAGTACCGAGCGACACACCGCGACGAAGACGACGGCGAGCAAGGTCGTGCACGCACGTTGGGCGACGTTGAAGGTCACTCGGAGCGGCCTCTGCCGGCGATGGACCGCGAGCGCGATCCCGACGCCCACCGTCTCGGCGAGCACGAGTCCTCCCGGGGTCGCGAACGCCAGCCCGAAGACGAGGGGGATCTCGGCCAGCGAGAAGGTCTGCGCGTGCCGAGCGATCCGGATGTGCACCACGAACACTTCCGCGACTCCGAACGAGACGGCGAGCACCCACCATGGGAGGGAATCGCCGGCGAACGGCGGCTCCTCGCCTCGCACCCCGAACCACAGGAGGACGCTCGCTGCGACGAGGCCCGCCGTGAGGAGCCAAACGCCCGCCTCCGGCGAGCGTGGACGGCCACACAAGCGGCGGAGCATCTAGTCCCCCCAGAGCGTGCTGGCCCAGGCCCCCGAGGACAGTGCCGACGGAGCGTCGTCCGCGCCCCACGAGCCAGCCGACCACCCGGATCCGCTCCACGTGCGAGCGGACCAGGTCCTTGCGCTCCACGACCGGGCCGCCCATGACGAACCGCTCCAGGTGCGAGCGGACCACGTGCGCGCGCTCCAGCTCGAGCCGCACCAGCAGTCTCCCGACCA
>Ga0209814_10000059_pt1 | contig 26712 bp, 22 predicted proteins | sample SoiMetdeltSBSDD1_FD_187597 | JGI IMG/M metagenome (GOLD analysis project Ga0209814, IMG submission 187597) | Bulk soil microbial communities from a Populus tree surrounding site in Tennessee, USA - Soil MetaG P. deltoides SBSDD1 (SPAdes) (version 2) | ecosystem: Environmental > Terrestrial >... | reverse complement strand
GCCCCACCGTCACGCCGGCCGAGACGCCGGTGTTCAACGACATCATCGGCCAGTACGAGGTCCCGGGCGGAGTGCCCGGCGTGGTCGACGTCTCCGCGACCGGCCGGCTGGTCGTGGCGTCCTCGGCCAACTGCCCGCCGGGCAGCGAGGGCACCCCGGACGACAACTTCTCGCCGGTCTGCAAGCCGCTCACCGACCGCCACCAGGCCGCTGGCCAGGGCAAGATCAACCAGCTGGCCTACTACTCCAACTACGGCTCGCGGATCAACATCGCCGCCCCGGGTGGGGCTCGCAAGTTCAACCTGCAGGGCTTCGACCGGGGCGGCACCCCCGGGTTCCCCTACACCACCAGTGACCTGACCAACGCCTGGGAGGTTTTCAGCACCACCTCCAACTGGGCGGTGGAGATCCCGTGCTTCACCTTCAGCAGGGGCTCCGGGTTCCCCCAGGGTCAGTGCTACTCGACCATCCAGGGCACCTCGATGGCCGCGCCGCAGGTATCGGGGTCGCTTGCCCTGATCGCCAGCGCCCACCCGTCGCTGCGCAAGCACCCGGGCGGGCTGGTGCGCCGCCTGAAGGGGCTCGCCAACCCCAACGTCCACAACTACACCCAGCCCCTCTCGGCCACCGACACCTCGCCGGCCGATCTGACCGGCCTGCCCTGCCCCACCGGCTACTGCCACCTCGGCGGACCGGCGATCTCCGACGCCGGGGCCTACGGGGCCGGGCTGGTCAACGTGGCCACGCCATAACCCATCCGACGAGGGCTTCGAGGGGCCGGCCTCCGGGCCGGCCCCTCAGCCTTCCACGGGCCAGGTGTGGACCGGCTTCCCGCCGGCCTGCAGCTCCAGGTAGCGCTCCAGCACCGCCCCCATGGCCTGCTCGCGGCCGAGCCGGCCCTCCAGGGCGGCCAGGGCCCGCCGCTGCCAGACCGCGCCGGTCTGGCCGGCGGCCACCCGGTCGGCGATCACCCCGAGCAGGCGGTCGGCCTCGGCGGCGTCGACCCCGGCGGTGACCAGCCCGCGCCGGGCCTCGGGGAGCAGCCGCGGCACCAGCTCGGCGGCCCCGACCCGCTCGGGGTCGCCACCCGGGCCGGGCCAGGAAAGCTCGGCCTCCAGGCCGAGGCGGGCCGCCTCGTAGAAGTTGGCGTGGGCCCTGGCGAACAGCAGCCGTTCGGTCCAGTCCTCGGCGTCGGGGGCCAGGGCCAGGGTCAGCCCGAGCAGAAAGGCGGCGTTGGCCAGCATGTCGACCACGGTCGGCCCGGCCGGCAGGGGGCGCAGCTCGATGCGTAGGTGGCCGCCGTAGCCGGAGTCGTAGATGGCCCGGTTCCAGCGCCACACCGTCCCCTGGTGCAGCCGCAGCTCGTCCAGCCGCGGCACCCCGCCGTCGGCCAGCGCGGCCAGCGGGTCCTGGTCGCCGCGGATCGGCAGCAGCGGCTCGTGGTGGCGCACGCTCTCCTCGAACAGGTCGAGCACACTGCCCCGCAGCCAGTCGGTCCCGAAGGCCACCCGCGACACCAGCCGCTGGCGGCCCGGGGTGTCGCGGTCGTCGGCCGCCTGCTCGAACAGGGCGATGCGGGTCTCCTCCCACAGCACCCGGTGAAGGAACAGCGGCGAGTTGCCGGCCGCGGCCAGCACCGGGGCGGTGGCCAGCTGGGCGGCGTTGAAGCTGCGCACGTAGTCGTCCGGGTCGACCCGCAGGTGGACCTGGAAGGAGGTGTTGGCCCCCTCCATGACGATGTTGTCGCGCACCACCCGCAGGGGCTCGGGGTCGCGGCCGCGGATCTCGATCTCGAACGGCTCGGCCCTGACCCGGCGCAGGCTCCAGTCGAGCGCCCGGTAGCGGGGGACGTCGGTGATGGCGCCGCGGTGCAGGTCCTCGTCACGCAGGGTGGGCAGGATGCCGACCATGGCCACCCGGCCGCCGTGGGACCTGGCGGTGGCCCGGACCGACGCCAGCGCCCCCTCCAGCTGCCGGCCCAGCCCGGTCAGCGGCCGGCCGGCCAGCGCCGACGGCGACGGGTTGACCTCCAGGTTGAACCGGTCCAGCTCCAGGGTCAGGCGGGGGTCGCCGGCGTCGGCCAGGACGGCCTGGTTTCTGGCCAGGGGGCGGCCGTGGTCGTCGATCAGGAACAGCTCCAGCTCGGCCCCGATGGTCCGGGGGCCGACCCCGAACCCGGGCCGCTCCAGCAGCCGCCCGAGCGCCTCCAGGCACCGCTCCAGCCGCTCGGAGAACCGGGGGTAGTCGGCGTCGTCGAACCGCTCGCGGTCGATCTCGATCCCCATCCGGGCCTCCTACGGACGCGCCCGGCCGAGCTCGGCCCGGGCCCGCTGGATGTCCCGCTCGTGCTTGAGCAGCAGGTGCAGGGTGTCGTCGACGGTCGCCGCGTCCAGGGCCCGGCGCTCCAGGTGCAGCAGGGTCCTGGCCCAGTCGATCGTCTCGGAGATCGACGGCGCCTTCTTCAGCTCCAGCCGGCGGATCGACCGCACCATCTCGGCGATCTGGGTGGCCAGCAGCTCGTCGATCTCCGGCACCCGGGCCCGGACGATCTCGCGCTCGCGCTCCACGTCCGGGTAGTCGATGTAGAGGTAGAGGCAGCGCCGCCGTAGCGCCTCCGACAGCTCCCGGGTGGCGTTGGAGGTGAGGACGATCAGGGGCCGCTGGGTGCCGGCGACGGTGCCCAGCTCGGGGATCGAGACCTGGAAGTCCGACAGCACCTCCAGCAGCAGCGCCTCGGTCTCCACCTCGACCCGGTCGACCTCGTCGATCAGCAGCACCACCGGGTCGGGGGCCCGGATGGCCTCCAGCAGGGGCCGGGTGAGCAGGAACGGCTCGGAGAAGATGTCGGCCTCGACCTCGGCCCAGCTGGCGTCGTGGGCCCGGTCGGCCTGGATGCGCAGCAGCTGCTTCTTGTAGTTCCACTCGTACAGGGCCTTGGACTCGTCCAGGCCCTCGTAGCACTGGAGCCGGATCAGCCGGGCCCCGGTGGCGGCGGCCAGGGCCTTGGCCAGCTCGGTCTTGCCGACCCCGGCCGGCCCCTCGGCCAGGATGGGCTTCTCCAGCCGGTCGGCCAGGAAGGCGACGTTGGCGATCATGGGGGTGGCCAGGTAGTGGACCTTGGCCAGGCGCTGGCCGACCTCGTCGACGTCGGCGAACCGGTGGGCCATCAGCGTTCCTCCGTCAGGTGATCGGCTGCAAGGTGCCGGTGGCCGGGATCTCGGGATGGACGTTGTTGGACACGATCTCCAGCTCGAACGGCCAGGTGCTGCCCCGGCGCCACTGGCCGCCGACCAGCGGGGTCCTGGACACGTTGGGGAAGTCGGCCTGGTTGCTGGTCCAGTCGACCGGGCCGACGACGGTGTCGATGCTGGTCGCCTTGATGGCGTCGACCAGGGCCTGCTTGTCGGCGACGTTGCCGGCCCGCTCCAGCACCGACGCCGCCACCTCGAACAGGGCGTGCACGAAGCCGATGGGCTGGATCCACTGCCGGCCCGTCTGGGTCTGGTAGTCGGCGGCCAGCTGGCCGGCGCTGGCCCCGGTCAGCGACGACCGGAACGGGTGCCCGGGGCTCCACCAGACCTCGGTGGAGACGCCGTCGGCGGTGCCCAGGGCCTCGATGAAGGCCGGGAACAGCAGCGCCTTGCCGACCGAGGCGATCCTGGGCCGGTAGTCGCGCTCGGCCGCCTGCCGCCAGAAGGTGGCGAAGTCGGTCGGCAGCAGCACCCCGGTGACGATCTGGACGCCGTGGGCCCTGAACTCGTCGATCTCGCGGGCGAAGCTGTCCTGCTCGACCGGGTGGCGGCCCGGGTCGACGATCTCGTAGCCCTGGGCGCGCAGGACCTTGGGGAAGCCGGCGCTCCAGGCCCGGCCGTCGCCGTCGTCGGGCCAGAGGCCGCCGAGGACCTGGTTGCTCTCCACCTGCCCCCACATGTCGGCGAACACCGCGACGACGTCCTCCAGTCCCCAGAAGAAGTGCCAGGTCCACTGGTAGGGCCGGGGGCTGCGGGCGTCGGGGGCCGGGTCCCGGGCCAGGTACCAGGGCTGGTAGGGGGTGGCCGTGGAGATGCAGGGCGTCCCGGCCTGCTCGCAGGCGTCGGCCACCGGGTTGGTGGTCTCGGGGGTCGAGGAGACCAGCATCATGGTGACCTGGTCGTGGGCGATCAGGTCCCTGGCCACCTCGCCGGCCCGGTCGGGGTTGGACTGGCTGTCGCGGACCAGGATCTCCACGGGGTGGGAGCGCCCGCCGGTCCGCAGGCCGTCCCTGAACGCCCGCCTGGCGCCCGCGACCACGAAGCCGTCGGCCTCGCCGTAGGCGGCCAGGGGGCCGCTGGCCGGGGAGACGTAGCCGAGCTTGATCGGCTGGCGGTCGCCGAGGCTCCCGGAGGTGCCACAGCCGGCCAGCGCGGCCGCGCCGGACAGGGCGGCGAGCTGGACGAACCGGCGCCGGTCCAGGTTGCCGTTCAGGTTGCACTTCTCCTGGGATGCCCCACCTCGATCCCGGTGCGCGGCCGTCAGGTCGGTGGCGGTCGGCGGCCCTGCCAGGCCGCCGCCAGCAGGGCCCGCAGCTCGGTCACCCCGGCCCGGCGCGGGGTCTGGACGACCTTGGCCACGGCCTGGGCGGCCGCCCGGTCCAGCTCGGTCTCGGCCAGGCCGAGCTCGGCCAGGCTGGCCGGCGCGCCCAGCCGCCGGCCCAGGTCCCAGATGCCGCCGGCGACGTCCTCGACCTCGAGGCCGGCGGCCAGCCTGGCCAGCTGGGGCCGGGCCGCCGGGGCGACGAAGTGGACCGCGTGGGGGAGCACGACCGCGTGCAGCTCGGCGTGGGGCAGGCGGTAGGCGCCGCCGAGCAGGTGGCAGAGCTGGTGGTGGATGCCGACCCCGGCGGTGGCCAGGGCGGCCCCGGCCAGCCAGGCGCCGAGCAGGGCGTCGGAGCGGGCGGCCAGGTCGGCCGGGTCGGCCACCGCCCGGGGCAGGCCCCGGTGGAGCACCTTGGCTCCCTCCTCGGCCAGCAGCGAGGTGACCGGGTTGGCGCCGGGGGCGTAGAGGGCCTCGACGCAGTGGGCGAGGGCGTTCATGCCGCTGGGCCCGGTCACCTCGGCCGGCAGGCCGGTGGTGAGGGCCGGGTCGTACAGCACCGTCCTGGGCAGGACCCGCGGGTCGCGGCCGGTGCGCTTGCCGTCGGGTCCGGTCAGCCCGTAGATCGGGGTCACCTCGGAGCCGGCGTAGGTGGTGGGCACGGCCACGATCGGGGTCGGGCGCTCGAGCGCGACCGCCTTGGCCATGCCGGTGGCCGACCCGCCGCCCATGGCGACCAGGCAGTCGGCGTCGGCCGCGGCGCCGGCGGCCAGCGCCCGGGCGGCCGCCTCGACCGGGACGTGCTGCTGGACGTCGGTGAAGCTGGCCGCCCAGCGGCCGCCGAGCCGTTCCACCAGGCCGTCGATGGCCCGCTTGCCGGCGATGGCCAGCACCCGCCGGGCCCCGAGCCGGTCGACCTCCTCGCCCAGGTGCTCGACCGACCCGACGCCGAACACCACCCGGCCGGGCAACGCGTCGTACACGAAGGACGGGTAGGGGGGCATGGCGCCCGACTGATAGCCGAACGGTTCAGGGAAGTCAAGGCGGCGGAGACCCGCCGGGTCCGGCATCAGCGCGGGTACCAGACGGGCAGGTCCGCGTCGACGTTGACCCAGACGGACTTGGGATCGGTGTAGCCGTGCATGGCCTCGAAGCCCATCTCGCGGCCGTAGCCGGAGTCGCCCACCCCGCCGAACGGCGACCCCGGGCTGACCCGCTTGTAGCTGTTGACCCAGACCATGCCCGAGCGGATGGCCCGGGCCACCCGGTGGGCCCTGGCCAGGTCGCGGGTCCACAGCCCACCCCCGAGCCCGTACTCGACAGAGTTGGCCAGCTCAAGGGCCTCGTCCTCGCCGGAGAAGGTGGTCACGGTCACGAACGGCCCGAACACCTCCTCGCGGTTGACCCGCGCCGCCGGGTCGGCCCTGACCACCGTCGGCTCCACGTAGCAGCCCCTGGCCAGCGCCGGGTCGTCGGGGGCGCGCCCGCCGCACAGGACCTCCCCGCCCTCGTCGCGGGCCACCTTCACATAGGCCAGCACCCGGTCGCGGTGCTCGGGGGAGGTGAGCGGGCCCATCTCGGTCGCGGGGTCGAGCGGGTCGCCGAGCCGCACGGTCCGGGCCAGGTCCAGGAACCGCTCGCAGAACTCCTCGGCGACGGGCGCCTCCAGCAGCAGCCGGGAACCGGCGATGCAGGCCTGGCCCTGGTTGTGGAAGATCGCGAAGGCCGACCCGTTGACCGCCGCGGCCAGGTCGGCGTCGGCGAACACGATGTTGGCCCCCTTGCCGCCCAGCTCCAGCTGGAGGCGCTTGAGGTTGCCGGCCGAGGCCTCCACGATCCGCCGGCCGACCTCGGTGGAGCCGGTGAACGACACCTTCTGCACGTCCGGGTGGGCGGCCAGGGCGGCCCCGGCGACATGCCCATAGCCGGGCACCAGGTTGACCACCCCCGGCGGGAAGCCGACCTCGGCCATGAGCTCGGCCACGCGCAGCGAGCTGAGGGGGGTCAGCTCGGCCGGCTTCATCACCACCGTGTTGCCGGCGGCCAGGGCCGGCCCCATCTTCCAGCTGCAGAACATCAGCGGGAAGTTCCAGGGCACGATCTGGCCGACCACGCCCACCGGCTCGCGGATCACGTAGTTGAGGAACCCGCGTTCGACCGGGATCACGCTGCCCTCGTGCTTGTCGGCCATGCCGCCGAAGTAGCGGAAGGTGGCGGCGGTGCGGGGCACGTCCAGGCGGGACGAGTCGCGGATCGGGTGGCCGGTGTCGGTCGACTCGAGCCGGGCCAGCTCCTCGGCCCGCTCCTCGACCGCGTCGGCCAGCTTCAGCAGCAGCCGCCCCCGCTCGGCGGCCGGGGTGGCGCTCCAGGCCGGGAAGGCCGACCGGGCCGCGGCCACCGCCCTATCGACGTCGACGGCCCTGGCCTCGGTCACCTCGGCCAGGTGGCTGCCGTCGTGCGGGCTGGTGACCGGGATGGTGGCCCCGTCGGCGGCGTCGACGAACTCGCCCCCGATGAACAGCCGGGTCGGCCCGGTCACGCCGGCCATGGCGCGAGCGGGCTAGAGCTCGACCGGGTAGGTGGGCAGCTTGCCGGAGGAGATCAGCTCGGGCAGGTCGCCGGCGGCGTTCTCCCACACCAGCAGCATCGACCGCTTGGGGGCGTAGCCCTGGTGGCGGATGTCGGCCGGCATGGCGGCCACGTCGCCCGGCTTCATCACCACCTTGGAGCGGAGCTGGCCGGAGTCGCGGTCCTCGACGTCCCAGTAGATCTCGTCCGACAGCTGCAGGAACCACTCCACCCGGTCGTTGCCGTGGATGATCGGCAGGATGTACTCCTCGGTGGTGGGGCAGAACAGGCTGTCCTTGCAGACCGAGACCACCGACGGGTTCCAGGTGACGTCCGAGCGCGACAGGTAGGCGAACAGGTTGAACGAGGCCAGCTCGTCCTCGAAGCCCGGCTCGGCCCGGATCTCCGGCTCGTCCTGGGAGACGTCGGTGAAGTGGCGGTTGACCGGGAAGCCGCCCTCGTCGCTGCGGATCTGCTCGTCGCCCTCGACCCCGACCATGCGGGCGGCCGCCACCCGGTGGCGGGTGATGGCCCTGCGGTTGTCGCCGTTCTTGGGGCCGAAGGCCGAGCCGGTCTCGTCCGGGCTGGCGAAGGGGTCGAAGGTCTCGTTGGTCCAGTCGTCCAGCATGGCCTTGAAGGTCTCGCGGATGGCCGGGGTGGGCATGTTCTCGAGGTGGTCGAGCTCGGCCTTGCGGTAGCCGTCGTTGTAGCGGCCGGCGAACAGGTCGACGGTGCCGTAGTGGTTGACGGTGCCGATGACCCCGTCGAAGTTGACGATGCCGTAGAAGAAGTCCCAGGCCACGTCCCGCTGGAGGGCCTTGAGGAAGGCGTCGGCGCTCATCACGTGGCTGCCGGTCGGCCAGTCGATGTAGACGAAGTAGTCGTCGCGGCGGAACTTGAACTCGCCCAGCTGGAAGGGGCGGTAGCCGGCCTCGTTGGGCTCTCCGGACTGGATCTCGACGGCGGGCTCGGCCTCGGTGGTCGCCATGGTCTGCCTCCTGCCTGCCCCCTTACGGGGTGGTCTGGACGATCTCCGCCCACTTGAAGATGGTGTCGGGGCCCTCGATGGTCTGCATCAGGATCACGCCTGGGGTGTCCGCGTGGAAGCGGTAGGCGGCCCCCTTGGGGAGCAGGGTCATGTGGCCGCGGCGGGCGGTGACCTCGCCCATGCGCGGGCCGCCGGGCTCGCCGTCGAGGGCGACCGAGCCCTCGGAGTCGGGGTCGGGGGCCTGACGGTCGTCCACCTTGGCCAGCTCGATCCGGACCACGCCGTCCATGACCAGGGCGAACTCGTCATGGGCGCAGGTCCGCCAGTCCGAGGTGCCCTCGGCCCGGATCGCCTCCAGCACGTACTGGCGGTTCTTGCCGACCGCGACCTTCTCGTACGGGCGGGACCGCGAGGCGGTCTCGAAGACGTTGGAGAAGGCGTAGTGGTGCGGCTCGTCGTCGATCACCTCGACGCGGCCCTTCTCGTAGTCGTTCAGCGAGCCGAACCTGGTCGTGAAACGGGCCAACCAGACCACTCCCTCCGTCGGGACTGTTGCGCGCGCAACCACACCGCGCCGCAGGAATAAACGTACATCAGCGGGCCTGCCTCGGGAACCGGGAGCGGCCGCCCCAGCCCTCGGGCGGGGGCGGGGGCGCCGAGCGCGGAGCGCCGGGCGAGAGCTTGGCCACGGTGCCGACGGTCATGGCCGTGGCCTGGGCGATCACGTCGTGGACGTCGGGGGCGTCGGGGAGCACGCAGCGCAGGTCGGTGACCCCGGCGTGGGCCAGGGCGATGACCCGCTCGTGGCACTGCTCCAGGCTGCCGAACACCCCGGCCAGGGTGGGCGGCCCCAGGTTCGCGAAGGCCGGCTCGGCATTCCAGCGGGCCGCCGCCTCGGCCACCGTCCGGCCGATCGAGACCGGCAGCCGGACGGCCACCCCGAGGCTGCCCGGGTCGCGGCCGGCCAGCGTGAACGCCTCCCGCAGCGCCCTGGCCTGCTCGGCCACCCGGTCGACGTCGGCCGCGGCCACCAGCACGTCGTCGGCCACCCCGGCCAGCCACGCCAGCCGCTCCCGGTCCAGCCGCTCCGGGTCGCCCACCTCCACGGCCAGCCGGGGCCGGGGCAGGTCGCCGTCGACGCCGGCGCGGAGCCGGTCGACCTCGGCCAGGGCGTCGCCGAGCAGGGTCAGCTCCAGCCGCTCCCGTGGCAGCCCGTCCAGGGCCGGCACCGGCCGGCGGCCGTCCAGCATGGCCCCCAGGCTGGCCCGGCCGACCACCGGGGCCAGCTCGCGCAGCCCGGCCAGGGGGTCGGTCGCTGGTGAGGGCCCTGGCGGGGCGCTATCGTCCATCCAGATCGCGCCGATCCCGGCCCGGTCGCACATCCGCGCCACCTCGGCCAGGCGCGCGCCCGGGCTCCGGGCGTCGAGGACGACGCCGAGGCGGACCAGACGGCCGGGTGGGGCGAGCGTCGGCTGGAAGGCAGCCATGGACGAGATTGTAGGCACGGGCGGGTCACCCCGCCCCGCGACCCCGGGGCCCTGGCAACCGCCCGGCCCCCCGGAGACCCCGGGGGCGTGGCGGCCGCCGCGGTCGCTGGAGACCTCGCTGCTGGAGTTCTTCCACCGGCTGCGCGAGGCCGGGGTGCCGGTGTCCATGGTCGAGGTCCTGGACGCCTTCGCCTGCCTGGCCCACGTGGACCTGGCCGACCGGTCCCAGTTCCGCGCCGCCCTGTTCGCCACCCTGGTCAAGCGCCCCGAGGACCAGCAGGCCTTCGGCGTCCTGTTCGACGTCTGCTTCCCGCTGACCGCCTCCGGCCGCTTCGGCCCCGGCGGTCCCGGGGACCCCGACGGCCCCGACGACGACCCCGCGCTCCACCCACCCGGTCCCGGGCCGGGTCCCCCGGGGGAGCGTACCCCGGCCGGGGAGGGTGAGGTCGTCCACAGCCCCGGGGACCCCTCCGACGAGCTGCTGGCGGCCCTGCTGGAGGCCCTGCGCCACGGCGACGAGGCGGCCCTGCGCAGCCTGGCCGGCCTGGCCGTCGACCGCTTCGGCGGGCTCGAGGCGCAGCCGGAGGCGTCCGAGCGCTACTACCTGTACCGGATCCTGCGCCAGGTCGAGCTGTACCGGCTGCTGGCCATGGCCCTCGGCGACAGCGACGACCCCGACGGCGCGGCCAGGCACGGCCGCGAGGAGCTGGCCAGGCGGATCGAGGACTTCCGGCGCCTGCTGGCCGAGCAGCTCCGCCACCGCATGGCGGTCAGCGTCGGCGCCGAGCGGCTGGCCGAGCTGTACCGCGAGCGCCAGCTCGACGACGTCGACTTCCTGGCCGCCAACGCCAGCCAGCTGCGCGAGCTGCGCCAGGCGGTGCGGCCGCTTGCCCGCAAGCTGGCCTCCCGGGCGGCCCAGCGGCGCCGGCTGCGCCGCCACGGCCGCCTCGACGTCCGCCGCACCATGCGCCGCTCGTTGTCCTCGGGCGGGGTCCCGGTCGACCCGGCCTTCCGGGCCGTGCGCGCCTCCAAGCCCGACCTGTACGTGCTGGCCGACGTGTCCGGCTCGGTGATCGAGTTCGCCAAGTTCACCCTGTCGCTGCTGCACGCCATGAACCAGGAGTTCGCCAAGCTGCGCAGCTTCGTCTTCGTCGACGGCGTGGACGAGGTCACCGGCATCCTCGACCAGGGCGGCCACCGCATGGACCTGCGCGGCGCCTTCGCCAGGGCCAAGGTGGTGGCCGACGACGGCCACTCCGACTACGGCAACGTGTTCCGGCGCTTCGCCGAGCGCTACGGCGGCGACGTCGACAGCCGCAGCACCCTGATCGTCATGGGCGACGCCCGCAACAACTACCGCGACCCCGGCCTGGAGGCGTTCCGGGACCTGGCCGAGCGGTCGCGCCGCCTCTACTGGCTCAATCCCGAGCCCAAGGCCGACTGGGACAGCACCGACTCGATCATGGCGACCTATGCTCCCGCCTGCGACCGCGTGTTCGAGGTGCGGACCCTGCGCCAGCTGACCGCGTGCGTGGACGAGATCACCTGAACCAGAGGAGGGAGCATGTACGTGCTGGTCGTGTCGGCGAAGGTCAAGCCCGAGCAGCGGGGCCGGTTCCTGGAGGCGATCGAGGACAACGCCGTCCGCTCGGTCGGCGACGAGCCCGGCTGCCTGCGCTTCGACGTCGTCGTCGACAACGACGACCCCGACCACTACCTGTTCTACGAGGTCTACCGGGACGCCGAGGCGTTCGCCGCCCACCGCGACAGCGAGCACTTCGCCCGCTGGCGCGAGGCCGCCGACGTCTGCCTGAGCGAGCCGCTGGACGCCACCCACAGCGCCATGGTGATCACCCGCGGTGACCGGGAGTAGGCGGGCGGTCAGCCGGCGACGGCGGTCGTGGCCGTGGCCGTGGCCGTGCCGGCCGGGGTCGGGGCGGCGGTGGGGCGGACGGCGCCGATGAAGTCGCCGCGCATGAACGGGGTGATGCGGACGTTGGCGCCGGTGTAGGGGGCGTCGATCATGTTGCCGGCGCCGATGTAGATGCCGACGTGGTGGATGGTCGCGGGGTCGGCGGTGTTGTAGGCGTAGAAGACCAGGTCGCCGGGGAGCATGTCGGCGACGTTCCAGACCCGGGCGCCCGCGTACCACTGCTGGCGGGAGGTGCGCGGGAGGGTGATCCCGCCCTTCTGGTAGGCGCGCAGCATCAGCCCCGAGCAGTCGTAGAAGCCCAGCTCGCCGGTGGCGCCCCACCGGTAGGGCTTGCCGAGCTCGCTGTAGGCGAACTGCACGGCCGCGGCGGCCACCTCCTGGGCCGGGGCGCCCGGGGGCAGGCCCTGGCTGGCCGCGTAGGTCGAGGCGATGGCCAGGACCTTGGTCACATACCAGTCGGCGTGGTTGTAGGCGAAGATCGCCCCGGCCACGTCCGCGCCCCTGCTGGCCCCGTTCTGGCAGAGGTAGTTGGCGGCGGTGAAGATCGCGTCGACCGGGCTGTAGACGTTGGCCCCGCCGCCGTCGGCGTCGACCGCGTAGCCGGCGAAGGTGTTGCCGGCCTTGCCGGCGATGCCGATCTGCATGGGCCCGGCCGCCCCGGCAAAGTTGGCCCCCGAGTGCACACCGGGGGCGGTCGAGCGGCCGTGGTCGGTCTCGACCTTGCCGATGGCGGCCACCACCGACCAGGGCAGCCCGGGACAGCTGTCGGCGGCCGTCTGGTAGACGGGCAACAGCTGGGGCGGGATGTCCTGCTGGGCGCTGGGGCTGGGCGCCCCGCCCCCGATCAGCGAGGTCGACAGCCCCAGGGCCATGAGGCCCAGGACCAGGAAGACGACGGCGAAGACGCCGAACAGGAGCTTGACCATACACCAGGCCGATCGGTGGTACTTTCGGGGGGTCGAGTCAGTTGACAGGATAGGCCGGAGACGCTGTCTCGGTCCACCGGGTGGGACAGGCCGCCGACGGTCCGATTCCCGCTGGTCGACTGCCTTGGTGTCATTGCACATCAGTGTAATCTGTTGGTAATCACACGTGGACAGATCATCCCAAATCCGCACCCGAGCAGCACGAAATCTGGAGACCGACCGGGGAGTCGTTGTGAGCCAGCAGCAGAGGCCCGCCTGGACCGGGGGTTCCGACGAGGCCCTGGTCCCGCTGGGCCGTGGCGAGGAGGCGGCTCCGACCACCGAGGGCCAGGGCCAGCCGGCCGCGCCCGCCGAGCAGGCCCGCCCGGCCACCGAGCCCGGCCCGGCCACCGAGCCCGGGCCCGCCGACCGTTCCGGGCCCGCCGAGCCGGCGCGACCCGCCGAGCCGGCCCAGCCCGCCCAGCAGGCCCGGCCCGCCGACCGGCGGACCGCCGTCGACCAGCGCGAGCGGCCCGAGCCCGGGCCGCCGCCGCCCGACCGGCGCCAGCCGCCGCCGGAGGGACCCCGCGACCGCGGCGACGGCAGGGCCGACCGCGCCCCCCAGGCCGACCGGGGCGCCCGCCGCCCCGACCGGCCCGCCGGGGTGACCGAGCCGGCCAGCGGCCGCTCCACCGCGACCGCCGCCGACTTCACCGCCGAGCGCTACCTGCGCGGCCAGAGCCCGCCGCCCCGCGACGGCTGGCGGCGCTTCGTCTACTGGCTGACCGGCGGGCGGATCAACTTCGGCCCCAGCCCGGCCGAGGTGGCCGAGCGCCAGCTGATCGCCCGGGCCAAGGCCCCGGTGGCCGGCTGCCGCTCGATCGCCGTCATCAGCCGCAAGGGCGGGGTCGGCAAGACCACCACCACCCTCATGCTCGGCCACACCTTCGCCTCGCTGCGCGGCGACCGGGTGGTGGCCCTGGACGGCAACCCCGACGCCGGCTCGCTCGGCTACCGGGTCCGCCGCGAGACCGCGGCCACCGTCACCAACCTGCTCGCCGACGAGCGGGAGATCCTCCGCTACGCCGACATCCGCTCCTATACCAACCAGGCCCCGACCCGGCTGGAGGTGGTCGCCTCCGACGACGACCCGCGCATCACCACCGCCCTGGGGGAGGAGGAGTACCGGCGGGCCATCGGCCTGCTGGAGCGCCACTACAACCTGATCCTGCTCGACACCGGGACCGGGGTGCTGGAGTCGGCCACCAAGGGGATCCTGCAGCTGGCCGACCAGATCGTGGTCGTGATGTCGCCGAGCCTGGACTCGGCCAGGACGGCGGCCTCGACGCTGGACTGGCTCAACGAGAACGGTCACGCCGAGCTCGTCCGCAACGCCATCGCCGTCGTCAACGCGGTACGGGAGGAGGGCCTGGTCGAGCTGGACAAGGTCGCCGAGCACTTCCAGGGGCGCTGCCGGACCGTGGTCCAGGTCCCGTGGGACCCGCACCTCTCCGCCGGCGCCGAGACCCAGATCGACCGTTTGCGCCCCGTTACCAGACGCGCGTACTTGGAGGTAGCCGCCGCCGTGGCCGACGGATTCACGGCATGACCATCGGAGGGAACCACCGATGTTGCTGCGCATGAGCGTGCTCGCACAGCAAGTGAACTTCACCCCGGACTTCAACGCCATCCCGGGCGCCGGACCGGTCCAGCAGCTGATCAACGGGATCGGCGCCTTCGCCCTGCTGCTGTCGCTGGTGGGCATCATCATCGGCGGCGCCATGTGGGGCGTCGGCTCGCTGTCGTCCAACTACCACCAGGCCGCGGTGGGCAAGCGGGCCACCCTGTACTCGGTGGTCGGCGCCGTCATCGTCGGCGCGGCGGCGGCGCTGGTCAACTGGGCCTTCTCGCTCGGGCAGACGGCCTAGGGATGTCATGACCAGGTCCCCGACGCCGGGGGCCCGGCGAGCGCGCCGGGCCTCCTTGGCATCTGTCCGGGCACGGGCCGGGAGGTGAGGGCCGTGGCCGTGGGTGACCAGCGGGCCCGGGTGCTGCACCGGCTCCCCGAGCAGCGCCGCTTCGGGGCCGGCGGCATGCCGACCCTGCTCGCCATGGTGCTGGGGGCCATCGTCCTGTTCCTGGGCGGCCTGGTCGTCGGGCGGGCCACCATGACCGGCGGCCAGGCCGGCGCGGCGGCCCCGGCGAGCACCGCGGCGGCGGCCGCCGCCCCGGCCCCGACCACGGCCGCCACCCCGGCCACGGCCGCCGCCCCCCGGGCCGAGGCGGCGCCGGCCACCGGGGTCGGGCCGCGCCGGGTCACCCACGGCGTCGGGGTCGGCTACGCCCACACCCAGCCGGGCGCCGTGGCCGCGGCCGCCAACTACACCCGGGCGCTGTCGAGCACCCTCATCCTCGACACCGCCAGGCGCCGGGCGGCCATCGACACCCTGGCCGCGCCCGAGGCCAAGGCCCGGCTGCAGAAGACCTTCGACCAGGCGGTGGCCTCGATCCGCGCCGGCCTGGGCGTGAGCGGCCCGGCCGGCGACGGCGCCCAGGTGCTGCTGCGGGCCACCCCGGTGGGCTGGCGGGTCGACCAGTACGGCAAGGGGACGGCCAGGGTCGCCATCTGGGTCACCAGCGTCGGCGGGTCGGTCGGCGGCAGCGGCGGGTCGGCGCCGGTCCGCGAGGGCTGGGGCACGACCACCGTCACCCTGCGCTGGGCCGGCAACGACTGGAAGCAGGTCGCCAGCACCACCACCGACGGGCCCGTCCCCATCGCCGACGTCGCCCCCCCGACGGCCGCCGGCGAGCTGGTCAGCAAGGCCAACGAGTTCAAGGAGTTCACCTATGCACCAGGACCGTAGGCGCACCTGGGCCCGCGCGGTCCTGCTGCTGCTTGCCGTGATCGCCCTGCTGGTGATGGTCGCGCCGGCCGCGCTGGCCCAGGCCCAGCCCACCGACCCCGGCCAGACCCGGACGACCCAGCCCGCCGACCCGGGCCAGGGCGGCTGCGACAGCATCCCCAACCCGGTGGCCCGCAACGTCTGCAAGGCCGGGACCAACCCCGGCCAGGCGGTCACCAGCGCGGTCAGCGGGGCGGCCCAGAACGTGGTCTCCACGGCCGGCGACAGCGCCCTGCGCAGCTTCACCGCCGCGGTGGCCGCGGCCGGCAAGTTCTTCCTCGAGAAGGTGGGCCACCTGATCCAGGGCACCACCAGCCCGGACGTGGTCAACGCGGGCTGGTTCACCTCCCAGTACCGGGTGATGCTGGCCCTGGCCGTGATCATCGCCCTGCCCATCCTGCTGGTCTCGGTGGCCCAGTCGATCGTGCGCGCCGACGGCATGCAGGCCATCCGCTCGGCCTTCGTGTTCCTGCCCCTGGCCGCCATCCTGTCGGCCGTGGGCCCGGCCATGGTCCAGATGCTGATCAACGTCAGCGACTGGATGAGCGCCGCCCTGGGCGGCAACGCCGCCGCCGACGCCCAGAAGTTCATGAGCGACGCCGGCAGCGCCCTGGCCGGCCTCGGCACCGGGACCCTGAACCCGGCCGCCCCGGTGTTCGGGGTGCTGCTGGGCGCCCTGATCGTCACCCTCGGAGCCCTGTCGATCTGGCTGGAGCTGCTGCTGCGGGCCGCCGCCATCTACATCTCGGTGCTGTTCCTGCCCCTGGCCCTGGCGGCCATGATCTGGCCGGCCGGCTGGCGCTGGTGCCGGCGCCTGATCGAGTTCCTGATCGCCATCATCTTCGCCAAGGTGTTCATCGTGGCCATCATCAACCTGGCCGCGGCCGGGCTGGCCCGGGGCGGGCTGGGCGACAAGTTCGAGGGCGTCCTGGCCGGCGGGGCCCTGCTGCTGATGGCCGCCTTCACCCCCGTCGCCCTGCTCAAGCTCATCCCCCTGGCCGAGGCGGCGGTGGTCACCGCCGGCCACCAGCGGGCCGCCCTGCGCCAGGCCACCCATGGCGCCACCGCCCTCACCACCAGCTCCTCGGTGGTCACGGGCATGATCAACACCCGCTTCCGCTCCAGCGCCGGCGTCGGGCCGGCGGCCGGGTTCGCGGCCCCGGTGGCCGCCTCGGCCGCGGCCGTCGGCGCCGCCCGCAACCGCGCCACCTCCAGCTTCGCCGCCATGAGCCCGGTCGCCGACGAGGGCGGCGGGGAGCCGGCGCCCCCGGCCGCCATCCGCTCCTCGGCCCGCCCGGCCCCGGCCAACATCGGCGGCAACGGCGGCGCGACCAGCGCCGGCTCCAAGCCGATGAAGCTGCCCGACCTGAACGGCGAGGGCTCGGATGCGTAGCCCCCTCGAGATCCGCTACCGGTTCGGGCCGCTGGAGCGCCGCGGCTGGGTCGGGGCGCTACGCCCCGGCCAGCTGGTCATCCTGACCACGGCGCTGTTCTTCACCATCCTGGCCGTCCAGGCCCTCAAGAGCGGCCTCGGGCTGCTGATCGGCGTGCTCCTGCTCAGCACCGGGGCCCTGCTCACCTTCGTGCCCCTCTATGGGAGGCCCCTCAACGAATGGGTCCCCGTGATCGGAGTGTTCATGGCCCGCAAGGCGACCGGACGCAACCGCTTCCGCTCGCGCGCCCCCGAAGCCGGCACCAGGTTCGCCGGCGGCGACGAACCCGTCAGCCTCCCCGACTCCATCGGCAAGGTCGAGCTGCTGGCCTTCCCCTTCCGCGGGGTCGAGCTGGGCGTGCTCGCCGACCGGCCCAACCACACCTTCTCGGCCGTGATCCAGGCCCGGGCGCGCTCCTTCGTGCTCCTCGACCCCGTCGACAAGGCCCACCGGCTGGCCGGCTGGGCCGGGGTGATCGCCGGCCTGGCCCGCGAGGGCAGCCCGATCAGCCGGGTCCAGTGGATCGAGCGCACCGCCCCCGACGACCCCGACGCCCTCAGCCGCTACCTGCGCGAGGCGATCGACCCGTCCATCGGCCTGGACACCCTGCCTCTACAGAGCTACCTGCGCCTCACCCACGCCGCCGCCCCGGTCACCGAGCAGCACGAGCTCTACATCGTCCTGCAGCTCAACGCCAGCAAGGCCGGCCGGGCCATCAAGCAGGCCGGCGGCAAGGACACCGGCGCCTGCATGGTCCTGGCCAGGGAGCTGGAGACCATGGCCCGCCGGCTCGAGGCGGCCGAGGTCGAGGTCCTGCACGCCCTCGGCCCGCGGCGCCTGGCCGCCACCATCCGCCTCTCCTACGACCCCCACGCCCGGGCCAACCTGGCCCGCCTGGACAGCGTCGACCCCGACCGCCAGGGCGGCGTGTCGGCCCGCAACGCCTGGCCCATGCGTGCCGAGGAGCACTGGGGCTACTACCGCACCAACGACGTCTGCCACGCCACCTACTGGATCGCCGAGTGGCCCCGCATCGACGTCGGCCCCGACTTCCTGGCCCCCCTGCTGGTCCAGACCCGCTCCATGCGCACCGTCGCGGTCACCATGGAGCCGGTCTCCCCGCTCAAGGCCATGCGGGCGGTCGGGTTCGCCAAGACCGCCGACGTCGCCGACGAGGAGCTCCGCCAGAAGCTCGGCTTCCTGGGCACCGCCAAGCGCCGCAACCAGGCCGACGCCGTGAACCGCCGCGAGCAGGAGCTCGCCGACGGCCACGCCGACGTCCGCTTCTCCGGCTACATCACCGTCACCGCCGACAGCCCCGAAGCCCTCACCGAAGCCTGTGGCGAGGTCGAGCACGCCGCCGGCCAGTCCCGTCTCGAGCTCCAACGCTGCGACGGGGAACAGGAAGTCACGTTTTCATACACATTGCCCCTGGGTCGGGGCCTGAAGTGAGCCAGCGCCATGAGAACTAAGCCCCGAAGGTTCGCCCACCGGGTCACCACGGCCCATCTCCAGGCCGCCTACCCGTTCATCTCCGAGGGCGGCCTCGGCAGCGAGGGCGTCTACATCGGCCGCGACGTGTTCGGCGGCTCGTTCTGCTACGACGCCTGGTCGTTGTACGGAAAAGAGATCACCGGCCCCAACATGCTGGTCATCGGCCAGATCGGCTACGCGAAGAGTTCACTTGTCAAAACGTTCCTTTGGAGACAAATGCTCTTCGGCCGGACCGCCTGGGTGATCGATCCCAAGGGGGAGTACGACGCCCTGGCGGCGATGTGCCGGGTCGAGCCGATCCGGTTCGCGAGTGGGGGGAGCCTCAGGCTGAACCCGCTGGACCCGATGATCGGGGGGGACGCGCAGCTGGCGCTGCTACGGTCGATCTCGGGGGTGATGCTGGGGCGGAACCTCAGGCCGGAGGAGGATGCGTGCCTGGAGCGGGCCCATGACGAGGCGGTGGTCGAGGCGGCCAGGCGCAACAGCCAGCCGATCATCCCGCAGGTGGTGAACCGGCTGCTGGAGCCGTCGGACGCGACCGCGCACGAGCTGCGGACCTCCACGGCCCGGCTGGCCGAGGACGGGCGGCAGCTGGCGCTGTCGTTGCGGCGGATGGGGGCCGGGGACCTCAGGGGCATGTTCGACGGGCCGACCTCGCCCGGGCTGGACCTGTCGGGGCGGCTGGTGGTGTTCAACCTGCGGGACGTCAAGGACGAGGCCCGGCCGATCCTGATGGCGTGCACGGCGGCCTGGCTCCAGGGGTCGTGGGCGCGCAACGACGGGGTGCGGCGCATCGTCGTGCTGGACGAGGCCTGGGTGGTGCTGCGGCACCTGGCGATCGCCCGCTGGCTGCGGGAGAGCTGGAAGCTGGCCCGCCAGTACGGGGTGCAGAACATCGCCGTGATGCACCGGCTGTCGGACCTGACCGCGGCCGGCGACTCCGGCTCGGAGCAGGTCCAGCTGGCCAAGGGGCTGCTGGAGGACTCCGAGACCCGGGTCATCTACCGCCAGTCGCCCGGTGAGGTGGAGCAGGCCAGGGAGCTGCTGGGGCTCACCCAGACCGAGGTCGAGCAGATCCCGATGCTGGAACGGGGCGAGGCCCTGTGGCGGGTGGGGCGGCGCTCGTTCATCGTCCAGCACCGCATCGACCCGGTCCTGGAGCGGGAGATCGTCGACACCGACGCCAACATGGGCCCCCGGTCGGCGCCTTGGATGACCTCCGAGGCCGACGAGGCCGTCGACTCGGTGTCATGAGCCTGCGGCCGGCGGTCCGACGCGAAGGGCCGCTCGACCAGATGCTGCTGATGGCCATCGCGATCCTGCTCGGGGCCACCTTCATGCTCTGGCTGACCGGCCAGGTCTCCGGGTTCGTCCACTCGGGCCGCTGGCCCAAGGTGTCGCTGCCCGAGATGGGCCAGGTGGCGGTGAAGGTGCCGCGCCACCCGCTGGACCCGGCCGCCGCCTGGCCCAAGGGCGCCCGCCAGCTCCTGCCCGGCCCGGTGCCGTTCTGGCTGACCTTCGTGATCCTGCTGGCGATCTCCGCCGCCGCCTGGGTGTTCCTGTCGGCGGCGCTCCGGTCGGCCCGCCAGCGCATGGGCCGGACCGTGGTGGTCAAGCGCACCGCCCCGGCCGCCGACCAGGTGGGGCCGGCCGGCTGGGCCCGCCCGCAGCTGTTCAAGGACCTGTACGTGCGGGCGCCGACCCCCTGGCGGGTCACCCTGGGCCGGGTGAACGGCCGCCTCGTCGCGGCCGAGCCGCTGCAGTCGGTGATCGCCCTCGGCCCGCCCCAGAGCCAGAAGACCAGCGGCCTGACCATCCCGGCCGTCCTGGAGTGGGACGGGCCGGTGCTGGCCGCCTGCGTCAAGCCCGACCTGATCCGCTCCACCATCGGCCGGCGCTGGCAGAAGGGCGAGGTGTTCCTCTACGACCCGGCCGCCGCGACCGGGATGGAGGCCAACACCTGGTCGCCGCTGCCCCGCTGCGAGACCTGGGAGGGCGCCTACCGCATGGCCCTCTCCCTGGTCAACGCCAGCCACCTGACCAGCAGGGCCGGCGCGGACGACGAGCCCATCCCCGGGACCACGGCCAACCTGCTGGCCTCCATGCTGCTGGCCGCGGCCATCTCCGGCCGCTCCATGAGCGACGTGCTCCGCTGGGGCCAGCGCCAGGACCGGGCCGAGATCACCGCCGCCATCAACGTGGCCAACGAGCCGGCCGCCGCCGACGCCTTCGAGTCGATCTGGAGCCTCTCCGAGCAGCGCCGCAGCCAGGTCTACTCCCAGGTGCTGGGCGTGATCGCCGCGTACACCGACCCCACGGTGAAGGAGGCGTCGGCGGGGACCCGGTTCACCGCCGAGCGCCTGCTCGACGGCGTGGCCAACACCGCCTACGTGAACCTGCCCGCCCACGAGCAGCGGCGGCTCGGCCCGCTGACCGTGGCCCTGGTCCAGGACGTGATCGACCTCGCCTTCGAGCGCTCCCGCAACCGTGGGGCGCCGATCGACCCGGCCCTGCTGGTCGTCCTCGACGACGCCGCCAGCTCGGCCGCCCTGCCCCAGCTGGACATGTACGCGGCCAGCGCCGGCGGGCACGGGGTGCAGCTGGTCACCACCTTCCGGCACCTGTCGCAGATGCGGGCCCGCTACGACGAGCGGGCCGAGGCGGTGTTCGCCAACCACCGGGCCAAGGTGATCCTGAGCGGCGTGACCGACGGCGAGACCCTGGCCCTGCTCTCGCACCTGCTCGGGGACGAGACCATCCGCCAGCTGGCCACCCCGGCCGCCCTGGCCAAGGCGGCCAAGGAGAGCGGCGAGGGCGAGGCGGCCCGGGCCGCCCGGTCGCGGGGCGCCTCCCCGGCCGAGGCCCTCGGCTGGATCTCGCCCGGCCACGGGGTCCTGCTCTACGGCCACATCCCGCCGGCCCCCATCACCCTGCGCCCCTGGTTCCGCGACCGCGAGCTCCAGGCGATGGTCAACCCGGCCGAGGCCGGCGGCGGCCGCCGCCGGGCCGTTCGCTAGGGCGCTACAGCCGGCCGGTCAGCTCCAGGGCCCGGTCGGCCAGTTGCACGACCACGCCGGCGAACCCGCGCCAGGTGTCGTCGCCCTCGCCGTAGGCCCCGGTGGCGTGGCGGGCGACCACGCCCTCGAGGATGACGGCCAGCTTCCAGGAGGCGAAGGCCACGTACACGTCCAGCTGGGACAGGTCGCGGCCCGAGCGGGTGGCGTAGGCCTCGGTGACGGCGGCCCGGTCGGGGAAGCCGGCCATGACGGTCGGGGCCGCGCCCAGGGGCAGGGTCTGGTCGCCAGGTTCGGCCCAGTACACCAGCAGCAGGCCGACGTCGGCCAGCGGGTCGCCCAGGGTGCACAGCTCCCAGTCGAGCACGGCCAGGACCCGGCCGGCGGGGGAGAGGACGACGTTGTCGAGGCGGAAGTCGCCGTGCACGATCCGGGCCGGCCCGACCTGGTCGGGGAGGTTGGCCTCAAGGCGGCGGTGGACCTCGTCGAGCGCGGGCAGGGGCCGGGTCCGGGACTGCTCGAGCTGGCGCTGCCAGCGGGCGAGCTGGCGTTCCAGGTAGCCGTGGTGGCGGCCGAGCTGGCCGAGCCCGACCTGGTCGGGGTCGACCCGGTGGAGGGCGACCAGGGCGTCGACCAGCGAGTCGGCGGCCCGGCCGCGCGCCGGCTCGTCCAGGGCGGCGGCCACGGTGGCCTCGTCGCGGGGGACGACGCCGTCGACGTGGCCCATCACGTAGAACGGGGCGCCGGTGACCGACGGGTCCTGGCAGAGGCCGAAGGCGGCCGGCACCGGCACCGGGGTGCCGGCCAGGGCGGCGATGACCCGGTGCTCGCGGGCCATGTCGTGGGCCGAGGGCAGGACCCCGTGCAGGGGTGGGCGACGCAGCACCCAGCTGGTCCCGGCCGCGTCGTCGACCCGGTAGGTGAGGTTGGAGCGGCCCCCGGCGATCTGGTGGACGGCCAGCGGCGGCCGCACCCCGGCGAGGTTGGCCCGGAACCAGGCCGTGACGCCCTCCAGGTCGATCCCCGGGCTCACTCCCGTGGCCTCTCCCCGGCGGCGTGGCGGACGGCCTCGGCCACCCCCGGGGCGACCCCGCGGTCGAACACGCTGGGCACGATGTAGTCGGGCCGCAGCTCGTCGTCGTGCACGCGGGCGGCGATCGCGCGGGCCGCGGCCACCTTCATGGCCTCGGTGATGGTGCGGGCCCCGGCGTCCAGGGCGCCCCGGAACACCCCGGGGAAGGCGAGCACGTTGTTGATCTGGTTGGGCTCGTCGCTGCGGCCGGTGGCGACCACGGCGGCGTGGCGGCGGGCGCCGGCCGGGTCGACCTCCGGGTCGGGGTTGGCCAGGGCGAACACGATCGCGTCGGCGGCCATGGGCTTGAGGTCGTCGGGCTCCAGGATGCCGGGGCCGCTGACCCCGACGAACACGTCGGCCCCGGCGAGGGCGTCGCGCAGGGTCCCGGTCCGGCCGTCGGGGTTGGTGTGCTCGGCCACCCAGCGCTTGCTGTCGTCCAGGCCCTCGCGGCGCTTGTGGAGCACGCCGGCGCGGTCGCAGGCGACGATCTGGGCGGCCCCTTCGGTCTGCAGGATCTTGATGATGGCGACCCCGGCGGCACCCGAGCCGGACAGCACCACCCGGGTATCGGCCAGGTTCTTGCCGACCACCCGCAGGGCGTTGGCCAGGGCGGCCAGGACGACGATGGCCGTGCCGTGCTGGTCGTCGTGGAACACCGGGATGTCGAGCGACTCGCGCAGCCGGCGCTCGACCTCGAAGCAGCGGGGGGCGGCGATGTCCTCCAGGTTGACCCCGCCGTAGCCGGGGGCCAGCCACTCGACCGCGCGCACGATCTCGTCGGTGTCCTGGGTGGCCAGGCAGACCGGCCAGGCGTCGACCCCGGCGAACTGCTTGAACAGCAGGGCCTTGCCCTCCATCACCGGCAGGGCGGCCTCGGGCCCGATGTTGCCCAGGCCGAGGACGGCCGAGCCGTCGGTGACCACGGCCACGGTGTTGCGCTTGATGGTCAGCTTGCGGGCGTCGGCCGGGTTGGCCGCGATGGCCCGGCACACCCGGGCCACGCCCGGGGTGTAGGCCATCGAGAGGTCGTCGCGGGTGCGCAGCGGCACCTTGGAGGCGACCTCCAGCTTGCCGCCCAGGTGCAGCAGGAAGGTGCGGTCGCTGACCGTGTGGACCTCGGCGCCATCGATGGCGCCGACCGCCAGGGTGATGGCGTCGGCGTGCCGGGCGTCCACGGCGTTGCAGGTGAGGTCGACCACCAGCAGGTCGGGGTGGGACTCGACGATGTCCACCGCCACCACGGTGCCCGCCGCCTCGCCGACCGCGGTGGTGATGCGGCCGATGCCCAGCGGGTCGGCGCCCAGGTGGACCCGCATGGTGATCGAGTAGGAGGCGCTGGGTATGCCCATGTGAGCTCCTTGAGCGGCGAGGCTCGGGCTCCACGACAACCGGAGCCGCGGCGGCGGGATTGGCATGAGCCTACCCCAGCCCCGGCGCCGGCTACGCTGGACCGGTGACCGCGCGCGACCGTCGCCTCCCGGCCCCGCTGGCCCGGCCCGACCCGGCCCGCCTGGACCCGGCGCGCCCGGACTACCAGGCCATCCTGGCCGCCCACGGCCACGCCCTGGACGGCGGCGAGGACGGCTACCTCGACCCCGCCACCGGCCTCTGGTGCTTCACCGCCGCCTACCTCTGGGAACGCGGCACCTGCTGTGACAGCGGCTGCCGCCACTGCCCCTACCTCCACCAGGCCAGCCGCCTGCGGTCGTCCTGACCTTCAGGTATAGGCGCAGCCTATCGACCATATAGCAACAAACAATTGGATCGATACCTCGCGGGCGGGCTACAGTCGGCCATCAGCTCAGGTGCCTTGAGGGGTCCGCCATGCCCGAGACCACGCCCGCGACGTTGTCCGAGACCTGGGCGTCGAGCCCGCGCTGGCGAGGGGTCCGCCGCGGCTACCGGGCCGAGGACGTGCTCCGGCTGCGGCCGCAGGTGCTGGTCGAGCACACCCTGGCCCGGGTGGGGGCCGAGCGGCTGTGGCGGCTGCTGGCCGAGCGGGACCACGTGCCGGCCCTGGGGGCGATGACCGGCGGCCAGGCGGTGCAGATGGTCAGGGCCGGCCTGGAGGCCATCTACCTGTCCGGCTGGCAGGTCGCCGCCGACGCCAACCTGGCCGAGCAGACCTACCCCGACCAGAGCCTGTACCCGGCCTCGAGCGTGCCCGCGGTCGTCCGCCGGATCAACAACGCCCTGCTCCGGGCCGAGCAGATCGCCCGGGTGGAGGGCGAGGACCGCTCCTTCGTGGTCCCCATCGTGGCCGACGCCGAGGCCGGGTTCGGGGGGCCGCTGAACGCCTACGAGCTCGCCGCGGCGATGATCGCCGCCGGGGCGGCCGGGATCCACTTCGAGGACCAGCTGGCCTCGGAGAAGAAGTGCGGGCACCTGGGCGGCAAGGTCCTGGTCCCCACCGGCCAGTTCATCCGCACCCTGCAGGCGGCCCGGCTGGCCGCCGACGTGGCCGGCGTGCCCACCCTGCTGGTCGCCCGCACCGACGCCCTGGCCGCGACCCTGCTCACCTCCGACGTCGACGAGCGGGACCGGCGCTTCCTGACCGGCGAGCGCACCGCCGAGGGCTACTTCCGGGTCCGGGCCGGCCTGGACGCGCCCATCGCCCGCGCCCTCGCCTACGCCCCCTACGCCGACCTGCTGTGGTGCGAGACCTCCACCCCCGACCTGGACCAGGCGCGGGCCTTCGCCGAGGCGGTCCACGCCCGGTTCCCGGGCAAGCTGCTGGCCTACAACTGCTCGCCCTCGTTCAACTGGCGCCGCCAGCTCGACGACCAGACGATCGCCCGGTTCCAGAAGGAGCTGGCCGCGATGGGCTACCGGTTCCAGTTCATCACCCTGGCCGGGTTCCACAGCCTGAACGCGGGCGCCTTCGAGCTCGCCGCCGGCTACGCGGCCGAGGGCATGCCCGCCTACGTGCGGCTCCAGCAGCGGGAGCTCGCCATGGAGGCCGACGGCTACACCGCCACCCGGCACCAGCGCGAGGTCGGCACCGGCGTGTTCGACCTGATCGCCCAGGCCGTCACCGCCGGCCAGGCCTCCACCCTGGCCCTGGCCGACTCCACCGAGCGGCACCAGTTCTGAGGGCCCGCTCGCCCATCCGGCCTACGCAATCTGTGGGGTGTAAACCCGGCAGATTGGGATACGATGCCCGCGGACCGGTCGAATTTGGGGGCGACGATGTCCAACGGCGGCGGCGCGAGCTTGCGGTTGGGTCGCCACGCCCCGATCTCGCTGGTGCTCGCCCTGCTCGTCGCCCTTGCCGGCGGCACCGCGGTGGGCGCCGCGCCGGCCGCCCCCGACGCCGGCCTGGCCGCCGGGGCCAAGGCGCTCCAGGCCAAGCTCGACGCCCAGAACGCCGAGGTGGAACGGCTGGCCGAGCGGCTGAACGCCACCGACGACCGCCGCCACCGCCTCCAGCAACGCCTGGCCCGCCTCCAGGCCCGCCAGCGGGCCGCCCAGCGGGAGCTGTCCACCGCCCAGCAGCGGTTCGACGAGCAGGTGCGGGCCACCTACATGAACGGCCCCCAGTGGCTGCTCGGGGAGCTGGTCGGCGGGGCCAACCCGCCCGACGCCCTGCGCCGCATCCCGATGGAGAAGGCCGCCCTGGAGGCCCAGGCCGCCGTCGTCACCCAGGTCCGGATCCGCAAGGCCGAGGTCGACAGCCTCAACGAGCGGGTCGCGACCGACCTGGCCGAGGCCGACCTGGTCCACCGGCGCCAGGCCGAGGAGCGCCGCCAGGTCCAGCGGCTGGTGACCCAGCTGCAGGCCACCCTGGACGGGATCGACCAGCGGCTCGCCGGCTACCTGGAGGCCGAGCAGGCCAGGTCCGAGGCGGCCAGGCGGGCCGCCTGGTCCGGCTACATGTCCGGGGTCGGGTCGGTGCAGGCCTGGCTCCAGGCCGGGCCGGTGGCCCGGGCGGCCGTCCGCTGGGCCCTGGCCCAGCTCGGCGACCCCTACCGCTGGGGGATGACCGGGCCCGACAGCTTCGACTGCTCGGGGCTGACCAGCTCGGCCTACCGGGCCGCCGGGGTCTCCATCCCGCGCGTGTCAAGGGCCCAGTGGGGCGCCGGCCCGCACGTCGCCTTCGCCAACCTGCTCCCCGGCGACCTCATCTTCTACGCCGACAACCCCGGCGACCCCGGGACCATCCACCACGTCGGCATGTACATCGGCAACGGCCTGATGGTGCACGCCCCCCACACCGGGGATGTGGTCCGGGTGGCCTCGATCTGGCGCGAGGGCTACGCCGGCGCCACCCGGATCGTGCCCGGGGTCATCACGCCCGGGCTGCCGGGGCCGCCGCCGACCGCCCCGCCGCCGACCAGCCC
>Ga0209814_10000058_pt1 | contig 26745 bp, 26 predicted proteins | sample SoiMetdeltSBSDD1_FD_187597 | JGI IMG/M metagenome (GOLD analysis project Ga0209814, IMG submission 187597) | Bulk soil microbial communities from a Populus tree surrounding site in Tennessee, USA - Soil MetaG P. deltoides SBSDD1 (SPAdes) (version 2) | ecosystem: Environmental > Terrestrial >... | reverse complement strand
GCTGGGCAAACGATGCATCGTCGGGGCGTTCCCCTGGCGCTACGAAGGACTTGAAGGGTGCCCCTGCCGCATCGTCTGCTTTCTCGATACCGACATGTCGGTCGAAGCGGTCGGCAATGCCGCCAAGGCAATTTTCTAGACCTTCGTCGCACAGCTGTTCCCGCTTCCACGAAACGTCAATGTATTGCCCAACATGCGGCAGGAACCGTTATCGGAGCGCGCTCATTAAATTCTGGGGCAGTGATCCGATAGGCGACGTATGATGAAACTCGGAATGCTAGCGGCCGCTGGGATTTCTGTGCTCGGAGTGACGGGCGCGTCGGCGCAGGTTCTTGTTGCCGAGCCTTACGCCGAGACTTATGTCGCGGCGCCTCTGTATGCAGCTCCTGCGCCTGTTTACGTGGCGCCCGCGCCGGGGCCGGTAATCGTGGGCGAGCCTGTTTACGTGGCGCCTCCTGCGATAGGCGGGTATGTCCCGCCGAAATACAGCTACACGATCACGACCCCCCGTCGGGGCGTCATCTACACCGACTCTAGAGCGTTGGGCGGTTGTGCGGTTGGGCCCGATGGTTACTGTTACTGACTAATGCCGGGCCTCGCCGGCGTCACGGCACGCCGGCGAGGCGCGGATCGGCGCGGTTGTTCTGCAGTGTGGATTGAATCGCCTCGCGTAAAAGCGGGTAGCTCTCTTTTCCCCACCGGTTAACGTGAATATCGGCCAACAGTTTTGCCGATTTTCCAAAAACCACAATGCGATCACCGACACCGATCGCTTCCTCCAATTGATGCGTGATCAGGATCGCGGTCGAGCCGCATTCGCGCGCCAACCTGAGAAAAGTTTCTCGCAACTCGGCGGCCGTCACCTCATCGAGGTGCCCGAAAGCTTCGTCGGCCAGGAGAATATCGGGCTCGACCGCAAAGGCGCGCGCAATGGCCACGCGCTGACGCATGCCCCCTGACAGCTCATGGGGATAGGCATTGGTGAACTGGCTCAAACCAAGTCGGTTGAGCCAGGCAAGCGCACGCTGCCGCTGCTCGTCCTCAGGCAGGCCAATCAGCTCGAGCGGCAAACGCGCATTGTCGAGTGCCGAACGCCAGGGCAGCAGCCGGTCCTGCTGGAAGACGGTTGCGATCTTGCCGCGGAAATAATCGAAATCGGCGTGCGGACTTCGATCTCCGATATGGATCAGTCCCTCGGTCGGCGCCTCGAGGCCGATCATCAGGTCAAAAAATGTGGACTTTCCGCAGCCGGTCTGGCCGACAATTGCCACCACCTCGCGTGGCGAAATGGTCAAGTCGAGGCGCTCGATTGCGATCACGGATTGTCCCGTTGTGGTCTGCCGGAAGATCTTGCGCAGACCCCGAACTTCGATAGGCGGGGGACCACTCATGCGCGCCACCGCAGTACGCGGGTCTCGACACGGGCGACGACTGCCTCGAGCAGGAACAGCAGGGCCACCAGCACCAGCGTCCAGGCGAATACGTCGGCGACCGAGAACAATTCCTGCGCAACCGACAATTGATGTCCGATGCCGGTCACGGCACCGACAAGCTCGGCGATCGTCACGACACGGATTGCCAGGCTGATATTGACTTTCCAGCTGGTGAAGATCGTCGGCACGATGGCGGGAAGCATCAGCTTGAAGAAATATTGCCAGGTCGTCGGACGAAAAGATCGCATCATTTGACGGAGCTCGCGCGGCACGCCGTGCATGGCATCGAGCGTGTCGATCAGAAAAACAGGCCCGCAGACGATCACCAGCACGAAACAGATGCGGAATTCGACACCGGGAAACCACAGCACCGCGAACAGGATCCATGACACCACGGGCACCGCCATCAACAGGCGAATCATGGGATGGAGATATTTGTCGAGGGATTTGGAGCGGTACATGGCCATCGCCAGCGCAAGCCCCAGCACGAAGGAAATGATCAGCGCCGCGATCACGCGCGCCAGGGTGACAACAACGTCGATCGGCGTGATGGTCGCGATACTTTTCGCAATACGCACAAAGCTCGGTATGGCGAATGGAGGGATCCCGAGATAGGGCGCCAGATGCGACAGCGTCTCCCAAAGGAGGGCGAAGACGAGAAGGGAGACGAAAGTATGGCGCGGAAAAGTCAGGACCGGGACGGACTCGCGATACTCCTCAGTCATCGTGCACGCGCACTTTGGCGCTTACGGAGCATAGATGATCTTGTCGTCCGGCATCTTTTCGTAGAAACCCGCTTTTACCGCCCGCTCCATCATGTCGGTGATCGATTTGCGAGTGGCGGGCTCCCATGCGGGCTGGATAATCATTTGCAGGCGGTTGCTCGCCAGCGCGGCAGTCAGGATGCCGGGCGGAAGCTTGAGAGTTTCGTTGGCAATCTTGTCTGCTTCCGCGGTGTCGGTCTTCATGAATTGGGCGACATCCTGCAGCGCTGCGATCAGCATTTTTGGCGCGTTCGGATACTTCGCGATCGCGTCGGCGCGCATGGCTGTCACGATTTCCCAGCCGTCCTGACCGGTAATCTCTTTCCATCCCTGGGCGCCGTTGAAAATCACTTTCCAGTCGGGATTTTGCTTGAGGATGATGCTGGCCAGCGGCTCGATTACCAGCGCCGCATCCACGCGGTCGGCCTCGAGTTGCGCGCGCGCCACGGCAAAATTTGCGTTGACCACAATGATATCTTTTCCGAGATCGAGTCCCTTGGCGGCCGCGTACATTTTGGTCACCTGGAACTGCGAACCGCCCATGTCGACGGCAAGCTGCTTGCCTTTCATGTCGAGGAGCGACTTGATCTTGTCGTTCTTGGTGAAAATGACCAGATCGGCCAGCGTGAATCCGGTGCCGATAATCCGAACGGGCACGCCTTCCTGATAAAGCTTCTGCAGGATCGTGGGGCCGCCGATCAGCACGTCGGTCTCGCCCGTGGCGAAGGCGGCATAAAAAGCCGAAATCGATGGATAAGCCTTTGCGTCAAGCTCGAAGCCGTTTTTGGCATCGAAGCCGCGCGCTTTCATGATGTTCCAGACCAGCGGGTTGAACACCGGCAAGGTGAGGCTCGAAACCCTGATCACTGGCTTTTGCTGTGCGTGCGCCGGCAACGACGCGATCCCGCCGGTCGCTATCGCGAGAGCAAGGGTGAACGCGGCAACGCCGCGGCGAGACAACCTGAGCATGGACAGTTCCCCCTCGTGGTCGTTCAAGCTGTGGTCTTGCTGGTCACTTGGCTTGAATGCGAGCGCGACTTTACTCTGCTTTCATTTGCGTGCAAATAATTGATCGCGAGTAGCCGGAGGGCGTGATGCCGCACATCGCTGCGCCAGATGGAACGCGGCTTTACTACGAAGAAGCCGGAAGCGGCACACCGGTGATCTTCATACATGAATACGCAGGCGACTACCGCACGTGGGAGATGCAGATGCGGTATTTCTCCCGCGCCCACCGCTGCATCACCTATAGCCAGCGCGGCTATCCGCCTTCCGACATTCCGCACGACGGGGCGAAATACAGCCAGGACATCGCGCGCGACGACGCGATCGCAGTCATGGACGCTCTCAGCATCAACAAAGCACATGTCGTCGGACACTCCATGGGTGGCTACACGGCGTTGCATGTCGGCATTCGGGCTCCATCGCGCTGCATTTCTGTTGTCGCTGCCGGGTGCGGCTGGGGCTCGAGCCCGGATGCTAAAAAGCGTGACGAAATGAAAGCGGTGGCGGCCGAAACCGGAAAAATGTTCGCCGAGGAAGGCATCGTCGCTGCGGCAACAAAGTATGCAGATGCGCCGATGCGCCAGGCGCACAAGAACAAGGATCCGCGCGGCTACGCCGAATTCGCCCGCATGCTGGCCGAGCATTCGGCCGAAGGGCACGCGCACACGATGTTCAATCTTCAGCTCAAGCGTCCAACGTTGTGGGAGATGGAGTCCGAGCTGAAAAAGTTTTCGCCGCCATTGCTTGTGATCGTGGGAGACGAGGATGAGCCATGCATCGAAGGCAGCATATTTCTCAAGCATATCGTGCCGACCGCCGGCCTCCTGATGATCCCACGCTCCGGCCACAACATTCCTACGGAAGAGCCAGCCGCGTTTAATGCCGCGCTGGCCGATCTGTTCGCGGTTGCCGAGGCCGGTCGCTGGCTCGCGCACAAACCGACGCAATAGGATTTGGAGGAAGCCATGGACCTCAAGCTCAAGGGCAAGACCGCATTGGTGACGGGCGGCAGCGAAGGCATTGGCAAAGGCATTGCGCGGGCGCTGGCCAGGGAAGGCGTGGATGTAGCCATCTGCGCGCGTCGCAAAGAGCCGCTCGAAGCCGCGGCCAATGAAATCGCCAAGGAGACGGGCCGCAAGATCACGCCCATTGCCGCCGATCTGCGCAAGGACGCGGACGCCAAAAACTTCATCGAGCAGGGCGCCAAGGCACTCGGACGGGTCGATATCATGGTCAACAACGCCGGATCTGCCGCCGGCGGAGTGATCGAGCATTTGAGCGAGGACGACTGGGAGAAGGGCCTCCAGCTCAAGTTCATGGGCTACGTCCGTTGCCTGCGCTACGTGCTGCCGATCATGGTGAAGCAGGGCGGCGGGCGCGTCGTTAATCTGATCGGCAATGACGGGGTGAAGCCATCGTATTGGGAAATTTGCCCGGGTGCGGCGAATGCTGCGGGACAGAATCTCACGCTCTCGCTGGCCGGCCAGTACGGCAAAAACAACATCAGTTTTGTCGCTGTCAATCCGGGGCCGGTCCGCACCGAGCGCTGGGCGGGGCTCGTCAACGCGATGTCGCGCGACATGAAGATCTCATACGAAGAGGCCGACAAGCTTGCACCGGCCTCAATTCCGATGGGGCGCATCGCTGAGGTCGACGAGGTCGCCAATCTCGTCGTCATGCTGGCCTCGCCGCTGATGGCGATGGTCAACGGAACCATGATCGAAATTGACGGCGGGCAAGACAAGCCGCTGATGGACCGTTTCCGGGACAAGCCGACGGGCTGATGTCCACCCAGGACTGCAGTCGCAGCAATGCCGCACTCGCTTGACAAGTTTGGGCCGCCGGTCGGACTATTTGCGCACAAACAAGCTCGCCGGCCGGAGGCGACAGGACTTGGATTCACCCGCGGTCCCGCGCCTGTAGCGCGGCTTTCCGCCACGCACGGAGTGAAATTATGATGAAGCGTCATGTGCAGTATCTTGCGGCTGCCGGTCTCTTCGCGGCTGGGCTCGTTTCGCCGGCGACGGCGCAGGACACAATCAAGATCGGCGAGCTCAACAGCTACAAGGCGCAGCCTGCCTTCCTCGACCCGTACAAGAAAGGGTGGGAAATGGCGATCGAAGAGATCAACGCCAAAGGCGGCGTCCTCGGCAAAAAGCTTGAGGTGATCTCGCGCGACGACGGCGCCAATCCGGGCGAGGCGGTGCGGGTGGCCGAAGAGCTGGTCACGCGCGAAGGCGTTGCGCTGATCGCCGGCACCTTTCTTTCACATATCGGGCTAGCGGTGACCAATTTCGCCGGCCAGAAGAAGGTCTTCTTTCTCGCCGCCGAGCCGCTCACCGACAAGATCACCTGGCAGAACGGAAACAAATACACGTTCCGCCTGCGCCCAACGACCTACATGCAGGTCAACATGCTGATGCCGGCGGCGACCGCGGCAAAGAAGAAACGCTGGGCACTGGTCTATCCCAATTTCGAATATGGCCAGTCGGCAGCCGAAAACTTCAAGGCGCTCTTGAAGAAGGCGCAACCCGATGTCGAGTTCGTGACCGAGCAGGCGCCGCCACTCGGGAAAATCGATGCCGGCGCGGTGGCGCAGGCGATCGACGACGCAAAACCGGACGCAATCTTCAACGTGCTGTTCGGCGGCGATCTCGCCAAATTCGTGCGCGAAGGCAATACCCGCGGCGTATTCAAGAATCGCACGGTGGTGAGCCTGCTCTCGGGCGAGCCGGAGTATCTGGACCCACTCAAGGACGAAGCGCCGGTCGGCTGGGTCGTCACCGGCTATCCCTGGGACAAGATCAAGACCAAGGAACATCAGGCCTTTGTCGATGCCTACAAGAAAAAATACAACGACTATCCGCGTCTCGGGTCGGTCGTCGGCTACGTGACGATGACATCGCTCGCGGCTGGCATCGCCAAGGCAAAGTCCACGGATACCGAGAAGCTGGTGGAGGCCTTCAAGGGTCTCCAGCTCGATAGCCCATTCGGTCCATTCCACTATCGGGCGAGCGATCACCAGGCGACCATGGGCGCCCATGTCGGCAAAATCGCGCTGGAAGGCGGCAAGGGTACAATGACGGACTTTCAGTACGTCGATGGCGCCACGGTGCTGCCGTCTGATGCCGAGGTCCTGAAGCTGCGGCCGACCGAATCGAATTGATCGTGACGAGGCAATCAGGCGCACTCTTCCTCTCCCCGCATGTGGGGAGAGGGTGGCGAGCCGCGTAAGCGGCGAGCCGGGCGAGGGGGGTTTGACGATGACAATCTGCCTCGATTCCTCGCCCGACTTCCTGCTCCCGCTCGGAATTTTCTCCGCATGCGGGATGAGGTAAAATGAGTTTCAGCGGACTCCTGTTTCAGGCGCTCAACGGCCTTTCAACTGCGTCGGGCCTGTTTTTTATCGCCGTTGGGCTGTCGCTGATCTTCGGAGTTTCCCGCATCATCAACATCGCGCATGGGTCCCTTTATATGCTCGGGACCTATGTCGCCTATTCCTTTGCAACACATGTCGGGGGCGTCATCGGCTTCTGGGGCGGAATTGTCGCAACCGCTCTCATCATCGGTGCAATCGGGGCGTTGATCGAAATCCTCCTGCTTCGGCGCGTGTACCGCGCGCCCGAACTCTTCCAGCTGCTCGCCACGTTCGCGCTGGTTCTCGTGATCAATGACGCCACGCTTTGGCTGTGGGGCCCGGAGGATCTGCTCGGACCACGCGCGCCGGGGTTGCGCGGATCGATTGAGATACTCGGACGTCATTTGCCGACTTACGACCTGTTCCTGATCGTGGCCGGTCCCGCTGTGTTGCTCGTGCTGCACTTCGCGCTCGCTCGCACCCGCTTCGGCCGCCTGGTGCGGGCCGCCACGCAGGATCGGGAAATGGTGAGCGCACTGGGCGTCAATCAGGCCGTGCTATTCACCTCGGTGTTTGCCCTCGGCGCCGCTTTGGCTGGCTTGGGGGGCGCATTGCAGCTGGCGCGCGAGCCCGCCAATCTTGCCACCGATCTGGTGGCAATCGGCGATGCGTTTGTGGTGGTGGTTGTTGGCGGGATGGGGTCCATTACCGGCGCCTATCTCGCCGCCGTCATCATCGCCGAAGTGAAAGCGCTCTGCATAGGCATTGGCGTTGTCGATTTCGGGCTTTTCACGGTCAATTTCTCGAAACTGACGCTCGTTGCCGAATTTTTGGTGATGGCGGTTGTGCTCATCGTGCGTCCGTACGGTCTGATGGGACGGCAGCAAGCGCAGGTTCGCTCGATCGCGGAGCCGGAAGACCCGATCCGACCGGCCACGCCAGCACTAAAAATGCTTGGCGCCGCGACCCTGCTGGTGCTCCTGTGTCTGCCGCTGATCGCGCGCAATTCGCCTTATCTGCTCATTCTCGGCATCGACGTCCTGATCGCGGTGATTTTCGCGACCTCGCTGCATTTCATCATGGGACCTGGCGGCATGCATTCGTTCGGCCACGCCGCCTACTTTGGCCTCGGCGCCTATGGTGCGGCGCTGCTGGTGAAATGGGTGGCGATGCCGATGGGTCTTGCACTCGCCGCCGCCCCGCTCGTCGCTCTTGCAGGCGCGCTGCTGTTCGGCTGGTTCGCGGTCCGGCTGTCCGGCGTCTACCTTGCAATGCTCACGCTCGCCTTTGCTCAAATCGTCTGGGCTTTAGTGTTCCAGTGGGAGGCGCTGACCGGCGGCTCGAATGGCGTCGTCGGCGTCTGGCCGCCGCCACCGTTTGACAAGTCGTGGGTTTATTTTCTGCTCACACTGACGTTGGCAGTGATCGGGGTCCTGCTGCTGCGGCGCTTCCTCTTCGCACCCTTCGGCTACGGCATGCGCGCCGGACGTGATTCAGTGCTGCGTGCAGAAGCCATAGGCATCGATGTGAAGCGCGTACACTGGCTCGGCTTCGCCATTGCAGGCGGGGTTTGCGGCGTTGCTGGCGGATTGTTTGCTTTTGCAAAAGGCTCCATTTCACCCGAGACGATTCACGTCGGACGCTCGATCGATGGACTGGTAATGGTGCTGCTCGGCGGCATCCAGACTCTTACCGGCCCCATCGTCGGCGCATCGGTATTTGCCACCCTGCAAGATACGGTTATGCGGCAAACCGAATATTGGCGGGCGCTCCTTGGGCTGATCATCCTGCTGCTGGTGCTGGCATTCCCACAGGGAATAGTCGGCGCCTTTTCATCGATCTGGCGCAGGGCAGGGGCCAGATCATGAACGTTCTTGAGGTTCGCTCATTGTCGAAGGCATTCGGCGGCGTGCGCGCCGTCAACGATGTCAGCTTCGATATCGCGCAAGGTGAATTCCTTGCCATGATCGGGCCCAATGGCGCCGGAAAGTCGACCTGTTTCAATATGATCAACGGGCAGCTCAAGCCCGACTCGGGAAAAATTCTCTTTGAGGGAAGGGATATAGCCGGGCTCGAACCGCGCGATATCTGGCGGCTCGGTGTAGGACGCACCTTCCAGGTGGCCGCAACGTTTGGCTCGATGACGGTCAGCGAAAATGTGCAGATGGCGCTGATTTCGCACGCGCGAGAGACATACGAGCTTTGGCGTCCGGCTGCGGACCTGCATCATGATCGCGCGCTCGATCTGCTGGCGCAGGTCGGCATGCGTGAGGCCGCCGACCGGCCAAGCCGGGAGCTTGCCTATGGCGACATCAAGCGCGTCGAGCTCGCAATTGCTCTCGCCAATGAGCCGCGCCTCTTGTTGATGGACGAACCGACCGCAGGAATGGCGCCACGTGAGCGCAATGAATTGATTGCGCTCGTCAAGCGGCTGGTCGTCGAGCGCAATATTTCGGTTCTGTTTACCGAGCATTCCATGGACGTGGTGTTCGCTTTTGCGGACCGCATCATCGTGCTGGCCAGGGGGCGTCTGATAGCCGATGGTGATGCAGCCTCGATCCGCGATAATGCGCAGGTGCGCGACGTTTATTTCGGCACGGGCAAGACTTTCGCCGGGGCGGTGCAGTGAGCGACACGATGCTTGCGGTTGAACGCTTGAGCGCCTGGTACGGCGCTGCTCGCATCCTGTATGACCTGAGCTTCGAGGTGGGTCGCGGCGAAGTGGTCGCGCTTATGGGACGCAACGGTGCCGGCAAGTCCACGACGATGAAAGCGATCATGGGCCTGGTGGCCCTACGCGCCGGCACGGTGCGATTCAGCGGCGAGGATATCTCGCGGAAAAAACCGTTCGAAATTGCGCGCCGCGGACTGGGCTTTACCCCGGAAGACCGCCGCATATTCGTCGATCTGACTGTGATGGAAAATCTCGACGTTGGTCGCCAGCCCCCGCGTCACTTTGCCGATGGCGCACCCGCTCCCTCGTGGACACCGGAGCAACTGTTCAAGCTGTTTCCCAATCTCGCTGAAATGCCGGATCGCCTTGGGGGACGGATGAGCGGAGGCGAGCAGCAGATGCTTACCGTAGCGCGCACACTTATGGGCAATCCTCTGCTTGTGCTGCTTGACGAGCCCTCGGAAGGCGTAGCGCCCTTGATCGTCGAGCAGATGGCCCACACAATTCTCGCATTGAAGAAACAGGGTCTGTCGATTTTGCTGTCAGAGCAGAATATCCATTTCGCGCGATTGGTGTCCGATCGCGTGTACGTGCTGGAAAAAGGTCAGATTCATTGGCATGGCTCGGTCGCGGAGCTCGACAGCAATGTCGAGGTGCAAAGGACCTATCTTACGGTGTAGAATGAATGCTCGGGATGGAATGCAAGCATGAAAACATTGCGGCAAAAATTGAAAGTCGTCGCAGCTCCAGCTGATTCATCAGTGCAAGGAGGATACGTGCTCGATGACCAGGCGGGCTTCCTGATGCGCGTCGCTATGCAGCGTCATACCTCGATTTTCGCGTCGCGTATGGTCGCGGAGCTGACCCAGACCCAGTTTGCCGCGTTGGCCAAGCTTTACGAAGTGGGTCCCTGTTCGCAAAACCATCTGGGCCGTTTGATCTACCTTGATGCCGCTACCATCAAGGGCGTGGTCGATCGGTTGCACATGCGCGGCTTTGTCACCGCGCTTAACGATCCTAACGATCGGCGGCGCCGGGCTGTCGCTCTGACCGAGCGCGGAAGGCAGGTGACAGAAGAGGCCACTCACGTCGCCGGCGATATCACCGCAACGACCCTTGCGCCGCTGACCGCGGAAGAGCAGCGCCAGATTGTGAAGCTCCTGCGCAAGCTGGGATAGTTCACCAGAGGCCTTTCAGCCGGCCGCCGTCAAGGTTCATCGATACGCCGGTGATGTAGCTCGCGCGTTCCGAGCAAAGAAAAACGGTCGCGTTGGCGAGTTCGGCCGGCCTGCCCATGCGCCCCAGCGAATTTTTCCTCGCCGCAACCTTGCGCGCTTCCGTTTCCGTGGTAACGCCAAATTCCTTCCTCATGCCTTCCGCGTTGCGCACCCAGAGATCGGTTTCCACCCAGCCGGGGCAAATCGCATTGACCAGAATGTTGTCTTCGCCAAATTCTTCCGACAGTGACTTGGTCAGATTTAGCAGGGCACTATTCGTCATCGCGCTCCCGAACATGTAGGGATCGGGCTCCTTGCCGGCACCGCCGATCGTATTGACGATACGGCCCCATTTCTGCGCCTTCATCATCGGATAAACCGCGCGTATTGCCCGCATGAAGCCGAACAGCTTGGTTTCAAGCTGCGTCTTGAGCTCGTCGTCCTTGATCACCGAGAACCGACCCGAATACATCTGACCGGCATTGTTGACGAGGATGTCGACGCCACCCATTTTTTGTTTTGCCGTCTCCACCATTTTCGCGATGTCGGATTCTTTTGTCATATCGGCCACGACGGCATGCACCTCGCCGCCGGTGCGCCTGGCCAATTCGTCTCGCGCCTTGTCGAGTTTTTGCTGATTGCGTCCGGTGATCAGCACGCGCACGCCTTCTTCGAGGAACTGTCGCGCCGTCTCGAAACCGATGCCACTCGAGCCACCGGTGACGATCGCGCGGCGGCCTTTGATGCCCAAATCCATCATAGTCTCCCGTTGACGCCCTCAGAGGCAGCATAGAGTATCGCTCGCGGCGGCAATGCAACAAGAAAACGAGGAATGCAATGCAGCTCGGCTTGAGCGGCAAAGTTGCTGTGGTCACCGGTGGTTCACGCGGGATCGGCAAGGCGGTCGCGCAAGTGCTGCTGGAAGAAGGCTGCGCCGTTGCAATTTGCAGTCGCAACGCCGCGCAACTTGAGGCGGCAGTCGCTGAATTGTCGAAAAAGGGCCGCGTACTCGGCGTGCCGACCGATGTCACCGATGAGAATGCCGTCAGGAAGTTCATCGATACGGTGCTGCAAACGTTTGAGCGCATCGACATCCTTGTCAACAATGCTGGCACGCATTTGCGTGGCACGGTCGAAAGCACGACGCTTGAGATTCTCGAGCGACAGCTGCGCGACAAGGTGTTTGGCTTTTTCACGATGATAAAAGCGGTGCTGCCGACGATGAAGGCGCAGCGCGACGGACGCATCGTCAATATTGTGGGGCAGGCGGCGCGTCATCCGCATCCCGATCGTTTCCCCTCGGGCGTTACCAACGCAGCGCTGATGGCAATGAGCAAGTCGGTGGCGGATTCGGTGGCGCGCGACAACATTCGCGTCAATGCGGTATGTCCGCAATATATCGAATCCGAATTGCTGGCTTCGTTGATCCAAAAAGAGATGCGCGAGCGTAGCGTCGATCGGGCGACGGCGGCGGCAGGCTTCACCCGGGCCAATCCTCTCGGTCGCACCGGGCAGCCGAAAGAAGTCGCCGATCTGGTCGCCTTTCTGGTCTCGGATTGCGCCGGTTTCGTTGCGGGCAGCGCCGTCAGCGTCGACGGCGGCTATCATCGCTATGTATTCGGGTGAAACGACATGCAGCTCGGTTTGACCGACAGGGTCGCGTTGATCACGGGTGGCACTAGCGGCATCGGGCTGGCCATCGCACGGACCCTGGCGGCAGAAGGTTGTCGCGTCGGCATTTGCGGCCGTGACCAAGGAAAGCTTGACCGCGCCGTAACGACCATTGGTTCTGCCGGGGTCAAGGGCTTTGTTGCCGATATCTGCAAGCCATCTGACACCGCAGCCCTGGTCGATAACGTCAGTCAATCCTTAGGCGGCATCGACATCGTCGTGAGCAATGCAGGAACACATCTGCCCGGCCGTCTCGATGAGGTCACGGGTGAAGCGCTGGAGCGTCATTTCCGGACCAAGGTGCTGGGTGCCTGGGAGCTGGCCCGCTGCGTGGTGCCAGGGATGAGGCGACGCGGAGGCGGTCGGTTTATTGTCATCATCGGTCAGGCTGGGAAAGTGCCGCAGGCCAGTGCCATCGCTTCGACGGTGGTCAACGCCGCTCAGCATGCTTTCGTGAAATCGCTGTCCGACGAGCTTGCGCCGCACGGCATCCTCGTCAACGCGGTCTGTCCGAGCCGCATCAGGAGCCCGCTTACTGAAAACCTCACGTTGCACAACGAGGTCTATTACGGACGCAGCCTCGAACAGCAGGAAAGCAGATGGGGCGCGGAGGTGCCGCTCGGCCGCTGGGGAACGCCCGAAGATATCGCCAAAGCGGTTGCCTTCCTCGCTTCGGAGCGTGCCGCGTTTATCGCAGGCGCCAATATCGACGTCGACGGCGGCCATCAGCGGTCGATCTTCTAGAGACGCCGTCATGATCGACCTGCGCCAGGTGTCGAAGACCTTCCGGAAGCAGGACGAACTGGTCGATGCCGTTCGCGAGATCACCCTGACGATCGCCCAAAAGGAAATTGTCGCCATCATCGGGCCGAGCGGCTGCGGCAAGTCCACGCTGCTCAACATGATCGCCGGCCTTTACCCGCCTTCGTCCGGCGCGATCTTGTACAAAGGCGCGCGCGTGTCCGATGTGAATACCGATGTCGGTTATATGACGCAGAAAGATAACCTGCTGCCGTGGCGCACGGTGAGGGACAACGTCGCATTCCCGCTGGAGCTTGCCGGTGTCGCGAAGGCCGAGCGCGCCGCGCGCGCCGACCAAGTCATCAACCACGTCGGCCTCGACGGCTTCGCGCATCGTTACCCGCACGAGCTCTCGGGCGGCATGCGCAAGCGTGCGTGCCTTGCGCGCATGTTGATTTACGGAGCCGAAACAGTGTTGCTCGATGAGCCATTTGCCGCCCTCGACGCGCAGCTGAAGCTCGCGATGCATGATCTGTTGCTCAAGCTGGCTGCCGAGACAGAACAGACGGTGGTGCTGGTCACGCACGATCTCATGGAGGCGGTGACACTGGCCGACCGCGTCTTGGTTTGCACCCGCCGCCCGGCGACGGTGGCGCTTGAGCAGCATATTGGTCTCAAGCGTCCGCGCGACGTGCTCAATGTGCGGTTCACCAACGAATTCAAGGAACTTTACGACACGCTGTGGGAGCGCCTGCGCGTCGAATACCACGAGGACAGAGTGTGACCGCGCCGGATACGGAAACGACATCGGGCGGATTTCGCGGCGAAGTCGCGAATGTCGGCGTGCCGGCACTTGGCGGCGGCTTCATGGTGGTCTGCCAGGTGGCGCTGGGGGTCGTCATCCTTCTGCTGTGGCAAGGGGCCTCGGGTCGGCTGGTCGACAATTTTTTCATTTCCAATCCGATCGATGTTGGCAGGAGGCTCCTCGATTGGATCGCCGACGGCTCGCTATTCATCCACATTTGGGCGACCGTCTACGCCACCGTGTTGGGCTTCATCGTCGGCTCCATCGGCGGCGTCGCGCTCGGAATTTGGCTCGGCGTTTCGCCTTTCACCAGCCGGCTTCTCAATCCCTACCTCAATGCACTCAACGCGCTGCCCAAGGTCGCGCTGGCTCCACTTTTTGTGCTGTGGTTCGGACTTGGCATTGAATCAAAGGTGGCTCTTGCCGCCGTGCTCGTGCTGTTCCTTGTGTTTCTCAACACGTATGCGGGCGTGCGCGAGGTCGATCAAGACCTGATCGATGGAGCCCGGCTGATGAAGGCAACGCGAACGCAGGTGATCACCAAGGTCATCATTCCTTCGGCGATGTCCTGGGTCTTTGCGGGCCTGAAGATTTCAGTGCCCTACGCACTGATCGGTGCCGTGCTGGGGGAGATGATCGCGGCCAATCGTGGTCTCGGCTATCTGGTGCAGTTTTCCGGCTCGCAATTCGATTCCGCCGGAGTTTTTGCGGTGCTGATCGTCATTGCACTACTTGCCGTTGCACTTAATTTTATCGTCGAATTCGTACAACATCGCATGCAACAATGGCGGGTCGTCGGCCGCTGATAACAATACCGGGAGGATGTGCATGAAGGTACTGAATTGGGCGGCAATTGCCGTGGCCACGTCGCTTGCCGGTGCTGCGTCGGCTGAGACCGTAAAGATTACCAACATCGGCCACGGCTACTTCTCGGGCGCGCTGTACGTCGCGGTACAGGAAAAGTTGTTCCTGAAACATGGACTGGAGCCCGAAGTATCCTACGTGCAGGGCGGTCCTCTCGCGCTGCAGTCGGTGCTTACCAAGCAGGCGGACGTCGGCATCCTGTCCTATGAGCACGTCCTGACGGCTGCGGTGCAGGGCAAACGGATTGTCTCCTTCTTCAATATCGCCAATCGTCCGGTCAACAATGTGATCGCAAGCGACAAGCTCATGGAGGGTTCGGAAAAACTGAGCGTCGCCGACAAGATCAAGAAACTGAAAGGTCAACGCGTGGCGATGCCCTCCGCCAACGGCTCGGGCGAGAAGATGCTCGGCGTATTGGCAAAGAAATATGGCCTCACGCTTCCCGGCGATATTTCGGCGGTTTATCTCGGTGCTGAAGCGCCGTCATATGTCGCAGCTTTTCAGAAAGACCTGATCGACGCCGCGCTGCCGTTCGAGCCGGCCGGGGTCCTGGTGCAGCAAGCCGGCAAGGGAAAGATCTTTCTCAACATGATGAACGGCGAAATTCCCGAGTTCCGCGACATTCTCTTTATGACCTTGGCCACTCATCCGGACGTCATGAAGGAGAGGCCTGAGATGCTGCGGAAAGTCGCGCAGATTTTTGCGGAAGCACAAAAAATTCTCAAAGACGAGCCCCAGCGCGGCATTGCAATCATGGCCAAGGAATATCCCAGCATGACAGCGGAAACCAACGCCGAGGCCTATAAGACCGTCAGCCAGATATGGACCCGTGACGGCCACATGAGCGAAGCGCAGGCGCGGGCGACATTCGCCTATCTGCAGCCGAAGGGTACCGCCGAAGTCGACTTCCCGTCGACATTCACCAATGAGTTCTTGCCAAAAAAATAGATTCGGGGATGCCTGTGTTCACTGTAGGCAATGCCACCATCGCGCGCGTCGAGGAAACAAACCTTCCGACCTATCCGGCGCGGGATATTTTCCCGGAATTCACTGATGCGCATGCGGCCGAGCATAAGTCCTGGCTGGCGCCGCACCATTATGAAGCGGATACAGGACTGATCAGGCTGGCGGTTCACAGCTGGTTGCTGCAGGTCGGCGGCAAGAAGATCCTGATCGACTCGTGCTGCGGCAATAACAAAGCAAAGCCGGGGCGGCCCTTCTGGCACATGCTCAATTTGCCCTACCTCGAGCGGCTTGCCGCCGCGGGAGCCCGGCCTGAGGAAATCGACCTGGTGATGTGCACCCATTTGCATCACGACCATGTTGGCTGGAACACCCGGCAGAAGGACGGGAAATGGGTGCCGACATTTCCCAATGCCCGGTATGTCTTTTCCAAGCCGGACGTGGACTATTTTTCGAAGATCGATGCCGATCCGAAAGAAGGACCGGCCGAGCTGGGCACGTTCCGGGAATGCGTCGTGCCGATTCTCGAGTACGGCAAAGCCGATCTGGTGAGCGGCGGCCCTTTCCGGCTTAACGATTTCATCGAGATCGACTCGGCGCCGGGCCATTCGCCGGGTCACGTATTCTTCAAGCTTGAGAGCAAGGGCCAGCGCGCCGCTTTCATCGGCGATGTGTGGCATCACCTGCTGCAGGTCCACTATCCGGACTGGAATTTTCCGAAAAACTCGGATGCCGCGCAGGCGCGTGTCAGCCGTCGCAAGGTGCTCGACTATTGCGCCTCAAGCGGCGCGCTGGTGTTTCCCGCTCATGTCGGACTGCCATTCGCCGGCCATGTCGAAAAAACCGCAAAAGGATATCGGCCGGATTTTCCAGTGTAACCCGATTAAAATCTGTAAAGATGCGCTGGATTGTCGACGAGCGCCTTGTTGCGTGCGGTCTCTTCCGGAATCCAGTCGAGCAGCATGTCGAGCATCCAGGCGTCGTCCGGCACTGGCGCGCCGGGGGTCGGATGCGGCCAGTTGGTGGCCCACAACATCCGCTCCGGCGCGCTTTTCGCCAGCGCCTTCGCAAGCTTGCCGACGTCGTCGTAATTCGGCGGCCCCACCTTCGACACTTCGTAGGGCGCCGAGAGCTTGACCCAGGTGCGGCCGCGATCCACGAGGCCCTGGAGGACCCGATATCCGGGGTGATCGAGCGGCACCGGCTCAAGAAATTTTCCTACGTGGTCGACTACTAGCGTGCTGGTCAGGCGCTTGAGCACGGCCTCCCGTTCGGGAAGGTCGCGGCCGTCGAGTTGCAGCTGCACGTGCCAACCGAACGGTGCGACCCGCGCGGACATTGTTTCGAGGATCTCCCAGGGCAGGGGAGCGCCCGGCAGCATGAAGAAGCGGATCCCTCTTGCACCGAGTTTTGTCAGCCGCTCGAGTTCTGCGTCGGTCACGTCTTCATCGACGACGACGATGCAGCGCGCATTGGGGCCGATCGCCGCGACTGCTTCGAGCGTGCAGCGGTTGTCTTTTCCATAGGTCGACGGCTGCACGACCACGGTGCGCTCGATACCGAGACGCGCGCACATTTTCCGATATGCTGCCACGGGTGCATCGGGCGGGACAAACTTGGCCGTCGAAGCCGTGGGATATTTGCCGTCGTAGACATGCATATGCGTGTCGCAGGTGCCGGGAGGCGCCTTGAGTTTCGGCCGTATGTCACTGTCGATCGGCACGGTCAGCCATGCGGACAAATCAGTCCGGTCCGGCTTGGATTTTGAAAGCAGCCGACCGAAGTCGGCAGCACCTGCTTTGGCAGCCAGAGCACAACCTCGGGAAAAAAGATACAGAACGCGATCGTCGCGAAAAACACGACATAGATTGGCAAAGCTGCCCTCAACGCCTGCGAAAAACGTACGCCAACGAACTTCGACGCCATCAGCAACACCAGCCCGTAAGGGGGAGTGATCAATCCGAAGGCGAGCGTTGCGATCAGCACCACCCCCATGTGTACCGGATTGATATGGCCGACGGCAGTCAGAGCATTCACCAGCGGCATGAAAATGATGATGGTCGGAACCGGCTCGATGAAGTCGCCGACGATGGTGAAAAGCAACACCATCAACAACATGATGAGATGCGGGTCGGTGCCGGCGATCGCTACGATCCATTCGGAAATCACGATCGCGCCGCGCAGATAAGCGAGCAGGTAGCCGAAGGCATTGGCAGCTCCAATTGTGATTAGCGGCAGCGAGAAAATCAGTCCCGCGAGGCAGAAATCATAGGGCAGGTTCCAGATATGCCGGGGATTGAGCGCCGGAATGATGACGACAATGATCCATAGCGCTGCCACGACACCGGCTTCAGTGGGCGTGAACCAGCCACTCAGAATGCCGCCGAGCAGGATGACCGGTATCATCAGGGGTAGCGCCGCATCACGCGTCGCCAGCGCAATCATCCCGAACGATGCGCGCCGTCGCTTGAATCCGATCGGACCGAAGAAATAGCAATAAGTCATCAGTCCGAAGCCGATCATGAGGCCGGGCAAGAAACCGGCCATGAAAAGGCCGGCAATCGAGACGTTACCGGTCGCGCCGTACACCACGGCAGTGATGCTGGGCGGCACCAGCGCAGCGATGGTCGATGCGGCGGCAATGATCGCGGCGATGAACGGGCCATCGTAGCCTTCCTTCTTCATTGGTCCGCCGAGCGCACGACTCATGACGGCGACATCGGCGGTCGTCGAGCCCGACATCTCGGAAAAGAACATGCTGAACACGGTGACAACCTGCGACAGGCCACCACGAATATGCCCGACCAGCGCCATCGACAGATTGGCGATGCGCACGACCACATTGGCGGAGCTCATGAGCTCGCCGACCAGGAGAAAGAAGGGAATCGCGAGCAGCGCCTCATTGTCGACGCCGTCGAAGACCTTCTGAAGGATGGCGGGCAGCGAAACATCCGCGAGCAACGCGCCGATGAAAACACCCCCGAGCAGCGCAAACGGCACCGGCACGCCAAGATAGCCGAAGGCCAGAAAGGACACCGTCATCAGCGCTAGGATGATCGGGGCGCTCATCGCGGCTCCTCCGGTCTCGATGCGCCGAAGGCGGCTGAATGGTCCGGCTCCTGCGGTTCGGGATGGTCAAACCCGTTGCGGCAGCCGTTAACGATCTGCTCGATCGTGAACAGTGCGATCAGCACGCCCGATATCGGGATCGCTGCATAGAGCGAGGCAATCGGCGTATTTGACGGCAAGCGAAAACTGCCGAATCCGCGCAGATAGTTGAGATAGCCGTAGTAGATCAGGCAGACAGCGACTACCAGCACGATGAGACGTATCAGGAGCTCTGCGACAAGACGTGACCTGCCGTGCAGCGATTCGGCGACGGCGGTGAGATAGAGGTGATCATTGCGGCGGGTTGCGACCGCCGCGCCGATAAAAATTCCGTAGATGAATAGCGTCGAGGTCACTTCCTGCAGCCAGAGCCAGGGACTGGCCAGTAGTCGGGTCGCGATATCGGCGCAAACCGACATCGAGAACCCGAAGAGCGTCGCGCCGCAGAAGATCATCAAGATCATCTCGAGCGGGTCGAGTGCCCTCCATTTCAGATGACGCTGGCGTTGCAGAACCAGCTTGTCGGCGATACCCATCACGCCCGTCCGCTAAGGTTGAGGCCGGCAGGACCGGCCTCTTATTTCACTGAATTGAGCGTGACTACTGGATCGACTTGATCAGCGTCTTGATCTTGTCGGCATGCGGGCCGAGATCTTTGGCGAGCTTGTCGAGCATTGGATCAGAAATCTTTCTGAAGCCGGACTTGTCGACATCGGTCACGATCTTGATGCCGATGGCCTTGAGTTTGCCTGCCGCGGCGTCTTCAAGCTCGAACGCCTTCTTCGGTTCCTGCAGCGAGACTTCGCGGCCCGCCTCGAGCACCCACTTTTTCTGCTCGTCGCTGAGGCTCTGCCACAGCTTGTCGCTGATCCAGACAATGGCGTTGTTGGCCTCGTGCTGGGTCATCGAAAGCACAGGCGCGGGTTCGTAATGCTTGTTGATGAGATAGACGTTGACCGAATTCTCTCCGACGTCGACGACGCCCGTCTGCAACGATGTGTAAACGCTGCCGAACGGCATATGAACCGTCTGGGCGCCATAAGCCGCGAAGGTTGCATCTTCGGTCGCGGTCGCCTGCACGCGGATCTTTAGAGCCTTGATGTCCTCGATCTTGTGTATTTCCCTTTTGCTGTACATGTTGCGCAGGCCCTGCGTGCCGAGGCCAATCACGTGGATGCCCTGCACGGTCTGGTCGATCATGTCGCGGATCGCTTCGAATACCTTCGGGTCGGCGAGTGCCTTGACCATGTGGTTTTCGTCGCGGAACAGAAAATGCAGCGACATGACGCCCGCCTGCGGCGAGATCGTTGCGGTGTTTGCCGACGATACAATTGCGAAATCGAGATCGCCCGATTTCACCAGCTGCAGGAGTTGTGGTTCCTGTCCAAGCTGCGCACCCGGATACTGGTCGACCAACATCTTGCCTCCGCTCAATTGCTTGAGCTTGGCGGAAAAGATGTCGTAGGCGACGCTGTAGCCTGAATTGAGCTGCTGGTCGTGTGCAAAACGATAGTGCTTTTCCTGCGCATTGGCGTTGAAAGCGACGGCCAGCACGCCGGCAGTGACGGCCAATCCCCATCTGCTGATGATCGTCATTGTTTTCCTATCCCAATATTTTTGCTTCTGGCGGCCCGGACGGACCGTAGGGAATTGTAGTCGAGGCCCGGGGAGACGGATAGTCGCTCTTACAGGAGCGCCTTCAGACGCTGTGGTGTAATCGGCAGTTGAGTGACCGTGCCCGGCCGTTGAAGCGCGTCGTCTATTGCCGAGGCGATCACCGCGCCGACCGGATTGGTGCCGCCTTCGCCCGCACCCTTCAAGCCCAACGCGTTGAGCGGGCTCGGCGCATCCTCGGCGACTAGAACCGAAACCTCCGGGACCTCGTGCGCCGTGGGCATGAGGTAGTCGGCAAAAGTGACCGACAATGGCTCGCCATTTTCGTCGTAACGGAACTCCTCGAGCAGCGCGCCGCCGATGCCTTGCGCCAGGCCGCCGGCAATCTGGCCTTCGATCAGTCTCGGATTCACGGCCTTGCCGACGTCGTACGCGATGACATAGCGCTCGATTGCAACGTCGCCCGTTTCCGTGTCGACGCGCACGGCGGCCACATGAACGCCGTAGGGGTAGACCATATGCGTTGAGTTGAAAGTATCTTCCGCGCTGAGGCCATCGGATTGGGTGCGCGCAAGCTCGGCAAGCGGCATCGATGGTCCTGGAGCATTCGCCCGGACGATTTCTCCATTCATGATGTCGAGTGACTCGGCATTAGTCTGCATCAGCTCCGCGGCAGCCTGCAGCACGCGAGCGCGCAACCTGTTGGCCGCGAGCCGCGTGGCTTCCCCGCACATCACCGTCACGCGCGAGGCGAAAGCACCCATGCCGCGGGCAATTCGGTCAGTCTGGCCGTGGATCACACGCACATTCGCGTAGTGGACGCCGAGAGTATCGGCGCAGATCTGCGCGATCACCGTTTCCACGCCCTGACCGACGGAAGCCACGCCGGTGATCACGTCGATTGCGCCATCCGGCTTCACCTCGATGCGCACCGTGTCGAACGGACCAAGTCCGCTCTTTTCCACGAACATCGCCACGCCGACGCCGACCTTCTCGCCGTTCCTGCGCCGCTTGCTAAGTTTTTCCTGAAGCTCATCCCATCGCGCCACTTTGAGCGTCTTCTCGAGCAGAAGTGCATAGTCGCCGGAATCGTAGACAACTTTTGTGCCGAGTGTGTCGAGGCCCCGAGAATAGGGCATCTCTGCCTTGTCGATGAGATTACGTTTGCGAATCTCGACGCCGTCCACGCCGACCTTGGCGGCGATTGCGTCCAACAGTCGCTCCCGTACGAAGGTCGACTCGTAACGGCCCGGCGCGCGGTAAGTGCCGCACGGTGTCTTGTTGGTCAGCCGAATGTGCCCGATCGCGCGGTATACCGGCACGCGGTAGGGGCCGGGCAGCATTGCAGCTGCGAGGTCAGGCACCGTTGCTGCATGGGTTCGCATGTAGGCGCCGTTGTCGTGAAAGAATTCGTCGTCGATGCCAAGGATGCGGCCTTGCGCATCGATTGCAGCACGCACGCGGTGGATCTGTTCACGCGAATGATTGGTTGCGATCAGATGCTCGCGGCGGTCCTCGATCCATTTTATCGGCCGACGAAATTTTAAGGCGGCCGCGCAGACCAGTATGTCTTCCGGATAAAGTTCGCCACGAACGCCGAACCCACCGCCCACGTGACCTTCGAACAGCTGCACGGATTCTTTTTTCCGCTGCAGCATCTGTGCGATCGTATCGCGATTCCAGTGCGGCACCTTAGCAGCGCCATGCAATTCCAATATGTCGTAAGTCTCGTCGTAACGCGCGATGGCGCCGCGCGTTTCTAGCGGAACGCCGGAATGGCGGCCGATGGAGAGTTCGAGCGAGACGACGGCGTGGGCATTTCGAAAAGCCGCTTCGACGTCGCCATAGCCTTTTTTGAGGACGTCTGCCTCCGTCGTGAGCTGATCCTCGTAGATGGCCGGAGGTTCAGCTGCCGAAACCGTCGCTCGCATTGGCTCAATTGAAAGCTGTACCAGCTCGGCGGCATCCTCGGCGACATAGGGATCTTCGGCAAAGACGACGGCGACCGGCTCACCGACATAACGAACGACATTTTTTGCCAGCACCGGCTGCTGATACGGTTCGAGCGCCGTGAGCCCGGTCAGACGAAATGGAATGTGGGGGATGTCTTTGGTATCCTCGTGGGTCCAGACCGCATGAACGCCGGGCAGTCGGCGCGCAGCCTCGCTATCGATTGCCATGATTTTCCCATGTGCCGTCGGAGAGCGCACGACACGCATGTGCCACTGGCCGGCAAAGGAGACATCGGCGGCAAATCTACCGAGGCCCATCAGCAGCGGCCGATCTTCAAGGCGGGGGACCGAGCTGCCGATGACTTTTTGTTTCTGGTCAGGCATCCCAGGACCCGTTCAATCCCGCGCGACCGGGAATCCTGTATGTTGATTGCACGCGCAGCAACATTTCATCCTGGGCACGAGCGGTTGGCGAGAGCAATGTCACTTGCGCATTTCTTTTGCTGCAGCACGAACGGCCTTGATGATGTTCTGATAGCCTGTGCAACGGCAGAGATTGGACGACAGGACATCAAGCAGGTCGCCGTCGCTGATATCGGGTTCGCGCTCGAGCACGCCCACCGCCAGCATCAAAAAGCCCGGCGTGCAGAAGCCGCATTGCAAGCCGTGATGATCCATAAATGCCTGCTGCATGGGATGCAGCTTTTCGCCGTCCGCCAATCCTTCGACGGTGCGGATCTTCTTGCGATCAGCCTGTACGGCGAACATCAGACAGGAGCGCACCGGCTCGCCATCCACGATGACGGTGCAAGCTCCGCAAATTCCATGTTCGCAGCCGATGTGCGTACCGGTTTGCCCGCAATCCTCACGAATAGCATCGGCCAGGGTGCGCCGTGGCTCGACGGCAATCGCATGGTCGCGGCCGTTGATGGTGAGGGTGATGTTCGTTTTGTTATTCACATTAGCTCCCAGCCGTCCGCTTGAATTCACACTGCCTTTTCCTTGGCCCGCAGCAGCGCACGAATTCTTTGCGGCGTCGCCGGCAACTCGTCGATCTCCACGCCGAACGGCGATAATGCATCATTGATTGCGTTGATGACCGCAGCCGGGGCTCCGATCGTGCCGCCTTCACCTAAACCTTTGGCGCGCGTGATTGAATTCTGGCTCGGTGTTTCTATGTGGTGAAGTTCGATTTCCGGAATTTCGTGCGCGGTCGGTGGCAGATAGTCGGCCAGACTTGCAGTGAGAATGCTGCCGTTATCGTCGTAGATAATTTCCTCGAGCAGCGCATTGCCAATTCCCTGCGCGATGCCGCCATGCACCTGTCCGTCAGCGATCATTGGATTGATGATGCGGCCGGCGTCCTCAGCCACCAGAAATTTCTCAACCCGGACATGGCCGGTCTCCACGTCCACCTCGACGATAGCGACGTGGCAGGCATTGGAAAATGTGCCGGGGGGATCGTAATGCCCTGTTTCCGAAAGGCCGGGCTCAATCTCGCCTTTGAAACGGTGCGTTTGCATATAGGCTTCGCGTGCAAGCATTGCGATCGGGATGGTCCGGTCGGTGCCAGCGACCTTTGCCATTCCATCGGCGAGCAAAATGTCGTCCGGCGCAGCTTCGAGCAGATGACTGGCGATCTTGAGCAGCGTGACGCGAACTTTCCGCGCCGCTATCAAGGTGGCTCCGCCCGAAATGACGAGCGAACGGGCGGCGAAGGTGCCCCACCCATAAGGCGTGCGGTCGGTATCGCCATGCACGACCCGGATCATCTCGGGCGCAAGACCGAGCTCGTCCGCGATGATCTGCGCGAGTGTCGTGCGCAGGCCCTGGCCGTGCGGCGAGGAGCCGATCCGCGCCTCGACAAACCCCGAGGGGTCGACGGTCACGATGACCGTTTCCCACCCCGGCGTGATCTCCATCCCGCGTGCAGCGAAGGCGGGGCTGCCATAGCCGGTGCGTTCGCAAAACGTCGAAAAGCCGATGCCAAGGTGGCGGCCTGCGGCACGCGCGTCTTTTTGGCGCTTGCGGAAGCTGGGCACGTCGATGGCCTTTACGGCCATCTCCATCGCCTCCTTGTAGGTCGCCTCGTCATACTCAAGGCCCGTGACGGATTTGTAGGGAAATTGATCGACCAGGTTGCGGCGGCGTATGTCGATTGGATCAATCCTGAAAGCGCGCGCGGCCTTGTCCATCAGGCGTTCGATCGTGAAGGTGATGACCGGCCGGGACACGCCGCGATAAGGCGCCATCGTGCAGGTGTTGGTCACAACCCCGCGCGCAAGGCATTGGTACTGCTGCACGTCGTATGGCCCAGGCAATTCAGCCATCGCCATCAACGGCTCCACGCCGCAGGTCGTGGGAAAGCACGAATAGGCGCCGACGTTGGCGATGATATCGGCTTTCAATGCGGTCAGCCGCGCGTTCCTGTCAAAAGCGCCCTCGAGCGTGATGTACTGATCGCGCGAATGAAAGGCGGCGATGAGATTTTCGCGTCGATCCTCCGTCCATGCCACCGACGCCTTCAGCTTTCGCGCCAGCCACACCAGCACGACATATTCGCCGGCTAGCGACATTTTTTGTCCGAAGCCGCCGCCCACATCGGGCGCAATGACGCGCAGATCGGATTCGGGAAACCCGAGCACATCGCAGATTGCCGTCCGCGTTAGGTGCGGCATCTGCGTGGAGCAGGTCAGCGTGACGCGCCCGCTCGACGCTTCATATGAGGCATGCCCGCCGCGCGGCTCCATCGGGGTAGCGTTCTGCCGCCGCGATCGGGCTTCCAGCTTGATAATTTTGTCTGCATCGGCCCACGTCTCGTCAAAACCGGGCGTTTTCACCTTGCCCTCGAGAATGACATTGCCCGGCACTTCGACATGTACTGAAGGCGCACTCGCTTCCAGCGCCATACGCGCGTCACTTATGGCCCTTGTTTCATCGATCGAGAGCTCGACCTGCTCGGAAAGATCCTCGGCTTCTGCCGCCGACGTAGCAACGACGACAGCAACCGGTTCGCCAACAAAGCGAACAACGCTTTCGGCCAACAACGGCTGGCCGATTGGCCGGTAGGAAAATTTGTGCAGCATTGGCGTAATTTTTTTCACGCCCTTGAGATCGTCTGCGGTGAAGACCATCGCTCCGGCCGGAGCGCCGATCTTCGACAATTGTCCAGCGGCGACGGGGCTGCGCACGAAGCGCACCCAATATGCGGCGGGAGCGTTGGCGGTGAAATGACCCTGACCTCTAACCAGCGCCGGGTCTTCGAGCCGGCGCACTGCACGCCCCACCCAGGCCATGCCTGAACCACGGGTGCCATGCTCGCTTTTTGGCGGCGCGGTTGTTCGCCCCATCAGACACTCTGCTCCAATGCCCGCCGCACGACCGCGCGGACAAGGTCGCGACGGTAATGGGCATCGGTCTGATGATCCTCCAGTGGGTCGATTGCCTTTGCGGCGCTCTCGGCTGCGGTGACAAACACCGCCTTACCGGATGCATTGCCATTCAGGCATGCTTCCGCTTCCGGAATGCGGCGCGGTGAAGCTTCCGCTCCGCCCACGCCGATCCGCGCATCGGCAATTCTGCCGCCCTGCACGCGGTACGTCACCAGCGATGCCGCCATTGCGAAATCGCCTGCACGCCGGGTGAATTCGTTGAAGCCAAATTTGGTATCCTTCGCGACGAGTGGCAGCCGCGCTTCGACGAGCAATTCATCCTCGGCCAATGTTGTCGACATGATGCCTGCGAAAAAATCTTTTGCTGCAATCTCGCGCGCGCCGCGGGTGCTTTTGGCAACAAGTGTGGCATCGAGGGTCGCAGCCACCAGGCACCATTCCGACGCGGGGTCAGCATGCGCGAGGCTGCCGCAGAACGTGCCCCGCATGCGTATCGGATAATGAGCGATATGACGCGCAACCACGGTCAGCAGCTGACCGAGCGGATTGTCGACCACAGGTTTGTGGAATGCAGCGTGGCGCACGCGTGCGCCGATCGTCAGCGTTTTGCCATCGTTACTCACCGTGTCGAGGCCGGCAATTTCGTTGATATCGACAAGATGCGCCGGCTTGGCGAGCCGAAACGCCATGATCGGGACAAGGCTCTGCCCACCCGCCAGAATCCGGCCGTCTTTCGGAGCCACCTCGGCCAGGATCTTTACGGCCTCATCGAGCGTCTTCGGCACATGACGGACGAAGGGCGCGGGTTTCATACACAGGCCTCGGGATGACTAAAAAAGGGCTAATTATTTGTATACAAACGATAAAGCGCCTTTCGGCGTTGTCAAACAACCCTTTGGTAAAAGCGGCGATATGACCCGGCTGGCCGTGCTTTCATTGCAAGTATTACCTTCCTATCCTATCTGCTCCGCGAAGGGGGCTTGAGGACCGGGGATGCCTATAACGCGATTGATTATTGCTGTTTGGCTTGTCGGCGTTGCCGCGCTGACGAGCGTTTCCGCAACCGCCGAAGACGCCAAGCGGCCTGACAAGGTATCGTTTTATTTTGCCGCGCACGAAGACGACTGGCAGCTGTTCATGAATCCGTCCGCTTTTCAGGACGTGATGAACGGGGCGGCCAAGAC